>FZPS01000049.1_pt316 | contig 28767 bp, 29 predicted proteins | sample 1817821 | NCBI WGS metagenome assembly FZPS01 (sample SAMEA104158645, study PRJEB21678) | metagenome | place: Germany | collected 2015-04-21
ATAGAACTCCACCTTGGCTGCCATAATTATAAGGGCTATGCTTGTTGTCAAGGGCACTCCAGAAACAAACATTTGGTCAAATGAAAGATAGTGAAATTTTGAGAATAAGGCAGTAAACTAACGCAGTTGTATATTCAGTTTAATCAGGACAGACCAATTAAGTCACTATCCTATATGTTGAGATACCTGTCGAAAAAATATTAATTGTAATGGAAAAAACAATCTAAGACTGGCTAATAATTATTGCTAGTCTTTATTTATTTTAACAGAATAAAAACTCTTTCTTCTTCATCTATTGGAATGTTTATCTAAACATAGTATTATATAGGTAAAGTAAACAATTCAAAAAACATTGGGAGGGCTTTCAATGGCAAAAAGTATTAAAAGTAAACTGGTCTTAATAATGTTATTAATTGTTCTTGTACCTTTCTTAGTCTTAAATTTATCAAATTACTATTTAATTTCTAAAGGATACCAAAAAACAATTGAATCACATCATTTAACCTTTGCAAAGTCTTTATCAGCAAATGTTTCATCTTACATGACTAATTATTATAAACTAACGGAGGAAATTGCAAATAATAAGGAAGTAAAAAGTTTTAATATAGCTGCTCAGAAAACAATATTAGGAGATAGTGCCAAAAGAAATCCAGATATTGATCTCTATTACATACAGGGAACTAATGGCAAACAAACAGCCAGGTCTTCAGGTGAGCTAGGTGACAGATCTGAAAGATGGTGGTTTAAAAAGATTATCCAAGATAGACAGCCTTTCATAAGTGAATCCTATTTTTCGGTAACTGGAAATATACCTGTTACTTCTATATTTATTCCATTATATAATCAACAAGATCAATTTATTGGGGTTATGGGAACGGATCTAAAACTTGATGCCCTTCAAAGAATTGTTGAAGACCTTAGTTCCAAGGAAGGAATTATTGCTTATGTAATTGATAGTAAAGGTGTTGTAATCGCTCATCCAGATAAAGTACAAGTCTTAGAGCAATATAATTATGTACATTCTCAAAAAAATGTTCTTCAAAGAGATGAAAAAGGCACTGTTGTCTTAGACATCAATGGAAATCAAAAAATTATAAGTGAAGACATTCATATACCAAAAGAATTGCAAGAAGCAACTGAAAAATGCTTGGATGGAGAAATTGGATATATAGAATATACAAATTTAGATGGTGACAAAATAGTTAGCGCCTATACACCAGTAAGCCTACCAGGAGAGTCAGAAGCTTGGGGAATTCTTACTGTACAAAACAAAAAAGATGCATTTGCATTTGTTAGTAATATAATCAATGCTAATTTATTATTGGCGATTGGATTAATAGGGATTATAATTTTATTATCCTTCATGCTAGCAAAACAAGTTACCACACCACTTAATATATTGAATAAAGCCTTTGATAAAGCAGCAGCAGGGGATTTAACAGTTCAAGCTATTATTAAAGCTAAAGATGAGTTTGGACAAGCAGGTGAAAACTTTAATCATATGCTAGATAATATAGGCAGTTTAGTTGAAGATGTAAGAGAAGCTGGGAATACAGTATTGACAAATTCTGGTTCCTTAGCTAAAATAACTGAACAAACATCAATTGCTAATAGTGAAGTAGCTCAAGCAGTTGAAGAAATTGCAAAAGGAGCCATTGATCAAGCCCACAATACAGAACTGGGTGCAACAAAGATAAATGAATTAGCAGATATGATTGAAAAGGTAAAAGGATCTATTAATCAAATTAAGTCAGTTTCTAGTGAAACTAATGAATTAAGTAGCAAGGGCATGAAAGTCATGAGTTTATTGAAAGATAGCTCAAAAGACAATGTGGTAACAGCTCAAAAGTTAAATAATGTAATTGAAGAAATGGATAAAAGTTCTACAGAAATTGGTGATATCACAAATACTATCAGCCAAATTGCAGACCAAACTAATTTACTTGCCCTCAATGCGGCGATTGAAGCTGCTAGAGTGGGAGAAGCGGGGAAAGGTTTTACCGTAGTGGCTGATGAAATTAGAAAACTGGCAGAAGAGTCTTCTGATTCTGCTAGTAATATTAAATATCTCATAGATAGAATTCAAGAGCAATCTAAGGAAGCAGTTCATGCAGTTAAAGAAACAGAAAGAGTCGTGGAAAAACAAAATATTCAAGTAGAAGAAACAGAAGATATTTTCCAAAACATAGCTAAATCCATAATAAAACTTAATCAAGAAATTATTGAGATTAATCATCGAACTGAAAATATAGCTAAAAACAAAGATGAAATTATAGTGATGATAGAAAATCTTTCGGCACTATCGGAAGAAACCTCTGCCGCAACCGAAGAAGTATCAGCTTCTGTAGAAGAGCAACTCGCTTCAATGGAAGAGATAAATAGCTATGTTAAGGACTTGGAAGAATTATCTGAAAGTCTTACTGAAAGCATAAGTAAGCTAACAAGATAAACTTAAATTATATTTTAAAATCAATCAATGGATGTAAAAGAAAAGAGGAATAATCAATGCAGCTTTTGAAGGAAAAGATAATGGATGAAGGAGCTGTTATAGATGGAAACATCTTAAAGGTAGATAGCTTTTTAAATCATCAAATGGATATACAGTTGTTTAATGCCATGGGCAAAGAGTTTAAGAAAAGATTCAAAAATAAAGAAATCAATAAAATAGTAACTATTGAGTCCTCAGGCATTGGTATTGCCTGTATTACTGCTCAGTATTTTGATGCACCAGTAGTTTTTGCAAAAAAACATGTAGGAGCTAATATGAGCCTTCATGTATATGAAGCGAAAGTATATTCATTTACAAAAAAGCAGTATTATACAATAAAGGTATCAAAAGAATTTATAAAGAGTAGTGATAAGATATTGATCATTGATGATTTTCTTGCAAATGGAAATGCGGCAAAAGGGCTTATTGAAATCTGTAACCAAGGAGGAGCAAAGGTTCAGGGAGTAGGTATTGCCATAGAAAAAGGATTTCAAAATGGAAGAAAATCCATAGAAGCTTTAGGGGTAAGAGTAGAGTCATTAGGGATTATTGAGGGCTTTTCAGAGGGAAAGGTTATTTTCAAGTAAGTAGCAGTATTTACTTCTAAGAGAACACTTCATTTGTATTTGCATAGAATAGTAATAGAAGACAGAGGTAACGATTAAATACATTGATTTTGGAAGGAATGATTCTATGCAATACTATAATAATTACTCATATAATTATATGGATATGGATCCCGAATTCTATCAAAGGCCCATAATGCAAGTGGATCCATATACTTATCCGCAAAATTTTCCTATGGCACTTCAGCTGATTCGGGAAGCTGTGTCAGGTGAAAGGGAAGATCAAATGTTTTATAGCTATCTAATAAGTATAGCTCCTACCCAAGAAGATAAGAAGATTATTACTGGCATTCGAAATGACGAAATGAAACATTTTGGTTTGTTTAGACAGATTTATTTTGAGCTAACAGGTCAAATGATTTCTCCTTCACAGCAAGGTGAATTTAAAAGGCCTTCGTCTTATTGTCAAGGGATAAAACAGGCATTGCTAGGTGAATTAGCAGCAGTAGAAAAATATCGAAAAATATTATTTGCCCTGCAAAATAGAAGGCATATTAATATGTTAACAGAAATTATTACAGATGAACTACGACATGCCAATTTGTATAACTTATTATATTCAAAAAATGAATGTCATGAAGAAAAAGAAGAGTAATCTATAAAAAAGCCAGTTATGGTAAAAAATCACCATAACTGGCTTTTTAAATACGTATTCGACAGATTGACAGAGAATTCATATAAGGGTATACTAAATTAGTAATTTACTAAACTAGTAAAGTAGTAGGAGGTACTGTAATGAAAATACCAACAACGTTAAAACACAAACCTGTAATTGTATCTGAAAATTATGAAAATGTAGATGGCCGATATGCTTATGATTCTGATGCTAAGGGATTATCCCTAGGATTAGCTCAATGGAATGATCGGGGGAAGGTGGATATTTCAGCTAAAGTTTGGAGATATACAGGAGAAAAATGGTCAAGACAGTCGGAGGAACTGCCTCTCCACCGAGTTCTTGATCTAGCTATTCTTATTTGTAGAACCAAGCTCCATTTTCGAGAAGCTTATCGATATGAGAATTTATACGATGTAGACAAGCCTATTATCGATCGAGTAGGTTTGCAAGGAGATGCAATGACAGTGGCTGTGTGTACAGATAATGAAAAAATAAAGGAAGATATCCAATTATTCAGCCAAGTATTAAGTGATGATGATGAGCTTATTGGAGAACGTCTACGTACTTTATCTAGAATATTAAAGGAGATGGGATATTAAGTATGATCTTTTTATGTACAGCCATGTATAATGAAGCGTATCCTTTTATTAAGCAATTTAATTTAAGAAAAGATACATCCCATCAAAAGTTTCAGGTATTTAAAAGTGAAGAAATAACCTTGATTATTACAGGCGTAGGGAAGTTGAAAGGAGCCATTGCCGTTACTTATTTACTTTCCAATGGGACAGTGAACGCCTCTGATTTATTGATCAATATAGGCGTATGCGGCACTAACAATACCAATATACCTTTGGGAACTACATTTCTTTGCAATAAAATCATTGATCATGAAACCCAAAGAGCCTTTTATCCTGATATTCTTTTTACTCATCCCTTCAAAGAAGCCAGTGTTGAAACTTTTTCTACACTAGTAAAGGATAATAATATGGATTTGGAAGGGGATTTAGTAGATATGGAAGCATCTGGAATTTATCAATCGTCTACTTTGTTTTTAAAGGCCCATCAAGTCTTTTTTATAAAAATAGTTTCTGATTATTTATATACGGACAATATAAGTAAAGATAGTATTTCAAAATCCATAGAAGATCAAGCTATACCCATTCTATCATGGAGCCACAAAGTAGAAAGTGGACTTTTAAACAATAAAAAGGAATTCACAGAGAAAGAAAAGGAAATGTTAAATCAAGTAGTAAAAAATTTAAAGTTATCATCTACCATGGAACATCAATTAAAACAGTTATTGAAGTTTTATTGGCTACAATATGGTACAGTAGAAGAAATTTTAAAGCAATATATGGATATAGAGTGCCAATCCAAGAAGGAGGGAAAAAAACATTTTGAAGAACTTAGACAAAAGCTTATATAGTCCTTCTTTTTCTCACGTATATATTGAAAAACAAGCCATGAACCATCCCAATACGAAGAAAATTTTAAATCATTTTAGCAATGCACAAATCATAGAGATCAACCACTATAAAGATATATTTTCCAGAAGCCATCAGCATTATGGGTTACAAAAGAAAAGTCCTAAATTGATTCTAGCTCTTAAAAAAGATCATTTGATTTATAAAGGAGCAGAGGTTTGTGAAGATTTTGGTCATCCTTATTTTTACTATACTTCTACCATGATGAATTGTATTTATGATTGTGAATATTGTTATCTTCAAGGGATGTATACTTCAGCCAATGTAGTTGTTTTTGTTAATATTGAAGAAATCTTTGGTGAAGTAGAAAAACTTTTAAAAAAACATCCTATATATCTTTGTATTTCCTATGACACAGATATTTTGGCTTTTGAAAATGTCATTGGATACGGAAGAGAATGGATGGCTTTTGCACAAAAACATCAAAACCTAACCATTGAATTAAGAACAAAAAGTGCTAACTTTAAAGCTATTCAAGACATAGAACCTTTAGAAAATATGATTTTAGCCTGGACCGTATCACCTGATCCAATAATAAAGAAATATGAAAATAAAACTCCCTTTTTAAAAGATCGATTAATAAGTATAAAGGGAGCCCTAGATAGAGGATGGAAAGTTCGATTGTGTTTTGATCCTCTCCTTTCTATAGAAGAATGGCAAAAACATTACAAGGAGATGATTAAATATACTTTTAGCCAAGTAGCAGCAGAAAAGATTTATGACATTAGTATAGGTGTTTTTCGGGTTTCCAAAGATTATTTAAAAAGAATGAGAAAACAAAGAGGAGAGTCTCTTTTACTAAGCTATCCCTTTGAGACTCAAAATGGAATATCTAGCTATGATGTGCAACAAACACAGAAAATGATAAATCATGTTTACCAATGGACTGCAAACTATGTGTCAAAAGAAAAAATATATATTTGAAAGGAAGAAGAGGATGAAAACTGCCATTGTTACCGGAGCTTCTTCAGGAATTGGTTTTGCCATCAGCAAAACCTTGGTTACCTTAGGGTATAGGGTGTATGGCATAGGAAGGGATTTTTCTAAAGTCTGTATTGAAAGTGACTATTTTATACCTATGGTTTGTGATATAATGGACATGTCTTATTTGTGTAAAAAAATTACAGAAATCAAAAAAAAAGAAAAAGTATATCTATTAATAAATAGCGCAGGTGTTGGTTATTTTGGTCCCCATGAAGAATTAAATCCTAAAAAAATACATGAAATGGTTGTAACAAATTTGGAAGTTCCTTTGGTTCTTACTCAGTTACTTCTTAGAGATTTAAAGAATAATAAAGGATTTATCATAAATATATCGTCTGTTACAGCAAAACAGTCCTGTACCCATGGATGTGTCTATGGAGCTACGAAAGCAGGATTGACCCACTTTTCCAATAATCTATTTGATGAAACTCGAAAATATGGAGTGAAGGTTATTACGATACATCCAGATATTACTAAGTCTAATTTCTATCGAAATGCCGATTTCCAAGAAGGAGACATTCCAGAAAGTTATATTATACCAGAAGAAATTGCTCAGGCAGTGGAGATGGTATTAAAACAAAGAGAAGGAATTATAATGACAGATATTACTATAAAACCACAAAAACATCGGATCGTGAGAAAAAGTAAATGATGGAGGAGGATTTATTTGGGGATAGGCTATGCATGCTTAACAGTAGGGGTTCCTAACACAGATTATAAGAGATGTATGCTTAAAAATGCAGAAGAAGAAAGATTGTTAGCTTTAATACAATACAATTTAAATTCTTTGGATCATGTCATTGAGTATAATAGAGAAAACCATATAAACCTTTTTCGAATTAGCTCTGATTTGATTGCATTTGGGTCAAGTCCTGCAAACCGTCTTCCTTGGTGGGATATTTTTGATTCTACTTTTCAATCTATAGGGAAAAAAATTAAAGATGCTCATATGCGAGTATCCATGCATCCAGGGCAGTATACTGTTTTAAATTCCAATCGTAATGAAGTGGTTCAAAAGGCCATCGATGATCTTCATTATCACGCTAAAGTGTTGGATTGTTTAGGATTGAGCAAAGAACATAAAATTGTACTGCATATTGGAGGTATCTATAATAATAAAAAAGAGGCCATGGAGAGATTTGTCGCTAACTATGGTGAATTAGATAAAACTATAAAACAACGTCTTGTTATAGAAAATGATGATAAATGTTATACCATTGGTGAGGTTTTAGACATTGGAATAAGGTTAAAAATACCTGTTGTTTATGATAATTTGCATAACAAAATCAATCCTGTTGATAAAGAAAAGGATGATTACGATTGGATTGATCAATGTAAAGAAACATGGGGGCAGGGGGATGGTCAACAAAAGATCCATTATGCTCAACAAGCTCTTGGGAAAAATCCGGGAGCTCATTCAGATACTATCGATATTCATGAGTTTATAGGTTTTTATTCCCGTTTATCTTGTAAGGATATTGATATTATGTTAGAAGTTAAAGATAAAAATTTATCAGCCATAAAGTGTATTCATTGCACCCAAAAGGAGAAAAAAATTCAACAGTTAGAAAAAGAATGGGGTAGGTATAAATATAAAGTTTTAGAGAACTCGGCTTCTGATTATATAGCCATACGAAATTTGTTGAATGACAAAAACAGCTACCCTGCTATTGATTTTTATGGTCTAATAGAAGGGGCTTTAAAGAAAAAAGAAAGTACTGGAAGTGCTTTAAACGCCGTATTACATATTTGGGGGTATTTTAAAAATAGTTCTACAGAGGCTGAAAAAAAGAAATTTTCTAAGATCATTGAAGAATATAAACAAGGGAAAGCCCAATTAAAAACAGTTAAAAATTATTTGTGGAAAATGGCTATAAAATACGATCAATCTTATCTTTTGGAGTCCTATTATTTTTTATTATAGAGGAAAGGATATTTTTTATGAAGATTTTTATAGAACCATAGAACTAGAAAAAGACAAAATGGAAGGTACCTACGTATATAATAGAAAGCAAAGAAAATAAATAGCAAGAAAACAATAGACATAGTCTTTGTAAAATAGAAGGAGGAATGAAAATGGGGATTTTAACAAGATTTAGAGATATTATGACAAGTAACATCAACGCTTTATTGGATAAAGCAGAGGATCCAGAAAAAATGATTGAACAATGTTTAAGAAATCTTAATAGTGATCTAGGAAAGGTAAAATCTGAAACAGCTTCTATTATGGCAGAAGAGCAGAGAGCCAAAAGAGCACTCGATGAATGTACAGCAGAAATTAATAAAATGGAAACCTATGCAATTAAAGCCCTGGAAGCAGGAAATGAAGAAGATGCGAAAAAGTTCTTAGAGAAAAAAGTAGCTTTAACAACAAAGGAAAATGGCTTACGAGAAGCCCATATCTTAGCAGCTTCCAATGTTAGCCAGATGAGACAGATGCATGATAAATTAGTTGGGGATATCGGTGAACTAGAAGCACGAAAAGACATGATAAAAGGAAAAATGGCTGTAGCTAAAACCCAAGAACGAATTAATAAAATAGGTTCTTCTGTAAACAGTTCCAACCGTTCCATATCAGCTTTTGATCGAATGGAAGAAAAAGCAAATCAAGCTCTGGATAAGGCTAACGCAATGGCAGAATTAAATGCAAGTCCTCAGGATGATATAAAAGAGTTAGCGACTAAATATGATAATAGTACAAGTGTAGATGAAGAATTAGCTGCTCTTAAGGCAAGATTAAACAAGTAATGGTCATTTGTATGAGCTGTAGCTTCGCTTTAGCTACAGCTTTCATGTGTGAAAAAACGAATTAACGTATTTTCTCCTTAACAGGAAGAGGTGAATTAATGATGGTCATACATTACAAATGTCCTAATTGTGGTGCAGATATGGTATTTGATAGTAAATCAGGAATGCTATCTTGTGATAGTTGTGGAAGAAAGGACAATATAGAAAATTTTCCTAAAGAATTTATCAGGACTGCTTTTTCTAAAGAAGAAGCAAAGGAATATCATTGTAAAAATTGTGGGGCTATTCTTATCACAGATGCAGATACAACAGCTACTACTTGTAGTTTTTGTGGGGCAGGCGTTGTTCTTGGGGATCGATTATCTGGGGACATGGCTCCAGCCAAGGTTATTCCCTTTACCATTAGCAAAGAAGAAGCAATGAAAGCTTTTCGATCTTGGTGTAAGAAAGGTCTCCTTACTCCAAGGGGATTTATGACAGCTGACCGAGTAAAAGGGATCGTAGGAATGTATGTCCCCTTTTGGTTATATGATATAAACAGCCAAGTTGAAGTTAATGCCCTTTGCACAAAAGTTAGAACATACACAAGAGGCGATTATATTTATACAGAAACAAAATACTATGATGTATACCGAGATGTAGATCTCACCTATGTGAAAGTACCTGTTGATGCTTCTAAAAAAATGAATGATGAACTTATGGATAAATTAGAACCTTATGATTATCGTTACTTAAAGGATTTTAATATGCCTTATCTTGCAGGATACATTGCAGAAAAATACAATTTTACGGACAAAGATCTTTTACCAAGAGTTACAGCTAGAATCGAAGAGTATGTAGAATCCTATATACGATCGACTCTGTTAGGTTATACGACCATTCGCTATCAAAACAAGCAAATCGACATTAAACAGAAAAATGCTTATTATACCCTTCTTCCAGTTTGGATGGTTTATTATGACTATAATCAATCAGAGCATACTTTTGCTATGAACGGTCAAACAGGCAAAGTAGTTGGAACACCTCCCCTTAGTTTCGGTAAAATAGCAGCTTGGTTTGGTGGTATTGCTAGTGCCACTTTTATTATACTGAGACTTATTTCATTGATCATGGGAGGTGGTCTTTGGTGAGAAATAAAATACATGTAGTACTGATTGTATTTTTATTATTCCCTTTTGTATTTAAAGTAACAGCATTGGCTTCAGAGACAAAACAAAGAGTGTATGACTTTGCTAATCTTTTAACTCCAGAAGAAATCCATGAGTTAGAAGTTTTATCCAATAAATATAGTTCCAAAAGAAAAACAGATATTATTATTCTAACAACCAACGATACAAAAGATCGAGATGTAGTAGAGTACATGGAAGATTTTTATGATGAACAAGCCTTAGGATATGATAAGCCTCATGGTAACACAGCCATAGTAACCATTGATATGCAGCATCGAGAAGTGTATGTTGCAGGTTTCTATCGAGCAGAAAAATATCTTGACAATCATCGATGTGACCTGGTTCGTCACAAAATTACTCCTGATCTATCCCAAGGAAATTATTATGAAGCTTTTCGTTCTTTTATAAAAATATCCTATCGATATATGGGAGTAAGACCGGGAGTAAATCCTGATAACATATTTTTTTATTGGGGGTTTCAAGTTCTTGTTTCCCTTGGAATAGCGGGTATTGCTGTTGGTATTATGGCATATCATTCTGGTGGAAAAATAACAGTTAATGAAAATACCTATCGGGATCCGGGGCATTCAAAGGTCATTCAAAGTAGGGATCACTATATAAAATCCACTGTTACAAAGCATAAAAAACCATCCAATAATAACTCTGGTGGAGGCAGCGGAGGTGGTGGGGGTGGTGGAATTTCATCAGGTGGTCATTCTCATAGTGGTAGCAGGGGAAGCTTTTAGGTATGAACAATAAAATTGGATTACAGAAAGGAAGGATTCATATGTCTTTTTTAAAAAAACAATGGGCCAATGTAGTAGAGTGGGAAGAATTCAGAGATGATATGATCTTTTGGAAGTGGAGTAATCGAGAGATTAAAAAAGGAAGTAAATTAATCATTCGCCCTGGTCAAGATGCTATTTTTTTGTATAATGGCAAGATTGAAGGTATTTTTCAAGATGAAGGCGAGTATGATATCGAGTCGCAGATCATTCCTTTTTTATCTACTTTAAAAGGTTTTAAATTTGGGTTTAACAGTGGTATGCGAGCAGAAGTATTATTTGTAAATACAAAAGAATTTACGGTTAAATGGGGTACAAAAAATGCTGTTCTGATTCCAACACAAGAGCTGCCAGGAGGAATGCCGATTCGTGCCAATGGTACTTTTCATTTTAAAGTGAATGATTATATCGCATTGATTGATAAAATTGCGGGAATAAAAGATAGTTATCTTGTAGAAGACGTGAAGTTAAGGATTATTTCCATTCTCGATCAACTTTTAATGAAGTGGATTTCTAAAGAGGGGAAAGATATGTTCAATCTTCAAGCCAATGCTTTTGATATCGCAAAAGGGATCCAAGAAGATCTTGATATGGAGGTCATGGATAGTGGGATGACCATTACTGGCTTTACTATTATGAGTTTTAATTATCCAGAAGAAATTCAGAATATGATTACAAAGACAGCTTCCCACAGTATGATTGGTGATCTTAATAAATATCAGCAGGTATCTATGGTGGATGGTATTTCTTCAGGGAAGGTAAAAGGAGGCGGTGTTGCTTCTGATATGGCAGGAATGATGATGGGGATGAATGTAGCCAACCAGATGATGCAAAATATGAATCAAAATCAAAGTGGCTCAAAAAATGGATTAAAACCTAATTTTTGCCCCAATTGTGGTCAAAAGACAGGTGATGCAAATTTTTGCCCCAATTGTGGTCAAAAACTAATATAAAAGGAAAAAAGATATGCTTAGAGGATTTTTCTAAGCATATCTTTTTATATTTTACATTCTATGAAATATGATATACTAGAATTGAAAAAGGATTTCATAATGATCTTTATTTTCCAAATGTGGAGATATGACATGAAGAAAAAAATAATGTATTCTATGTTTATTGTCAGCTTGCTGACGGTGATTTTAATATGCAAAAAATGGATATCCTATAAGCACATGGAGTTTTTTGTAAAAAACCAAAAGTATGATGTTTATTATAGGGCTACCCAAATCCATATTCACAATCAGAAAGGGATATTTCGCCTTTTGCCAGAAGAAAATAAGGTATTTATAGACGTAGCTATAGGCGATATAAATGCAGATGGTGATGCCAATCTTTTGGTATTACAAGGAGAAAAGAGACCTTATGGAGAAGAGTTAGTGGTTTATGATCTACAATGGAATTCAGATGGATTGCAGGTAGAGGAAAGATATCGTAATCATATAGCTGCAGTAAAACCTTGGAAAATAGAAATTTGTGATATTGACGGTGACAATGAGTTAGAAATTTTTATTGCTGTTAATAAAGCTACCCGTTATTATACTAAAATTGAAAATCGCCCCTTCTTTTTTAACTTCAAAAATGATATACTAGTAAAAAAATGGACAGGATCAAAAGTAAGGGCACCTTTTATAGATGCCTATTTTATAGATTTAAATAAAAATGGACGGGATGAATTTGTTGTCATTGAAGAAGCACAAGAAGGTGGATTTGTTGTAGCCCTTTATTATTGGTTTGGATTTGGATTTGTTTTACAAGCAGAAAGCCCAAGCTATGATAAGATTCATTTGCTTAGGTCAAGACAGATAGGAGAGGACATCTTTCTAGAAGTAAGGATAGAAAATAACAATAGAACAAGAAGGATTTTTTTAGAACCTTCCAGTGAGAAAACAAAAAATGGGGTTTATCTGTTAAGAGAGAGGAGAAAATAACATGAAAAAAGGGAACGTAGTCATATTTTTGTGTATGATTCTATTGTTGACGGGATGTAAGGAAATGGGCAATAAGAATAATCCAGGGTCAATGCAAGATCAGAGGATGAAAGATGTTGTTGATATGACGGCCAATAAAAATGTTTTAGTATGGAAAGACGCATTGGAATATTCAAATGAAAAAATTCCCTTTTCGCCAACAACCTACACACCTAAGGTTCCAAACTATCATGTGGCACCCCAGTTACAAAACATCGAAAATCTTCATCGATTTCATGGATTTTCTCAAGGACAAATCGATCAATTAACCAATAATGGGTTTGTAATATTAGAACCCAATCCCCAAAAAGCACATTATTATATGAAAATGTATGATCTATATGAAGAAAATGAATATAATCAAATTCCTAATTTTGTTACAGTGGATGTGGCTCTTCATTTATATCATAAATTTTTTGATGAAACATTAAAATCAGTAGAAAAGGAACAATTATTCCAAGCATTGCAACAATTAACAGAAAATATGTTGCAAAAAACAATTGGGTTATATTCAACAGTGGGAAATCAAGCAATAAAAAAGGATTTAGCAGATATTATGGTATATTTTTCAGTAGGTAATAAGTTAATTAACGGTTCTTATGGAGATATACCAGAAGACCTTGTTTCCATTGCAGAAAAAGAAATAAAACAAATTGAAAATGCACAAGGTTATATCAAGTCACCTCTCTTGGGGTTTGACATTAATTATGAGCAATTTGTAGTTCGAGGTCATTATACAGGGGATGAAATATTAGAATCTTATTTTAGAACCATGATGTGGTATGGATTGATTGGTTTTCCTTTTTACGATCAAGAAGGAAATTTTGACTATGATTCCATTGCAAAAAGCATGTTGCTTACCTACATTGCTTTTCTTGAAAAAGATGGGGTGGATGATATTGCTCTTTGGGATAAAATCTATGCTCCAACTAACTTTTTTGTAGGTCAGTCAGATGACATTACCCTTTTTGAGTTAAAAGAAGTAATCATTAAAGTCTATGGGGAAGATGTGATACCTGAAGATATTAGAAATGAAAAATACCGTAGTAAACTGATAAAAGAAATTGAAAAATTACCAGGACCTCAAATTCAACATAAACTAGTAACCGGAATCGATACTCCTACAGAAAAACAATTTCGGTTTATGGGGCAGAGGTATACTTTGGATGCCAATATTATGCAAGAATTGATGTTTCCCATACTTAGACCTGTTCCTACAGGATTAGATGTAGTAGGGGCCTTTGGAAGTGAGAGGGCAGAAACCCTTGTAAAGGAAGGTTATTTGGAGGATTTAGATCCTGAAAAGTATGTAAGTAAGCTAGAAACAATGAGGAAGAAAGTAGAATCTCTAGAACAAAAGGATTGGCAACAAAATCTATACAATGGCTGGTTGTGGATTCTTAGGTCCATTTGGACTTCTATTGAAGAAGTAGAAGGCCTTCCCTTTTTCATGAAAAGCCAAGCATGGGAAGATAAAAATATCCATACAGGGCTTGGTAGTTATGCCGAATTAAAACATGACACTGTACTTTATGCAAAACAGCCAGTAGCAGAAATGGGAGGAGGGGAAGAATGGCAAGAGCCGTACCCTAATTATGTAGAACCTGCCGTTGAAGTATATGATCGATTATTATGGTTAGTGCAATATTCAAAGACTAATCTCGAAAAAAGGGGTTTATTACTAGAAAGAAGTTCTCTTGCTTTAGAACGCTTAGAAGAAATATATGAATTATTTAGGAAGTGTTCTGTTAAAGAACTTGAAAATATTCCGATTTCAGAAGAAGAAAACAAGGCTTTAAAATACATAGGTGGAACTATGGAATTTATTGATGATACATTATCAGATCAATACAAGCAATCCATTTCTTCTGCAGTCATTTCTGATGTTGCTGGAATCGCAGATGCAGGAGCATTTTTAGAAATCGGAACGGGGTTACCAAATGAAATTTTAGTAGCCATTCATTACGAAGGTAAAGTCTATTTAGCTAGAGGTTCAGTCTATAGTTATTATGAATTTGTAGGAGATAAACCTTTAACGGATCAGCAGTGGCATGAGATGTTAGGAGTGGAAAGAGTAGAAGAAAATGAATGGCACTATGAACGTATTAATCCAGAGCGCTTATTGAAGGATGCTCCTTTGCAGCCTCAATGGATTAGCTCTTTCAAGTCTTTTGATAGCAATCAAGTGGAGATTACTCCTGTAGAATATAAAGTAGGTCAATAAACAATATAGCAGGAAAACAAAAGTCGCGTGTTTGCCGATAATATGCACGTACTTCGTAATTAGCGTATTTTCAATTATGGATATCTATAAATAGATTAGGATTTTAGGAGGTGGGATTGATGAATTCAGCAGATCAACAATACCTTTCTATTATAAAGGATATTTTAGATCATGGGTACTACGATCAGAATCGAACGGGCATTGCTACCTATAAACTTCCCCACAAGATGATGCAGTTTGATCTTTCGAAGGATTTTCCAATTTTAACATCAAAATTTGTAGCATTTAAAACAGCAGTTAAAGAATTACTTTGGATTTATCGAGATCAGTCTAATTCAGTAGTAAAACTACAAGACGAGAATGTTCACATATGGGATCAATGGATGAAAGAAGATGGCACCATTGGAACTTCTTATGGATGGGTGGTAAAAAAATACAATCAAGTGGATCAATTAATTCATACATTAAAAACCAATCCCCAAGATCGCAGAATGGTCATGAGTTTATGGCAAATTCCTCATTTAGATGGAGGGTCTCTTTACCCTTGTGCTTTTATGACTATGTGGGATGTAACGGATGGACGGCTTAATTGTATGTTGGTTCAACGATCAGGGGATATGCCTTTGGGTGTTCCTTTTAATATGACCCAATATGCTGTTTTGGTTCACCTAGTAAGTCAAGTTACTGGCTTACAACCTGGACTATTTACTCATGTAATTAATAATGCACATATTTATGAAAACCAGATAGAAGGAATAAGGGAACAATTATCTAGGGGAGAAGCTCCAGAAGCTCCTAAACTTTGGATCAATCCAAGAATCAAGGATTTTTATAATTTTACGGTGGATGATATTAAGCTTGTGGACTATAAACATCTTGGAAAAATAAAAATGGAGGTAGCTATTTAATGCTAAGTCTTATTGTTGCAGTAGCTGACAATGGTGTTATTGGAAAAGACAATGGTTTGATTTGGAGAATACCGAAAGATTTACAGTATTTTAAGGAAAAAACCATAGGTAAAAAAATTATAATGGGAAGAAAAACTTTTGAAAGCTTTCCAAGATTATTACCAGGACGAGAACATATTGTAATAACAAGGGATCAAACATATCAAGCACCCAAAGAAGTAAAAGTAATCCACGATTTAAAACAAGTAACTCCATATATTGATTTAGAGGAAGAAGTTTTTTTGATTGGTGGTGGAGAACTGTATCATCAGCTTTTTCATAAATGTAATAAGCTTTATATAACTTGGGTACATCATGAATTTTGTGGAGATGTTTTTTTTCCCATAGAAAAGATAAAGGACTTTGTAAAAGTAGCAAGTAAAGAAGAATTGGATGAAACAAGTGGAATAAAAATCACATTTTCTATTTATGAAAAAAGGAATTGACGCAAGATTAAATTTTGTGTCAATTCCTTTTTATACATAGATTCTAATTTCATAATGTAAATTTTTCAAGTGCATATCTCTTGTCTCACGCTCCAATCATATGCCCTTGCTTTTATATTGGTGTATTTTCGTTATGAATATGTTATCAGTAGGGGTTTTCAAGTTTGAAAAAGTAGTCTATAATAGTATAAAAACGCAATAATATAATAAAAGAATGGAGTTATACTATGATTAATTTTAAAACAATAGAAATCGAAGATAAAAAATGGATCGATCCATTATTAGTAGCTTCTGACTTAAGTGGATGTCATCAAAACTTTGGCAATTTATTTGCATGGTCCAAAGTTCATAAGACGCGGGTTGCAAAGATCAATGATTATTTAGTAGTTAAGGGTGGAACAGAAATTAATAAACAGGGGTATTTTTATCCGGCAGGCAGTGGTACTATTCAACCAGTGATTGAAGAAATGATACAAGATGCAGCTGACTGTGGACATGACTTTATACTGAATGGTATATCACCAGAAAACATGGAAGCTCTCGATATTTTATTTCCTGGACAATTTTCCTATGAAGAAGTAAGAGATGCTTTTGATTACGTTTATTTATTAGACAAAATGGTATCCTTATCAGGCAAAAAACTTCATCGAAAAAGAAACCATATTAATCAGTTTAAAAAAAATCATCAATGGAGTTTTGAGTCCATTACACTTGAAAATTTACAGGAATGTTGGGAGATGAACGAGGCTTGGTGTAAAGAAATGGGATGTCGTGACGACAATGGATTAAAACAAGAAAATTGTGCTACTCGACAATATTTCAAGTATTTTTCACAACTAAAAATGGAAGGTGGTCTACTTCGATCAGGTGGTCAGGTGATCGCTTATACCATGGGTGAAATCTTAAATTCAGATACTTATGTAATTCATCTTGAAAAAGCATTCCGAGATATTCAAGGAGCTTATCCGATGATTAATCGTGAGTTTGCAGCTTGGATAAAAGATCGCTATCCTCATATTGTTTATGTGAATCGTGAAGAAGATGTTGGAGATGAAGGTTTGCGAAAAGCCAAACAATCCTATTATCCAGATAAGATGGAGGAAAAATATACAGCGACTTATCAAGGAGGCCGTTGATGTTAAAAATTCGACTTTCAAAAATAGATGATATTCCTTATTTAAAGGAAATGTGGAAAAGTTGTTTTGGAGATGAAGATGAATATATCGAGTTCTTCTTTGATCATCAATACAAACCAAATCAAACTTTTTTATCATTGTATAATGGAAAAATTGTATCTATGCTTACGATGTTTCCCACTCAAGTAGTCACACCAGATCAGCAACATTATCCGTCTGTGATGCTCTATGCTATAGGAACTCACCCTCATTATCAAGGGAAAGGATTTTCAACTCAAATTATGGATTACACTTGGAAGTATCTTCAAAAGCATAAAGTGAACATATCTGTTCTCGTGCCGGCAGAGAATTCTCTTTTTGCTTTTTATCATAAAAGAGGATATGAGGCTGGTTTTTATATCAGAGAGGTATTATTAACGGATCAACAGATTGAAAAATTTAAACTATACCAAGAAGATATGATCCTGCCTATGGATATTTCTTCCATAGGTCCAAGTGATTATAACAAACGAAGGAATCAGCAATTGAAAGGTAGGCTTTACATGGCTTATGATGATGAAAAGATTGCTTATCAAAAAAAGTTATCTCAACTTTCAGGAGCTGATATCTATGGAATTAATATAGGGATCTTTAAAGGTTGTGCAACTGTAGAAAGGATTCATGAGGATAAAGTAATGATAAAAGAGTTTTTGCTACCAGAACATCAATTTTATCGAGGATTAGTAGAGTTAATGAAAGTAGTGTCTGCAAAAGAATATATTCTTCGTTTGCCTGCTGATGTTGGTGAATCTTTAGGGGGTTCGGTTCGTGCTTTTGGTATGATTCAGTTTGAAAAGGAGTTTTACAAAAAAACTTTTGAAGAGAATATGGGTTATTTAGGAATTGCCTATGACTAAATAACGTAATACCGATATCAAGTTTAAACCTTCATTTTTAAAAGAAAGAAATTGATAAAATAACAAATAAATTTTGAAACTGAAAAAATATAAGACTTTACCATTTGTATATCGTATGATGAGCAGATAAATACAATAAGAGAATAAATGGGAGGAGCTTATTATGATTGAAGTAAAAGGGTTAAAGAAGTCTTTTAAAGATGTAGAGGCTCTTCGAGGAATTGATTTCTTTGTTCCTAGAGGAGAAGTGCTGGGTTTGCTTGGAGAAAATGGAGCAGGGAAGACCACTACATTGCGGATCCTTGCAACTATGTTAAAACCTAATTCAGGTACAGCTATTTTAAATGGTTATGATATTTTAGAGCAGCCCCATATGGTAAGGAAGAACCTAGGTATTTTATTTGGGGGAGAAAGTGGATTGTATGATCGTTTAACGGCGAGGGAAAATATATGTTACTATGGAGAGCTTAATGATATGTCCAAGGAAGACATTGAAAAAAGAATCGATTATCTAACAGATATATTAGAGATGGGAGAATATATTGATCGTCGGGTCGGTAAATTTTCAAAAGGAATGAAGCAAAAAGTCTCCATAGCTCGATCCATTGTTCATAATCCACCCATTATGTTATTTGATGAACCTACTTCTGGATTAGATGTTAGTGCGGCAAGAGTGATTCATCGATTTCTTGATGAGTGTAGACAAGAAGGAAAAACAGTTATTTTTTCTAGCCATTCAATGGGGGAAGTAGAAAAATTATGTGAAAAGATTGTTATTATTCATAAAGGAGAAGTTTTAGCTTATGATTCCATTGAATCTTTAAAAGCAAAACATAATATGGATTTAGAAAATTTGTTTGTAGAAATGGTAGGTGAAAGAGGTGAATAAAAGGCATGTATGGATTGTTTTTAAAAAAGAAGTAAAAGATATTTTTAGAGATCGAAGAACATGGATTGCTAGCGTATTAATCCCAATGTTAGTTTTTCCCCTTTTGTTTTTTTTCATGAACATGGGAATGAAGAATATGGAAAAGAACATGGAAAAAGACATTCCTATTTACATTGAAACGCCCAATCAGGAAATGGACATCATCCATTATTTAAATAATAGCCAAGGAATTCAAGTAGTAGAGGAAGAAAAACCTTATGAATCATTACAAGAAGGGAAGTTAAAACTCATTCTTGTAATCGATGAAGATTTCCAAGAAAAAATTGAAAAAGAACAACCTGCAAGCCTTAAAATTATTTTTGATGAAGTTAGTAATGAATCAAGTATGGCTGCTTCGATGATAGAAAATAAGATTAATGCGTATAGCGAAAAAATTCGATTCCAACGATTAGAAAAACTAGGAATCAATCCAGAAATACTACAACCTATGATTATTACGAGGGAAGCTTATGTACCGGAAGGAGAAGAGGCCAAAGGAGATCAAGGAGCTTTATTTATGATAACGTTCCTATTACCATTTTTACTTATGCTCTATCCTGTTGTAGGAGGAATGCCAGCAGCTATTGATTTAGGATCTGGAGAAAAAGAAAGGATGTCTCTAGAACCTTTACTTTCAACAGGTGCTGGACGATTATCCATTTTAACGGGGAAATACCTAGCCATCTTGTTAGCATCTATTATTGGAACCATTACTTCTCTTATGGGAGTTGTAGCAGCATCTAAAATTGCTCCTGATGCGATACCTTTAGGAGTACGTATTTCGCCCTTATCTATCTTCATTTTAGTGGCAACTTCCTTAGGAATTGCGATGATCTTAAGTGGACTTATGTTATCCATCAGTGTTTTTGCTAGGTCATATAAGGAAGCGGGAACGTATTTAAGTCCTGTTACTATTGTCTTGATGGTACCTGTTTATCTTACGATGTTTATGGATATTCGTACTCTATCAACTTCATTGTTTTTTATTCCTTTATTAAATTCTGTATTGGTAATGAAAGAAGCTTTGGTAGGGATTATCAATCCTCTTCACATTATTCTCACTTTCTCAATATCTATTATTTTAGTTGTTTTATCTTTATTCTTTACCCGATTTATGTTTAATAAGGAATCAGTGATTTTTAGATCGTAACTTACTTTTTATCTGTTTTCGGTGGTGTTGGGCCGAAATATTGATAGAAGGTAACAGGAATACGACCATTGAAGAGTTTACGTTTTTTATTGGCTTTTTTACCATATTCTTTTTCGAAATTTGTGGAAGCAGTGATCGTATACAAAGCCCACGTAGGATTGGTATCTAACAAAGTACGCAGGTCTTTATGCAAACGAATTACCTGCTTTTGTTGCCCAATTCGTTCACCATAAGGAGGATTACAGAAGACAAATCCATAATCACCATGGGGTAAAGAAGTTTTATGCAAAGGTTTTGTAAAAAACTGAATGTATTCACCCACATCAGCGGCTGCTGCATTTTCTCTAGCATTTAAAATGGTATTGCGGTCAATATCAGAAGCATAAATGATGGGTTTTTCCTTTTCGTCTATACTTTCTTGGGCTTCTTCACGTAGTTCATCCCAAAGATCCCTAGGGATTTGAGGCCATGCACAAGAGGCAAAAGAACGATGAAGCCCAGGTGCAATATTTTTAGCAATCATAGCTGCTTCAATAGGAAAAGTGCCTGATCCGCAAAAAGGATCGTAAAAAATACGCCCTTTTTTCCAATAACTAATCTGTAGCAGGGCAGCAGCCAACGTTTCTTTTATGGGAGCTTCTACTGTATGTTTACGATAACCTCGTTTGTGAAGTCCATCTTTACCAGTTGTATCAATGGTAAGAGTAGCTATGTTTTTTAAAAGAGAGACTTCAACTGTATATTCGGGTCCGGTTTCTTCAAACCATTCAATATCATAATGTTTTTGTAAGCGTTTTACAATGGCTTTTTTTACAATGGCTTGACAATCGGAAATACTAAATAAATCTGACTTTACTGATTTACCATTGACGGTAAATTTAGCTTTGGGAGTGATCCAGTGTTCCCAAGGCAATTCGATTGTCTGGTCAAAAAGTTCTGTGAAAGTTCTAGCTTCAAACTCACCCATTTTAAGAAGAACACGATCGGCACTACGTAGCCAAAGATTTGAAAGCACAATGGCTTCTACATCGCCAATATAGGTAATTTTACCATCTGTAACATGATGAACATCATATCCTAGTTCTTCCACTTCACGACGAACAACAGATTCTATTCCAAAAGTTGTTGTTGCAATTAATTCAAATGTTTTCATAAAAATCTCCTTTGATTTTTTTCGTAAGTATGTTTATTATTATAACCAAATCTGTTTATCAATTCAAACATTTGTTTTTATAGAAGAAAATAGTATTAATTATTTCAGGATTTTGACGAAGTATCCATTTGGCCTTAACAAGCATTAAAATGGTAGAGATTTTGTTATTTATCAGTTATAATAAGACAAAATTAAAAATTGAATCCATACTAAGATAAAAATGAAAGGATCTACTTTGAAAAAGGAGAGGGTATTATGGAGGAAAAGAGAATACAAGATATTGATAAGAATTTTGCAAGCAAGGAAGTTCAGGAAAAAAACATAGTATATATGGATCCTTTGGAGTCCCCTTTTAAAATCTATGGGTTACCAGCCATAGAGGAAGAAAGGACATATTGTAGGATACCTAAAAATCCATTAAAGAAACTTTCTCAAGCTGTACAATATTCTGCATGGAATACAGCAGGAGGGCGGGTCAGATTTATGACAGATTCTCCTTTTGTATCCATTAAGGCTGAAATTCTTTCAGGTAAAGATATGTCTCATATGCCTAGGAGTGGGATTTCAGGTTTTGATTTTTATGTTGGAAGCAAAGAAAATAGAACATATATTGCTTCGGCTATACCCGACTATGGAGTGACTTGCTATGAAGGGATTGCATATGGACATCAAAAAGGAGTTCAGGAATGGACCATTCATTTTCCATTATATAATGGCGTCAAAAAACTGTGGATTGGGATACAGGAAGGATCTGTGATTAATTTAGCACCTATGTATTCCATAGCCAAGCCCATTGTATTTTATGGATCTTCCATAACCCAAGGAGGTTGTGCGTCTCGCCCTGGGAATTCGTATTCCAATATTCTTTCAAGGTGGCTAGATGCGGATATTTACAATTTAGGCTTTAGTGGCAATGCCAAAGGTGAAACAGAAATGGCTGAGTACATTGCAGGTATTGATATGAGCCTGTTTGTAATGGACTATGATCATAATGCTCCTGATGTAGAGTTTTTGGCGCAAACCCATGAGCCTTTTTTTAAGATCATTCGAGAAGCAAAGCCTTCCCTTCCGATTGTTATAATTAGTAAGCCAGATTTTGATATTGGTGCTGAAACAAATAAAAAAAGAAGAAGTGTGATTTATAAAACCTATGAAAATGCCATAAAAGCTGGCGATTCTTGTGTTTATTTTATTGATGGAGAAACTTTATTTGGAAAAGAAAACAGAGATTCATGTACAGTAGATGGATGCCATCCTAATGATCTTGGTTTCATGCGTATGGCAGAAGTGATTTATCCTGTTATAAAAAGACTTTTTATTGGTAGAAAGGGATAACAGGAAAAAAGATTGCTTTATCTTCATTTTATTAGTAAAATAAGAGTAGTATTTTAAGGGAGGCAATGTACAAAATGAAGGTATTAATTGTTGATGACTCTAGTTTTTCTCAAAAAATAACAGCCAATTTATTAAAAAAACATTTACAGTCCGTTGAAATTGATTTTGCGAGTGATGGAGAGGAAGGTTTTGAGAAGTACAAAAAAATAAAACCAGACTACATATTTGTAGATTTATTAATGCCTAATATAAATGGACAAGAATTGATACGATTAATAAAGGCAGAGGATCAAGACGCAAAGATTATTGTAGTTTCTGCTGATGTACAAAAAAATGTAAAGGAAAAGGTAGAGGCCTATAATATAATATCTTTTATCAATAAACCTTTGAATGAAGAAAAAGCGAAGTTCATATGTAATATGATAAGGAATGATATGAATGAGGGATAATCAGGTTCGGTATGATATTTTAAAAGAATTGTTTAATATAAGCGTAGGACAAGCAGCTAGTATGCTTTCAGAGGTAGTCAACAAAACTATCCTGTTAGATGTTCCAAATATCGAAATTTTAGATTCAAATAAGGAACTAAGCAAGCTCCAAGCCCATCTTCCTGCTGTTTTAGATGGAACATTGATGGTGTCTTCTATTACTTTTAAAGAACAGTTAACAGGAGAAGCAAATTTAATTTTCCCAGCAGAAAAAATGAAAACTTTTATTAGTCTTTGTTTAGATCAAGAAGAGCAAGAGATTCAATATTCCAATATGAATTTTACAGATATTGATTTTGATATAGTAAAAGAAATTGGTAATATTATTTTAAACGCCATTGTTGGAGGACTTAGTAATCATTTAAATATTCAATTACAATATACATTGCCAGAAGTACAGGTATTTGATCGGATTGATTTCCAACAAGATATTAAAAATAAGGACTATCCCTATTTCTTAATGCTGTATATCACATTTGGTATTGATAATACAGAAATAGAAGGAGCTGTTATTGTTAATTTGACACTGCATTCATTGAAGGAATTAATGGCAATAGTAACAAAGATAGAAGATGAGTTATATGGATAATACTGTATATGACATATTAAACGACATTGGTGAAGGAATTGTAATTTTAGACCAAGAATTGGAGATTTGTTTTTGGAACCATTACATGGAATATGTGACAGAAATAAAACAAGAGAAGGTTAAGGGATGTCATATATATGAAGTTTTGCCAAATCTAAACAAAGATTATTTTAAAAAATCGGTAGATCAGATTCTGTGTCATGGTTGTAAAATGTTTTTTTCGGCAGCCATGCATCCGGCTTTAGTAAACGAAAAAAAGGAATTTAACTTAAAAATTAGTAGCTTTCAAAAGGAGAACTTTACATTTTTTCTCTTGGAATTTATTAATGTTACCAATCAATTTGCACGAATTAATCAATTAAAAGAGTATGTTCATCAGTTATATGAGTTAAATAAAAAATTAAAAGAAAAAGAAGCAGTGATTAAAAATTTAGCTTATTATGATCAATTAACAGGTTTAGCAAATCGAACATTATTTTATAAACTAGCTGAAAAATTTATAAATAATGCTAGTAGACATGAGACTTTATTAGCATTAATGTTTCTGGATGTAGATAAGTTTAAACTGATTAATGATACCTATGGACATGAAGCAGGAGATAAGGTTCTTATGAAAGTAGCCGATATCTTGACCAAATGCACAAGAAAAGGTGATATTGTTGCCAGACTTGGAGGAGATGAATTTTTAATTCTACTTCCTTATATTAAAGAAGCAAATCATTATCAAGGTATTGCTTCAAGAATTATTCAAGCAGAACAGAAGAGTATCCTTCATTGTGAAAAAGAAATAACTATTTCTTTAAGCATGGGAATTAGTGTCTATCCTTATCATGGGAAGACCCTAGATAAACTAATATTACGAGCAGATCAAGCTATGTATACAGCTAAAAATAATGGTGGGAATCAGTATTTTATATTTGAATAAGGTACTTGTTTAACAGGGTTATAACTAGGTCCTCATCGATGGTGAGGGCTTTTTTATCCTTTTCTTATAAAAAGAACACCAACATGCTCTCGTTGTAATAATATAATTAGAGAGGTGATGTTGATGGGTACATCAAAACAATGCAATAATCATTCAAATTGTAAAATTGATCCTGTACAGTTAACTGTATGGGGAGCCTTTATTACTACTATTGGAGATTTTCTTGGTTTTATCGCTGCTTTAATTACAGCACAAGAACAATGTAACGAAAAGAATCATAATTCTTGTGGAAAAAACTATGTGCAAGCAAGAATTACCCAACTAGAAGATGAAATTAAGCAATTAAAAAAAGAAATGGAACAGTATAATGAATAAAATAGGGCCATTGGGCTCTATTTTATTATAAACATACATTGCCCTACTGGATAAAAAAAGATACAATAGGATTGTTTATACGTTTACAATCCTATTGAAAGAAAAAAGAATCGAATAAGAAAAATACGATAAAATAGAAAAGGTAGGTGTATCAATATAGAGAATAAAGTAATTTCTAATAAGATTAAATATACAGTACTCGTTATATATGGGTTTTGTTTTATTGTTTTTGGCTTTTGTATGGATTCCCCTAGGCAAATTTTAAAAGGATTGGATCAAATTATTCGACAACCAGAAGTTTTGATTACAGACTATATTGCCATTGGTGGAATAGGAGCCACTTTTGTAAATGCCGGACTATTGACATTAGCTTCTATATTTATCTTATATTTTTTAAAAATTAATATTAGTGGTGTTTCCGTTGCAACTATTTTTTTAATGACAGGCTTTAGTATGTTTGGAAAAAATATTTTCAATGTATGGTTAATCATCCTTGGTGTTATTTTGTATGCAAAAATAAAAAAAGATAAGTTTAGTAAATATGTTTATATTGCCTTATTTGGAACCAGTATGGCTCCCACGATTACAGAATTTATGTTTCAAATTCATCAACCTATAGGGATTCGTATTGGTTTAAGTATTATCATTGGTTTAAGTATTGGGCTAATCCTTGTTCCATTATCAGTTTATTTATTAAAAGTACACCAAGGTTTTAATTTATATAATGTAGGTTTTACAGCAGGATTAATTGGTACGCTATTTTTTTCAATTTTTAAATCTTACGGTTTTACGACAGAAAGTAAAATGATTTGGAGCACAGGTAATGATGTTGTTTTAGGAGGATTTCTAAGTATTTTGTTTATAATGATGATTGTAACAGGGTTTTATCTTAATGGAAGATCCATAAAAAATTTAAAAAATATCTTTACTTATTCTGGACGATTGGTAAGCGATTTTGTCCTACTAGAAGGTTTTGAAGTAACTCTAATGAATATGGGCATTAATGGTTTGATTGGCGTGATCTACATTGTATTAGTAGGAGGTGTTTTTAATGGGCCAACCATTGGGGGCATTCTTACTATGGTAGGTTTTGGAGCTTTTGGGAAGCATGCTAAAAATATGATACCAATTTTTTTAGGAGTCTATTTAGGTAGTATAACCAAAATATGGAACATTGATGACCCATCTATTTTATTGGCTGCTTTATTTAGTACTTCTTTAGCACCCATTGCAGGTGAGTATGGTTGGCCTTATGGAGTATTAGCTGGATTTATCAATTCTTCAGTTGTATTAAATGTAGGAGTATTGCATGGAGGATTAAATTTATATAATACAGGTTTTTCTGCTGGTTTAGTAGCTACTGTTTTAATTCCTATTATAGAAGCTTTTAGAAGGGGAGAAAAGACATGAGGCAAAATAAGGAACGATTGTCTAAAGTGATTGACGAGCTACTTACGTATTTATTTTCCATAGGGGCCACAGACTTAACCATTAAAATGCAAGAAAGAAAAAATGATTTTAAAATACACATCCAAAGTAATTATTCCCAAGTAGAGAAGGATAAAATTGAACACTTAATAAAAGCATTACATTTTCCTAAACAAGAAGAAATGGAGGAATATTATTGGAATTTAACAGGAACCTCCAATGTAGGTACAGAGTTATTTTTAGTTGGAATGATGATTGATGAGGCACAAGTTAATGTGCAGGATACAAGATTGGAAATAGAGTTGTATCGCTATAAGTGATCTGAATAAAAGATTTAGTAGGATTGTTTCACTCCTTTTATGGATATGGAATATGCTATATAGAGAAGAAGTTTATTTAGCTTGAGGATTTTGAACAACAATTGATTGAATAAAAGGAGTGAAACATATGCAAATACATGTTGTTAGACCAGGAGATACATTGTGGCGACTTTCCCAGGCTTACGGTGTTCCAGTAAATCAATTGATCGAAAGCAATAAAATTCCTAACCCTACTCGTCTTGTAGTAGGTCAAACCATAGTAATTCCTATTGTAGGCAGCTATCATTGGGTACGACCAGGAGAAAGTTTGTATACCATTAGCCGGCAATATAATGTTCCCATTTCAGAATTGATACGTATTAACCAGATCCTTAATCCAAATCAAATTCCAGTTGGACTTCCCTTGTATATTCCTCCTAAACCGAGGCCCACCATAGACGTAGGAGCTTATATTGATCCTAGACTTACAGGTGCTAGATCCGCTACGATTGTTGATCAAGTGGCAGACAACCTAACTTTTCTAAATGTTTTTAGTTATCAGATTAATACAGATGGAACCTTGACGCCTGTTAATGACCAACCTTCCATCAATGCAGCCTATCGACATAGGGCAGCTCCTTTAATGGTACTAACAAATTTTACAGAAGGTCGGTTTAGTATAGAATTAGCAACGAAAATACTCAATGACGAAGCTTTGCAGGATAAGATTTTAGATGAAGCCATAGCAATTATGGAGGAAAAAGGTTATGTAGGATTGGATTTTGATTTTGAATATTTAGGTGCACAAAATCGAGAACCTTATAACCAATTTTTAAGAAAAGCAGCTTCTCGCTTAAGAGAAAAAGGATATTTTATTTCTACAGCATTAGCACCCAAGTTATCTGCAGGACAAATAGGAACATTATATGAAGGTCACGACTATAAAGCACATGGAGAAATCGTAGATTTTATTTTTTTTATGACATACGAATGGGGTTGGTCGGGTGGACCACCTATGGCAGTTTCTCCTCTCAATCAAGTTCGAAAAGTAATGGAATATGCTGTATCAGTTGTACCAAAAAATAAGATTATGATGGGAATGCCTTTATATGGATATGACTGGACCCTTCCTTACGTTCCGGGAGGAAAATTTGCAAGAGCCATTAGCCCACAACAGGCTATAGAATTAGCTGTTCGTTATAATGCTCGTATCGAATATGATCCCATTGCACAGGCTCCTCATTTTAATTATTATGATGAACAAGGCAGAGAACATGAGGTTTGGTTTGAGGATGCAAGAAGTGTTCAAGCATCTTTTAATCTTGTAAAAGAATTAGGTATACGTGGATTGTTTTATTGGGTATTAGGCTATGATTTCCCACAAAATTGGTTACTTATTCAGGATAATTTTGTTGTAAGAAAAAGAGTATGAACAAAAAAATATCACCTATTTCATTTAAAGTAGGTGATATTCTTTTGTTCTAACCAATATAAGCCATGAAACAATTGCTACTTTCTTTAATATGGAATATAATGTTATTATTATAAGGTTTGTGACAATTCATTATTGATCTATAAGAA
>FZPS01000039.1_pt42 | contig 28649 bp, 22 predicted proteins | sample 1817821 | NCBI WGS metagenome assembly FZPS01 (sample SAMEA104158645, study PRJEB21678) | metagenome | place: Germany | collected 2015-04-21
GAAATAAATCTTGCGCTTTTGCGGGAGGGCGAAAGCGAGCAATGACCGATGAGTGCGGGCACAAAATCAGCGGCTTTTGACAAAAAATTCGGATATACAAATGAAAGGTAACGGTGGTGATTGCAATTATCGCGATTCTTGCTTCCATGCTATTACCGGCGCTCAGCAAGGCTCGTGAAAAAGCCAGGCAGATCACCTGCACGAACAATTTGAAACAGATTGGTCTTGCAACTCACATGTACCTCTCGGACAATGAGCTTTTCCCCTGCTTCAAAGATGATGGCACCACAATGGAGGGCAAGCTTTGGGACATGCAATTATCCGAGTATATCGGATATGGATTCAATAGTGGGCCGCCTGTCTTCAATTGCCCTTGCACTACTGAGAATAATTCGCCTTACGAACCAACCCGCAGCAATCGAAATTTATGGCGCTCTTATTTCTGCAACAACAATATTTATGCCAATAGCAATGGGATGGCGCATCCGGCAAAAATCCTGCATCCATCTGAGATGGGGTGGTTTATAGAACTTGGCTATCTAGATTCCTTTAGGGCTTTACACTGCCGCTTTGGCAAAACGAATAAAGGGACTTATTCCACCACACCCTGGAGCGGTGATTGCATGGCCTGGCGTCATGGCAATGGCGTAGCGATGAATGTCCTGTTCACGGATGGGCATGTTGAACTCAGAAGACAACATCGCCCATATCCTAATGGCGGCCCAGTCGATGTTCTGCATAATTATGATCAATATGGCAGAAAAATATTGATCGATGGAACCATTAAAAACTAATCTCAAGGCATAGAAGGAAAAAAGCGTGAAAGCGAAAATATTTTTTGCAGTGATGATATTGCTTGGCACTTTGTTTTCGCTATCTGCTGATGAGTCAGAGGTGGTTTTGTACGAGGCCGGCCGAGCCAATTCTTTTGATTTTATGTGCAGCACTTGCACTTGGATTGAAGGCTCCAATGCCAAGCCGGTGTTAGCTTTAGTGGAGCGCGGTGGGGAGCAATGGCTGCAAGTCAATTCAGAAGGAGACAGCGGCCAAGGCAGAGCGGTTATGTCGAAGAAAGAACAGTTTTCGGCCCTAGTGCCGGAGGACATGGTCGCTCGGGGGGTGGCCATTACGATTGACTATCCACGCGATGATTTCAAAAAACTTCCGATCATTTTGTATTTCAAGGATAAACGTACCTTTACGCATCACCTGCCCCTCGAAAAAGGAGTCAACACCTATTATTTCGACAAGGGCTATACGCGCACCGGCATCCCGCAAACCTGGAGCGAGTTACAAACAGTTGTCTTGACAGTTGCGGCAAATTTCCCAGAATTCTACTTAAAAAAAATGTCTATTCAACTACACCCCAAACAAACTTCCGAGAAATGGATTGAGATTATCCGTAATCGGAAAGTAGCCGAGGTGCTTCCAGGCCAGGGCAGCACTGCGCTTGATTTTGGCCGCAACTCACCCTTCCAAGTCAAAGTCGGCTATGACCGGGAGAATTTGTATATCGACAGCGAAGCAGCGTTCCCGGAGCGCCCCAAAGCGACTTTCCAGCCTGGAGACAAGACAGGGTCAGTATGGGCAGATGAATTGACGGAATACTTCTTCAGCGCCTGGAATGACAACCTGAAATATATCCAGTTCGTAACCAATATGAATGGAGCGACCTGGAACAGCATTACTGACTTCGATCTTACCGCAGCTGCGGTCATTCGCAAAACCGGTGACTGGCAGCTAGGGCATGACAAAAAAATATCCTGGGAAGATAGCAAGTGGAAAACGAAAGCTGTTTTCCCATTTGCCGAGTTGAAATTTAATCTGTCTGAGCAGCGCTTCATGGGATTTCAGATAGCCCAGGGCTATGGACGCGACCGCGGCGACAAATATGTCACCCAGGTATGGGATGAAACAAAGCGTTTTCCCGAAACAACTCACTTTGGCGTTCTGGTCTTCAATCAGCAGCCTTTTGGCTCCGGCGCCGTCACCTTGCCGCAAAAGTTATTGGCGACAATGGACCAGAACAGCGAAAAAATCGATTTCTGCTTGAGTATAACTGCAACCGACTTTGCTGCCGGGAATTATACATTGCGTAAATACGTTGCTGCTGCCAGAAACTCATTCACTGAGCTGCCTGAAGAAAAAATAGCCCTGACCGGTGAAAAACAATCCATTGACGTACAGTTTACCGGCTGCGTCAACTTAAATGGAGTCTATTCACTTTACCTTGCCCTGGAGAACGACAAAGGCAGCCAGCGCTTAGTCGCAGTAAATTTTGACAATAGCAAGCCCCTGGTCAGCATGTTCGGAAAGCCGGTTTTCTGCCCTGAGCCGAAAAAAGTCATTTGGAAGGACGGCGTCTTCCTTGCTGGCCAAAATTCGCAATTATCCCTTGCTGCCAACGCCTCAGCCAGAACTAGGAAGACAGCAGAGATTTTTGCAGAAAAGCTATTAGGCTTTGCTGGGCGATACCGAATTCAGGCAGGCGCTGACAGCGGCATTGTGCTGCAGGTGGCGCCGACAGCGAACTTCGATGGCAAAAAGCAATCTCTCCAGCCAGAGGGTTATTGCTTGCAGATATCGCCAAAAAAAGTCATTATCACCGGGGCGGATGAGCCTGGTCTTTTCTATGGCTGCATAACGTTTATGCAAATGCTGCGCCAACCGATGAAACGGCAGGACAATGCACCAGTTCGATGCGCAGAAATCTTGGATTATCCTGACCTGGAAAGACGCTTTACCAACCTCTTGCACCCATGGCAATTCTTCGGGCGCGAATTCAAGGAAAGAAGGACTATCGATTATTTAATCGCCTGGGCGGATAAATATGTTGCCGGAACCAAGCAAAATTTGTTTAGCGTGGATATAGCGTCTCTCGTTCAATACAAACGCCGTCCTGAATTTAATTCATCCAATTGCCTATATTCTCTTGACGACCTGGGGAAACTGGCTCAGTACTGCCGTGATCATTTCATTGAATTTGTCCCTCGCTTGCAAACTGGCGGTCATGCCAACTGGTGGCTGCTCTATGTGCATCCGGAGTTGCGGGAAAAAGGCTATCGCAATACTGCTGATGTCACCCATCCTGAACATAATAAGATCGTCTTTGACTGCATGCTGGATGTGATCGAGGCAACCAAATGCAAATTCATCAATATCGGCGGCGATGAATGGTGGCATAGCCCTCACCCGGAAGAAAGTCCTGACGATTTACTGCGGGGTAAAACCCGTGCCCAAGCCTTTTTGGATTTCCATCTTGCCGTCATGGCGTTTGCCCGAGAAAACCATGTCGAGGTCATGATGCATGCGGACATGCTCGACCCGTATCACAATGGCGTTCGCTATGATTTGTACAAGATAATTGATGATATGCCAAAGGATTTGATTATTCTGCCCTGGGCTGGCGGCAATTTCGACCGAATGATCATGTATTTTGTCGATAAAGGCTTCCGGACTTGGCCCAATCCTACCGGAGTCTGGTTCCCCAATCGCTCTCGCAAGCAAATAGGCGGCTTTGGCAACAGCGTTTATTCCTTTGCCTCGTCCCTGCAAATGGGTTCTGCCGCCAGGGCAAGTTATGCAAACAATCTCTTGCGCGGCGCGGAATATGCCTGGAACGCATATTCAGACAACGGAAAGAATCTGACTGAGGCAATAAGTTCCGGCTTGCTTCCTGCCTTGATGGAGCAATTTGCCGAGCCTGCGATTCCGAGCGGCAGCCAAGAGGTTCTGCCTGTGTCTCTCCGCCAGGCGTTCAACACCGACTTCAATCAGTTGCTGCGGAAAAAAGAACCTGGAAAATATGTCAGCGACGCGCAACCCATCAAGCTTCCGGTGGGGCAGGCCAATATTGGCAATCTGCCCATGCTGCTAAACGACGGCAAGTTCAATTGCATCAGAATAGGAAAAGATGAATCAGTTTCCTTGCCTTTGCATGCCAAGTACGCCTCTCTGCTGTTTCTGCATGCAGTCAGAACTGATGAAGAATTCCTAAAGAAGCATGCCAGTCAACTCAGTTGGCGTCAATGGATTTATGGCCGCCCGGCCGGAGACTATGTCGTCAATTATGCTGATGGGACAACCTCGCTTATTCCGCTGCGACTGGATGACAATATCAACTTTGCCGGCATTAAACCGGAATGGCGTTCCTGCCTGAATTGTCGCTATATCATGCCTTTGAAAGATGTAAACGGCAATTATCAATTCCTCTACCAATACGAATGGACTAATCCATATCCAGAGAAGGAAATCAGTTCCGTGGTATTGCAGCAAACCGTCGTGGATTTCGATTTGCTGCTGTTTGCCATATCTGGACGCAAGCTGAAACCGTAAAGCACATCGGAGTCACCGACATTCTCTCTTCTCCCAACGCTCCCGGCGAAAAATCAGACCACTGAATTGAGGTGTTTATGATGCGGAAAATGACCATCCTGTTAAGTCTCGTGCTGGCGTGATCAGCGTTTGCCGAGGAGGAAGCGCGGCTCCAAGCTAATTGGGAGCTGTTGCAGAAAAACCAGATCGAACTGCTGCCTGCGCCTAAATTCCTGGAGCTTGGGGCTGCGCGGCCGGTGCAGCGCCTGGTGTTGAGCGGACTGCCGGAGGCGAAATACCGCGCTGCGATTGCGGAGGAACTGGAAAGCCGTCTGGCCGAACTTAACTCTCCCATCAAACTGGAGTTTGCCGACAGACCAGCGCCCGGGGCGTTCAACCTGATCCTGGCGGCATGGGATGAAAAGTCCGCCGAGGCCAGGAAAATCCCGTTCAACGAAGACAGCCGTTTTGAGCAAGCCTATACATTGACCCCAACCTCCAACGGCATTATCTTGTGCAGCAAGGGCGACCTTGGCTTGCTGTATGCCGCCGTGACCATGCGCGCCTTGATTGCACCGGGAAAAACGGCGTGCAGCTGTATCCGGCGGCCGTCTCGGACTGGCCGGACTTTGCGCTGCGCCGGGTCGGCATGAGGTTCAACATGTTCGGGCAGCCGAGGACAAACGACCCGGAACAGTGCCTGGGGATTATGCAACAAGTCGTCAAATGGGCGCTACGCCGCAAAATCAATGCGTTCGCGGCCATGCCGTACACGCCTTATCCTCCGGATATTGTCCGACTGAACGCCAAGCCGCCTTATTACGATGCGAAGGCGGCGGCGCTCATGAAGCAGGTGACCGACTATGCGCGCGCCAACGGCATACTTGCAGGACGCACAGGCGGCGGCATCGGAATAGCAAGCATGTCCCATGCAGAGGATGCCGCTGACCCGCGCTTCAAAGGCATGGTGTTATGCAATAGGAGGCTGGCGACCTGGGCGCACCTGGACTGGCACCGGGAGATCAACCTGCGCCATGCCGAATTCATCAAAACCTCCGGCTTTGCCTTTTTCAACCACCACGGCGTGGACGGCGGCGGGCCGAACGACCCGGAAGTGTGGAGCAGGCGCGATCCCGCCACCCGGGAACTCTACGGCGACGACCGGGTCAAGGCCAACCTGGCCCTCTGGAAAACAATCCGCAAATGCTTCCAAGGCACGGGAGTGGAGCTGTCCATCTCGCAATATCCATATGTCGGCTGCTACCTGACCACCGACGGCGTTCGCCAGACCCTAAAGCTGGCCGACACCCCCGCCGCCCGGGAAACCGCCGCAAAAGTCGCTCAACGCAACATCGACTACCTGCGGCGGCTGGACAGCGTCCTGCCGAAAGACATCGTCTTCACCCTGCGGGAAGGAACTACCGAGGAGATGAAAGCCTTCTACGATGCCGCCCCGCAACGCCCAATCAAAGTCTATTGGGAAGCGAGGAATAGCATTCGCGATGTCGTACCATTGCTGAACCCCGAAATCGCCATGGTGAAATCGTCGTTTGTGACGCCGCGCAAGGCGGATTTAAAGCTATGGCTTTCGGACGACTATGAATTCTGGGAACAGAGCAAGGCTCTTTTCGCTGAATTCAGCTGGAACCGCAACTTCCCGGGAAACCGCGACTTCAGCCGCGAGGACTTCCCAGTAGGCTATCCGGACGACTTTCTGCGCACGCTGGCCCGCCGTGCGGCCGAGGGACTTTGGGGAATGACCTACGGGCCAAGGCTGGCACCGCTTTTCGAAGACATGACCTCGCTGGCATACGCCTACGACCCGGTTGGATTCAGCAAGCAACGCGTTCACACCAAAATCGACGAGCCGGCCTATCTCAAACGCAACCGCGAAGCACTCCAGCGAGCGGAAAAAGCCGCTGACGCGGTCTTCGCGGAAGTCTCTTCCTCGCCCGCGAAACAGCAGCTGTTCAGCCCTGGAAGCTATCCGTATTTCCTGGACCTGCTCCGCATGCTGAAAGGCGCCAGGCTCTACACGACTATGCACCAGGCAGTGTCCGAGCTGGAAAGCCTGGCCAAGTCGGGAAAAATGAAGGAATGCGAAGACTTCTACGCCAAGGCCACAGCCCAGCTGAAGGCCATGGAGCAGGAATACCGCCGCGCCATGGCTGCCCTCGACCAAGCGCCCACTCGAACCGATTTCAGTTCTTATGGGAAATGGAGCCTGAAAGCATCCAACTTCCGATTCGTCAACCTGCTCTCCCCGAACCTGGCTGCCATGCAGAAGCAGCTTGACGACGCGTTCGGGAAACGCCAGTCCCTCTTCGCTCTGTACAATGTGCCGGACTGGTACAGCCAATACAACCGCTACTATTTTTTCAAGCGCCTCGTCGCCGGGCCGGAAGACTACACCTGGAAGCACTTCTTTGGGCACAAAATCTTCAACTTGGCGCCGAACCCGGTGGAGTTCCGCCTCCGCCGCGCCAAAAACGGACTGGTCTTCTCCGGGACGATTATCCAGCCAAAGCCTGAGGCTTATTCGTGCAAGGCGGTTTCGTTCCGCGAATGGCCTAAGGGTGACAGCGCCGGCATCCACCTCCTGCCATCTGGCTCCTCGACTGCGTTGCAGGTGGTCGTGGGCAGCTCTGGCGGAGCGTTCGTCTGCCGCCATACCACCGCAGAAAACGGCATTTCCACCTCGACGCCTTGTGATCTGAACCTAGTTCCCGACGTCAAACGCACCCCTGGCGGCTGGGAGTTCTCGCTTGAGATTCCTTTCAGCGTCCTGGGTGCCGAACCCGGCAAGGACTGGAAAGCATTGTTCGAATACAACGAAAACAACACGCCCTACGCCAGTGCGTTTGCTGACGGCAAGCGCTTCCCCGACTCTTCGTTCTGGCAAACGCTGATGTTTAGCACACAACCCGCCTGGCAAGCAGACATTTTGTTGAATTCCGGGGAGGTCAGCCTGAAAGACCAGACCCACGCCACCGGCACCGGCACTCTGGTCACACTCCAGCCGCGCCTGGAAACGACCTCGCCGATATTTGTCAAAAGCTTCACTGCAATCATCCGGGATGCTGACGGCCAGGCGCTTAGCGAGCTGCTCCAACTCACGGAAAATCGTTTTGTGCCGCTCTGCTGGTCGCCCGATGCGCCACTCGGCGTGCAGCTGGACGTCTCCCACCCCGGCATTGTCATGGAACTGACGGCAGCCTACCAAGAAGACGGCGTCGAGAAGCAGGCTGTTCGCACCCTCTTTGCCGGAAAGATCGCGCTCAGGGGCACGCCCTTGCCGGATGGTGCACCCACCATGCGAACCCCGTTCATCCGCTCGGAAAAGCTGACCCAGAAGCAAGGCGCCTTGAGCTTTACGTTCCAGCCCGACTGGAATTTCTCCCAGTTTGCGCCGCCCGTACACAAGTGCCTTTTCCACGCCGGGCCGCAGCTGAAGCCCGGCAACTTCAACTGGAGAAGCGCCATGCTGATCCGCTACCACCCGAGGTTCCAACGCTTTTATTTCACCCTCACCAACAAAGTCCGAAACACCCTAATCGTCTCTGGGAGACCGGAAAACTGGGACGGCAAAAGCCCGCTGGAAATCGCTGTATCGTGGAACATGACCGGCGAAAAGCCGCAAATGGCGCTCTTCTTCAACGGAATCAAGGCGGCAGACACCCCGAAAACTTGGGACGACAAGGAACTGCAAGTGCGCTTTGTCCCGGACGAATTGCCCTACCCGCTGTCGTTCGGCGCACTGAACTCAGGTGACGACTATGCTGACGGAACGATTGGAAAAGTAAAAATCAAAGCACAAGAAAATTGAGAATTTTTGCAACGTCTTTCCTATCCTCACAGAAAACGCCAATCATAGAAAGGGTCCAGCACTATGAAAAAGAAAATCTGGAAAGAGCATTTCACCCTTATTGAGCTTCTCGTCGTCATTGCGATCATCGCCATTCTTGCTGCGATGCTGCTGCCGGCCTTGAGCAAAGCGCGTGAAAAGGCGCGCGGCATCGCCTGCACCAGCAACGCCAAGCAGATCGCCATGGCCAACATCATGTATGTAGATGACTATGATTCCGTCTTGAGCCATGGCCAATATTCGGCGTATACGGGAGTCACACCCAACGTCCCTGCGGTCAAAGCCTGGCGCAACGGCGCCGAGGTCACCCTGATGTGGTTTGATAACCTCGAAGACTATACGGGCGACTATAAGGTCTTCAACTGTCCGTCGAAAACCAATCTCGACGTCCTCTCCGGACGCCCCGGCTACGGTTGGCCCCGCAACGGCATGCCCTACCGGCCGTACTCCCACAACGCAGGCGTACTCGTCAGCAGCTATAACTACCCCAGCGAGGTCATGGTCTTCACATGCCATTGCAACACCGTCGATATCGGCTACTTCGCCAGCAACTACTACAGCACGACCTACTCCATGTACGTCTACAACCCGGTCTCATACTTAGCAAATTACCCCGACCTCTGGGATTTGGCCAACGGCCTCTATGGCCATGTCGGCGACCTCCACAACGGCGGCTCTAACATCGGTCATCTCGATGGACACGTGTCATGGTTGAAAAGAACCTCCTTCCTCGACACCAGCACCGCCGGTCGACGGCTCTGGGGAGTTATTAAATAAAGCGTGTTAGAAGGGATAGACAGAAAAGCAGTTAATGTGCAAAATCTGGTGATGCGCACTTGCAGTCCTTGGCCGCAATCATTACGTTTTCTATACGTCGTTCATTAGTAGCTTCCATTCTTTTTCCGAACCAGGAGAAATCAATGCACAAGGTTCAAGAGAATCTCGAAAGGCACATGACGGAATTGTGTCTGCGCATCGGCTCACGGCACATCGGCTCCCCAGGAGAAGCAGCCGCAGCAAATTATATTGAACAGACCTTCCGAGAGTACGGCTATCCGACCTTTCGGGAAAGCTATCCTGTCACAGGCTGGGATTTTAAGTCGTTTGAATTTTATAACCTGACCCGGAAACGCGCAGTTCCCGCCGCAACCGCGTGCTTCTTTTCGAATGCCGTGGAAGTCGAGGGAAAACTACTGTGGTTGAAACACAAAGATTTGGATCGATTGGCGGAATGTTCCGTATCAGGCAGGGTCTGTATGCTGGAGTGCTGGAGCGGGGAGAGCCATGTCAAAGGCCGAAATCAAATTGCAGAGAAGCTTGATTCCCTCGGCGCGGCAGCAGCGATTTTTATCAGCACTAACCACACGGCACTGGCGCCAAGCACAAAGATACAGCGGTCTCCGTTTTTGCAGCAACTCGGAACCCTTGCAGTATCGGAAGAAGGCGCGTACGACCTGGCAGCGCATAAAGACGACCTGTACCGCATCGCCATCAACGCAAAATGTTTTCCGCACAATTCCAGCAACATCATCGCCCGCCGCGACGGAACTGGCGGCAAAGGCGTGCTGGGCGCTCATTATGATACAGCGCCGCTGATTCAGGGAGCAGGAGACAATGCAACGGGAACAGCAATGCTCCTGGAAATGGCGCGCCTGCTAAAAAACAGAAAACCTGGAATCACGCTTGATTTCGCGGCATTCTCCGCAGAAGAGTATATCCCTGACACGCTGCCTCCGGGAAGCGAAGACTATTTGAAACGGCATGGAAAGGAAGATTTGCGCTGGTTCATGAATTTTGACGACTTCGGACTCCTGATCGGAGAGCCTATTGTCAAAATCGGCTATCCGGAAAAATTGCCGGGACTTCAACCGGTTGGAATTCCTTTCGCTCCTTCAAATCAGTGCGGTGACGACAAGGGATTCTATCTTGCCGGAATCCCGACTATCTGGTATTATGACAAATCACCGTTCTACCAGCTCCATACAGCCATGGATACTATCGACAGAATCGACTTTGAAAAAATGGCCTTCGGAGTGCTGGATGCAGTCGAACTCTTTGGCCAACTGGAGAAGATGGCATGAGCATTCGAGACTTTAAACAAATTGACGGCGTCACTCTGCAATGGCCAGCGGTCACACTTGCGTTCCCAGGACAGAAATACATTCTCGAAAACGAACTTTACGAGGATGATGATATCCGCATTCAGGTTTCGTTGAAAAAGAAAGACGGCATCTGGGTCAAGCATCTGGACGTGACGGCAAAACATCCGATGCCGACGCCCGACTACGTGGAGACAGACCGCCAGAGCGTACCTGACCCGGAGATGCGTCTTTGCGGATATATCAACGCACAAAAACGGGGGAAAAAATCCAATCCCGAGGAGGAAGGCGCTGGCGAGATTCCCGGCTGCGGCTACCCGCTGATCGGCGATAAAATCTTTGTCGGGCTAGTGCATCAGGCGGGATTTGCCGTCATTGAAAAACAGGACGAAGCTTCGACGACCTATTCCCTGCGCCACCATCCGGTCTGGAACGGGAACCGTTTGGAAACTTTGGATTCCGTTTTCTGCGTTTCTGAAGACCCGAAGCGTTCGTTTTCCGATTACATCGACCGTGTCCGTGCGCCGATTGAGCTAAAGCCATTCTTTGCCTTCTGCTCTTTCTGGTCAGACCCGTATCTTGGCAATTATGAATACGCGGTTACAGGCGAGGCAATGCAGCGTTTCATTGCAGCCTATAAAAAACTCGGGATTAAGCCGGATGTGTTTACCTTTGACGCTGGTTGGCAGAAGCGGAAAAGCTTTTTTGAACCGAAGCCCGGCCTGGAGTTTGAAAACTACCCGCATTTGAGTCTTTGGATTTCCCACAATGGCCCGATGGGCATTTCACCGGAGTTTCTCAAACAGCAAAAAATCGCTGTCGGCGAAGGATACAGCTCTGCTTATTGCGGCAAAGATTATGGAGTTCTGCTGGACCCAGCGCTCGAAAGGGCGCTGACTAAGCGTTTCTGCGAGCTGGCGCGACATTGCCGGCACTTCAAAATCGACTGGGACAATGATTGCGCCACAGCGCCGGAATTTGCGGAAAAATATCCGACGCGCAACCACGTCCGGGAAGCCTCGCTTAATGCCATGAACCGAATTATGGCGACTGTCCGCGCCGTCAATCCGAGCATCATCGTCCGCAACGGCTGGTGGCCTTCTCCCTGGTGGCTGCTGCACGTCCAGCACGTATTCCTGAGCCAATCCGGTGACAGCGAGTACGCAAGTCTGCCGACCCGTCACCAGAGAGCCTCAGCCGCGACCCATCGCGATTTGATGTATTATAATCACCTGCTCCGCGATCACACGATGATTCCGCTTTCGAGTTTCGACAACCACGAATTTCCAAATTCGATTCGAAACGCCTTCGCGGACACCGAAGGTACGTGGGCGGACAATATCATGCTCTGTCTGTTGCGGGGGAGCACCTACTTCTCATGGACCATCCAGCCGGAAAGCCTGACCCCATATCAGGCCGATGTGATGAAACAGGCAATGGCGTTCGCGCGAGCCCACGCAAAGCATCTTTTTGTCCGCGCCGGGCGTATGTTCGGCGGCAATCCGGGACTGGGTGAAATCTACGGCTTCCTTCAGCCAGGCGACAAGGAGTCATGGTGCGTGCTGCGTAATCCCGCACCGATGCCGCAAACATATACGCTTCCTGATGACTTCAAATACGCCACGCAATTCTATCCGAATTTTCGAAAACTTGAACGCGAATTTGTGATGCTCCCAGAGGAAGTCAAGGTTCTGATTCTCACGGAAAAACCGCTGAAGCTTCCGTATGACATTCCGTTCCAAGTATTTCAGAATCAGAGCAACGGGAAGTTTGACTACTATTTCCCAGCCAGCCGAACCGTGTCTAAAAAGATTCAGCCCATGGTCGCCGAGCTGCATCAAATCAAGGAGCTTCTCTTTGAAAAAATCGCCTGGGCTGAAAACAGACGCAATCTCTTTTTCACTCTCACCGCGCCATACCGCATGAACGATTTGCGTTTATGCATAAGACTCACCGAGAAGACAGAGCGCAATACGACGCTGAAAATTTATGAATCGCGTTATTATGGAGAGCAGCAGAGTTCGTCATACGCGCTTCCTGTGGCCGAGCAGCCTCCGGGGAAAACAGGATACGGGGAAATATACAATCCGGCGACCTTATTCCGAAAGCGGGAAAGGTATTTCACGGCGCCAATTCCGGCCGGCGGACAGACCGCCTTCCACCTTGCTTTCGACGCTTCGATTGCGCCGGAACAATTGGAAGTCTGGGCAGTCGGCTTCGAGACGTGCTCCGTAGAATGTGCAGAGCGAAATGGCGCCCCGCTGGATTTCGCCAAAGCCCTGCCGCTCCAGCATCCCTACGGCTTCCCATGCGCGATTCAGTGCGTATGAAGCCTGGAGGGCGCAGTCCTCAGAATGAGACTTCCATCACGCTGTTCTCTTTTATTTCAGCTTGCACTGTCAGCTCCTCCGGCGCCGGGAGTTCGACCCCGTCCAGAACGATTTTCTTTGGTATGGAAGCAAAAGTGAGGACGGCTTGTGCGGCATAATCGAAGAAGAGTTTCAGGGCATGTCCCTTTTTCTGGCTTCGGAGAATCCTGATATCCGCATCAAGCAACTGCGCCGGATCGCTTTCACTGACAGCCAACAGGCGGCTCCCGTGTGCTACCACGGGACAGCTGAACGACCCCTTCAATGCATACGTTTCTCCGCTCCAGACATCAGTCAGGGCATAAGTCTTGGCATCATCGAGCCCCAACTCAGAGGCTTTGAATGAAAGCGTTTGCTCTTCGTCCTCAAGATTGAACATGCCCACCGTTCTGAGCGGCAGTCCTGGCTGATCCTCTGCCGGACAGAAATGCGCCGTCTTGAAATAGAGCACTGCGGGATATTTCTGTTTCGGGTCAAGGTAATCCCATTTGGTGAAGAAGACATCCTGGCCGTTGTTGGGGTTGCACACCGCTTTTTTAAGAGGAGCAAGCCGGGGCGAATCAGGATTCTGGCTGAGCCGTCCTGCGATCTCGACCATTGAGTGGGTGACTAGGCAATAATTGAGGCAGAACATCGCTTCAGTGTCATTGAGTCCTGGGAACAAGCCGACAGAATCGCTGTTCGGCACAAAGAGATCGCCTGTATGAGTTGCAAAGCAGGCCATTCCCCACAGATAGTTGGTTCTGACATAATCCCAGTTGCCGCCGCCGATGTCAATTCCATAGCGGTAATTAGTAAAGAATTCCCCGAGGAAGGGGTTGCCCATCACGATATCGCATCCGGTCTGCAAGTAGCCGTCGCTGTCGATCCTCTTGCGCACTTCCTTGAGCCACCAGTCTCGCCATTCATAGCCGGATGCATCATGATTGCGGCAGAGGTCATGGCTGTCTTCAAAGGCATAGCTCCAGAAATCATGCTTGACCGATTCAAAGCCGTATTCAGTGATCAGCTTATCCAGCGCAAAGGTCATGTAGCTGCGCGCCTCGGGGAGACTCACATCCAAAGGCGAGGAACTGCTCACACGGTAGCTGTAGTCAATGAACCATTCCGGATGCTCCTGATAAATTTTTGTATCCTTTGGGCAAAATCCTCCGATCCAGATGGCTGGCCGCAGCCCGATGGCACGCACCTTATCTGTAAACGAGCGGAGTCCTTCCGGGAATTTATGGTAGGCGACTCCCTCTTCCCCTTCGTAGGGGACACCTAGCCCGTGGGCGGATTTATTCAGGTCGCGGTTGGCGTATCCGTCATCCACCTGAATCCATCGAACCGTTGGAAAATGTTTTTTGAGGAAACGCGCCTCTTCCAGGATCAACTCTTCGCTGATTTTTCGGTACAGGCCGTCATTCCAAGACCCCCAGACCATATTGTCGCGGTTGATCGCAGTCGCTCCATACAGGGGCGGAAGTTTTTTGCGCAGCACTTTGCTGTAGTTGTCAAAAATATGTTCAATGCGGTCTGCCTGCTCGGTGGCGCCCAGGTACCATTCGTCGGCAAGGATACGTCCCGGCGCAATCTCAAGCCAGGCATTCGCCTTGAATCCCGAAAAAATCTCCATGGTCACGGTATCGTCATCATGGCTGAGAAGATAGTTGTGGAAGAAGACCCTCTGGCTCAGCGTGCCGTGGACAAGGCCGTGCACGGATTTGTAATTTCCCAGCAAAATCGCTGGGAAAGGCTGATAGGGACTGCGCCCGATGCGCTCGCACACCACGCCCGGGTCTGCCCAGCGGTTTCCAGCCTGTAGGTCAAAGGAAGAGTCCTTAGCATCCTCGCCGGTGCGCTGATAGTCAATGGGAAATGCCATGACCTCATAAATCCGCGGGTTCTCGTTGTGGTAGAAGAAGTCCTCCCGAGGGATGCCGCCAAAAGTGATTCCAGCGAGGGTGATTCCCAGTTCGTTGAGCTTCATGACTTGGCCGGAAAGATTCTGAAACTTGCGGCGGCAGACAATCTGATCCTTCTCGAAAGTAAAGAAAAATTCATCTTGGAAGAGCGCCTTTTTTTCCAGGATCAGATGCGCATTTCCATGCTCCGGATTGTATTGAAAGGTGCTCTGGACACCTGCGATTTTTTGATTATCAATGACAGCATAAGGCGTGAACTCAATGTTTCCGCATTGCAATGCATCAAAAAACGGAATCTGCATTTGGACATCTCCTCCTAAGGGCGTTTATTGTTTCAAGTTCTGCTGAAATGGAAGAACAAAATCATTCTCTGTAAAACCCCATTCTGCAAGCCACTGTTCTGCACGTTCAAACAGTTCTTTCGAGAAATGGGCATTGTGCAGGTCGTCACCGATAGTGAATCTCACTCCTTTCTGTTTCCAACCTGCGAAAAGTTTCAACAGGTATTCCCGAATTTCCGGGACAGCGCCTCCGATGACGGCGAAATTCACCTCGGCGGCTTTTCCCTCTTCAAACAAGGCCTGCGCAAGGGCATCGTTGTATTCTTTCGGAATAAAGCGGAATGCAGTGAGGTCAATATGCTCCTTATCCCGGTATTTGTACCAATTGCCCACGGCATGGACCAGTGAATCCCAGGGATGAGCCAGCACATTCACAGATGGATGCCTGACCAGAAAAAGTTGCTGCTCAAAATAATTTCGAATAAGCGCATCACGGTCTTCCGACACTGTAAGTGGCCAATGAACCCCGCCGACCACATATTCAATGCCAAGCTCCCGTATCTCCTCCGGTGTAATGCCAATCGCCATTTGTCCGGTATAGTCGGTCATATCCCGGAATCCGTAGACCGGCTCGTCCCCTCAGGCAGTGTAATCGCCTGCTGCCACACGGTCGCATTCCCGCTGATCCATGCAGCTCACCTCGACCCCAAAATGAAAATTTGCCGGTGGGCGCGAGGCAAGATAATCTCTTCTGGCGCTGACAATATCCGGCAGGTTGTAGGCAGTATGGACATGGTCCGTCAAACCGTATTCTTCTATCCCGAACTCATCCATTTCCGCGATGATATCAAGAATCTTCGCGCAGGCGCTGTCACAAGAACGCTGAGAATGAATGTGAAAATTTTGTTTTATCTTCATCCGCTAAGGATTCCTTTAGAGGCCGCATCCCAGGTTTCGTAGTGCCCCGCACTGCCCCACCCGGGAATAGTTTCACTTAACTACATATGGCGCAACGAGTTGAGCAAAACCATACTTTACTCTATTTAACATAATTTCCAAAGGCATTTCAGCAAATCATCACTTCGAACTTCTTTCCGGCTCATTCTGCAACACGTCTGCGAGTCGGTGTTATATTAACTGAAAACACGGGATGTTCTTTTCATGGGGTTGTTGCTATGGAAGCAGCATTTTCCACCTTACCGCAGTTGAAGTCGTTTGGCATTTGCCTGTTTGATGTGGTATGGCGCAATCATTTTCACCAGAATCCCGCCTGCGAATTCCATTACATCCGGCGCGGCCGCTTAGAGCTGCACTATGAGAAGTCGCGTTACCAGGCCGGTCCTGGCGATGTCATCCTGATCCCGGCCCGGACGCTGCATTGCGACGTGTTTGACATCAACCACGACTACGAAGTCTACATGGCGTCATTCAGCTGGCCAGAGGCCGAGGAAGCCTTGTTCCAAGCCGTTGACACCCCAGTAGTGACGTCGTTGACCGAAAGCCAGCGCGTGGAAATCCGGCAGCATCTCGACCTGCTGTATAACTGCGACAGCAGCGACTCCGGCTACGAGCAAATCTTGAGTCAGTCGCATTTCCATACAATTCTGCTGTTGCTGCTGCACTTCATCGCCTTCAACAAGGTGACGGCAAAAGGGCGGCAAAGCAGCGGGCAGCGGCGGCAACGGCGCAATCAGTGGCTGATCAAAGAAGCCAAGCAGTACATCAACAAGCATTTTGCCCAGCAGCTGTCGCTGGAAGACCTGGCTGAGGTGCTTGACGTCAGCCCGTACCATCTGTCGCGCGTCTTTAACGGCGAAAACGGCTTTTCACTGCCATCCTACCTCACCATGGTGCGCATGAACCAGGCCCGCAACTTGCTCCTAGCCGGCGGCATGAACGTCTCAGAAGTCGCTGATGCGGTCGGCTATCCTGACAGCAGCTATTTCTCCAAAGTATTCCGCAGGCATTTTGGACAGTCGCCAAGCGCAATGGCCTTGGCACGGCCAGCCAGACGGACGTGACCGTAATCGGTCAGCCGTTGAACATTGAGCCCAGGGCGTCACCTCTCTCGCTTTGTCTCATATAGATTCCCACAAGTCATCAGTCTCACCCAGGCACCATGCTTAGAGATGGAAAGCATGATGCCAGCGTGCAATACAGAATCCTACTCAAGCACAAAATAGCTATGATTCTGCAAAAAGCCGTTTGAAAAAGGGCGTTTGGTGGCCTATTTTTCCTGCGGGCTTAGAAATCAAACCCCACCCACCCAAAGGGGGGCCACCCTCCCAAATTTTGTCACGCGCGCGCATGCGATGCGAGCTTATATCATTGGCTGACTCATTACGACGTGACCACGCGGAGACAAGGCCTGCGATTTGTCAGGGCGCGGGCTTGACGTTATATTTCCTGTATCTGTCTTTGCCCTGGGAGCGTTCCGGGGCGACGCCGGCCAGAGCGGTCGGCAGAACGGGAACAGCAGAGAGGTTCCGTGTCCATGATTCAACAAACGCGTCAATTGAATATGAGTTTTGAGGGCGACTGCCGCCTGGCCTCGGCTATGCGTTCCGGTCAGTTCTGTTTTCTGCTGGAAATGAACAGCCCGCCCAGCAACCAGCCGCTCGACTCGTACATGGCGGCAGCCGCGCCAGTCTTCAAGAAGGTCGGAATGCTGCCCGGAGTACACGGCATCGCGGTGACAGACCGCTGGCCGACTGCCCAGCGCCAAGACCCGGTTGACTTTGCGGCAGAGGCGATGAAAAGCTCAGGCAAGCCGGTGCTGATGACGCTCTCCGGCCGCGGCGCTGACCTGGCCCGCGCCAAAACGCTGCTGGCCGAAGCACGCGCCAAGGGCATTCGCTGCTTCTTGGCAGTCACCGGCGACTGGCTCGGCAAAAACGGCGCCGAAGGCGTACCGACAACCTACCTGGACAGCGTGACAACGACCGTCACAGCCTGCCAATTCGGCTCAGACGCCTGGGTCGGCGCAGCCATCAACCCCTACAAATACACCTGTGAAGGCGTTTTCCTGCAATACGCAAAACTGCAACGCAAAATCACTCACGGCGCCGACTTCCTGGTGGCCCAGGCCGGCTGGGACATGAAGAAAGCGCAGGAGCTGCAATGGTTCCTGCAAATGCGGGAACTGTATCTGCCGACGCTGGCCCGAGTGGTGCTGATGAGCCAGGAGGACGCCTTGAAGCTGGGGGAGGGATTCTGGCCCGGCGTGCCGATGCCGATTCCCCTGGGCGCTCTCATCATGCGGGAAGCCGCCGGAACTGCGGACGAATTTTTGGAGGCGCAGCTGTCGCGGACAGCCTTGCAGATTGTCGGCTTACGTCTGCTCGGCTACAGCGGCGTCCAGGTCACCGGCGTCCGCACGCCCAGTCTCTTAACGCAACTCGTCGACCGCGTACACGACTGCACCGCCGAATGTCCTGACTATGACGCCTGGCTGGAGGCTTGGCGCCAACGACACGGCGACATCTCGTTCGGCCCTGGCGTGTCCGACCTCTGCCCAGACCCGCCGTACTACCTATTTGCCAACTTGCAGCAGCCTGAGCGACGTGATTTCGACCCTGAATTCGCCCAGATCGCCTTCAATACAATTGCGCCGCCGACCTTGTACGACCGCTGGACGCGCTGGCTGCATCGCCCCACCCGACCGCGACTGATCCGTGAAGCCGTGCGACGCCTCACCTTCCGCAGCGAAGCCGATGAAGCCGCAGCCAGCTTGTGCCAAGGCCTGCTGAACCGCTCCTGCCCCAAAGGCCTGGTCTATGGCGCTTGCGGCGGCGCCAATACTGACGGACTATGCGAAGACGGCAGCAGAGAATGCTTCTTCCACCGAGTCATTCGCCTGGCCAACGCCGCCAATGACCTGGAAGCCTTGGAAAATGGCGAGGTCACCCAATGAAGAGCGAAGACGAATTCTTTGCTGACCTGTTCCGCCGCTTGCCAGCCTTCCCGGCCGAAGTCGTCATCCCGCCCGGCGATGACTGCGCCGCCATCGTCTGGGGCGAAAACCGGCTGCTGCTGCTAGCCGTCGACCAGGTGGTCGGCGACCGCCACTATATCAGCCGCGGCGAACAGCCCACGTCGCCGCGACTGGCCGGCCGCAAGCTGCTGGCTCGCAACCTGAGTGATATCGCTGCCATGGGCGGAAAGCCGACGTTGTGCCTGCTGGCAGGAGCTTTTGCCAAAGACCGCGGCGAAGACTGGCTGCGGGAATTCTACGACGGCATCATCGCCCTCGCCGCTGAATATGACGTCAGCCTGATCGGCGGCGACTACGCAGCCGCCCCGCATGATGACGTTGCCAGTTTGACCATCCTCGGCGAAGTGGCAGCCGACCAGGTAATCCGCCGTTCTGACGCCCGCCCCGGCGACCAGCTGTTTGCGACTGGATACTTCGGCGATTCATTTGCCACCCAGCATCACCTGCTATTCACGCCGCGCTGCGCCGAAGGCCAGTGGCTGGCGCAGCAACGCCTGGCTCGGGCCATGATGGATGTCAGCGATGGCCTCCTATGCGATGCCGCCAGAATTTGTGCAGCCTCCCGCGTTGGTCTGACTCTCGACCTGGAAGCCGTGCCGCGCCGAGGCAACGCGACCATAGAACAAGCCTGCGGCGACGGCGAGGACTTTGAGCTGATCTTCGCCGTGCCGCCAGAATGCGCCCCCGTCTTGACGGCAAGCTGGCCATTTGCGGACACGCCGCTGACGCGGCTGGGCGAATTCACGGCTACCCCCGGCATGAGGGATAACACCGGCAGGAAGCTCGCCGCAGCCGGGTGGGATCACTTTGTCTTCTGAGCGCCGGTTCACAAAGCTGCGCGAGATTTTGGACGCCGGTGCGGCGATGGCGATTCAGCATCATCAATTTTTTCGGCATTGACGCTTGACCATGTCGATGATTTCCTGGCGGTGGGTGGCGCCGCCGCGCATGAGATTCATGGTAAAGCCAAAGCTGAGCTGCCCGGGCGTCCAAGCCACGCCGTTGGAGCCGCCATAGCCGCTGTGGCCAAACTGACGGGCGATGCTCTGCTCATCCGGGGCGGCGACGACATAGCCCAGTCCATACGCGCTCCACGCCGCTGGAGGGGCCGGCTTCGGATCATTCGGCGCCAGGCTCATAGTCCTGGCGGCGCGGAGCGTCTCCTGTTTGAGCACATGCGTCCCCTTCCAGCTGTCCAGCAGCGCCGCATAGTGTTTAGCCAAATCAATGGCATTGGTAATGCAGTTAAAGCCAGGCAGACAGGCCTGTTGAATGACGCGGTTGTTCATGATCTCTTCCAGGGAATAATCCCAGCAGGGCGGATTCTCCGGTATGGCCGGCTGTTCAGCACCGCGGATTGCCGGCGCCACCCGCTTCAACGCCTGGTCAGGAACGCCAAAAAAGAGATTCTGGAGTCCCATCGGAATCAGCACCTCATCCTCAATGACTTGCTGAAATGGCTTGCCTGTCACTCGTTGGGCCAATTCTCCCAGCAGCCAAGTGTAGTTGATGGTCTGATAGCGCGTGGTCGAACCAGGAGGGAAAACAGGCTTCACGGCCGCCACCCGCCGACTCATCACGTCCCAATCGGCAATTTGCTCAATGAAGTCGTATGGCGTCCGTATGCTGACGCCTGAGCGGTGCTGCAAGATATGGCGCACCGTGGTTTCTTCCTTGCCATTGCAGGCGAATTCCGGCCAAATCTCGCCGACCTTCTGGTCCAAGCTCATGAGACCGCGCTCAACCAGGCAGAGGAAAGCCGTGGTGGCAATGCCTTTGCCAGTCGAGAAAACCGGAAACAGCGACTGTTCGTCCACCAGCCGGGTGCGCTCTGCGTCAAGCCAGCCGGCGCAGACGTTCACCGCCAATTCTCCGTCAATGTAAACCGCGAATTGACAGCCAATTTCGTCGCCGTCGGCAACAGCGGCGTCCAGCCGTTCCTGGATGCAAGTCTGCAAAGCCATGATGTCTTCTTTGAGCATAGATGGTCTCGCTATGGGGTGAATTTGGCAATTATAAAACCAATCGGATTGAGGCTCTTCGAGGAGACGAACCTCGACCCATAACTTTATCTCGCCCGAAATCTTTTGCAAGCTGCCTACGCAGAAGTAGCTAAGCGGTCACCGATTGATATGAGGGGCGAGGGGTGAGAGTGAGCTTAGACTACGCTGTCCGCACCGTCCTTAGGGTGGACTACACGTCCACAACCAATGTGAGATATATTGAGTGGACGCCAGGGTATAATGATGTATATTGCTATATACATAAACCAAAGAGGTAGCCATGATTGAATTCAATATTGACAGAAATGCACCTTCTCCTGTGTATATTCAAATCCGGGACAGGCTGGAAAAAGTCATTCGTTCTGGGAAGTATCCGCCCTTGAGCGCTATCCCGCCTGTGGCAAAAATTGCTGAAATGGCAGGCGTAAGCCTCCGCACCGCAGACCTTGCGATGACAGAACTTGTCCGTGACGGTATCTGCTTCCGGCGTCGCAAGAAGGGGACATTTGTCAGCGAAACATGCCTGCGTCAAAAACAGCAGGTATGCGCCATCTTTGCTTCTTCAGGAACTGCCGATGCGGCAATACACCCCCTGACGAACCTCCTTTATCGTGGAATCATCAAGTCAACCGCCAAGAACGGAATGGAGGCCGTAGTTCTGGCCGGAGATGCGCGTGAAATGTTCCACCGCTATGAAAGGTCCGAAGAATTTGAACTGAAAGGCGCCATCGTCATTGATCAGGAAATGTTTTCCCGGACAATTGAGCTTGCCGAATGTTTTCCTGACAAAAAATTCGTCTTTTTGAATTATCTAATGAAGGACATGGATCGAATGCCGCCCAATATGTATGCTGTTATCAACAATGATTTTGACGGGGCGGTGAGGCTGATTGAGAATCTGATTTTTAACGGGCTGGAGAAATTCACGATTTTGACCATGGAGCTTTCCCAAAACGACTTAACCTACCAGGAACGCGTCCGAGGGTTTCAGGAAACAGTACGCAAATACTCGCCTCTTAACGCTGAAATAGACATTGTCTCAATTCCAAAATACGGAACCATTATCAAACAATCCAGTTGCGCATTTTTCGCCATCCGGAAAATGCTCCATTCAGGCAAGACCCCACAGGCAATTTGCTGTGTAAATGACAATCTGGCTCGAGGCGCTCAGAAAGCGCTCCTCTCCGAAGGGTTGCTTCCCCAGGTCAAAATTACTGGCTATGACGGACTTTTCCCGGTTTTCGACGATCTCTTTGCAACAGCAAAAATTCCCTATGAGAAAATGGGAGAGACCGCCGTCCAGATGATTCTTGGCGATGAAAAGCCGTCTTGCCCCCTTCAAAAACTGGACCCGGAGATTCTTGCAGAAACGAGAGGAAGTTTTCTTTATACTTAAAACCACATGTGCAAATATTGTTCCTAGTGGCTAAGTTCTAACACATTATAGAGGCGCTTATGTCTATATTATTCTTGCATTTTTTCCTAAATGAAGCCCTCTCGCTTGTCCATAAAATTCATGCAGAAATAAAAACAAACTATGACTACTTCTAGAGCATTATTTTTGACAAAACTGGCTAAAGCTAAAGGAGTAAAAAAATGAAAAATCGGGTCAACGTGCGAAAGGGCAGACAGCGAGGGCATTTCACCTTGATCGAGCTTCTTGTCGTGATAGCGGTCATCGCGATTCTTGCCGCAATGTTTCTGCCTGCATTGAGCTCGGCGCGGGCAAAAGCCAGATCAATCTCCTGCATAAACAATCTCAAAATGTCAGGAATCACCCTTATATTGTATGCAGACAGCAACGACGACTATTTTCCAATTTTGAGACAGAATAATTGCTTTTGGAGCAGGACATTAACCGAGGCCGGGTTACTTCATATCTCTACAAAAAAAGGCTCTTCTGATGAAATAAACATCACAGTATGTCCTTCACAGAATCCGGGATTCTACAAGGATCAGTCCTTCACCTACGGTATTCGCTCCCAGCCCAAAAAAAACCAACGCTGTCAACGAAGACCTTGCCTACCGCATGAGCGGAAATTTCATCGACAAGGATGAAAACGGAAACAGTTTCCAGTTCAGTCCGTCTGGGTTCATCATGCTGATGGACAGTGTGCTGTTTCGCCCGGGAACCACAAATCACGGAATTCAGGTCAACAACGTGCCGCTTCTCGGAAACGGAGGATACGGAAACAAGTATCAAATCCATACGCGCCATTCCCAATCAGCGAATGTATGGTGTGCTGACGGCAGCGCCAAATCCTTAAAAGCCGGGGAACTGAGAGACACCTATCGCGTTAACCAAAACGTAATCTGCCGAGTATTCCTTTAACAGAAAAGTATAAATGCCATGAAACTGATTAACACCGCCCTGCTAGCTCTTTCCCCGCTCCTGCTGACGGCTTCCGCACATCCGGTAGCAGTCACCAATGCAGGAGTTGGCGGCCACAACACCCGCCATGGAGTGAGGAGGATTGCCTCGCTGCTACATAAAGTGCGTCCCCAGATTCTCGTGATCGGATACGGGGCAAACGACACGCTGAACAGCAGGGCGCTTGTGCCGCCAGAGGAATTCTGCGCCAATTTGTCTAAAATGATCGAGGAAGCAAGGAAAAGGGATGTACGCATCATCGTTCTAAACACGGTCAATCCGATCATTGAAAGCTATCTTACCGCCCGTCACTCCTACGAGGATGGTATTCAGCCGCTGGAACGGGTGAAAAAGTATAATCAGCTGATTCGGGAAACGGCGAAAAAAGAGAAAGTTTTGCTGAATGACTTTTATGCGGCTATGGAAAAACATGGCGGCGCAACTGAAAAGAAGGAAAGCCTGGTTCGGAATCAGGCAAACAGTCGTTCCAAAGACGGACTTCATTTGACTGCGGCCGGCATGAAACTGCTGGCGGAAACCATTTCGGAATGTCTAAAGACAGAAGTCCGTCCAGGAGACCGCATTCTTTGTCTCGGCGACAGCATTACATGGGGTGCTGGAGTCGTCGGTTCAGGTACTACTACCGGAGAGACCTATCCGGCATGGCTCGAAACTATCCTCAACCACAACCTCGGACTGAAAAGCGAAACAACTCCTCCGCCATACCAAGCGCCGATTCCGATGAAAATTCCAAATGCCACGTTTCTGGCCGATAATCCCGGTGAAGGGGCATACGGATGGGTCAATGACGAAAAAGCAGGCAAAGCCGTTGTTGCTGAAGAAGGCAAGGAAAAATTCCTACGCCTTGAGCCGAGTCGAATCGCCTTCTGCCGGACAGAACTTTTCCCGGCGCAAGCAGGAAAATGGTCTCTCCAGCTAAAAAGCCGCGGAAAAGGAGCATTCCAGCCGGCAGTCACGCTTTACGGAAAGGGGAAAACGCAGTATCTTCCTCTTGCAGAAGACTTTTCCAGACAGACGCCGGAGTGGAGGACGTATGAGTTCAGCGTCAATATTCCGGAAGGAACCGATAACATTTCGCTCTCTTTACGTCAAAAAGAAGGAATCGGAGATTTCGATGACCTGTCATTTACAGCGACGGCGCAAAAGCAAAAAATGTTCCCTGCCATTGAACTCAAGGGCAAGGGAATCGCGATCCGCTTCCTTGAGCCAAAGGACGGCGGCGGCATCCAGAGCATCGTCAATGCGGAAGGGAAGGAGTTTGTCAACCGAACGCCATCCCCAGCGCTTTGGTCAATGACACTAAAAAAGATTCATCCCAAAGCACGAACAGAGAAGGTGGTTTTCCTTTCGATTGACCCTGGACGAGATGACGGCGGCTTGGGCAAAAACAGCGATGACTCCGATGAGGAACAATACATCACAGCCAAGACTCCGGCGGAATGCTCCATTTCCAGGAAGCCGAATTCAATCCGTTTCGAATGGAATAAGATGGATATCGGGGACGAGAAGGGCGTCCTGGATGTCTGGGCAGAGGCATTTCTGGACAAGGGAGGAAACGAGTCCCTCTTTCGCGGCGGCTTTGTCAATCGCTCCAATCAATATACAGTTTTCTATTTTCAAATGCCTCAGCTCGGCGGTATCGGCGCACTGGATGGAAAACCCGAGAACGATTTTCTGGCAACGCCCTTTTTCAATGGGCGTCTGATTCGCAATCCCTTGGAAAAAGGCTTGCTCGGGAACAGCCGGATTTTCCAACCGAACCGCTCCGGCCACAGTATGCAGATGGATGTTTTCACAAACGGGAAAGACTCTCTTCTTCTCTGTGTGCTTGACCCGGAACAGGCGGCAAAAAGGTTCCAGCTGACCGCCGACTCAAAGAATGGCTTTGCCTGGAGTCCCGTGCATATCCCTGACAACATGAAAAAAATCCCGCAGGAATGGGAAATCCCATATCTCAGCACGATCCGTCCATTTCAAGGCGATTGGTACGATGGCTGCCAGATTTACCGCCAATGGGCCTTGTCACAGTTCTGGTGCAAAGAAGGCCCCCTGGTCAGCCGGGAGAGCACACCGGTGTGGTTCAAGGAAATCCTGGAATGGTGTCAGTTCGGCGTCACGCAATATGAAGAGCAGAAATCCTCGCTTCTGCGGTTCCGGGAGGAGACCGCCGCTTATCCAGTCGGAATATGGCTGAGCTGGTGGGGACTCAACAATCAACATTTCGACTCAGGCAACCCAGACCGCTTCCCACTAACCGAGCTCGACAAGGAAGTCCTGAACATGCTGAAAGAAAATAATTTCAGCGTCATGGGATATATCCAATGCGTCTCCTGGGGGGACTCAAGCCCCAGCTAGCAGAAAGACCCAAAACGGGCGGAGCAGAACCTGGTTCGCAACTACTACGGCCAGGCCATCAAATGGCCAGGAAAAAGAACAGCACAGGACCTGATTGCCTATCCGGGAAAAGTCTGGGAAGAAGAACTAGGAAAGAATATTGTGGAAATGGGGAGGGCCGGATTCCGCGCCGCTTATCTGGACTCGGGAAATCACGGCGGAACCTATCTCAATTTCACGCCGGAGTGTTCAGCGGAATCAGGCGGAGGCGTCGGATATATACACGGGAATCAGCGGATGCTTGCCAACATGAAAGAGGCTGTGCGGAAAGTCGCTCCGGACTTCTGCTTCACAGCGGAAAGTTTCTGGGAAGGAAATATCGCCCATTTGGACGAATACCTTGTCTGCAATACAACCAACGCCTATCTCGAAGGGGATCGGGTTACGGCGATTCCGATGGCGCAGACCGTTTATCACGACTATACCGTGATGTATAGCGTCTGGCCAAGCCGATACGATGTGGAGCGTGACAATGCCCTCGGTATGTGGCAAAATTCGGACTTGCATTCTGCTGGGGCGTCAAGCCGGGCTGGAACATCCTGAATCTACTGTACAAATACCAAAACCATGAAATTGCCCTCGCCACCTCGCTAGCCAGATATGACGCATACTGGAAAGCAAAAAAATTTTTGGTTTACGGGCGGATGCTCCGTTTGCCGGAGATTCAGACTACGCAGGGGCTGATCCCTGTCAAGTGGCATAAGAGCTACAGTGCAAACTATATGCATGTACTGCTCCCGGCAGTTCTGGGTTCGGTCTGGGAGGCTCCGGATGGGAAAAAGGCGCTTGTCCTGTACAATATAACGGAAAAACCAGACCAAAGCGTTGTTTCACTGAAGGGAAATCTGGAAAATAGCCTTTCCGGGGTCAGCAGAGTCTCTTCCGTCTTCCCTGATGATGTCGCAATAAAGGATGCGACAGTCACGCTGACGCTTCCCCCGCGGGTTCCGATTATCATGGAGTTGGAAGAAAAATAGCAATTGGTCAATGCGCGAAGCCTTGTGATGAATACTTGTGTGCCTTCGGGCGCCGTATGTAGTTCGGGCTTCAGCCTGTGCCGCACGTAGTTCGGGACGTGTGCCTCGCCCCCTTGGGCTCTAGCGCTCTGCGGCCTATGCCAAGTCTTTCTATCACAAGATGTTGCACATTAACCATTTATCATGATGTTTTCTTCCTTTGTTTCACCGCTTATTTACCAACGGTTATGGCGGATTATTTATGGGGAAGCCGTCTAAATCAGGCAAGAGGCTGCTTGTTTATCCGGTTTTGCGGTGAAGTTGAGTTAGAATCCTAGCTTTGGCGGCAAGCTTTTAAATCTCCGATACCGTGAGGCTTCAATATTCATGAGTTGAATACCGTCGCCACTGATGGAATAGATGCTGCCATCGGTCATTTTAATTTCGATGATGATTACTTTTTCTTTCAATGAACTCAGTTGAACACCACTTGTCCATTGAGGTTTCCAATCGCTCGAGTCGCCTGTAAACGGCACACATTCTTCGTGGCTCATCCCTGCTATCGGCGCTTTATCATCTCCCACTTCTGCATAAACCGCGCATGTTGCAGATTTACACGTCAGATTCACATGCAATTCATCGCCGAACCAGGCAATTTCACGCATAGCGATGCGTCCAATCGTCTTATCATCGACTGTATTCAATTGGATAAAGCCGTCTTTGCGTAAACGGAAAATGCTGACGCTTGTATCGCCAAAAACCACCTTTTCAGACGGATAGCCGTGTTCATGACGTGAGGTCGTGGTATACAAAAGCAATAATCCGTCCTCTTGCATCAAGACAGAATTGACATACAGCATTTTTGCAGGAACGCCGTCGCGCTCGATCAATTGAGGATGTTTGCCAGACAAGAATGGCGTACGCAGTGAACGCTGCCAATGACGACCATTCAAAGAGTACGACAATTCAACATGCATGGTGCCCCCCACAAACTTTGTTCTGCGAATTTGTGGGAAACCAGTGTAGATATGCGGGAACCCAATGAAGATATTCTCATGCGCAATGGCTGACATGCCATAGATTTCGGCTAATGCAGGGTCCAAAGAATCCACTTGCAGGCACATTTCCAACGGGGTATAGGTCTGCCAATCGCTCGTTTCTGTAATTCCCACACGGCGCTGTCCCCAGTCCGGGCGAGACATAATGGTGAACTTCTGGGAAACATTATTGTAGAATGCGCCTGTCAGTGGCTCTGTTCCTCGTGGATTCCAGCAGCTGTTCGGTTTCTTTTTCCAATGAATCAAATCCGGGGAAGTATAGATATAATCCGTGACAAGGCACTGGGTATGTGTCAGGGAGTTATCCGAAAAGAGTATCTTATAGCGTTCGGATTCCGCACAAAAAGGGTCTTCTATAACAGTTGCAATTTCGCTGCCATCCAACGTACACGGCAATAATTGGTTAGGCAGGCGAGCCTTCTCAATGCCTGCCTGTGATGCCGTATTTCGCGGTTCAAAGTGGATGCCGTCATCGCTTATGGCCGCTGCAGTAATGATATGATTATAACCTGCTTCATAGCCCTGATACAGCAAATGGATTTTGCCATCCAATCCCCTTATGCCCCATCCCAGCAGTAGCACGTATGGACCTTGGCATCCCGGTAAGTTCCAACCAGTTCTGGCGTGCCATAACTGCGGTCGAGATTCTCGCGCACAAATAATCGCTGATCATCAAAGAAAAGTTGTTTGAACATAAATGAATTTTCCGCCTTTTTATTTTATCCCTGAATCCGTGAAGTAACACCTCAAAGCATAGCCAAAAAAATGACAACCTGTTGGTTTGCAGTATATTATAAGTATCCTACAACGTTATAATACCACTCACCAACGAGGTTGTCAACAATGAAGTTAATGCAAGGTTCAGAAGAAATCAACTCGAACGGCGGTCTTTCCTTTGTCAAAAGACTGCTGGACGTAATGGTCAGTCATTGATACTCGGAGTTCCGGTGAGCTTCAGAACCAGGCTTCCCGGGTAAGGCACTTTAGTGGACAGTGGACTTTAGTGGACGTTAATAG
>FZPS01000187.1_pt32 | contig 28612 bp, 29 predicted proteins | sample 1817821 | NCBI WGS metagenome assembly FZPS01 (sample SAMEA104158645, study PRJEB21678) | metagenome | place: Germany | collected 2015-04-21
TTTCATGAAATTTGCTTTTCTCTACCGCGCTATCGCTTGGTTCCCCCATCATTTAGGGAGCGCTCTGTCGATCACTCCCTAAATGGTGGGGATTCAATTTTTTGCCCACAATAATTTTACTCATACTATATAGAACTGGTTAGATAAGTTAAAGAAAAATATTAATAATAACCAATAATATTTGGTTTCTTGTTTTAAGTTTGTTATAGTTGAGCAGTGAGAAATGAACGAAAGTAACAGGTTCTAAACAATTTAGGAGGATTTAATATTATGTCATCTATTCAAGAGAGTGCACAGGCGCTTGAGCAAGCCCTAAGAGAAAGTGAAGAGTTCCAAGGATTGAAGTCAGCTTATGAAGCGGTCATGAATAACGAGGTAGCAAAAAAATTGTTTGATAATTTCCGTGATGTACAAATTGAACTTCAACAAAAACAAATGCAAGGTCTAGAAATTACTGAAGAAGAAGTAGACAAAGCACGAAAAGTTGTTGCGACAGTTCAACAGCATGAGCAAATTTCTATGTTAATGGCAGAAGAGCAACGTGTTAATGACCTCATTAATGAAGTTAGCCGCACGATTACGAAGCCATTAGAAGAATTATATAGCCAACAAGCGTAAGACAGAAAAAACCCACTTTTTTAAGTGGGTTTTGATTTTTATTTTTTCTCCATAATTTTATCGATTAAGCCATATTTTAAAGCAGCTTGAGCAGACATGAAGTTGTCGCGGTCTGTATCGCGTTCGATTACTTCAATTGGTTGTCCAGTACGTTCTGATAAAATTTGATTAATCTTATCACGCATTTCAATAATTCGCTTAGCGTGGATTTGAATGTCAGTCGCTTGACCTTGTGTACCACCTAATGGTTGGTGAATCATCACTTCACTGTTTGGAAGTGCATATCGTTTACCAGGTGCGCCTGCAGCTAATAAGAAAGCACCCATTGATGCAGCCATACCTACACAAATTGTTGATACATCAGGCTTAATAAATTGCATCGTATCAAAGATTGCCATACCTGCTGTAATTGATCCACCAGGAGAATTAATATAAATTGAAATATCTTTTTCAGGACTTTCTGCTTCTAAGAAAAGCAATTGTGCAACAATGCTGTTAGCGACATTATCATCAATTGCACTACCTAACATAATGATTCGATCCTTTAATAGGCGAGAATAAATATCATAAGCACGTTCACCGCGGTTTGTTTGTTCAATAACTGTTGGAATTAAATTCATACCTGTTCCTCCTTATATCCATTTAATAAATGTTTGTAACTTAATTTTAACCAATTGGTCAGTAAAGGTCAAATCATTTAACTTTGCCCATACACGCTTTATTTTCCCCTAACAGTTGAGGAAATAAACCTAGCTCTATTATAACAGAAGCAAGATAATTTTAGTATAAAATGAAACAGTCAATTGAAATTCAAAATGTTATCCGTTATAATAATCCTTGTCACTTTTAAAATATGCGCTCGTAGCTCAGGGGATAGAGCATCGGTTTCCGGGACCGAGTGCCGGGGGTTCGAATCCCTCCGAGCGTGTCATGTTTATCGCAAGAAGCTTAAAACGTGGATTCCACTGATTTAAGCTTTTTTTGTTTGGTAAACTATAAAATCCGTTAGTTGTCGTTAATTTTGTGTTTGTTAGGTAGATAAGTTTTTTTATCGGGAATGTCTAATAATTTGATGTTATTCATTGAATATCAAGGCAATTTTAGTTAGATGCCTGATGATCAGTCTTATTCATGATCCTTAAGACGATTTTCTGACGAGACAGAGCGCGATTAGTTCTATTCGTTACATATCCTACATTTTTTATGAAAAGGATGATGACAGTTAACTGAATGTTCACAATTCAAGTGCCAATTTAACAATTTATTCAATATATAACCATTGTGATATTGACATGGTTATTTTAATGTTTTATAATTTAATTCACACTAATTCGATTGGTTTAATTAGATAGCCATTTAACACTTTAAAAGTAGAGGGGGTGTTGTTATTAATTTAGAGTTCATGGTAAATAATCTCCACTTATATAAAGAGGCACTTATTCTAACTTTATCCTTAGGTTGTTGGGGAATCTTATTCTCATTTATTATAGGTTTGATTTGTAGTTTAATTTCTTATTATCAGATTAGAGGATTGAAGAGAATCGTAAGTATATATATTGAACTGTCACGAAACACACCACTTCTGATTCAACTTTTCTTCCTATATTTTGGTCTTCCACAGTTAGGTATTATGATTAATTCCTATACATGTGCGATCATCGGCTTGACCTTTTTAGGTGGTGGCTATATGGCAGAAGCGATACGTGGGGGACTAGATTCAGTTAGTAGAACACAAGTGGAAGCCGGCTTAAGTGTTGGTCTGACTCAATCTCAAGTAACTCGGTACGTGATTTTTCCTCAAGCTATGGCTATCGCGCTCCCATCGATAGGAGCTAATGTCATCTTTTTACTTAAAGAAACTTCAGTTGTGAGTGCGGTAGCATTAGCAGATTTAATGTTTGTCGCAAAGGGGTTAATTGGTATGTATTATAAAACCAATGAATCATTATTCATGTTAGTTATGGCTTACCTAATTATATTATTACCAATTTCCTTGTTGTTTACTTTCTTAGAAAGGAGGCTACGCTATGCGGGATTTGGGCGTTAATATTTTATTTGAAGGATTAAACATGCAAAGATTACTTGAAGGACTTTGGATCACAACAAGAATTGCTTTAATATCGATTTCCTTTTCAATTGTATTTGGGATAATCACCGGGTTGTTTATGCTTTCTAATAACAAAATTGTAAGGCTCTTCTCAAGATTTTATTTAGAAATGATGCGGATTGTTCCTATTTTAGTTTGGCTCTTTATTTTCTATTTTGGAGTGACTAAAATTGTTCCTGTTCATCTGAGTAGCGAATTAGTATGTGTGATTGTATTTGTAATGTGGGGAAGTGCAGAAATGGGAGATATCGTTCGAGGTGCGATTAGTTCTCTACCTATTCACCAGAAGGAAAGTGGCATAGCTATTGGATTAACTGAACTTCAAATCTATACCTATATCATCATTCCCCAAGCCATTCGCCGATTAATTCCGGGTGCAATTAATTTAGCAACTCGGATGATTAAAACTACATCTCTTGCCGTATTCATTGGAGTTATTGAAGTGTTGAAAGTAGGACAACAAATTATCGAATACTCATTATTAACGTATCCTACCGCGCCACTGTGGATATATGGTTTTATCTTTTTCTTATATTTTATGATTTGTTATCCAATTTCTGTACTCGCTAGAAAGCTAGAAATGAAATGGCAACATTAATCCAAGGCTACTTAGGAACCAAAAACAATCGGAAGTAAGGGGGGATATTTTTGGTACATAATACTCAAGAGGCATTATTAGAAGTAAAAAAACTACATAAAGATTATGATGGATTAACTGTTCTATCAGATGTCTCTTTAAGTGTAAAAAAGGGTGAGGTTATTGTCATTTTGGGTCCATCTGGTTGTGGAAAAAGTACCTTACTGCGATGTATTAATGGGCTCGAAGCAATTCAATCCGGAAAAATACTTTTAAATAAAGTAGACATATCCGGTTCTGACACCCAGTGGCATTTAATACGTCAAAAAATTGGGATGGTTTTTCAAAGTTATGATTTGTTTCCCCATATGACGATAATAGATAATATTTTATTAGGACCTCTGAAAGTACAAAAAAGGAATAAACAAGAGGCTAGAGAGCATGCAGAAAAACTTTTACATCGAGTCGGTTTAATCGATAAAATAAATGCCTATCCACGACAGCTCTCTGGTGGTCAAAAACAAAGAGTAGCCATTGTTAGGGCGCTATGTATGAATCCAGAGGTTATGCTGTTTGATGAGGTAACAGCAGCCCTAGATCCTGAAGTCGTACACGAAGTTTTGAAGGTTATGTTAGAGCTTGCAAATGAAGGGATGACGATGGTTATCGTTACACATGAAATGGATTTTGCTAAAGCAGTTGCTGACAAAATTGTATTTATGGATCAAGGAGAAATTAAAGAAATCGCTTCTCCTGTTGACTTTTTTCAAGAACCAAGCACAGAAAGAGGGAAGCAGTTTATCAATATGTTTAATTATAATCATTTAAATAAAGAGAGGGAGTAACAAAATGAAAAAAATTAAAAGTTTGTCGTTATTATTTATCAGCATTTTATTAATTGGCTTAGTAGCAGGATGCAATAGTTCTTCAAAAGAGGTTTCAGTAATACAAACGATTCAAGAAAATGATTCGATAAGGATTGGTGTATTTGGCGACAAGCCCCCTTTTGGTTTTGTAAATCAAGATGGAGAAAATGAGGGATTTGATGTTTTCATTGCTAATCGTTTTGCAGAAGACTTATTAGGTGATGCTTCTAAAGTTGAGTTTATTGTTGTAGAAGCGGCCAGTAGAGTAGAATATTTAGAATCAGATCGAGTAGATATCATATTGGCGAATTTTACTGTGACCGATGAAAGAAAAGAAGTTGTCGATTTTGCAACCCCTTATATGAAGGTGGGATTAGGAATTGTTTCGCCAGATGGTGAATTAATTACAGATGTCTCAGAACTAGAAGGCCAGAAAGTGATTGTGAATAGAGGTACTACAGCAGAATTGTATTTTATAGAAAATCACCCTGAAATCGAATTGGTAGCTTTTGATCAAAACACGGAAGCTTTTAATGCGTTAAAAGATGGGAGAGGCGCTGCTTTAGCTCATGATAATACCTTGTTGTTTGCTTGGGCAAATGAAAACCCTGGCTTTAGTGTAGGTATTACTTCTCTTGGAAATGAAGATGTTATTGCACCTGCAGTTAAAAAAGGGAATACTGAGCTGTTGGAATGGATCAATGAAGAACTAGAAACTTTAGCAGAAGAAGATTTCCTATATAAAGCATATGATGCTACTCTTCGCCCTGCGTTTGGTGAGACGATTGATGCTGATGATGTTGTCTATCAATAATGTTAATTAAAAGCTTGAAAACGCTAATTTTAAATTGTGGACTTGTGAAATAAGTATTCCATTTTATTAACGCTCCCTATCTCTATAGGGTTCGGATAGAACGACCAAATCCTATAGAGATAAGGGTTTTTTTAATATCAATTGAAATGATTCATGTACCTTCATTACATGGTTAAATAAAAAACATTGTTAAATGAAAACAAAATCATACACAGTAAAATCACACATAGATTTATTTAATCGAGCCAAACTATTTTCTATGGAGGTGAGATTAGATAATGAACAATGATAAGGAGTTTAGAACGAGTAATAAAATAAAACGGCTTGAGCGACGTAAGGAAGAAGAACTTCAAAGAAGCGGTAAGCACCGATTTGCTGAAGAGTTTTCTGATGAACCACTTTCAGAAGAACAATTAGAATTAGATACACCAGATCATCAAATATAAAATTTCACCCCTGATATTATTGTCAGGGGTATATTTTTTCTAACTGTTCACAATTCTGAATCATTGAAGTATAATGATTACTGGTGGTAAAGAAAATATGGGGTGTTAACAAATGAAATTGTTATCATGGTTAGTCATCTCTTGGCTAATTATTTGGGAGATGAACCATTTCGAAAAAATCTTCGGGATCTCTGTATTTACAAAATACATCCTGATCGTCGGTTTAATTATTTACTTCGGCTACCTATTTGATATACATAAAGAACTTGAAAAAATAAAACAAAAATTTCTCAACAAAGGATGCGTAAAACAGTAAAATTTAACTACAAAATATAATGGAATTGTTAAGAATAATTTACAACATTTATCTTGTGTAATTTTGTAGTGTCTGCTATACTCTAGTTGTTGAGATATTTTTTTGTAGTGTGTGGGACAGAAAAAGAATGGTGCGGGACACCTTATATCCCGATAATGAAGACAGGAGAGGAAGTTACTATATGCATTTATTAATTGATTTACAAATGATAGTATGTCCTGACTTGTTAGATACCATGCAAAAAAGATATCGAATCCTACACACCATTCACTTGCTACAACCAATCGGTCGGCGAAGTCTGGCTGAACAGATAAACATGAAAGAACGCGTAGTAAGGAATGAATTAGATTTTTTAACTCAACAAGGTTTGCTGAATGTAAGCCCTAAAGGTGTCTTACTAACTAAACATGGTAAAGAGATTATGATTGCTTTACGACCTTATCTTGAAAGAATGAATCGTTTTGATGTATTAGAAGAGAAGGTAAAGCAAATATTAAATCTCGACCACGTAATTATAACGCCAGGAGATAGTGATCAAGATGAATGGGTTAAGTTCGATTTAGGACGTCGTGCTTATGACTTCCTGAAAAAGCAACTTAAACCATCTGATACGATTGCGGTGACAGGTGGTTCATCAATGGCAGCGGTTGCTGAGATGATGCAGCCGTCAACTAATGGGACAAACTGTTTTTTCGTTCCTGCTCGTGGTGGTTTAGGTGAGCGCGTGGAAAATCAAGCCAACACAATTTGTGCTCAAATGGCTAAAAAGATGAATGGTGAGTATCGTTTACTTTATGTTCCTGATCCATTGAGTGAAGAAACATACCAGTCGATCATTCAAGAACCAGGAGTAAAAGAAGTTTTACAAATGATTAAGAAAGCAGATATCGTAATGCATGGCATTGGAGATGCATGTACGATGGCAAAGAGACGAAAAACCCCAGAGCATGTTTTAGACAAGTTGATTAAGGGAAAAGCCGTAAGTGAGGCTTTTGGTTATTACTTTGATCGAGATGGGCGAGTTGTTTATAAGGTAAGGACTGTAGGCATGCAACTAGAGGATCTGTCGAATATTCAGACAGTCATCGCTGTTGCGGGGGGGAAATCAAAAGCAGAAGCCATTCATTCTTTCTTCAAACAAGGAAGAAGTAATGTTCTCATTACAGATGAGGGTGCAGCTAAAATGTTAATAAAGGGTTCATCCCTTTAAATATATTTTTTTAAATTACAAGGAGGAAACAAGTATGACTGTAAAAGTAGCTATTAATGGTTTTGGTCGTATTGGTCGTTTGGCTTATCGCCGAATTAAAGAATTAGGAGAAACTAACATGGAAGTAGTTGCAGTTAACGACTTAACTAGCAACGAAGACCTAGCGTATCTTTTAAAATATGATACTGCTCAAGGACCAGTTCCATACGAAGTAAAAGCTGAAGGTGATTCATTAATCATCGATGGTAAAGAAGTTAAAGCATTTGCAGAAAAAGATGCAAGCAAATTACCATGGGGCGAACTAGGAATTGACATCGTTCTAGAATGTACTGGTTTCTATACAAGTAAAGAAAAATCACAAGCACACTTAGATGCAGGTGCTAAGAAAGTTCTTATCTCTGCACCAGCTTCAGATAAAGAAACTAAAATGGTTGTATTCGGCGTAAACGAAGACATCATCAACACTGATGACTTAATCGTTTCAGCTGCTTCATGTACAACAAACTGCTTGGCTCCAGTAGCTAAAGTATTAAACGATAAATTCGGTATCAAACGTGGTCTAATGTCAACTATCCACGCTTATACTGCAACTCAAGCAATGCAAGATGCTCCTGGTGGACGTAAGAGCCGTGCAGGTGCTGCAAACGCAATCCCATCATCAACTGGTGCTGCTAAAGCTGTTGGTCGCGTAATTCCAGAAATCTTAGGGAAAGTTGATGGTACTGCAGTTCGTATTCCAACAATTACAGGTTCACTTGTTGAGTTCTACACTGTATTAGATAAAGAAGTTACTGTTGAAGAAATTAACGCTGCAATGAAAGAAGCTGCAAACAGTGCATTTGCTTACAATGAAGACGAAATCGTTTCAAGCGACGTTATCGGAAGCACTTACGGTTCAATCTTTGACGCTACTTTAACTAAAGTTATCGACACTGAAGATGGTCAATTAGTTAAGACTAACGCTTGGTATGACAACGAGTATGGTTACACAAGCAACATGGTAAGCTTACTTGACTACATGGTTAAATTAGGTTAATTTAAGTTTCATCAAGAGTAATGATGCTTTAAAAGCGGGAAGCGCTCGCGCTTCTCGCTTATTTAATTAAATCTATTTTATTGGGGGATTTTTAAATGGCGAAAAAAATTGTTACAGATTTAGACGTAGCCGGTAAAAAAGTTCTAGTTCGTGCTGACTTCAACGTACCAATGAAAGATGGCGAAATTACTAACGATGACCGTATCGTTCAAGCACTTCCAACAATTAAACACTTAATTGAAGAAGGTGCTAAAGTCATTTTATTCTCACACTTAGGCCGTGTGAAAGTTGAAGAAGACAAAGCAGGTAAGTCACTTAAGCCAGTTGCTGACCGTTTATCAAGCTTATTAAATAAGGAAGTTCAATTTGTTCCTGAAACTCGTGGAGAAAAACTTGAATCTGCTATTAATGCGCTTGAAAATGGCCAGGTATTAATGTTTGAAAACACGCGTTTTGAAGATATTGATGGCAAGAAAGAAAGTGGAAATGATCCTGAACTAGGTAAGTATTGGGCAAGTTTAGGTGATCTATTTGTTAACGATGCATTCGGTACTGCACACCGTGCTCACGCATCAAACGTTGGTATTGCATCAAATCTTGAATCAGCTGCAGGCTTCTTAATGGAAAAAGAAATCAAATTTATTGGTGATTCAGTAGACCAACCAGAACGTCCATTTGTGGCGATCCTAGGTGGAGCAAAAGTTAGTGACAAGATCGGTGTAATCGAGAACTTACTTGAGAAAGCTGATAAAGTAATTATCGGTGGTGGAATGGCATTTACATTCTTCAAAGCTCAAGGTAAAGAAATCGGTTCATCTCTACTTGAAGCAGATAAAGTTGATTTAGCTAAAGATCTATTAGAGCGAGCTAAAGGTAAAATTATTTTACCAATCGATTCTGTGGTTAATACAGAGTTTGCAAACGAAGGTGACGTTAAGGTTGTATCTGTCGATGAGCATCCAGAAGGCTACATGGGCTTAGATATCGGACCTGAAACAGTTAAACTTTATGAAAAAGAATTACAAGGTGCTAAGACAGTTGTATGGAATGGACCAATGGGTGTGTTTGAAATGGAGAACTTTGCTAAAGGAACAATTGGTGTTTGTGAAGCAATTGCTAACCTTTCAGATGCAACAACTATCATTGGTGGTGGAGATTCAGCAGCAGCAGCAATGCAACTAGGTTTTGCTGAGAAATTCTCACACATTTCAACAGGTGGCGGTGCATCATTAGAATACTTAGAAGGAAAAGAATTACCTGGATTAGCTGCAATTAGCAACAAGTAATTAGCAAGCAAATACAAGACCAGGCATGAAAAGGAGCAGATTATGCGTAAACCAATTATTGCAGGAAACTGGAAGATGAACAAAGTATTAGCAGAAGCGAAAAGTTTCGTAACTGATACGAAAGATAAAGTACCAGCGCAAGATCAGGTCGACTCAATTGTATGTGCGCCTTTTCCATATTTACAAGCACTAGTTGAAGAGACTAAGGGCACAGACTTAAAGGTTGCAGCTCAAAATATGCATTACGAAGAAAGCGGTGCTTTTACTGGAGAAGTAAGCCCATTAATGCTTAAAGATCTTGGCGTTGAGTATGTAGTGCTTGGTCACTCTGAGCGTCGTGAATATTTTGCAGAAACAGATGAAACTGTTAATAAAAAAGCTCATGCTGCATTTGCACATGGTATTACACCAATTATTTGTGTTGGTGAAACTTTAGAACAACGTGAAGCAAATCAAACAATGGATTTAGTAGCTGACCAAGTGAAAAAAGCCATTGCTGGTTTAACAGATGATCAAGTAAAAGCTTCTGTTATTGCTTACGAACCAATTTGGGCGATTGGTACTGGTAAAACAGCAACTTCAGAGCAAGCTAACGAAGTGTGTACACATATTCGTGAAACAATTGCTGATGTTGTATCAAAAGAAGTGGCTGAAGCTGTACGAATTCAGTATGGTGGCAGTGTGAAGCCTGACAACATCAAAGAATTATTAGATCAATCAGACATCGATGGAGCACTAGTAGGAGGGGCGAGCTTAGAAGCTGACTCATTCCTACAATTAGTAGAGGCTGGTGTAAAATGAGTAAGGACAAATTAGCCGCATTAATTATCCTTGACGGTTTTGCCCTTCGTGATGAAGAAAAAGGTAATGCTGTTAAGCAAGCGAAAACTCCTAACTTTGATCGTTACTGGAACACATATCCACATAACCAATTGATTGCATCTGGTGAAGCAGTAGGTTTACCTGATGGTCAAATGGGTAACTCAGAAGTTGGGCATATGAATATTGGTGCTGGCCGCATCGTTTACCAAAGTTTAACTAGATTAAACATTGCGATTCGAGAAGGAGAATTTTTCGAAAACCAAGCATTAAATAAAGCAATTGATCATGCTTTAACAAAAAATAAAGCACTCCACGTATTCGGATTATTATCTGATGGTGGTGTTCATAGTCATATCAATCACTTATTTGCAGTATTGCAATTAGCTAAAGATAAGGGACTAGACAAAGTTTATGTTCATGGTTTCTTAGATGGGCGTGATGTTGGTCAGAAGTCTGCTAAGCAATATATTGAAGCTGCACAAGCTAAAATGGATGAGATTGGTGTTGGACAGTTTGCAACGATTTCAGGTCGTTACTACTCAATGGACCGTGATAAGCGTTGGGACCGTGTACAAAAATCTTATGATGCAATGGTATATGGTGAAGGTCCAACAGCAAAAGATCCATTAGCCGTGGTTGATGAAGCTTATGCTGAAGATATTTATGACGAATTTGTTATCCCTACAGTAATGGTTGATGAAAATGATCAGCCAATTGCTAAAATTGAATCAGAAGATGCAATTATCTTCTATAACTTCCGACCAGACCGTGCGATCCAAATTTCACAAGCATTTGCTAATAATGACTTTAGTGAATTTGATCGTGGTGCAGATGCGCCAAAAGATATTTTACTTATTTCTATGATGAAATATAGTGACACAGTTAATGCAGAAATTGCATTCCCACCAGTTGAATTAAGAAATACAGTTGGTGAAGTTATTGCAAACAATGGTTTAAATCAGCTTAGAATTGCAGAAACTGAGAAATATCCACACGTTACATTCTTTATGAGCGGTGGTCAGGAAGCAGAATTCAAAGGTGAAAAACGTATTTTAATTAATTCACCTGACGTTGCAACGTATGATTTAAAGCCTGAAATGAGTGCATACGAAGTAACTGAAGCATTGCTTAAGGAACTCGATGAGGGTAACCAAAATGCGATTATCTTAAACTTTGCTAACCCAGATATGGTTGGTCACTCTGGAATGCTTGAACCAACTATTAAAGCAATTGAAGCCGTAGACGAATGTTTAGGTAAAGTTGTTGACAAAATCCTTGAAAAGGGTGGCCGTGCAATTATTACAGCTGACCACGGTAATGCTGATGAAGTTGTTTCATTAGATGGTTCAGCAATGACTGCACACACAACAAACCCAGTTCCAGTCATCGTTACACAAGAAGGAATTGAACTTCGTGACGGTGGAATTCTTGGTGACTTAGCACCAACATTATTAGATTTATTAGGAATTGATCAGCCAGAAGATATGACTGGTCAATCATTAATAAAATAAATATTAATACAAAGGAGAATAATGAACATGCCTTATATTACAGATGTTTTTGCACGTGAAGTTATGGACTCTCGTGGTAACCCAACAGTAGAAGTTGAAATTTATACAGAATCAGGTGCATTTGGTCGCGCACTAGTACCAAGTGGTGCTTCAACAGGTGAGCACGAAGCAGTTGAATTACGTGACGGCGACAAGAGTCGTTACCTAGGAAAAGGTGTTCTTAAAGCAGTTGAGAACGTTAACGAAATTATTGCACCAGAATTATTAGGATTTGACGTAACTCGTCAAGTTGTAATTGACGAATTACTTATCGCATTAGATGGTACTCCAAACAAAGGTAAATTAGGTGCTAACGCAATCCTTGGTGTGTCAATGGCTGCTGCTATTGCTGCTGCTGATCACTTAGGTATGCCACTATACACTTACTTAGGTGGATTTAATGCTACATTACTTCCAACACCAATGATGAACATTCTTAACGGTGGAGAGCACGCAGACAACAACGTAGACATCCAAGAATTTATGGTTATGCCAGTTGGCGCACCAACATTCAAAGAAGCTCTACGTATGGGTGCGGAAATTTTCCACAGCTTAAGAAACGTTTTAGCTTCAAAAGGCTACAACACTGCTGTAGGTGATGAAGGTGGATTTGCTCCAAGCTTGAAATCAAACGAAGAAGCTTTAGCAACAATCATCGAAGCAATCGAAGCTGCTGGTTACAAACCAGGTGAAGAAGTTAAATTAGCAATGGACGTTGCTGCTTCTGAAATGTACGAAGACGGTAAATACAACCTTAAAGGTGAAGGTGTTGTTCGTACAGTTGAAGAAATGGTTGACTGGTATGCTGAAATGGTTGAGAAATACCCAATCGTTTCTATCGAAGACGGTTTAGACGAAAACGACTGGGATGGTTGGAAACTACTTACTGACCGCCTAGGCGATAAAGTTCAATTAGTAGGTGACGACTTATTCGTTACAAACACTGAGAAGCTTGCTGAAGGTATTGAAAAAGGTATTGGTAACTCAATCCTTATCAAAGTTAACCAAATCGGTACACTTACAGAAACATTCAACGCTATTGAAATGGCTAAGAAAGCTGGTTACACAGCAGTTATCTCACACCGTTCAGGTGAAACAGAAGATGCTACAATCGCTGATATCGCTGTTGCAACTAACGCTGGCCAAATCAAGACAGGTGCTCCTTCACGTACTGACCGTGTTGCTAAATACAACCAGTTACTACGTATCGAAGACGAGCTAGTTGATACAGCTAAATATGCTGGAATCACAGCATTCTATAACTTAAACAAATAATCTTTTGTTTATATATTAAAACCTCAAACAAGTGGTCATAGCACCGCTTGTTTGAGGTATTTTTTATATTTACGATAATCTTAATCATTTTGACTAAATATCTCTTGAGACGTTAAAGATAACGCATGAATCTTTAACTTTTGCGCCAAAAATCCCTCTAAACGTTAAAGATAACGCATGAATCGTTAATGATTCCACCATAATTCTCTCCAAACATTAAAGATAACGCGCGAATCGTCAACGTTTCTGCCAAAAATCCCTCTAAACGTTAAAGATAAGGCACGAATCATTAATGTTTTCACCATAATTCTCTCCAAACATTAAAGATAACGCATGAATCATTAACGTGTGCAACAACATAACGTCGCACAGTACTTTCCCCAACCTTGAAATCAGGATACCGCTCGTCTAACCAATCAGCAATTTGCGCTGTGGATAGATCAAGATGCTCTTTTAACCAACTGAGTATCTCATTTTTATATTTATCTAATTTTCGAGTTCTACGCTCCGTAGAAGCTAGCCAAAGAGCCATTTCATCTGGATCTCTATTTAAATAATCATTAAGTGTACCTCTTGCAATACCAAGTTTTTTGGCAATTTTACTCTTTGAAAACGCTATCTATTTTAATTGAGATATTTCATTATACAATTTCCACTTTTCCACCTTCTGCACCATCCAAATCTGATTAATTTCAACTAATTTATCATACTATGAATGATCGTATATTAGATCGAAAAGTATTCAATCTTATTGAGCAATAACTGACTACTTTAGTTTAGCAGTTACAATGAGATTTAAGTAAGGGAAAATCCGATACTTAATCAATCACACTTGTACTTCGTTAAACAATCAAAAGTGTACGTTCTTATCTTGACATTTATAGAAGAGGTAGGTTCCTTTGAGCGTGATTGTCAATATGTTACATCTAAAGCGAATATTTTATCTGAGTGCATCATAGTCATCATGATGATTTATTTGCTTTAATCGCCAAGGATTTTCCCCTTTTTTTTCATATGTCGTAAAATAAGTTCTGTTTTCTTCGATTAAGTTCCATACCATAAAATCATCAACAAAAATTTTAAAGTTGTCTTGTTCTTCTGAGTTTGGATCAAATGCTATTATCCATGCTTCTGTATAATCATCTGAATATTTTTTTTCAACGATTTCCAACATTGATGCATTAGAATAATTATTTCCTCCGCAAGCACTTATGAATAAAATAGAAACATACATCAATAGAATTAGAAAGCGTCTCATACTCATCCCCCGATATAATAATACTTTACACCCTTCATTTATATTTATTTTAACATACTTTATACTTATTGAAAATATTTCCTAATGCTAATTTCACAAGTTGTTAGGCATAGATTAGAAAACCCCTTATGTCACAATAGACACAAGGGGTTTTTAAAAAATTTATTTATTGATTCGTCTTTTCACGAATGAATGCTTCAACTTCGTCAGCTGTTGACATGCTTAACAACTGATCTTTGTATGAAGCCATTTCCGCTTTAGATAAGTTCTTAATTTGTGTACGTGCAGGTAAAATAGATGTTGCACTCATACTGAATTCATCTAAGCCTAGACCAAGTAAGATTGGAATGGCAATTGGGTCACCGGCCATTTCACCACACATGCCTGCCCATTTACCTTCTGCATGAGCAGCCTCGATAACGTTGTTTACAAGTGTTAGAATAGCTGGGTGATATGGTTGATATAGATATGAGATTTTCTCATTCATGCGGTCAGCTGCCATTGTGTATTGGATTAAATCATTTGTACCAATACTGAAGAAATCAACTTCTTTAGCAAATTGACGAGCAGCAACTGCTGTTGATGGAATCTCAACCATAATACCTACTTCAATATTATCTGAGACCTCGATACCTTCACTAATTAAGTTATCTTTTTCTTCTAAAAGCAATGCTTTAGCTTCACGGAATTCTTCTAGTGTTGCAATCATAGGGAACATAATTTTTAAGTTTCCATAAGTGCTTGCACGTAGTAAAGCGCGTAGCTGGGTACGGAAAATGTCTTTCCGCTCTAAGCATAGGCGAATTGCTCGAACACCTAAGAATGGGTTCATTTCTTCTGGTAAATCAAGATAGCTTAATTCTTTATCGCCACCAATATCTAATGTACGGACTACAACAGCTTTATCGCCCATTGCTTCCAGTACTGATTTATATGCTTCAAACTGTTCATCTTCAGTTGGGAAATCATTGCTTCCCATATAAAGAAACTCAGTTCGATATAAACCGACTGCTTCTCCACCATTATTTAATACACCTTCAACATCAGCAGGTGTACCGATATTAGCTGCTAATTCTACTGATACGCCGTCTTTAGAAATTGTTGGTTCATCTTTTAATTGAGCCCATAATTCTTTTTGCTTAGCAAAATTAGCTTGTTTCTCTCTATATTCAGCTAATAAATTTTCATCAGGATTAATGAATACTTTTCCTTCAATACCATCTACGATAATGAGATCTCCGTCTTTAGCATCTGTAGTAACAGATCTTGTCCCAACTACTGCTGGGATTTCAAGCGAACGAGCCATAATTGCTGAGTGTGAAGTTCTTCCACCAATATTTGTTGTAAACCCTTTAACAAATTGTTTGTTTAATTGTGCAGTGTCTGAAGGTGTTAGATCCTCAGCAATCACAATAACTTCCTCATTAATTAATGCCGGGTTCGGGAATGATACGCCGAGTAAATGAGCCATTACGCGTTCTGTAACGTCCTTAATATCAGCCGCACGTTCACGCATATATTCATTATCCATGTTCTTAAAGATGTTGATAAACATTTGAGCAACTTCATCAAGTGCAACTTCAGCATTAACTTGTTCACTCTTAATTTTATCTTCCATCGGTGTGATCAACTCTGGATCACTTAAAACAAGTAAATGTGCTGAAAAAACTTCTGCATGCTCATCGCCTACAGACGCACGAGCATGTTCTTTAATTATTTCAAGCTCTTGTTTTGACACATTTAGCGCTTCGTGTAGTCGTTTGATTTCTTGCTCTACATTATCTACCTTAACGGATTCAAATGATAGATCAGGCATTTCGAGTGTGTATGCCTTTGCAATCGCGATCCCATTAGAAGCTGCAATCCCTTGTAAATTCTTCATAATTAATTATTCTCCTAATTCTTCTTGTTTGAATACATCAACAATTGCTGCTAGGGCTTCTTTCTCATCTTCGCCTTCAGCAATAACTGTCAACTCAGCATCCATTGGAATTCCAAGTGACATGACACCCATAATTGATTTTAAATTAACTGCTTTATCATTGTACACTAACTTAATGTCGGATGAAAAATGACCTGCTTTGTTAACTAAAGCTGTTGCAGGACGTGCATGTACACCAGTTTCTGCTGTGATACGAACTGTTTGTTGTACTGCCATAATAAAAACCTCCTTGATTCAATAAAATATTCACATCTGATTGTAACATACCCTTAAAAAAAGGTGAACAATCATGTTATAAGAAGTATTTACCTAACAATTATCTACATACATTTTAGATAAATTCTCTTGATAACAAAAATTACTTTAACAATAGTTGTGATAGAAAGCAAGAAGTTTAACTCTGAAAATGCTTGCAGTTAGTAGTCGGTTTGTGCTAAATTAATAGTAATGTATTAAAAATAGTGATGGTAAGATTTGTAGGAGGTGTCGACACCCATGCAAGGTGTTGCCGTAACATTATTAATTTTAACTTCAATCGCACTTATAGTACTTGTTGTATTACAGTCTAGTAAAAGTGAAGGCCTATCTGGAGCTATTTCAGGAGGGGCAGAACAATTATTTGGTAAGAAGAAAGCACGTGGTATTGATGCAGTCTTAACTCGTGCGACAGTAATTGCTTCAGTTCTATTTTTCGTATTAACATTTTTATTAGCATACGTACTTTAATGAAGAATCGATACAAACCTCTCAGTTGTTTGATGAGAGGTTTTTTCGTTGTTATAAAACATTAATAAGTCGTTATCGATGCAGTTATAGATTATGTTTGTTAAGATTAAGCCAAGATAATAGAGATAGTTAGCTCGAAAAGGGGGATAATATGATGAAAGTTCAACAACCACAGCCATTTATGTTTGAAGCAGGGGAACGTGCGGTATTATTATTACATGGCTTTACTGGACATAGCGCAGATGTACGAATGTTAGGTCGATTTTTGCAAAAACAAGGTTATACTACTTATGCACCGATTTATCGTGGACATGGTGGGGCGCCTGAACAGTTGCTTGAAGGTGGAGCAGAAGCATGGTGGTCTGATGTTAAAGAAGCGTATCAAATGCTTAAAGATAAAGGCTATCAAAAAATTGCTGTTGCTGGGTTATCCTTAGGTGGCTTACTTGGTTTAAAGTTAAGCTATTCTGATGCTGTTGTTGGAATGGTGCCAATGTGTGCACCGATGATTTTAGATGAGGATCATCGACTTGATGATGGTTTTCGTTATTATGCGACACAGTATAAGAAAGCAGAAGGTAAAACTGATGATGTAATAAATAAAGAGGTCGATCAATTAATCGAAGTGGCTAGTCCTTTATTTGAACAGATTACAAATTTGATCAATGAGGTTCGAGATTCACTTGATTTAATCTATGCACCAACAATGGTGGTACAAGCAGAAGATGATCAAATTATTAATCCTGAAAGTGCAAATTATATTTATCAACATGTTGAATCAGATCCAAAAGATATTAAATGGTATCAAGATGCTGGTCATGCGATTACATTAGGAAATAAAAGAGATCAATTACATGAAGACATTTATCAATTTTTAGAGTCATTAGACTGGAATTAAAAAGTTTTAAACGGCACATATTATAGAGGAAGAAGGTGAGACGATGGAAGAATTAAGAGAACAAATAATTACATTTTTTAAAGAAGAATCAGAACGACCTTTAACAGTTGACGAGATCATGGATAGAATTGAATTGGATTCAAATGATAGCCAGTTATTTGCATCAGTGATTAAAACATTGAATGCACTTGAGCAAGATGGCGAATTAATTTTGACTAGAAAAAACCGCTATTCTATTCCTGAAAGAATCGGTTTAATCAAAGGTACAATCCAAATGCATAAGAAAGGTTTTGCCTTTTTATTACCTGATGAAGAAGGTCAATTTGACATTTATATTAATCCAACTGATCTGAAAGGTGCGATGAATCGAGATCGTGTTTTTGTCCGCATCGTAACTGAACAGATTGGCGATCGACGTGTCGAAGGAGTCGTTGAGCAGATTATTGAGCGACACTCAACACGAATTGTCGGTACGTATGAGGATAAAGGGAGCTTTGGGTTTGTTATTGCTGATGATAAGCGAATTCCAAATGATATCTTCATTAAGAAAAGTGAGTCACTTGGTGCTGTTACAGGTCATAAAGTCATTGTTAATATTACAAAATTCCCAGAAGGTACGATGTCCGCAGAAGGTAAAATTGTTGAAATTCTTGGTCATAAAAACGATCCAGGGATGGACATTTTATCAATTATTCATAAATATGATATTGCGATTGACTTTCCAAATGAAGTGATGGACCAAGCACAAAGAATACCAGAAAAAATTAAACCGAGTGAGCTAGAGAATCGTCGAGATTTAAGGGATAAACAAATTGTGACTATTGATGGTGCTGATGCAAAGGACTTAGATGATGCCATCTCTGTTGAAAAGTTATCCAACGGTAATTATCGACTAGGTGTCTATATTTCTGACGTTTCATATTATGTTGATAAAGATTCACCAATGGATAAAGAAGCCTATAGTCGAGGGACAAGTGTTTATTTAGTGGATCGAGTGATTCCAATGCTTCCACATCGACTGTCAAATGGCATCTGTTCACTTAATCCTGGAGAGGATCGTTTAACACTAGGCTGTGAAATGGAGATTGATCATAATGGCCATGTGGTGAGTCATGATATATTCCAAAGCGTGATTAACAGTTCAGCTAGGATGACTTACAAAGAGGTTAATCAAATCCTCGTTGATCAAGATGAAGAATTAAGACAGCAATATGAAGCGTTTGTCCCATTGTTTGAGGCGATGGAAGACTTAGCAGAAATCTTACGTAAAAAGCGATTTGGTCGTGGAGCAATTGACTTTAACTTTAAAGAGGCACAAGTCATTGTAGATGACACTGGTCATCCAATTGATGTCATCATTCGTGAAAGATCTGTTGCAGAACGGTTGATTGAAGAGTTTATGCTCATTGCCAATGAAACAGTTGCAGAGCATTTCCATTGGATGGAGCTACCTTTCATATACCGCATTCACGAAGATCCAGATGAAGAGAAGTTGAAAAGCTTCTATCAGTTTCTTGGCCAGTTTGGTTATCAAGTTAAAGGGACTGCGAATGAAGTTCATCCACAAGCATTACAGCAAGTACTGGATCTTGTTAAAGGTGAACAAGAAGAGATGGTTATATCTAAGTTGCTACTTCGTTCATTAAAACAAGCGAAGTATGACTTTAATAGTATTGGTCACTTTGGATTAGCGACTAAATTTTATACGCACTTTACTGCACCGATTAGACGTTATCCTGACTTAATTGTTCATCGCTTAATAAGAACGTATTTAATTGAAGGAAAAGTTGATGAGAATATCCAAAATCATTGGAAAGCAAAATTACCAGAGATCGCAAAGCATACGTCTGAGCGTGAACGGATTGCTGTCGATGCTGAAAGAGAGACAGATGATCTGAAAAAAGCAGAGTATATGCTAGATAAAATTGGTGAAGAGTTCGATGGAGTCATTAGTTCAGTGACTAACTTTGGTATTTTCGTTGAACTAGAAAATACGGTTGAAGGACTCGTGCACGTAACGGATTTAACAGATGATTACTATAATTTTGATGAGAGAAGTTACGCGATGATTGGCGAACGCACCGGAAATGTATTCCGAATTGGTGATGCGATTACAATCAAGGTTGCCGATGTTAACTTGGAGGAGCATTCTGTTGATTTCGAAGTAGTAGGCATGAAGCAGAAAGCTCGCCGGAAAGCATATGCTAAACAAGATAAGCCGAAGTCGCAAGGTAAATCACAAGTGAAAAATAAGAAACAAGGCAAAAAACTTAAACCACCAAAAGCGAAAATGACGAGAAAGCGTAAATAGGTTTTTTTACATTAAAAGAGCAAGCTATTAAGCTGTTCTTTTTCTTTTTTGTCTGACCGTTAAATCATCAATAAACTGTTAGATCATGCGGGAAAAGGCTAGACTTTGCGCGGATCTGGATTGTATTTATCAGCTAAACCTGTTAAAATTAATCAAGGTTTTATATGAAGGAGGGTTGATGATGCCCAAGAATAAAAGTCAAGCAATTGCACAAAATAGAAAAGCTTCTCACGATTATTTTATTGAAGAAACCTATGAAGCGGGTATTGTACTACAAGGGACAGAAATTAAGTCGATTCGAGCAGGACGTGTCAATATGAAAGATAGCTTTGCCCGTGTAGAGCGCGGTGAGGTCTTTTTACACAACCTTCACATTTCACCGTATGAGCAAGGTAATCGATATAATCATGAACCAACTCGAACAAGAAAATTACTTTTACACAGACGACAAATTAATAAATTAATTGGTGAAACTCAACAAGCTGGTTATTCATTAGTTCCATTAAAAATTTATATTAAAAATGGTGTTGCTAAAGTGTTAATTGGCTTAGGTAAAGGTAAGAAACAATATGATAAACGTGAGGATTTAAAGAGAAAGCAAGCCAAACGTGAGGTTGACCGTGCGCTTAAAGATAGTCTGCGCTAGTACTTGAAAAATTGAACAGATTTGATATAATGAACTGTACGAACAAAACAACTTCATATGAAGCTTAAACTGTTTTGTCCCTTATTTAACGGGGGCGTTCTGGATTCGACAGGGATAGTTTGAGCTCAAGTGGCATGTCGAGGTAACGGCTCGTAAAACGTTAAACGCCAATAATAACTGGCAAAACAAATAATTTCTCTTTAGCAGCTGCTTAAGCACTGTTGAAGGATCCTATCCAGCATCGCCCGTGTGCCGGGTTTAGGGTCTCAAATTAAGCGGGATACGCTAGATATCTTACGTCTGGAGATGTCTAGAAGAGCATAATCAGACTAGCTACTAGGAAGCCTGTTGGTTGGCAGAATAGTTAGCGAATCTAAAATAAACCGACTACACATGTAGAAGCTTGAGTGGCGATATCTTTGGACGTGGGTTCGACTCCCACCGCCTCCATATTTGGTGTTCTATCACTTGATACCATTGGCTATTAAATATTGTGGTAACGCTTGTGGTAACATTACTTGACTTTGAACTCTAAAATTAAGCAAGTTTAAAGTCCCATATTGCAATTATGTATTAATTAGTAAACTTAATACCCAAACCAAAATCATTCTCTAAATTAGAGGATGATTTTTTTAAAAAATTAGTAAAAATTCCTCGATGTAAATAATTCCATTAGTAACTTATTTTCCCTTTCAAATTGGAAAAAATAAAATATAAAAGTTTAACTAGCAAGGATTTCGGTTAAATATAGATTAGCAATGATATTTACTTTATATATTAATAACGAAACGGATAATATTGCGAAAATTTGAAAAGGGAGGCCAAATCATGCAGTATCAAGCAACAATTGATAAGTTACTCGAGGTTGTTGGTGGAAAGGAAAATATTCAGAATTACGAACATTGTGCAACTCGTTTAAGAATTATCTTAAAGGATGATGCAAAATTAAACAAAGAAGAAGTTGAAGCAATTCCAGAAAGCAAAGGCTACTTTTATAGCACGGGTCAACACCAGTTTATCTTTGGAACTGGGAAAGTAAATGCTGTTTATCAGGATTTAGATGAAGTGATGAGTGGTGCTGAGTCTGATGATCATCAACGTGCAAACTTTAAAGAAGATGTATACAAGAATCTAAGTCCTGCGCAACGAATTGTTAGAGCTTTAGCGGATATATTAGTTCCACTCATTCCAGCATTAGTTACGACAGGTTTATTAATGGGACTTAGGGGACTATTGATTGAGCTCGGTATGGATATGTCTGGCACGTGGCTTTCAATTTTTGAAATGTTAACAGATACGGCTTTTGCATTCTTACCAGTATTAATTGCTTATAGTGCGACTCGTAAGTTTGGTGGAAATCCAATTATTGGGATTGTGGTGGGGTTAATGATGGTTGCACCTCAGCTTCCTAATGCTTGGGCGGTGGCCGGGGGTAATGCAGAACCGCTTAAATTATTAGGTGTATCAGTTGTAGGCTATCAAGGTTCAATTATTCCAGCAATCGTTGCAGGTTGGTTAATCTCAAAATTAGAAAAATGGTTGAGAAAAGTCGTTCCACAAATGCTTGATTTAGTCGTTACACCATTTGTTAGCTTAACTGTTACGATCTTTATTATGTTACTAGTTTTGGGACCAATCCTTCAAATGCTTGAAACGGGCGTAATTAACTCAATTGTATTATTAGTTGAGGCTCCGCTAGGAATTGGTTACATTATCTATGCAGGATTCCAGCAGTTATTAGTTATTACTGGTCTTCATCATTCATTAAGTATTATTGAAATTAGTTTATTAAATAATACAGGTGTAAACGTGTTAAACACACTTGGAACGGCAAGTATGGCTGGACAGTTTGGTGCTGCGATTGCTGCAGCTTTATTAATCCGTAATAAACTGAAGCGAAGCAATGCATTATCTTCAACAGCCTCTACTTTATTCGGAATTACTGAGCCATTATTATTTGGTGTAAATTTACGTTCGATTCGGATCTTTATTTCAGGTATGATTGGCGGTGCAGCAGGTGGTTTACTCACATCGATTCTGGGTCTAGCCGCGACAGGAATGGGTATTACCTTTGTACCAGGATTACTTTTATATACAGCAAGTGCTTGGACATTCATTCAATATATCCTTGTGATCGCTGTTTCTTTTGCAGTCGCATTTATCCTTGTACGCCTGCAAGCTAAGACGATTAAAGAAGATCTTAATTAAAGCATTTTTATAGAAGGGAGTACACGATGAATCCTCTACATCATGAATTAAAGCATTTATATGAAAAAGTTAAACAAGATACACTAATAAAAAATAACGAAGAAGACTATTGGCGTTTAAGCTATCATGTCATGCCACCGATTGGTTGGTTAAATGATCCAAATGGCGTAATGCAATATGATGGTGTCTATCATTTGTATTATCAATATTCACCTCACAACGCTAATGGTGGAATGAAATATTGGGGACATCAATCATCTAAAGATCTAGTTCATTTTAAAGATCATGGTATCGTGCTCTATCCAGATCAACCATATGATCTTCATGGTGTATATTCGGGTACTGCTTTTGTAGAGGATGGTAAGGTCCATTATTTTTATACGGGTAATGTGAAGCACTTAGGAGAACATGACTATATCACATCAGGCCGTGAACAAAATACGATATATGCGATCAGTCATGATGGAGGATTTACGGTTGAGAAGGTTGCCTGTGTTCTACATGCAAGTGACTACCCAAAGGAATTTAGCCAGCATATTCGTGATCCGAAGGTTTTTAAATATGCAGGAATCTATTATATGTTGTTAGGCGCAAGAGATTTGAATAGTCAAGGTCAAGTAATTGTATACAAGTCTAAGGACTTAATAAAGTGGAATTACCATGGCGTTTTTGCTGGGCCAATTGATGGATTAGGCTATATGTGGGAATGTCCCGATTACTTTGAAATTAATGATACAGCACTATTAATCATCTCACCTCAAGGCGTTGAGTCTGAAGGTTATGCCTATCAAAATATTTACCAAGCAGGCTACTTATTGGGTGAATTTGATGATTCGAAGATAACATTTATCGCGGAAAGTCAATTCATTGAACTAGATCGCGGATTTGATTTCTATGCACCACAAACATTTGTCGATCGAAAGGGACGCAGAATTTTATGGGGGTGGATGGGGCTTCCTGATGAATCAGGGGTTATCACGAATCCAACAGTTGAGAAAGGTTGGCAACACGCGATGACATTACCAAGAGAGCTAACCATTGAAAATGGTCAGTTAAAACAAAGACCACTACCTGAATATAAAATGCTTCGTCATGATTATTTTACTAATACACTTCAGTTAAACGGCCAATATCAACACGAGCAATTACGCGGTGATGTTTTTGAATTGATCATTTCAATTGAGCATCTCGAAGCGGATCTTGAGATTAGCTTACGGCAAGATACTGTGCTTTATTATGATCAACAAGACGAGCTGCTTCATTTAAAGCATGGCAAGTCAGGTTATGGTAGAGATCAACGTACGATTGAATTAGCTGAACTTCATCAATTGCAGATATTTTCAGACCGTTCATCGCTTGAAGTGTTTGTAAATGATGGCGACTATGTGTTAACAACAAGAGTTTATCCAGATCAAGGTCAAGATGATATCACTATTAACGGATCTGCTAGATTAACAATCAAGAAGTGGATGTTAAAGTCGTTAACTTCATAAAAAGTTCAAGCCTCTAATAAGTAAAGCTATACTTATTAGAGGCTTTTTGTTCGTAAAATGGGTCGATATCCCGTTATTATAGCGATCACTTAATAAACAAGGATGAGGAATTTAAAATAAAGGGTTTTCCATATTTAAAAAAATGTTATAATGGTAGCCATATATTAAATGAATAGGGTGTCATGTATGTTAAAGATAAGAGATATTGAAATTGGTAAAGGAAGACCGAAGATTTGTCTCCCTATTACTGGAATAAATCTCGATGAAATTAAAGAACAAGCAATACATATTAGTAAATTAAATCCAGATCTTGTTGAGTGGAGAGTGGATTTTTTTGAAAGCTTAGATATTATTCCGGCATTAGAAGTGATTCGTAATCATATTGGTCATAAGCCATTAATTTTCACCTTCCGAACAATTAATGAAGGAGGCCAAAAGCAGATTACAGATCAAGAATATTTAATGATCAACGAACGCGCGATGATGTCAGGATTAATCGATTTAGTTGATATCGAGTTGAAGCTACCTGTAGTTATCCGAAATCCACTCATTGCAAAAGCGAAACAACAAGGAATTGCAACAATTATTTCTAATCATGATTTTGATAAAACGCCTGCACAAGAGGAAATGATAAATCGATTAAGAGAAGCGGAGTTAATAGGTGCTTCAATAGCCAAATTAGCTGTGATGCCAAAGAATAGTCATGACGTTTTATCAATACTGACTGTTACAAATAAAATGAAGAGTATGTTAAAAATTCCTTTAGTTACAATGTCAATGGGCGGCATTGGTTTGATGACGAGATTATCAGGTGAGCTATTTGGTTCAACGATAACATTCGGGTCTGCTGGTCAAGTTTCGGCACCAGGTCAAATTGATTTTACTAACCTATCGACTGTATTAGATATCATTCATAAAAATATCACAAAATAGTCCAAAAGTACGAGTCTGATTTGCCGGCTCGTACTTTTTAAATTGTAATGAAAAAGAAGGTTTATTTTCAAAAATGAAATATTATTGTAACAATTCTATCATAGTATTGAAATTTATCAGTGTTATACTGGTTTTGCTAGTTAAATTGAGTTAATTATTGATTTGAAACTAATAGTTTAGTATAAATCTTAATCAAATTATACATATGAAAGCGAGTGGAGCTGCGTGAGCTGTAGAAAAGTTTTTTTTAGTTTATTCTTAGTCCTAGGTATATTTTCCTTATTTGTTTTTTCACCTGATAGTGTACATGCAAGTAGGGAATCAGAATTAAGACAAGAAAGATCTGAAGTTCAATCAGAACTTAATGAGAAGCGAGAAGAATTAGAGAACATGCAAGCTGAACTGGTTGAATTAGAAGAAGAGATTAAGATTATTAATGAGATCATTGAATCTAATGAGAAAGAAATTAAGAAAACAGAAGCAAGTATTGAAGAAACAGAAGCAGATATTGCCGAGTTAGAATTAGAGATTGAGCAACTTGAAATCGATATCCAGCGTCGACATGACATATTAAAAGATCGCGCATCAGCTTTACAAAAAAGCGGTGGTACAATTAGTTACATAGACGTATTATTTGGTGCTCAAAGCTTCACTGATTTAATTGACCGTGTATCGATTGTTACACGAATTGCACATTCTGATCAAAACTTAATCCAACGCTTACAAGAAGATCAAGATCAAGTTGCTGCACAAAGACAAATAGTCGAAGAGAAGTTAGTAGAATTAGAGGATGCTAAATTAGAATTAGAGCATATTCAAGAGCTTACTCTTGAGCAAAAAGAGCAAAATGAAGCTAAGCAAAAAGAGTTAGAAGAGAAAAAGGCTAAGAGTGAAAAGCTAATTGAAGAACTTGAAATAGAAGATCGAGAATTAGAGCAAATGATTGAACAAGCAAAACGAGCAAGACAGCAACAAATTGTTCAATATAGCAGCAATAGTAGCAACGAGGCAACAAGTGCTCACGTAGAAAATCCTGCTCCAGTATCAGGAAACCTAAGCACGATTATCAATGCCGGAAACCGCTATTTAAATGGTAATACGAGATATAAAGCAGCTGGTGGTCGAACAGCTTACGATATAGAAAATGGTTTATTTGATTGTTCTGGATTTGTTGCATGGGCATTCCGCCAAGGTGGTGTAAATGTTTCAGCAAGTACATCTGGTTTATCCGTTACTGGAACTAAAGTTTCAACTAGTGAGATGAAGCCTGGTGATATTGTCTTCTTTAACACGTACAAAACAAATGGTCACGTAGGTATTTACCTAGGTAATGGACGTTTCATCGGTTCACAGTCATCAACTGGTGTAGCGATTGCGAATATGAACGATAGTTACTGGTCACAACGATTTACAGGACATGTACGTCGAATTGTTGAATAATAATAAACTAAAAACTTTTACTCAATTACTTGAGTAAAAGTTTTTTTGCTTTCTATTTAAGCATTTTTAAAAAGGATATAGACAGGATTAAAAACTAACCGAGAGGACAAAGGTTAGTTAATAAATTTATTTGTAAGGAAGAAGCATTATTGAACACTTTTTTTATCATTCTCATTGAAATATTTATCTAATGAAGATAATAATTTTAGCCAAGTTTGATGGATAAGTTCTGATAGTCGCATAATGAGTCTATCCCTTCTATATAATATAATAAACTTTGAAATAGAAAATGTTTAACGTTACGAGAAATTGGTTATATATGTTGTTAGAATGATCATTTTTAAGAGGAGGAGATGCTCTTGTTTTATATTCATTTGCATGTGACAAGTTGGTTCATTGCATTAATTTTATTTTTTACGAGCTGGTATTTGTTAAGTATAGACAAACAGCAATCAGCAAAAATGGCACATTCTATTAATCGCATTATTTTTCTAGTTATATTCTATACTGGTTTTGTTCTAATATATCGTTATACACAAGCACCTGTATGGGAAAATTTCAGCGCTGAGGCAGTTGTAAAAGCAATTGGAGGCGTATATCTTGTTTGTCTAATGGAATGGTTAATTAGTCGCTTTCAAAAAAAATTACCATCACGTGGACTTGTCATACAGTTTTTCCTCTTATTATTGATTGTGATTGCATTAGGTTTTGGCCGATTACCGTGGGGCTTTTTACCATAATCGTGTTACTATAGCTTATGAACAAATAAAAAAATGGTGAGTCGTATAAATTACGACTCGCCATTTCTATTTATTATGGTTCTATAATTTTTGGTGTTGGTGAGTTCTTTTTTTCGAATTCGCTGACGCCTTTTTTTGTGTTTTCATAGAAAAAGGCCAGTAGATTCCTTTATAATTAAGTCGACGAAAACCAATTTAAAGGAGAATCCACATGGCCTACGCTCATTGTATACGAAAAACATTTAATATTAAAGACGAAAACATTACTTTTTGCGAAGAAAATTTAAAACTTCCGGACAAACAGATAAATGGTGTTACTTATCAAGTTTTTCAAGCGCGCCTAACATATACACCTAAAGCATGCGAAAAATACGGTGTAAAAAATGAAAATCACTCCGTGATTAAACATGGGACAAAAACATCTACAATCAAGCTAGGTAATATTATCTTTCAACCTGTACTACTACGTTTAAAAAAACAACGTTTTTATTGTAAGGTATGTGATCAAACGTTTACTGCATCAACATCATTAGTAGATAAGCATTGTTACATATCTAATTTGATAAAAAGTCATATCGCTTTAGAATTAAAAGAGTTACAATCAATGAAAACTATTGGTAATCGAGTTGCTGTTTCTTCACACACTGTTCTTCGCATTTTGAAGAGTATTATTAAAGACCTTGAACCAAGCCTAAACTCTAATTCATTACCTGAACATTTATCCTTTGACGAGTTTAAATCGGTTAAAGAAGCTGAAGGAGCAATGAGTTTTATTTATTCCGACGCAAGAACACATGATTTAATTAATATTATTGAAGATAGACAGCAAAAGAATCCTATTGCCTATTTTCAAAGATACCCTTATTCTGCACGAAAGAAAGTAAAAACTGTAACGATTGATATGTATAGCCCTTATTTAGCTGTTATCAAAGATTGTTTTCCCAACGCTAAACTGATAATTGATCGTTTTCATATTGTTCAACATTTGAATCGGGCGTTAAACCGTTATCGTATTGAAGTTATGAACAAGAATCGATATAGACGGCCACGAGATTATCGCAAATTAAAGAAGCAATGGAAATTGCTTTTGAAAA
>FZPS01000175.1_pt70 | contig 28603 bp, 19 predicted proteins | sample 1817821 | NCBI WGS metagenome assembly FZPS01 (sample SAMEA104158645, study PRJEB21678) | metagenome | place: Germany | collected 2015-04-21
GGTGACCCATAAATCCCCTGGACGTCTAGTTGAGCCAGGGCTGTACTGCCAAAAGCCAAGGCAAAAGCCGCCAGGACCAGAAGTCTCAGTAGTCCTGTTTCACGAAGTTTCACTGCCTTTCTTTTGCCACTTGGCACCTATCTTGTTCGTATGGGCCGCTCTAGGGTGTAGAGATCTTCGTCGAGCTGGGCAAAGCGTTCGTTTACCATCTGCCGGGCATCGTAGATGGCCCGGTTATAGATATGGGGTCCCAGCTCGCGGGCGACCACATCCAAGAGCTCTTCCGCTGCCAAATCCCCAATGGTTTCGGAACGTTCTTCCTCGAAATAGGTCTTGATGCGCTCCAGGATCTTAACCTTCTCTTCCCGGGAGATCTTCATTGGAATCATCTGGGCACACTTCCTCTTTTTCATGTACTCTTAGGCTTTGACCCCCAAGCAAAATCTCCTGCTATCCGCAAGTTGACGAATACCAAACATATGTGCTATTATTGACGTGGAACAACCTGCAGCAGCAGCCGCGTCCGAGACCGGGAGGAGGTTCAAGAAGCCCGTTGGAGCACACCGAGGAGAGCAGAAGCTACATCGCCATAGACTTAAAGTCCTTCTACGCTTCGGTGGAATGCGTGGAGCGGGGCCTCGATCCCCTCACGACCCACCTCGTTGTGGCGGATGCAAGCCGCACCGAAAAGACGATCTGCCTTGCGGTTTCACCTGCGCTGAAAGCGTACGGGATCTCCAGCAGAGCCAGGCTCTTTGAGGTTGTACAAAAGGTCAGGGAAGTCAACAGGGCACGCCTGAAAAAGGCACCGGGCCGGGTGTTCACTGGCACTTCCGCGGACAGCATTGAACTTGGATCCTCTCCTGGTCATGCCCTGGATTATATTACCGCTCCGCCCAGAATGGCCCATTATATTCAGTACAGCACAGAGATCTATAGCGTCTACCTGAAGTACATTGCCCCCGAGGATATCCACGTCTACTCCATTGATGAAGTCTTTATGGACGTCACCAACTATCTGAAAAGCTATGGGCTTTCAGCCCGTGAACTCGCCACAAAGATTCTCCTCGATGTTTTAAGGACCACAGGAATCACAGCGGCGGCCGGGATCGGCACCAACCTCTACCTGGCCAAAGTAGCCATGGATATTCAGGCCAAACATACTCCAGTGGATGAAAATGGGGTGCTCATTGCAGAGCTGGATGCGATGAGCTACCGCCGCCTTTTGTGGTCACACCGACCGCTGACAGACTTTTGGCGAATTGGCAAAGGTTATGCCAAGAAGCTCGAGGAACACGGCCTTTTTACCATGGGGGATATCGCCCGGTGTTCTGTGGGTAAGCCCACGGATCCCAAAAACGAAGACTTGCTCTACAGACTGTTCGGGATCAATGCCGAGCTTTTGATCGACCATGCCTGGGGATGGGAGCCCTGCACCATGGCTGCGATCAAAGCGTATAAACCGAGGGCCAGCAGCCTTGGCTCAGGGCAGGTCCTGCACTGTCCCTATACCTTTGAGAAAGCGCTGTTGATCGTGGGGGAAATGACCGATCTCCTGGTGCTGGATCTGGTGGACAAGGGGCTTGTCACCGATCAGCTGGCCTTAACAGTCGGTTATGACCGGGAGAATTTGACCCATCCCATCATCCGCAAAGCGTACTTAGGGCCGGTCACAACCGATGCCTATGGACGCAGTGTCCCCAAAGCGGCCCATGGCACCATCAATCTGACCCGGCCCACCTCCTCCACCAAACTGATCCTCGATGCCATCACAGAACTGTTTGAGCGCATTGCTGACCCAAAGCTCCTGATCCGAAGGATCACGGTCACAGCCAACCGCGTTGTGCAGGAAGCCGAAGCTCGGCAGACGGAGAGGTTTGAGCAGCTCAACCTCTTTGCGGATTACGCTCGTTTAGAGAAGGAAAAAGAGGAGGAAGCAGCCCAGCGTGTGCAGGAGAAAAAGGTACAGCAGGCTATGCTTCAGATCAAAGAGAAACATGGCAAAAACGCCATTTTGAAGGGCATGAATCTGGAAGAAGGCGCTACCACGGTCGAGCGGAACCAGCAGATCGGGGGGCACAAAGCATGAAGGATTGCTATGAAGATATCATCCATCGGCCCCGCCCTATCTCCAAGGCACGCCGGAAAATGGCTCTGCTGGACCGGGCGGCCCAGTTCTCCCCCTTTGCAGCCCTGAGCGGTTATGAAGCAGCCGTCAAGGAAACGGCCAGAATCACGGAAGAGAAGGTGGAACTGGACGAGTATGTACTGGGAGCTTTGAGCAGGAAACTGCAAATCCTGGCTGATCGGCTGGCGGAAGCGCCCGAAGTCTCCATCACACACTTTCAGCCGGACAGCAAAAAACCAGGCGGCCGCTATATTACAGCCCTGGGTCAGGTGCAGAAGATCAAGGAATATGAGCGGATTGTGGTTTTATCCGATGGCAGAGAGATCCCCATAGAGGAAATCGTGAAGATAGATGGTGAGATTTTCGATCGTTAAAACTTCCAGCGTACTCGGGGAAAAAGCCCGGCGGACTTGCCGCCGGGCTTTGGTTTCGCCTTTTTAGAAGGGTGAATCCGGGAAGTAATAGAGATGGGCATTCTCTGGCGTTACCAACGTTGCGTCGAGGATGTACTCGCCCAAGACAGAGGCATTGGAAACAAAGCGCAGAGCAGTTACCTCCATACCGGTGGCGATCATGGCCGGTGGGTAGAGAACGTCTACAGGAATGAGGCGATCTGCTTCCATCACTCGGGCGATCATTTCCTTCATGCCCGCTCCGCCCACGATAAAGAGCTCTTCTTCACGGCCTGCCTGCTTCACAGCCTCAATGACACCTAGGGCTACGTCATCGTCTTGGGCCCAGACTGCATCGATCTTGGGGAAACGTGCCAAGAAGTCCTGCATCACCTGGAATCCATCGTCCCGGTTCCAGTTGGCATACTGCCAATCCAAGACGTTAATGTCGGTCCCTTCTACTACCTCCATAAAGGAGTCAAACCGATAGTTATCGATCACGGTGGGAATGCCGCGCAAGACGACAATATCTCCCTTACCGCCCAGGGCTTCAACCATGTATTCACCGGAAACACGGCCCAAAGCATGGTTGTCACCGGCTACATAGATGTCGGCGACGCCTTCCTTCGTCAAGCCCCGATCCACGACCGTAATAAACACTCCCTGCATTTTCAGCATTTCCACAGGATCGGTGAGGGGATCCGATTCAAAGGGTAGAATGACCAAAGCATCGATGTTGTGAATGGCGTAAAGATCCTCTAGTGTATTGGCCTGTTCAGCTGCGCTGCCAGCGGTAACCAGGATTATTTCTAAATTCGGGTAAGTCTCCTTCAACCTTTCTTGAGTCACTTTAGCCCAATAGTTGATGCCGCCGGTCCATCCATGGGTTGCTGCCGGGATAGACACACCTATCACAACTTTGTCCTGGGCCAATGCGGCCGGAACGAACAATAGGGTGACCAGACACAACAAAGTTAAGGTTACAATTGTTCTTCTCATGGATACGCTCCTTTCGAGAGATGGAATAATCCTTTTGTTACGAAAACCGTTGGGGAAAGCCTCCTTTCTAGGTTTTGATCATTCTTTACCGGTTCGCTGCAACAAGACAGCGCCAATAATGATCAAGCCTTGAACGGCACCGTTCAAATACTGGCTGATCACATTGGACAGATTGAGGATATTGCCAATAATGGAAAAGATGATGGCGCCCGCCACCGTTCCCCAGATCCTAGCCGATCCACCCTTCATGGCGGTTCCTCCAATGATCACAGCTGCGATGGCCTCCAATTCCCAGCCTAGCCCGGTGGTGCTGCTGGCGGACCCTAGGCGGGGAACATAAATAATGGTAGCGATGGCCACACAGAGGCCCTGTAGAACATAGGTCAAGACACGGATTCTATTGACGTTAATGGCCGAGTAGTGGGCTACATCATAGTTGGAACCTATAGCCAGTACATAGCGGCCAAACCGGGTCTTGTTCAGTAAAATCGCTCCGACCACCGCCACTAAACCAAAGACAATCAAGGGAATGGGGATCCCCCAGAGGGTACCGTAATAGACGGGGCGGTACAAGACTCGGATGGACAGATTCAAAGAAAGAGTGCCGCCATCCGCCAAGTAGGTGACCAGGGACCGGAAAATCCCCATGGTTCCCAAGGTGACAATGAAACTCTCGATTCGCCCCTTCGTGATCACAAAACCGTTAACAAATCCTCCCACAATGCCCAGAACCATGGCGAGACCCATCGCGGCCAGAATGGTGGCCCAAGTTGCCCCCCATGTCTTGACGAGGTAGTTCATGAAGATGATCATCATGCCTGAGTTAAAGGCGGCCATGGAGCCAACAGAAAGGTCAATGCTGCCTGTTCCGATAATGAAGGTAGCCCCGATGGCGATGATTCCTGTAAAGGCGCTCCTGGTAAAGACATTGGTTAGATTGGCCATGGACAGGAACGTGGGGTTAATGGTGGTTCCCAAAATCATCAGTGCTACAACCGCAGCAAAGGGACCAATGTCCTGCCATGAAAAGCGGGTTCCGAGCTGCTTAAGCCTGGCTTGCCTGTCTGTGGTCGGATGGTTCATCCCCTACTCCTCCTTTAATGCCGGTGGCATACAACATGATTTCTTCTTCATTGATTTCATCGCCCAAGAGCTCACCTACAATCCTTCCGCTGCGCATCACAATCACTCGATCACTCAGACCGATAATCTCGCTCAGCTCCGAGGAAATGAGAATGCAGGATTTGCCTTGTTTCACCAGTTCACGGACGAACAGATAGACCTGCTGTTTCGTTCCCACATCGATACCCCGCGTGGGTTCGTCCAAGATCACGATGTCCGGCTCAACCTGCATCATCTTACCCAAAGCGATCTTCTGCTGATTGCCTCCGCTCAACATACCAAGCATGGCCTTTGATGAGGGCAGGCGTACTTCGAACTCCTGGACCGTCCGATCGAGGGTTGCTTCTTCTTTCTTGGAATCAAGAAAACCAAACTTCGTTACATGATCTTGGAGGGACAAAACCGTTACATTAGGGGCCAGGGGCAAAGCGGTAAACAGGCCTTTGCCCTTGCGATCTTCGCTGAGGTAGACAACATTGTTCTTGATGGCATCGGCATAGGAGTGACCCCAGAGGGGTTGATTGCGGTAGCAGATATCTCCAGAACTGCGGCGCCGAAGTCCGACTACGCATTCCATCAATTCTGTACGACCAGCTCCAATCAGACCGGCAAAGCCCAGAATCTCGCCTTCATAAAGGGTAAAGCTGGCATTTTCCACGTACTTGGGACAGCTTACATTCTGCACATCCAAAACGGCCGGTTTCGCTTGGCTTCGATCGGGCTTCGGCGGGAAGAGTGTGCTGAGCTCGCGTCCTACCATCAGGCGCGCCATGTCATCCTCGGAGAGATCGCTCACTTGCTCCGTGGCAATGCGGTAACCGTCCCGCAGGACGGTCACCCGATCAGCCAGCTCCTTGACTTCATCGAGCTTGTGGGAGATATAGATAATGGAGACTCCATGATCCTTTAAGGCTCGGATAATCCTAAACAGCACATCAATTTCGCTTGTGGTTAGAACCGCTGTGGGCTCATCCATAATCAAGACTTCGGAGTTAAAGGCCAAGGCCTTGGCGATTTCCACCATTTGCTTGTCCGATACGCTCAGGTCCTTCACTTTGGTGCGGGGCTTGATTTTGGTGCCCAGCTTGTCCAAAATGTCCGTGCTGCGCTGGCGCATGGCCGCTTTATCTAACAACCCCCGTTTGAGCAGCTCCTTGCCGAGGAAGATATTCTCCTCAACATCCAAATCATTGGCCAAGTTAAACTCTTGATGAATCATGACAATTCCATCGGCTTCCGCCGCGCCCGTGTTATGATAGCGCACTGGCTGGCCCTTTCTCAACAGCTCACCCGACGTCTGTTCGTGATAACCAGCGAGGATTTTAACGAGAGTGGACTTGCCAGCTCCATTTTCGCCAATCAAGGCATGTATTTCGCCCTTTTTCAAATCAAAATCAACGTCAAAAAGCACAGGTACTGTACCGTACGTCTTACAGATCGTCTTGGTCTGCAGTGCGAGTTCTGGCATGCGGCATCCCACCTAAATACATGAAAGTTTACATAGTTTAGATTAAACTTCGGGTTTAAACATATATTTCCTTCTTTCTTTCGTTTTTCCTTCATTCCGCGCAAGTATTAAATAATTCAGTGCATTGGGAAGGGATTCCTGGATAATTTGACTAATATTGACATGAGGAGAATGCTACGGAGGTGTTGATATTGATTGAAGGCAAAGACAATAAGACAAGAGGTGGTATACTCCGGTTCGGCATGGTCGGCGGGGCCTCCGGGTCCTTCATCGGTGATGTGCACCGCAAGGGAGCCGTCTTCGACGGCCAGGCGCAGCTCGTGGCGGGATGCTTCTCCCCGAACTATGAGCGCACCGTACTCACCGGCGAAAACCTCGGTCTCGACCCCACACGCTTGTACCGCAGTCACGACGAGATGGCCGAAAAAGAAGCGGCCAGAGATGATGGCATCGACTTTGTGATTATCGCTGCTCCCAACTACGCGCACTATGCCGCGGCAAAAGCCTTCCTCCTTCAGGGCATTCACGTCGTGTGTGAAAAGCCGCTGTCATTTACGGTAGAAGAAGCTGAAGAGCTCGACCGGATCTCCGCAGAAAAGGGTCTTCTGTTCTGCGTAACCTACGTCTATTCACAATGTCCCGCGGTGAAGCAGGCCCAGATGATGGTACAAAGAGGCGAGATTGGCGAGATCCAGGTCGTGGTGGCCGAGTATCCCCAAGGCTGGCTAGCAACGGCCTTAGAATATGAAGACAACAAGCAAGCCGCCTGGCGAACAGATCCAAAACAAGCAGGTATCTCCAACTGCGTCGGAGACATCGGAAGCCACATCGAGAACACCGTGTCCTATATCACAGGTTTGGAAATTGATGAGCTCTGCGCCCGTTTGGATAACTTCGGCGGAGAAAACCGCCCCTTGGACACCAATGCCCACATCTTAGTCAAATACAAAAACGGAGCGGTGGGCAACTACTGGTGCTCCCAAGTGGCCATCGGTTATGATAACGGCTTAACCGTGCGCATCTTCGGAACGAAGGGCAGTATTGAGTGGTACCAGGAAAAATCCAATTACCTGAAAGTGGTCAAGCTGGGCGAGGCGCCTCAACTCTTGTCCAGAGGCAACGGCTACTTCCATCCTGAGGCCGCTGCCATGTCCCGCATTCCTGCCGGTCATCCCGAAGGCTATTATTCGATGTTTGCCAATACCTATCTGAAGTTCACCAATGCCCTTCTCCAGCTGAAGCAGGGGCTTGAACTGAGCGCAGACGACTTGGATTTCCCCGATGCCAAGGTGGGGGCCCAGGGAGTCAAATTCATTCATCGCTGTGTAGAGAGCTCGAAGAGGGGCTCCGTCTGGGTCAAATTCGATTAGAGGAGATGAGCATATGAGCAGACCAGTTACCATTTTTACCGGGCAGTGGGCCGATCTGACCTTTGAAGAAGTGTGCCAAAAAATGAGCGCCATGGGCTATGACGGCCTGGAAATTGCCTGCTGGGGGGATCACGTAGATCCCAAGCGCGCTGCGGAGGATCCCCAGTATGTGCAGGACCGCCTGGGCACGCTAGAGCGCTATGGACTGAAATGCTGGGCCTTGGGAGCCCATCTGCCCGGCCAGTGTGTTGGCGACAATTGGGATCCCAGGCTCGATACCTTTGCCCCCGATCATGTCAAAGGACAGCCGGACAAGATTCGTGCATGGGCGATTCAAGAAATGAAGTATGTGGCCAAAGCGGCTAAGAATATGGGCTGCAAGGTGGTCACGGGCTTTACCGGCTCTCCGATTTGGGGCTACTTCTACTCCTTCCCCCCGACGACGGAGGAAATGATTGAGGATGGTTTCAACCGCATCGTCGAGCTCTGGACGCCGATCCTAGATGAATTCGACAAGCAGGGCGTGCTCTTCGCCTTGGAAGTCCATCCCACGGAGATTGCCTATGATCTCTACACAACCGAAAAACTGCTCAAGCACTTTAACCGCCGCCAGACCTTCGGTATTAACTTTGATCCCAGCCATCTAATCTGGCAGGGAGTTGAGCCGCATCTTTTCATCAGGGAGTTCCACGACCGCATCTACCATGTGCATATGAAGGATGCAGCCGTCACCCTAGACGGCAAAGCAGGTATTCTCGGATCCCATATCACCTTTGGCGACACGAGGCGGGGCTGGAATTTCCGTTCTCTCGGCCATGGCGATGTCAACTTTGAGGACATCATTCGAGAGTTAAATGCCATCGGTTACGATGGCCCCTTGTCCGTGGAGTGGGAAGACAGCGGAATGGAGAGGGAGTTCGGTGCCCAGGAATCCCTGGAGTTCGTGCGCAGAGTCAATTTTTCCCCATCGGAAATGGCTTTTGATGACGCTTTGAAAAAATAGACGACAGTCCTTGCGAAATGAAAAGGGATGGAAGCCTTTCCTTGTGCTCCCATCCCTTTTCCTATTCATGCTTTGTGGTGGTAACAAGCCCAACGCGGTCGAGCTGGGCGGCTGGACCTAAAGCTTGAATCACCAGGCGAATTTCCCCTGCCTCCAGCCAGGGCTCAGGCAGGTACAAACGGTCTGTAAGGGTGCCCCCGGTGAACTCAGGCTGGCCTTGCACATGGACAAATAATCGTCCAGCCAGATGCGGACCCAGATAGGCCGTGATGTGGCAGTTCCTACCTTGGAAAGCTAGATAGGTGAGACCCTCTGCGGGCCTAAGCGGTAACACCAGGACATAGACGCGGCCAGCTGCAAACTCCAAGGGGTACTCCAGCTCCAGAGGTTCGCCCCTGGGAATGGACGCAAGCTTGTGGATCAAAGGGGGCGATAAGCCCGCATACTCCCAGTCCACAAGGGGCTGGCCCACAAAGAGCTGCGGCTGGGCGGAGTCTAATCCCCGGATCTTGATCACATTCTTTTCTTGAACGTGAGAGCTTAGGTCCATATGGCGGGAAAAGCCATTGCTCCAAGCTGCCACTTCCCCGTTGATCTCAACCGCGGCCTCACAGGGAAGCTCCAGAAGATACGTTGTTTGTTCTGGCTGGCGGGCAAATGTCCCTAACCATTCTCCGCCTTGGTATGTTTCCTGAATCCCTTTTAGTGTGCGCACAAGGGCGGCTTTATGCTGCAAGCCGCGCATGCTGCCTAAAGCCAGCGCGGGGACGCGCCTATGGTCGAAGTTGGAGTGACCCCAGATCTCTGCGGCAATGAGCAAGGTCTCGCCAAGACTCGCTCCCAATGGTACAAGGCTGCCATTGCCGCCAGGGAACAAAGTGGTCAGATAGCTTCCATCTGCATAGACACTGACAATATCAGCCGATTGAGCCATGTACAGAAAATGCTCACCATCTGTAAGGTCTGTCCCCGATAGATCCGGGGAATAGAAACCAAGGCCCTGGTATTGTCCTAGCTCCTCCAGGGCCAGGGGCGGCCCTTGCCACTGCTTCCTCTCGGCCTGCAGCCAATCCCACAGATCCAGGATCGACCAGCTCTGTAAGAGGCCCGATTGGATGGGGACATCCTCGGTTTGGAGAGAGGCAGGATGGGCGTCCAACAATTCGATACCCAGCTTCCCTGGGACCAGCTTATAGACCTGCCCTCGGGATCCTCCAGACCAAATCTTAGCCCTAGTCCCCTCCAGCCAATCCGCCTCCATCACCAGGTATTCTTCCCCGTCTGGACCTCCAAACCAAGTCTTCCCGGCCATTTCTGTCGTCAAAAGTACACAATGAAGAAATTCTGACCCAGAGCGCAACAAAATGCTCTGGGGTGTTTCTTGGTGCGAGTAGGTAAATACAACTGCTTCAGGTCCCTCCTCCCACCGGCAGTCCGCTGCTATTACCCTCAGATTCCCGGCCAGAGCAAACTCTCCGCTGCTGCCAGGCGAGCCCTGGAAGAGAAGCACTCGTCCTCCCAGTTGCTGTTTAATACAAAAAAGCTCGCTTGTGGAATAGAGAATACGCAGCCGATCCTGCTCCTCAAGAACCGGTAGATTGTACGGGAGAATCTTCACAGTCTTGGGCGCCACTTCCAGCTCGGAGCTTCGGGGAAAGGAAGCGCCCTCTGCCTCGATCGTCCCTCTGTATTCCGTGTCTGTCAAATTCGTCGCGAAGATAAAACGGCTGCCGTCGCCAAAAAGCAGGCTAAACACTTCGTGTTCTCCCGCCTCGTTTGGAGCACCAAGGCCCGTTCCAGGTTCCGCCCTGACAGTATTGGGCGCTTCGGATCGGGCCTCCGCCAGTTCTTGGCGGAAGGATTCTAAGAAGAAGCCCAGCAGACGGCCCTCATAAAACTCGTTCCGCAGCCTGCCGGCAGAGTCAATCATGCCGCCAAAGTCGCTGTTGGTAAGGAGAAAGGCAAAGGGTGTCTTCCAATCATTGACCGCATGATAAAAGCCATAATTGCCCCCTGAAACCTGTAGGAAAGGTCCCAAACCCTTCACGCCTGCAGCGAGCAGGCGCCGCAGCAGAAAATGGCTGCGGCCTGTTTCTGTGACGATCAGCGGTAAATCACGCTTAGCCAGGCTATGAACATAGCTTTGCACCAAACGTTCCACACCTGGCTTACGATCCCCGGGGTAGAAATTACCCGTGGGGATCACTCCAGACACTTCCCCCGTGGCCCCGGTGAGATCGCCTTCCCCCGCGCAGGCAGTTAAGGGCACCGTGATCCCGGCCGCCCGGGCTGCGTCACGCAGAGCCCCGATATAACCGACCCGATCATGGCAATCGAAGAAATCCAGCTCATTGTCTAACTGTACACCGATCACCGGTCCACCCTTGGAGAACTGATAGTCCTTTAAGATGCCCAGGATCTTCTGGTACCACTTTTCCACATATCCCAGGAAAAGCTCGTTATTCTGCCGCAGCTCCAGGCCACTCTTTGGATAAAGCCAGGCAGGCAGGGCACCTCCATCCCATTCGCTACAGATATAAGGGCCGGGACGGGCCAGAACTCTCAGTCCCGCTTCAGAGGCCAAGTCCAGGAAGGCGGCTACATCCTTCTCGCCAGAAAAGTCCCAGCACCCCTCCCTGGGCTCATGGTAATTCCACGGGAAGTAGACATCGATGGCGTTGTATTTGGCTGCCTTTACCTTCGCGAGGCGGTCACTCCATAGCATCCTGGGAATACGGAAATAGAATAATGAGGCCGTAAGTAAGATGGTCGGCTCTCCATCTAGGCAAAACCCTTTTTCGTTCAGATCAATTCGCAAGTGCTACCCTCCTTTCTCGTTGATCTCTGCGATCTGTTCCGGGGAAAAGGAGACCCCCGCAGAGGTCTCCTGGTAACGTTGTTTATTGGTTTCCGGTGGGCTGCAAGAAGGGCAGCATGTACTTGAGCGTACCCCAGTGTCCATAGGGTCCCGCGTAGGGATTTTCCGATCCGGGCCAGTTGGTCCAGTAGTACTCATCCCAGGTCAGGAAGCCTGCATAACCATAGGTGGGAATGCTGGGCATTTCCTCAATCAGGATCTTCAGTGCTTCTGTGCTCACCGCAACCGTGGCCTCGATATCGGTGGGATCTGTGGCCCGCATCCGACGGATGATCGCATCAAACTCAGGTGATGACCATCTAGAACCATGTCCCCGGTTGAGCTCGCCAATGGGTGCCATGTACTCTGAATAGAAGTCATCGAGCACACGATAAAGGTCTACACCTGCACCCCAAGGTTCGGGAGCTGGCCAGACACTGCCAACTTGGAAATCACCTCTTTGCTGCAGCTCGCTATAGGCGTCAGTGGCAATGTATTCTGCTTCGATACCAAACTTCTTCCATTGCTGTACAGCAGCATTACCGTTCTTGAACTGATGATGTGCCGTATCATGAATATCTGTAACCTGGATCTTCCACTGCGTTCCGTCAGGCAGCAGCCAATTGCCCTTAGCATCGCGGGAGAAACCATTTTTCTCCAGCAGTCTTTCCGCAACATCAGGCGCATACTTGTACCAGCCTAAACCAAATGTTGCTTTGACTTCGTCCATATCTTCGCTCACTTGATGCCCTCTTTGCCTGGCGTATTCGGCCACCCTTAAACCTGCATCGGGATCATAGGGGTAGAACAGCTCCCCATCTCCCAGATCCAGAGCGAAGTCCTGCAGCCAATCCTGCATCGGTTCGATATAGAATTCTGGATAGGCACCGAGGGAAGGAATGTGAATCGGGCTCAAAGTGGCTTGACCGTCCACCGCCTGGGCCAGGTATTCAACGATATCCATGGCCAAGAGCAACGCCCAGCGCACTTCCTTGTTATCGTAGGGCTCGAGCATGGTGTTGAAGATAATACCTGTGATGCAGGGATCATTGTTGACAACCCAGGGGAAATGAGGCTGATAGGCCCGGATTGTTTCTCCCTGCGCCATGGCGGCAACAAAGGCCTCGGCGGAAAGGTCTGCTACGTCCAGTTGATGGGTCAGCTGCGCCACAATCTTAGCACTTTCATCATTATAGGTCTGGAAGAGCACATATTGCGGTACGGGCTCGCCGAAGAGAATACCGGTGGGGGACTTATCCCAGTCGTCCCTCTTTTCCCAAATTGTCCAGTAGCCGCTGGGATCATAGCTGTGCAGTTTATAGGGTCCGCAACCAATAAAGGGGTTGAACTCAAAGGACACTACATCGTCCACTTCTGCAAAGATATGCTTGGGCATAATCCAGGTACAGCCCCAGCGATCTAAGAAGTGGGTGTGGAACCTTGAATTCGACTCTTTCAGTTCAAAGACGACCTCGTAATCTCCATTCTTGTAGACAGCGTCTACTGCTGTGGAGAAGGTGGGATGGTTGCTAAAGCCCGGTTCCGCAATCAATGCTTCCACTGTAAAGACAACATCATCTGCGGTAAAGGGGGTGCCGTCATTCCAGGCCACACCTTCCCTCAAGGGAATCGTTAGCTTAGTAAAGTCTTCGTTGTAAACGGGATCTCCAGAAGCGAGGCCATTGACGATCTTACCCGTGGCAAAATCCACCGACCATAGTGGCTCGTTCACTAGATTCTGTAGGCCGCGATCGCTCCAGCGCCAGCCAACCCAGGCATTGAAATTGCCAGGCGTTCCTACGCGCCCCGTCAGCATGTTCACAATCAGCGTCTTATCCCTTGGCAACCCGGTTGACGTGGCAGCAAAAACGGTAACACTGAAAACAAGGATACTCAGACACACAAATAACAAGACTTTTCTGGTCGTGTTCATTGTTTACCTCCTTAAGGTATTTTTGTCTGCACCTGCCGAGAGAGTTGTCGCACAAATTTATACCGTCCTTTTCCTCACCTCCCGTGCAAGACGTTGAGTGCCAAGATAGAGATGGCATTTAACATGGACACCATCCACATCTACAGTCTCTGGTGCCTGCTGCTTACAGATCTCCATCACATGGGGGCATCGGCCCGCGAATTTACAGCCTTCCCTTAAGTACTCTTCTTGTTCTGTTGCAGCAATGGATATTCTACCCTGCCACTTCTTGGCTGGATCAGCCTCGGGGATCGAATCCCTGAGAAGCTGGGTATAGGGATGACGAGGGTGCATGAGAACCTCTTGCACTGGACCCATTTCCATGATATTGCCCCGAAACATAATGGCGATTTGACCACTCAAGTAGTAAGCGGTGGCCAGATCGTGGGTAATGTAGAGGATACCCATGTTCAGCTCATCTTGGAGCCGCCTAAAGAGGTTGACAATCGACATTCGAATGGAGGCATCCACCATAGAAACGGGTTCATCAGCGATCAATAAGGACGGATCGACCAAGAGGGAGCGGGCAATGGAAATCCTCTGGAGCTGCCCCCCTGAAAACTCGCTGGGGTAGCGCCCTTCCACTTCTTCATAACTTAAGCCCACCGCTTCTAGTTTGGAGTTAATCAGCTCCTTCGCTTCGGTCTTGTTCTTGGCCAGCCCATAGTTGCGCACGGTCTCAAAGAGATAACCCTCAACCTTCCTTAAGGGATTAAAGGTCTCGAAGGGATTTTGGAAGATGCATTGGATTCGTTGGCTAAACCAGACTTTTTGCTTCTCCTTTTCTGGGCCCTGAGCATAGATAATCTTGCCCGCGGTTGGCTGTTCAAAGCCGAGAATCATGCGGGCCAGGGTCGTCTTCCCACAGCCGCTCTCTCCGGCCAAAGTAAAAATCCCGCCCCGGTTCATTTGGAACGATACATTGTCCACAGCAACGATTCTATCTCGGGCCAGAAGACTGCCTCGGTGGAAAACCTTGGTTAGATCTCGAACCTCAAGAACTGCTGGCATGTTGAGCGTCTCTCCCTTCATCCCTCAGCCAACAGGCCACTCGATGCTGGCCGATTATGCTGGTTGCGGGCATTTTCTCTGTGCAGATGGGCATCACCAGCGGACAGCGGGGATGAAACGCACATCCCGCAGGGAGATTGGCTAAGGAAGGCGGCTGGCCGGGAGCACTGGCCCTTTGACCAGTGTCGCCAAACTGCGGCAGAGAGTCAATTAGGAACTTGGTGTAGGGGTGGAGGGGATCTTCAAAAATTTCGACTGTCGCTGCCTCTTCGATGATTCTACCTGCATACATGATGGCTAAGCGATCGGTAATATTGGCATGGATCCCCATATCATGCGTAACCAGGACAATTGTGTTGTGCAGGAGCTCTTGAATATCCTCTAGGAGCTGCACCACGCCCCTTTGCACCACAACATCCAAGGCTGTGGTGGGTTCATCGGCGAAAATGAGACTTGGCTTTAAGAGGGCCGCCAAAGCAATGGCCACCCTCTGCTTCATTCCTCCTGAGAGCTGGTGGGGATAGGCTTCCAGAATGCTCAGGGGCAGGCCGAGCCGATCAATGTGGTCTTTGGCAATCTCAAACATCTCTGCTTCTGTTTTCCCACTGAGGTGACTGCTTAAAAAGTCCCGGTAGGTTTCCTTGAGTTTAAGGACAGGATTAAAGATGCTCATGGCTCCCTGGGGAACATAGGCCATGTATTGCCACCTCAACTTGCGCAGTTCCTGCTTGCTCAGGGAGTAAACATCAAACTCCTGCCCGCCCCTGGTGTAATAGACCGTGCTGTTAACCAGGCGCAGGGGACGAGCAATAGAGGCGTAGAGCGTCTTGATCAGTGTCGTCTTTCCGCAGCCGCTTTCACCGGCGATACCGTAGATTTCATTCGTAAAAATCTTAAGGTCGATTCCGTCGACTGCTCGGACCACCTTTTGACCGCCTTGTACATCCAAAACATAATGGGCTTTCAGATTATTGGTTCGAAGAACCACGTTATTTCCACTCACTTTATTCTCCCCCCACCCTTTGCACACGTGAACGAGGATCAAGATATTCGCTAATGCTCACAGACAACCAATAAAGAGCGATGAAGAGGAGAACCGAAAGCACCACCGGTGTTAAGAGCCAGTTCCAGCGTTTTAACAGGATCGCCTGGTAATTTAGGGCCCATTTTAGCGTGGTGCCCAGCGTGGGAATATCCATATTGGTCAGACCAACGATGGAAAGCGTCATCTCCATACCAATCGCCCAGGACATGTTATTGATCAAAGTAGAAAAGGCCAAGGGCGTAATATAGGGTAAGTACTCCTTAAAAACCAGCTCCAAGGTGCCCGTCCCGGAAAGAATCGCCGTTTTGGTAAACTCCCGTTCACGCAAGCTCAAGACCTGCGAGCGAATAACCCGGGCATCCCAGGCCCACCCGAAAACAGCCAAAAGGAGGCCGGTTGTGACAATGGTCATTCTGTCGCGAATCAGCATGGCCAGCATCACGATGATCAAAAAGAGGGGAATAACCAAGAAACCATCGCTGATAAACATCAGAAAGCGATCCATCATTCCGCCGCGGTAACCGGCCACCAAGCCCACTGACACCGCAATCACTCTGGAGACCACCCCGGCAATCACCGAAATGATCAGGGAGTTGCGAATGGCAAAGGTCGCCTGCCAGAAAATATCCTGACCGCGGGAGCAAGTCCCCAGAAGATGCTGGGATGATGCGGGTAAATCGCGCGGCACATAAAACCAGATGGTGGGATCATAGGGAGACAAGAACGACAGCAGCGCCAAAGCTAGTAAAAAACACAAAACGGTAAAGGCGAAGAAAAACCGGTAATCTCTGAACAGTTCCTTCAGGGTACTCCCCATCTCAACCCTTCCTTTCTGGATTTACCTGTATCGAATCCTAGGATCAAAAAGCGGATAGATTAGATCGACAAGCAGCACAAGAGTTGTAATTCCCACAATGGACAGGGCAATGATCCCCATAATCAGGTTGTAGTCACCCGTCAAAATCGCCGAAAAGAGCAGATGGCCTATTCCGGGATAGGAAAAAACAACTTCCGTGATCAACGCTCCACTTAGAATCTGCCCGAGGGACAGGGCGAGATTGGTGATCTGCGGCAACATGGCATTGCGGATCACATACCTAAACATGATTTTCCCTTCCGTGATGCCGCCTAACTGGGCGTATTGCACAAAGTCCTCCGAATTGACGTTCTGCACAATTAGTTTCGTTGTTTGAAACCAGGAAGCAGCTCCTAACACCACCATGGACAGGGCTGGCAGAAAAGCATGCCGCAGAACATCCAAAATGTAACTAAGGGTAAAAGAAGGTGTCCTCCCGATACTGGCGCCGCCGGCAATAGGGAATCGACGGAAAACATAGCCAAAGAGGATTAAAAGGCTCAAGGCAAAGACATAGTAGGGTATGGGCCGGATAAACATCACAATGACATCAAGGGCCTTTGACCAACGCCGGTTATGGGCATAGCCGGCCATACCTCCGAAAATATTCCCGAAGACCCAGGAAAACACGGTGGTCGTAAACAACAAACCCACTGTCCAGGGCAGAGCGTTCTTGATTAAGACGATGACCGGAGTTGGAAACTGGAAGAAGGAGATCCCAAAATCACCGCCGGACAATCGCACCCAAAAGTCCCGATACTGCTGCAACCAAGACCCAGACAACCCGTACATTTCTGTTAGATCGTCCACCATTTGCTGAATATGGGCTGGATCCAAGTAGGTTCCCCGTGATCGGATCTCTGAAATTGTTCTCTCGACAGGATTGGTCGGTGCCAGACGGGGAATGAAAAACACGATAGTTATTCCGAGGAAGATGACTAAGATATACTGCAACAAGCGGGGAACTAGATATGTCCTGATGAACATGGCACTCCTCCTTAGCTTAGCCAGCAAAAATTCGCACCTTGCCTATAACTACTACATTTTCTGTAATACTCCTTTTTTCTTACAACTCTATAATGTTTTAGCGGAGAATTTGACGATTGGAACAACTGCTGAGGATTGGCCGCTAAACAAGGGGTGCATCCTACTCAGATCAGACTGTAGCTAAGTCAAAAGGAAAAAAGGCGTTTGTCTTGAATAATTTGGGTAATACTGGAATCAAAGGAGGGATCTCCCTTGAAGAGAGTGCTAACGGCGGTGCTGCTTGCCGCCATGGCCATGAACTTAGGGGCGGGACCAGCCCTCTTGGCCACGGGTTCAGAACAGGTGCAGCAGGCACCAATCGAGGCGCGCCTCAAGGATACACTCTCCCAGCTTACCCTGGAAGAAAAGGCTGGTCAGATGGTGCAAGCGGAGATCGGGTACATTACCCCCGGGGATGTAACCGCCTTTAACGTTGGATCCGTCTTTTGCGGAGGCGATCAGCATCCTCCTCTGGGTAACAGCGCCGCCCACTGGCTGGAGATGTACACGACCTATCAAGAAGCGGCCCTGCAATCATCGTCCGGACTGCCCATTCTCTTCGGGGTGGATGCTGTGCATGGTCACAGTCATGTGGCCGCGGCCACCGTTTTCCCCCATAACATCGGTCTAGGGGCAGCCAACGACCCAGAGCTGATCTATGCCATTGGAGCGGCGACAGCCAGAGAAATGGCTGCCACTGGTCTGAATTGGAATTTCTCCCCTTGTGTAGCCGTGGTGCAGGACATTCGCTGGGGGCGCTGCTATGAGAGCTTTGGGGAAAGTGCAGAGCTCCAGAAATCCCTGGTCAAACCCTATGTGCAAGGCCTCCAGCAGGAAATCAGCGCCACAGCCAAACATTTTGTGGCTGACGGTGCCACCCTTTGGAACAAACGAAACCATCGGGCCAGCCGGCTACTGTATAATCCCGATGCCTTCAAGATCGATCAAGGGGACGCCAAAATAGGAGAAGGGGAGCTGCGCCAGATTCACCTGGCCGGCTATCTGGAAGCAATTGAAGCGGGTGTAGATGCGGTCATGATCTCCCACAGCAGTATCAACGGTGTCAAGCTGCACGGCCATGACCTGATTCAATCCCTACTCAAGTCGGAACTGGGATTTGAGGGGATCGTTGTTTCGGATTATGAGTCCATTCATCAGCTTCCAGGTGATTATCGAAGGCAAGTGATCACCGCTGTCAATGCCGGCATCGACATGCTCATGGAGCCCAGACGCTGGAAATATGCCATCGAGGCCATTTTAGACGGGGTGAGGACAGGGGAAATCTCTCTGGAGCGGATCGATGATGCTGTCTCTCGGATCCTGACGGTCAAGTATAAACGGGGAATGATGGACAGACCCATCAAAGACCCCGTGCCGGCCTCCTTCGGATCCGAAGAGAACCGCAGGATTGCCAGGGAGGCGGTGCGCAAATCCCTGGTGCTGCTGAAAAACGAAGGGAGCCTACTGCCCCTGGCGAAGGATGCCCACATTTTACTCCTGGGACCGGGCCGAGACAGCGTCGCCATGCAAGCGGGCGGCTGGACTCTCTCCTGGCAGGGGACGATCAGAGACGAGGTCAAGGGCGTATCGATCAGACAAGGCCTCGCATCCGTCGCTGTGGACAGTGGAGGCCTTGTGTACACCGATCCTATCGATGCGCCGAAGGCGGACGTAGCCCTTGTCGTGATCGGGGAGATCCCCTATGCAGAGGGCGTTGGTGATAACGGACAGCTCACCCTAGACAGTGCCACCGCCCACAAGGACAATCTCCAGGCGCTGGCTGAAGCCAAAGCAACGGGTTTACCCACCATCGTCATTCTCATTTCCGGTCGGCCGCTCCTGGTCACCGATTTCATCCCAGACTGGGATGCCTTCATCGCCGCCTTCCTGCCAGGAAGCGAAGGAGGTTCTGGGATTGCCGACCTAATCTATGGGGAGTATGACTTCAGCGGAAAGCTGCCCCTGACCTGGCCCAAAACGGCCAGGCAGTTCGGGGAGACCATCTATAAACCCAACTACAGAGAAAAAGACTACTTGTTCCCCTTCGGCTATGGGCTGCGTTACGGAAAGTAATGGGGTCGGACCCCTCTTACTTCGGACCCAAGAACGAAGGTGCGAGACCATCGGGCAGTGTTTCGTCAATGAGGAGATGCACATGGATTTCGTGGATCTGCCACTCCACATCCTTGATCAAACCGACCTCAACAGTCAACGTATAGGTTCCTGTCAAGACCTCTTCGTCCATTGTCGTGGTGGTGGATTCGATGCTAGACACTTGCCTCCAGGTGGCAGAGCTGCCGCTTAGGGTCACCACGGGTAAAGAGGTGTCAAGATCCGTATGCTCCACACTGGAGATGGAGTCATCGCCCGAGACATCCGAGCGCCATCCGTCAGCCACTTCTTGAAGAAAACCATCTAAAGACGAATCGATGAACCCAAATAGAAATGTGACTAAGATTTCGTATTCACCGAGGCTGCCGCGAACGTGGTCCAGATACTCCCACCTGTCCCAACCTTCCTCATAGAAAAGGAAGAACTCTGTGGAGAATGACTCTCCCATGTAGATTCTTTGACCAAGGTTGAGGGGCGCCATTTCCACTTCCTCGACAAAGGATTCCAGTGTGAGGGAAAACAGGAAGGGTTCGGTAAAGTAGGCAAAGGCCCGGGGCAGTTGATCAAAGAATTCTTCATCCTCGGAGTCCCCCAGGCTGAACCCTTCCGCCTGGAACGCTTCCATGACAGCTTCTACATCTGCAGTATCCTGGCCTAAGATCATGGTTTCTGTGTGATCCTTGGTCACAGTTACGCTGGCAGACGCAGGAAGGTAATCTTCCGCCGTCACTTCAATTGTTACCTGCCCAAAGACCTTGGCAAAGACAACTTTCCCCTCACTATCCGTCTCCTTGGTCACACTTCCCACAACAACGCTGGCCCCCTCCAGGGGCTCTTGATCGCTTCCTAAAACCTGCACAGTAAGGACATAGGATTTTCCGCCGCCCACACATCCGGCCAACAAGGCTACAGCAAGCATTATGATCACCACGCATGCCCGCTTGCTCAAACCGCTTCTCAAATCTGGTCACCTCCAGGATTATCTAGACAAAAGCTGCAGTAATTCGGGCTGACGGCCCTAAAATAGGAAGCTACGCAAACCCATGGGCAGCATCTCATGCAGTTCAGCCTGCACGTAAATCTCGCTGATCATCCACTTAGCATCCTTGACCAAGCCGAACTGCACCGTAACGGAGTACTCCCCGGTGAGGATCTGTTCATCAACCGTGATTATGGTGGACGAAGCTCTGTAAACCTCGGTCCAGGTTGCTGTATCACCCTCGATGATCACAACGGGAGAATCCGCTTCCACGTCCCCAAAAGCAGTGGATGTAATGATGCCTGCGTCATCGTCCTCCAGCTGGTGTGCAAGCTCATCAATCACACCGTCAAGCATTTCACCCCAGATGAAATCGACCGACATCAGGACCAATTTAAGCAGAGAGCTTCTGTCTTCCCCCATAGTATCCCTCAGGTAGTCAAAGTACTCCTCGAGACTGGTTTCTTCGTCATAGTCAAGCAAGATTTCCTTAGGGAGAATTTTGGACTGAAACATTGCATAGCCAAAATCTTGCGTGTCAATCTCCACTTCGTCCACGAAGAAGTCCTCCTCATAGGAGACCAAAACGGACTCAGCAAAATATCCCAGGGCCGCTTCTAGTTGCTCAAAAAAGACATCTTCGTCCGGTTCATCCTCGGAAAGATTGAACCCCTCGCCCCTAAAGGCTGCCATCAGCTCTTCTACGTCTGCGGTATCCTGGCCCAAGACAATGATCTCCGTCTGATCCTGCGCCACGGTCACAGTCTTAGACGTGGGAAGGTAGTCTGCAGCCGTCACCTCAATTGTTACCTGCCCAGAGACCTCTGCAAAGACAGCTTTCCCCTCACTGTCCGTTTCCTCGGTCACGCTTCCCACAACAACGCTGGCCCCCTCGAGGACCTGATCACCCACTCCCATCACCTGCACTGTCAGTCGATAGGATTTCCCGCCGATACAACCTGCCAACAAAGCTGCGACCAGCACCACAAGCACAAACACGACTCTTTTGTTCCAGCCATTTCGCAAAGCCGCTCACCTCCATGAGTATCCATACAGAATTGTGTGCATAAAACCACATATTTCCATAAACTGGAATTTATTATTCAAATAGGTTTATCTTCGTTACAGATATTTAAAATCCTGCAAACATTGGCCTTACTGGCAGGAGAAATTTATTAAGAAATGGAATTGACTTGAAAAATAAGCTTGGTGCTAGAACTGAGGAGGGCGCCGTATGGCACTTAGACGCAAGCATTGTGTGCTGTTTTTCTGTGTAGGACTGTTGCTGCTTCAGGCAACGGCAGTTCAGGCCGGCAATGCACCCTATGTCAACCCCTTAGGGGACCTGGATGCCTATGCCTATCTTGACTTTATGCCTGGATCCGATCTGTGGGATCCCTGGGACTTGAGCTATTGGGACGAAGAAGAGGAATACGTTCCCGTCATCCTGTGGGGAGACTACTGGTACCTGGAAGTACCCGAGAGCTCGCTCCAGGAGCTCAGACAGTACTTAGCAGGTCTGGACAGCACGATCCTGGTGCAAAACGAGGAAGAGATCCTGGCCCAAGTACAGGGGCCCGCCGCTGCCTGGTGGGTACGGGCTTTCTCTTGGGGCGATGACTCTTATGAACTGACGGTGATCAGGGAACAAGACCCCCCTGCCCATCTCGACGATCGAGAGGAGGAGCACTGGGAGGAGGAATACTGGGACGAGGACGACGGTTACGAAGACCTTGACTGGGAAAGCGCAGAGCTTCCCCTGCCCCTGATCAACCCCCTCGGCGACCTGGAGGCTTATGCCCTCTTTACCTATGACTCTGCTGACCTGTTCGAACTTGCCTATTACAACACTCTGGGCGAAGCCAAGACCTGCATCGGCTGGGGCGAAAGGTGGTCCTTTGAGGTCCCCTTCGAGGATCGAGATCATCCCTTGGGAGAGCTCGAGGAACATGTCCGAGCCCTGGGCGGCCAGGTCCTGGAGAGCTCAGCAAATATGCTCAGGGCGGTGGTTATGGACGGGGATATCCACTGGCAGGCCATCGCTCAGGTCGACTCCTGGCAAGACGTCTATGCACTGGAGATCACCAAGGAAATCCTGCTGCAGCCCGGCCGCCAGGTCACCCTCCACCCCCAGGCGGGAGAGGAGACAATTGGCCTCTGCACCGAGTCCGATGGCCTTCAGCACCGCAGCCTGGTCGTGGAACTCACGGGCGGCGAGTTCTCCCTTGATGGTTGGATGTTTCAGAAATACGGCGAATATGAGCGGGAATGGTACCAATGGTTTCCCATCGTCCATGAGAGAACACCCCTGCACATCTTGGATTTCATCCCTCAAGAAGCAGGTAAGACGGTCTGGATCATGAGCTTGGCCGAAGAGACCAGGCCTGAGCAAATCACAGTCAGCATCAAAGAGTCCGTCCCCCTGCAGCCTGTCAAAATGGGTGAGCAATTGGGAGTGCTGAGAATCATCGGGGCCGATGCAGGCGAGGTCAGTGTAACGCCTTCCCATGACATCGGCGTCGCTCACCCCGACTACCAGCAAGGAATGGGGGACCGCACGGCGGAAGGGGACTACGTGTTCTACCTGCCCGCCGGATACTGGGACGTAGAACAGTTCATGGCGGGTTATCCCCCGGTGAAGGCACGCCTGGTTCCGGTCAACGCGGGTGAAATTACCGTTTTCACCATGCCCAGCGTAACCCAGGTCGTTTTTGAGGAATCTGCCGCTCTCATCGAAGCCTCCGATGCACTGGAACTGAGCAGGCATAGGATCCAGGGGGACCAAGGCGCCTTGGACTTTGCCCTGAGAACCCCCCTCCCCCCAGGCGCGGTTATAGCCTTGGAGAACACCGAGATCAGTGAAGGCGGGCTGATGGGCAAGATCCTCTCCCTCGAGCCGGTGATCACCCCGCCCGATATCGTGCTGCTCTTGGACTCCTCCGGTTCGATGCGGGCCCAGATGGAGCAAACTCTGGTCGCGGCCAGGGAGTTCATCAATTCCTTGGGCGATGACACCTGGATCCAGGTGATCGACTTTGATACCACACCCAAACTGCTTCAGGGGACAGAAAAAGCGGACGTCTTAGCCAGCCTTTCCACTGTGCGGGCAGATGGCGCTACCTGCCTGTATGATTCCATTTTGGAGGGCCTGGCATTGCTGCAGGACAAAAAACGCCCCATTCTGGTGGTCTTTACCGACGGCGTTGACGCCAACTGGGATGACACCGGCCCAGGCAGCGTGGCCACCCTGCCCCAGGTGAGGGAGGCGGTTCTGCAAAGCGAAATCCCCCTTTATACGATTGGGTTTGGCGCAGGCCATGACAAAACAGTTCTAGAACAGTTGGCGGAGATATCCAGCGGCAGCTACTACCCCGCCGCAGATCAAAACGCCCTCCAGGAGGTCTTCCAGAGCATCAACAAAACACTGAGCAGCACCTACCACCTGGTCTATCAAAGACCCGCCGAGTCCGACATTTCCGATGTCCCGGTTGTATCCATTATGATCGATACCAGCGGTTCCATGGACATGTCGCCGGAGGAGGGGGACGATTGCGGTTACCGCATGCAAAAGGTGAAGAACATCCTGCACGACTTTATCCTGGGCTTACCCCCCCAGACCTTGCTGCAGATCCAAAGCTTCTCCTGGGGCCCCAGTATTGGGCAGAGCCTGACCCTAGATAAGGCCAGTGCCCTCCATGCCGTCGGCGGCTTGTGGGCCGGCGGCGGCACGGACATCATAGGTTCCATGAACACGGCCTACCAGACCCTGCGGCATACCCCTTCCAAGAATAAGACGTTGGTCTACATCACCGATGCAGCCATTGCTGCGGAACAGGAGCAGGAAACGGTGGATCAGATCCTGCAGGGATTTGCCGAATCCGATGTAAAGTCGCTCTGGATGGGCGTGGGCATGGAGCATGAGGAGGCGCTCTTTGCTCAGGTGGCGGAGAAGTCCAAGGGACACTACATCGTCACCGAGGATCACCTGGAGCTGGCCGCTGCTTTGGATCAAGTATTGGCTCAGGTGAAGACGGCTGTGGAAGATGCATCCACTGTCCAAGTCCGGTTAGTGGTCAAAGGGACGGATCAGGATCACACCAAGATCAACTACATCGGCACTCTAGATATCCCCTATGTCAAAATGGCCAAAAGCGGCGAAATTGTCGGACCTGAACTGGCCTCCTATTATGGAACAGGGGTGGCGGCTGATCTGGAGGAAATGAAGGCCTTTGGCCTCTCCGAGGGCAGTCTGGTCAGTCGATACATCCCCCTGGATGCAGCTGGGCACAACTTGGGTCTGGATATGCAGGTAACGGGAGGGACCGCCAGTAATCGGCTGGCTGGACTGTGGGCCCCTGACGGCATGCAGTTTATCAGCATCGACTTGACCCTCAAGAATATCCTGGAAGCGCAGGAGGTTGAGGTGGACAGCAGGGGAAACAACCACCCCGCGAGCTGGCTGAGCAGTGTGGGAAGCAGCGGACGTAAGGAGTTCCGCGTTCCCCAGTACCTGATTCCCAGCCTCTCCTCCCACCTCTATCTAGGTTGGAACAATGACGGCCTGTACCCTGTCTCCGAGGCCAGCTGGATCGCGCCCCAAGGCCTCCTGGTGCCAGGGGAGATCAGTTTGACGCTGAACCCCGAAGAAACGCTCCAGGGAAGCTTGGTCTTCCTGGTACCGGAAGAACCCATGGCCCAGATGTCCCTGCACTTCTATGATACGGCCTACGGTCACCTCCAGCTTGACCTGATCGGCACGGCCGAGCACCGGGAAATCGAACTGGAGATGCTACCTGCTGCAGAGCCGGCCAGGCTTTCCGATGTGTTTGAGCTTAGGGTCACAGCTGTGCAGGATCTGACGGAAATCGGGCCTGTGACGGCCAGGAAGTCCAATCTTTTCCGCCTGGTGGAGCTCGACCTAACGTCCAAGGTGCAGGCTTTGCTGGATATCAATCCCCAGGAGGTCTTTTCCCTCCGGGTGCTCTCCGACGAGGGCGTGTTCTTCCTGCCCCTGCATCCCTTAACGAAAAGCGTGCCCCTGGGCTTTAGTGAGGCCCGCATGGTGGCCCCGGGATCCTTCAACAAGGTGCGCTTTGTCTTTGAAATCCCCAGGGCTTTGGCCGCGAGCGCCAGCGAACTCTTTGTAGACCTGCGGGAAGACGATGTGCTGGTTCCCATAACCGGTCTGGCCGAGAAGGTAGAAGTACAAGGAGAGCCCCATGCTGCGGAAGGCATTGAGCTCTATCTCAATCACCTAGGCCGAGTCAAAGAATTGGAAGACGATGGAGTCGATTACGTCGTTGCTGACGTAACCTTTGTGGACGCCCCAGATGGCTTGGGGACAGAACTCTACGATGGACTGAGTCTGGTTCGGGATGACTATACCGGTACCGCTTCTGAAGTGGATCTGGAAAAACTGGTCTCGCAGGGCGGGTTGGGCGATTTTGCAGCAGCAGGGGACGTCCTCTACAAATTGCTGCCCAGTGAGGTCAATAGCCGCATTGTGCTGGGCTTTGACGATCCCGTCATCAAGGACGGAGCGACCCGGAGAGCCCTCGTTGTCTTTGAAATACCTTCGGGCGGCGAGGAACACCAGTGGACTCTGCAGTCCGACATTTTCACCAGCCTCCAGAAGGAGGTGCCGGAGCAGGACTATGCACAGCAGGAGCTCCTCAGCTACAAGACGGAGTCCGGTTTGGACTTGGAGAGCAGCTTTGAGCTGGAACTGGAGATGGCCATCGCCCTGGCCATTCGAGAATACCAGGCGAGGCAGGCGGCCCAAGGAGAACTGCTACTTCAGGAGCGGATGGACCTGAGCGGGAAGGACGATCAGGAGCTCACCATTCTGCCGCCCATGGCCGTGGCCAGCGGCGCCTTGGCCCTGGAGGAGATCGCCTCCCTGGAGCAGCTGCTGGAGGTACTGCGCAGCCTGCAGTGGCGGCCCGGCACAGACTCAGCCTGGGAAGCGCGCTATGCACCAGCGGCACTGCTCACCCAAGGCTGGGGCACAGAGGCGGATCTGGCGGTGCTGGCAGAAGAGGTCCTGCAGAGGCTGGGATACAGCACCGAGCGGAGCACGGTGGATCTAAGCGAGGCGGGGCTGATGGCCTTAGGCGAGGCATCCCGGGTGCCCGCAGAGAACTTGCAGCTGAGGCAACTTCCGGCCTTAGAGTACTGGGGACAGGGTGCCGAGGGCCTGCTTGTCCTGCCCTTTGCTTTGGAGCGCAGCGAATTAACGGACTATGTGTCCACTCCTGGGCAGCTAGGTGAAATGGATCCCTTCCCCCTGATGGCCGAGATCTCTGTATCCTTCGATGTGGTGGCCAAGGGCGGCGGCTTTGGCGATCAGTTTGCCGATTTCGCTTCCATCCTGGCCGGATCGGAGGATGGAGAAGAGATCCTCCGTCACGAGCTGCTCAGTGTGGAACTGCCCCTGACCGAGCTCAGTCAGGATCCGGTGGACTTGGTCTATGTCCACGGAGGAGGAGATTTGTACACAGCCGTCTTGGAAACGCTGCAGCAGCGATATGTGGGCGAGGATGCCCTGGATACCTCGGAGTATGCGATTCAGGGAGCCGCAATTGAGATCAGCGTCGCTGACTTCAGGTACACGCATCGGCTGGATCTAAGGCCGGAGCAGGCCATTACCGAAATAGCGCACACCATCGCCATTAACTCTCCCGATCTGCCGGCTGAAGCAGCCAAACAGCTGCAGCAAATTGCCAATACCCTCCACGGTAGCACGGATCGGCCCGATTCCTTATCCGTTCTAAAGTGGTATACCCGCAGTATCATCAACCGCTTCGTGGCGGCCCAGACCGAAACGGAGCAGAACTTAGCGGCCAGTATGGATCTGGTGATCGGCCGCACTGTCCAGCCTCGGGTGATCATCGTCACGGTAGAAAATGATGCACCCCAGGGCACCATCCAAACCAGCATCGACCTCCTCAACGCCGCTAATGACATCCATAGCGGTGATGAGCTGACCCAACGAGCGTTCAACCTGGGGGCAGGACTGATGGCTTCGAGTTTGGAAGCGCAAGCCCTTGGCTCCGGCTTCGGCGTCTTTGAGGTGTGGGGACATTTGCCTCATGATGCCACCATGCTCTGGATTGACGATCTGAACAAGGGCACGGCCCTGGAGGTGCTGGAGGCCGCGGGCTTTGGCTCCCTGGTCCGCCAGCGCATTCTGGAAACGGAAGGCAAGGTGATTCTGATCCCCCTGGAACAGGTGATCATAGATGGAACCCTGCGCACAGCCTGGTTGGAGATGGATCCGGAGACCTACTTCACCATCGGTGTGCTGGACAGCGGCGAGCATGGAGCCATGCTGGAATCGGCCGTGCAAAACCTGCTCAAAGAGTTCACCAAGTACTATGTGGGAGCGATTGTGGGCGTGCACTCCATGATGTGGGGAGTGTGCACCTTTGCCCTGGAGTATGCGGAGTATGAAGAGATCCTGGCCGCTGCTATGGAGCAGTCCCTGGCCATGGCCGGTCAGGTCAAAAAGGCCCTGGAGGAACTGGCCAAAATCGACCCCCGCAAGGTGCAGAGTATGATGACCAAGGTGGAGAGCAAGAGCCTGGCCGCGATCAATGATTTCGGGAAGTTTGCCAAGGATGAAGCTACAGCCTACGTCAAAGCCAAAGTGGAGGCCATCCCCAAAGAGGAGATCAAAGAGCTACTTCCGCAGCTCTCCTTTGTGGACGGCATCATAGACGGTATTGAGCTCTTTGCCATCTATGCCCGGCCCTAAGCTGCGATCAACGGGGAATTCTTGACGAAGACGAAGGTCTATCAGTTTGCAGCGGTCATTCAGAAGGTTCCGGACCTGGACGGCGCCTATGTGGAGTTTCCTTACGATCGCAGAGCGGAGACGGCCAAGGGCGCCTGAAGGTCCACGCCACCTTTGACGGAGATACCTATGACGGGAGCATCGTCAACATGGGCCTGACCAATTTGCTGATCCCATCCCAAAGACCAGCTCTCGAAGATACTCTGTCCTGGCCTGGCGGCCGCTGAGGCCTTGATCCAGGAGCGTGGCCAGGCGCAGCAAGTGGACGGGCTGCAAAACCACCTGGGCGCAGCGGCCGCCCGTAACAGGGTTTCTGACCTCGATCACTTGCAGCTTTGCGCTGCCTGACATGGACGGATACAAGACTTTCGCCGTCCCCGTTCCGACTCCGCTAGCTGCATACACCGTCATCTGGTATAACCAGCTGCTGGGTAGAGAGTGTTCCCACAAATCCCTGTACTTCGCATC
>FZPS01000186.1_pt293 | contig 28591 bp, 26 predicted proteins | sample 1817821 | NCBI WGS metagenome assembly FZPS01 (sample SAMEA104158645, study PRJEB21678) | metagenome | place: Germany | collected 2015-04-21
AAATTTCTATTTTTTAATATCTTTTCAAAATCTTCCTGCATAGTTGGGAGTACTTGATTTTTCAAGAAAATTGCAGTCTCATCATTCAATTTTAAATTATATTTTAATTGGCCACTCTTACTTCTATCTTCATAGGGTTCTCTTTCACCATGTCCTAAAACTTGCCAATCAAGAGCTAAGTCAATATCTTCCGAAAACCTTTCAATTAACTTAAAAACTTTTGATAGACTTGTCCCACCCTTAAAAACAATATAATCCTTATACTTAAAATCGCTGAACAAATATTTTAAAATTACACAAACCCATAAGTCTTTTTCAACTATCGCTGCAGCAATATTCATCTTGTCAGCTGTATTTTGAATAATTAATTCAAGTTCTTCATTTGGTAGACCAATTAATTTTTTCATGCTTTATGACCTCTATTTCTCTAAATACTTCTTGTATCCAAAATGGTAATTTTAATGTGTCCTTTACTAAGTCTTCTTCAATATTTTTACTGAAATCAGCAAGTATTTCTAAATTGCTTTTGCTTATATTGTCCTTTCCTAAAGCTTTTATAGCCTGAATTAAAATGGACAGTTCTCTAGAGTAAGATGTTATGTTTCTATTGCTTGTATGTTTAAAACTGATTTTTTTATTCCTGTACTCGTAGGACCTATATGGACCATCTGAAATATAGATATATTCATTAGGAATCTGAGTGGATATACCTGTATAGTTTAAGGCTAAATCTCCAGTAGGTGAAATCTTCCAATCGTATTTATCTGCAATCTTTTCGGCAAGTGAATCTACACTTGGATAAGAATACTCCTTTAATATTTCGCTATACTTAGGTTTAGTATATAAACCATCAATTAATCTACTTATCTTGCCTTCTTTTTCTAACCTATATAAAACTGATTTAACAGTATTTTTTGTGGCAAGATAATAAAAATCATTTATAGAATAGATTTCCCCAGGATTTGCATTCATTGTTTCCTCTATTCTTTCAGTAACTGTTTTCATATCGGCCTCCTTGCACCTATAATTATATACTTTTGGGTGCAATAACTCAATGAAATCAAGGTTTTAAGAAATTTAATTAGCAATAGAAATAAATTACCTTAATAAATTATATTCTTTATATTTCTATATCCTAATTTTTTAACTAATTTTAAACATAAAACCACCTTTGTCCCATTTGCTATATCATATTTGGGACAAAGGTGGTTTACTTAAATCAATAATCTTATTAACCTGCTAGAACTATTCCCACTCTTCCTTGAGAAAAGTTCGATAGGTTCAAAAGGTTGATTTTAGGCCGTTTCTGTCAGTTCATATCCGAACTATCAGGGAAAATTCGTGTGGTTTTTGGATTTTTTTACCCATTCCAGTCCCGGTTCCGGATGTGCAAGATTAATTCTTATTTCTTTTATTCGGCAAGTGTTCACTAACATCATTTACAAAAAATCTTAGTATATCACCTTGCTTTAAACCTCGTTTGGATTGACCCATATCTTTTCGAATTTCAAATACTATATCCTCCAAAAGAAAAAGTGTCTTTGTTGGATTTATCTTCCCTTCTACACTTTTACTACGAAACACTAACCACTTTCTTATGACTTTATTAGAGCCCCATAAAGTCAATTTCTTAGAAAAACTAAATACATCTTCTAACATTTCCTCTTCCGGATATTCATCACCTGCTTTGGTTTTCTCTTGGATTTTATAAACCATCTCTATAAATTCGACGTATGGTTCTTCCTTTTTACTGTATAAATACCTTTTGATATTTTGACGATATTCAATAATTTTCGAAATAATTGAACTAATTATAACGCCTATAATAGACACAGTACCTGTTATAAGTGCCACAATAACTACAGCATCTAACTTTGATGCTATTTAATCCAACTTGAGAGCTAGATTACCAATATAGTTTAGCAATATTCCTATAAGCCAAACAAAAACATATCCAATCGCCCCAATCAATAGTAGTCCTAGTAGAATACTACCGATTGATGTCTTATTATTTTCTTTCAATATTTCCCCCACACTATGCATGATTTTTTCTTCTGCAATTTCTAGGAACATTATAGAGTATTAAAACACTATAAATACCCCTTAAAAACATCCCTTACTTTGACAACTCTCTCAATAACTAGATTCATTAGTTCGGGGTAATTTCCTTGTTTATTGAAGTTCAAACCAGGGATGTATGACTTTATTCTAGATGCTTTCTTATCATCTAACCTTTCCCAGTGCATATTAAAACCAAGTTTGTTTTCTATTTCTTCTTTATGCTCATACAGATTATCAAATAAATCTTTGCAATCTCTAACATAAAGCTCAACACTGATTGTTCCATCTTTATTTACCAGGGTAATGCTGATATGTGCGTCACTTGTACCAATTGCAACATTATACCAGTGGTCAGTGGTTGCTTTTCTTACATTGAATGGTTTGCCATTTTCAGTTACTACTCGGTTAAACTCTGTCCAGAAGTTAAGTCTTTCTGCTTGTGTTTTGGATAAATCTCCATCCTTTACACTTTTATTACTCTTAATAAAATCATTAGGTTTCTCAACTACTTTGAACATTGGTGCTGGAAGTGAATCCCCAATTCTATAAGCCTTAATCTCTAACAAGAAGAAAGAAATTTCTTTTGCCATGTTGTTATTCAACCATTCAATGGCACTTTTATGCTCTTCTCTTGCTTCTTTTACAATCCAAATAATCACATTGGCATCAAGTCCTGATGCATAAGTGATAATTTTTCCTAGGTGATCATGGTCGGTAGAATCTAATTGATTCTCTATAATAATCTTGACATCAGTCGTTTCATCAACAGCAACTAGATCACATCGATATGATCCAACATAAACTTCCTTGTCTATATCAGTTAAAGTAAGACCCACTGTTTCATTAAGCAATTCAATATTTTTCTCTTTCGCTAACCAATTAGAAAAGTTATATTGCTCATGTGCCCATAACTCTCTAATGTCTACTTCTTTTAGTCTTCCTAATGGAATATTTGAACTCATTTTTCACCTACTTATATTTCTCTGTAATAATCCAAAATCTTAAAACTTTGCTTAATCTCTTCAATCTGAATGTATAGTCTCATATAATCATAATCTGGTATGCCATCTTCTTTGACAGGCAACATGATTTTTTGTCTTTTCATACGTCCAGCATTAAATTTATATCCATAAGCATATTTTACCTTCTGCTGAAGAATGGCTTGTTTTAAGAATAAATAGGTATACCTATCTTCCTGTCTCTCATCTTGCCAATGGATTCGTTTAACATCATCTGAAAAAATTGCTTCATATGGATGATAAAAATTCTCTACAACAGAACCGTTATAGTTTACTCCTAAAACATTTCTATCTAAACTATTATTAGTGTTGCTAACTTCTTTTCTGGGCCTATTCCCATTCTTTGACTGGAAAGTTGAAATGGTTATTTATAGGGCTTTTAGAGGGTCGCTTTTATCTCTAAATGGCCGTTTTTATTAGCTTTTATTCCCTGTTTTTTGAGGAATAGTATCATTTTAGTATCATACAAGCGCCCTTACTCTGTTTGAACTATTGTTTCATTTTCGCTTCCCATCATCATATTGTAATGAGCAATATGTCCTGTCTTTTCAAAAATATCCCTGAACACCGTCTTAAATATATTGATATTATTTGAATATGAATCTACATTTAGATCATCATAAATAGTATGGGAACCATCATTTATCCAATATAGAAGAGATTCACATATTACTTTTTCCTCTTGTGTTGTAAATTTAGACAATATATAGTCAGAAGGTTTTTGTCCTGTTATTTTAAAGTAGTTTTCAATAATCCTTCTCATTATATTTTGCATAGAAACTAAAGAGATTCTCTCATCCTCTCTCAACTCTTTCCATAACAACTCATATGTAGAAGAAATGGGATTCTGCATTCCATAACCATATATTTTAGAAATTCCATTGTTTTTCCTAACAATCCAATAATTAACATCTTTATCTTCGCATGTTCTTCCATCTATAAATGATGCTTCCTTATGAAAATAAACATTATGCGTAAAAATGAATAATTGTTTCACATCAGAAGTTTCTTCTTTTATATTTTTAACTAATTCTTTAACCATGGCACTGACTAAGTAAAGAATACTACTATCCAAACTGCTTATAGGATCATCCAACACAATAATCTTATTTGATTGAACCTCATCTTTATCCAAAGCTCCTCTTGTTAATTGCATAAAATAAAGGAAAGTGATAAAAGTAGCTTCTCCTTCGCTAAGCGTATGAGTAGCTTCCGATCCATCCTCTCTTATAATGCGATATTTGTTTTCCTGTTCACCTGGAATTTCAGAATATGGTTCTAGGTAAAAACTAGTTAATCCATATGCTTTTAGGATATTATTTATCTGATCTACTGCTGGTTGCACACTTGTTAGTTTTTCAGATTTTTCCTTTATTTCCTTTTTTATCTCCAATATTTGAGCATAAGTATTCTTATTGCTTGTTTTCATACCTGCGATAGCTTTTTCGATGTCATTCTGTTTTTTTTCAAAAATTGTGAGTAAGGACTTAGCTTCTTCTATACAATAGGTCCAGACGTCATCTACAAGACTTTCGGACTCTTCTTTAAATTTATCTACCAATTGATTATTTTTTTCTATTATAGAATTGGCATTTAGAAGCAAATTAGTAATCTCATTAATAATTGCTTGTAGTTCAGGCAAATCTATTCTTTTTTCTGGGATCTTTATTTTCTCATTAATATTATTAACGGCATTTTCATATTTAGCTTCAAATTGCCCTATTAAAGCCTGATAAGTTTCTAAATTCAATTGCCCAATCTGGCAATCATCTTTTTTCCGTATATTTTCTTTTAACTTTTCAAGAATTGAATTAACTAAATTTTCCAGCTCTAGTTTTTTGGAGTTCATCAATTCTATGTTCTTAGTATAACTTTCATCAAAAAAACTACTCAACTGCAACCTAAACTCTTGATCTATTGTGTTTTTTTGGCAAAAAGGACATATGTTTTTTTCAGGATCTAAATATCTAATACCTTCATGGACCCATGATGAATTGTCTAGATTTTTTATTAATTTACTGATTGCAACATCTTGACTGCCTATAATTACCAAACTCCAAATTTTTTCACTGCATATCCTATTAACTTCGTCAGATTCAGTTTTTGAAATTGTATGTAATAAATTTGCTTTAAAAGGTTTTCTCTTAAACAAGCTATTAGCTCTATCTAATAAATTTTCCTTATCAGCCAAATTACCTTTAGGGTTATTAAGCCTGTATTGTAAAGCTTGAATAAACTTATTTTTACTCCCTCGAACTCCTTCAAAAGCTTCACCAAAATCTCGTTCATGATTTTTAAAAATTTGTTGCCAAGCATCTTCTTTGAAATCTTCCTGTAATCGGGCCTTTTCATTCTCTTTTTTTTCAATAGATTCTTTAGTTTTATTATATCTTTCTTCCTTTTGACTTAAATCCTCTTTAAGTTTCTGAATAGCTTCTAGGTCTTTAATTGAATTTTGCCCTAATGTAAACACACCTGGAATTCCTGTTTCTTGGGCAAAATTCAACTGTCGAAATTGACGATTATATACAAAAATTGGAAGTTCTCCACCAATTCCCCAATCTATTTCACATGAGTTATATCTTCCTTCAATATCTTTTGTTCTTAAAAACTCGCTAATAGTAGTTTTCCCACTACCATTTGCGCCATAAATAAAATTTACCTTTTTGCAATCAGTTAATTCTCCTCCTGACTCTCCATAAGGAGGACAGCATTTAATTTGAATACCCTTAATCATTTATATCCTCCGTAATCTTTCTTAGAGACAAGTCAAACTCTTCCATCCTAAATTCCTTGTTAAAGAACGGTAATCCGATAATTCTATACTCATTATCATCAACATACTTCTTTACAGGAATACCTTGTTCTTCAATCTTAAGCAAGAAACTTTCCTTCCACTTATCTGTCTCTAATAAATGGCTTCCTTTAGGCTCGATATAGATCTGCTCCTGCAAATAGCCATCTGTTCCATGCTTTTGTAAAAAGAGCAGGAAATCTGGCTCAAATCTTTCGCCTGTATCAAACTCATAAATGGCCAAAGCTGGGATACGCTCATTGCGAACTAGGTATATCTCATCATATTCTTTTCGTAAGTCAGGAACTAAGCCTTGGAAATATTTTATAAATGCTTTTTCTTCTGTCGTTCCATAGTTGTCCTCATAGGCATACCAAGATTCATAGGCTAGATCTGCTTTTCCTTCACCTATCATCATAGCCTGAGAAATCCCCAAACCATCCCCATGTGGATTATCTACATAAATCTTCTTGTCCTTTAAGACATTATGGATTCGGTCAGAATAAAATTCCTTTGTTCCTTCGTACTCAGTTTCGATTTTTTGAATATGCACAGATACCTTCTGGAGTATCTTCATAGAACCATCGTATAAATCTTTCGCTCTTAATTTCTTGTAGGGACTTTCTATCTGAAGAGTAATATTTCCTAGATATTGGTCTGATTGCAAAAACTCCTTTTTAGACTTCAGGTTAGGAAAATAAGATTTAAGCGTATTAAACTTTAAGACTTCAAAATTTGCCATTGCTCCTTCTGAAATATTTAAAGGAATTTGCTTAAACTTAAACTGGCTTGTGTATTTCAATCCAGCATCCCTATTTAGTTCTTCATCAAACAAGCCATAAACATAAGAACTACCTGTGGCTACTTTATTAATTATAAAGTCATTTTGAATCTTCTTGTCAATTTCTGAAACAGCATTTCTAGACTTTTCCACCTTACGATTAGAAAAGACATAAGCAGTTTTGTAGAAGCGCGTTTCTTTGAAACTATCTTTTAATCGATATTCTATTTCCATAGGAGCGTCCGCCAGTAAACCTGTTTGTCTTAAGGCATAGCGAAGCTCACTAATATACCTGGAGTCTTGCATGGAGTGGTATAGAAGTGTTTCTAATATCCTATTTTCATTCGTTAGATCAAAATCATATTTACGCTTATATCTTGGTTGACTTTCTTCTACTTGGAAAGGACAATATCTTGCACCACGGCCAATCAGCTGGGCTTCGCTAATGGTTGTCTTGCCAGGCTTCCCATTTTTGACATCTCTTGTTTCATAAAGCCTAACAATATCAAAGAGATTCAGCACGTCCCATCCCTCATTAAGCATATTAACTGTAAAAATAATGCGATAGGGATTATCTTTATCTTCTAGTGAGTTAACAGCAATTTGTTTTTCCTTTTCTTCAGCTTCGCTCTTTGAGTTCATAATTATGGAATGCTCCATCGAAAAAGCCCGCTTTAAGTCAGCTACAAGCCCATTCAAACTAGGATCTTTCTCTAGAAAATAGTCAATTGCATTTCTTAAATACTCATTTTCTGAATCTCTAAACTGAATAATTTCTGATGGCTGTAAGTTATTTAGTCTCTGATAGAATTCCTCATAAAAATCCTTAGATTCCTTAATCGTTTTTGACTTTAATAAGACAACAGGCTTAATATTTTGTCTGGCATCGCCAAAAAGATGTCTTCTATATTCACTTATAACAAGGGCTAGAAGTGTTCTAGTCCACTGGCTGTAGTCTCCCTGCATATTCTTAAAGTCTTTTGTATAGCCACTTTGCCTAAACTTCGCTAAGGTATAGTCGTAAACAATTTTATCGATATATTTCTTTTTTACATTGAGATCTTGCAAGTCCGCAGTCGCTGTAAATTCCAAGAGGGCATTATCCCTATTTGCTCTAAATATCCTTTCGATTGTATATTCCCAAGAATTTCTATTTTCTTCAATCTCGCTTTTCTCTGTCTTGCTAAGTCCCTTGGTAACCGTATTGATATGGTGTGACTCATCAGAAATTAAGACAATTTTTTCATCTTCAAAGTCTTCAATAGTTGGACTGTTTTCTCTAGGGAAATTTAAGTCCAAATGAAGTTTTTGTGTTGAAGTAAAGCAAATATTGATTGCCTTCTTGTCATAGAAAGCAAAATTTTCCACCTCTTTAATAGGCACAATATCCCCCATTAACTCAATCGTATCTGCAAAAAGATACTTGATGGAAGATGGATTTAAAAAGTTTTCCTTTGTCTTCTCTATGATGTTTGTTTGATTTACAAAGAATAGAAACTTTCGATAGCCCTTTGTGTATAAATAAAGGATTAATCCAGCCATAATGACCGTTTTTCCTGAACCTGTTGCCATATGGAAAAGGATGTGAATTTGCTTGTTCTTTATTAAATCACTTTCGCAGTAAGTTATAAAATATCGAAAAGCTTCTTCCTGGTAATCACGCAGGACGATATTATCATTTAGGTTAGATTCGATATATTCTGGTAACTCCTCTAAGGCACCTACTTTTTTAAGGACATCTAATTCTTGATATAAATATTGTTCATTCATTAGATATGCTCCTTAATCTAAGCCGTAAAAGCTCTTCGTAAACTTCTTGTCCGCTTCATTAATCTCAAAGCTTTCGTCTTCTATATCTGATAGATTGATATAAAGCTTATTCTTATCCAGAAGTTCCATAGCAAGTTTCTTTTGGTCTTCCAAAGAAAGCTCATCAAAATCCCTTTCTGTTTCTATTAAATCATCAGGAAGAACAGAAGGGACTAACTTCCCATTTTCTATCGCCTTATCTAAAACTTCTTTTATAGCTTGTGAATCTGAAGCTTTTTCAAGCTCTCTTACAAGAGATTCATTATCTTCTAAGAGTTCGCAATAGACGAATGAGCCTCCACCCTTCCAGTTATTGTTCTTTGATATCCCACTTTGTTCACCTTTGAGAACCTTGTCCAATCGACGAAGAGAAATATCTATATGTTTATCTAATTGCTCAACACCTATATATTTCAATCCCATCTTATGTGCAACTGCTGCTGATGTACCGCTTCCTAGGAAAAAATCAACTACTAAATCTCCTTCTTTAGTATGTGCCTTAAATATACGTTCTATAAGCTTTTCAGATTTTTGTCCTTTAACCTCGTCATCCTTGTCCAGCATCTTAGATACCGTCTCACCTGAAAAAGATACTATTGCTATACTATTTAAATCATCATATTCGTTTCCATTCCAAACATCCTCTATTGGATATCTTTCTGCTTCGCTTTTTGCTATGCTTTTAAAATCTTTTTTAGGTATGTAATTTTTTATAAAATCTAATTGTTTGCTATCCTTAGCATAAAATAAGATAGTGTCATGATTTCTTATCCAATTATTGTCTGCAGATTTATAACCGGAAATCCATCCAATTCTCCATATTATTTCTCTTTCAAAATTTTCCTCTCCAAAGACCTCATCCATTAGAACTTTTGCATAATGAACTTGGTGATAATCTAGCTGAACGTAAATTGCACCATCTTCTGACAAGAGTAGCTTTGCTAGTTCTAACCTGTTTTTCATAAAGGTTAGCCAGGTTGACCTGTTAAAATTATCATTATATCCGAAAGTATCTGTTTTTGTATTATAAGGCGGATCTATATAAATTAACTTAACCTTCCCCTCATATCTTTCCAACAAAGAAGACAGGGCCAACAAATTATTTCCCTTAATAATCAAATTATCTTCACTGGTAAACTTAATATCTTTCTCTACACCATCAGCTGTATATCTTTTCGTATTGCCAAGAACCTTAGGTGCTAACAATCGATTCACCTGGTCTGGAGCAAGGGTCTCATTATAAAAAATCTCATCTCTTTTCTGGTCTTCTTTCGTCTGCCCACCTTCCAATACACAATCCTTATAAGGCCACACCAAAGAGACGTCTTGCTTCTGGCTAATAAGATTATTTTGATGATCTACCAAACCAATCTTATTCTTATAGATAGTATAAGAATCCGGCAAAAACTCTTTTGATTCTAAAATCCAAACAAATTTATTGCTATCAAAAACATAGATATCATCGACCTTTGTAAAGAGACTCTCTCTTAAAAGTTCATTTTCAAGCAAGGATTTTAATAACAGTCCGTCATTACCCCTAGCAGCGTCAGATACTTTTGTTTTAATAATTTGATTTTTCTCTCCAATAAAACGTTCATCTGAACTGAGTATATTTTTTAATTCGTCTAAAAATTTCATTCCTTATCCTCCATACAACTCACTATATCTCCAATATCACAATTTAAAGCTTTACATATACGACCTAAAACATCCATGCTCACAGCTTCATTTTTTCCCAGCTTAGCAAGTGTAGCTGAAGACATACCTGTTTCTATCCTTAAATCTTCTCGATACATATTTCGACTTTCTAATAATTTCCAGAGTTTTGTATAGTCAAATTTCATATCTTCTCTTTCCAAAACTTCATAAGTTTTAATGTGTGATTTCTTAGATTTTTAATCTTCAACTTCTTAAAGATTATTATATCATATAAGCAGGTGATTTTTAAAAATTAAAAGCTGATACACCATAACAATGCACCAGCTCTTAAAACTTCTATTCTATTTTGCCAACTAAGGTTTCATGAGTTAGTTTAAAACTCTGATTAAATTCTACTAGTTTATCCAGCATATCCCTTAAATCTTGACGATGGATATAGCCCTCATCTTCAAATCTATCTTGTACTTCTTGATATACTTCTCGCATCTCATCTAGTTCTCTTATCAAGTCCTCAAATCCTATTAAGCCGATATAAAACGCTTCTTCTTTTCTCAATAATCCATTCTCATCAATATAATATTTCATTTGTATTTTCCTCCTATAATTCTTGTTTTTATTTTTATCTTCTTCTTAATAAATCATGTATTGCAGTAATCTTTTCACTTATCACTGCCAATCTTTCTTTCATACCATCCATTTCATATTTTCTTAAAATGCCTGTTGTATTGACACTTTTAGCAACCTGATTGGTATAGTCTGTTAGTACTTTTACATCAGTTTGCAAATCATAAAATGGACTTAAATCCACATGGTAAATTTTCTTTTCTAGTACAGTCTTCCTGATAAAGTGATTCATGTTTTTTGCACCAGACTGTTTCTTCTTTCGTTCAAATAATTCTTTTTCTTCATCTGTTAAATTAAATCTAAGTCGATTGTTTCGTTTCCTGTTTTCCATATATTTCATCTCCTTTTTTGTTTTTTTCGGGGTCTTAGGGTTCTCCCTAACAAGTTAAAATGAGTTACAAAAGGAAAGGGCAGTTTTCCTCTTTGAAGTCATTTTTCCGCAATTGGTCACACAATTGCTATGCTTGCTATTAAACTTTTCTCTTTTATCTTCTTTTCCTTGCCTTTTGAACTAAACACATGTAACTGTTGTAACTGTAACCTACAAAAACAAAACTCCTGAAATTAGGTAAGCTTACTTTTGCTTAGGCTTCTAAAGCTTGTATTATCAAGCCTTTTGCTTTCTCTAGTCCTAATTCAGAAGGTTTTAAAATCTTGGTTACAAGTTACAAGGTTACAAAGTTACAATTTTTCTTTAAGTTTTTCTTCCTCCTGTGTCCATTTCAATTTGAGTAAATTTGCTCCACTCTGGCGGAAGATTATCTGGAGATACTTCAATCAAATCATTTGTCATATCTTCTTTCTTCTCATAATAGAGTTTGACTGGAATAGATATTCCACTAGGTGAAATCCTCTTTGTCTTTGATGAACGAATAGGAATCCAGTCAGGGAAGTAGTTCTCCATAATTTCAGAAAAAGACTTTGACTTAATCTGATAGCCCTGCATACTTAATTCCTTGAAGCAGGTAATATGAGGTTCATTAGATTTCGGTTTATATTCTTCAAGGAAGAACCTGATATCCTCTACATCAGGATTTAAATACTTAAACTTCTCTTGTTCCTCATACAGATCTTTCAATAAATCTTTTGGTATCGTCCAAGAATGCAAATCGTTTTTATAAAGTTGATAGCCATAGGCTAGCGCCTGATTAAAGTCTTCTCTAATAGACAAAAGATATTCCTTTTCAGATAAATCATTTAAGTATTCCTTGTCTGGATAGACAGCCTTTGTCCTTTTATCCTTATGACATTCAACAGGTAAGTACCTTCTTTCTCCTGTATGATCATTTAGAAAAGTTCTTTCATTTAATGTTCCGATTAAGATACAAGTTCTAGGAACGTCAGTAGAAAACTTCTCATAAGGGATTCTAATCCTGTCGCTTAACTTGGATAGAAATGACTTCGCTTCATTGGCAGACTTGGCATTTCTTAGGGCAACAAATTCTTCAATTTCAACAACTGTTTTTCCCATCAAGTTCATCACAGCATCTTTACCTTGGATATTTTCAATGGTACAAAACCAATCATCTTTGATAGCCAGGTATCTTGCAAAAGTAGACTTACCAATACCTTGTCCACCAACTAACACCATCATCTCATCAAACTTAGATCCAGGTTCAAAGACTCTTTTGATTAAACCTAAAATCATATGTTCCATAATCCAATGATTAAGTTTCGTATCTTCAGCTCCTAAATAGCTAGGCAATAATTTTCTAATGGCATTTCTATCGCCCTTCCACTTTAGGTTTTTAAGATATTGTTTCGGTGGACTGATTTCATATTGATGGGCTACAAAGCGAATCGCTTCCCACATCTTATTGGCGTTATAGTTAATGCCAAAATGCTTTTCTATTTCAAGTCCCAGTCGATTGTTTAATGAATCATCCCAAAGCCTAATTTGATTAGGTCTAATATTTCTTTCTCCTATAATTTGTCCTTGGAATTTAATCTCATTGGTAAACTTGTCATAGAAGATTTGGCCTTCAATGATTTTCTTTTTCTTACAATACTTAGGATTAAGAATTGCAGTAACAATATTGCCAGTAATTTGCCTGACATACCCTTTATCTGTTGTTTGTAAATCAATATAGGAATAGGTCTGATCTATTTCTGGAAAGACTAGTTTAAGTTCGTTCATAGGCTTCCATCCTTTGCTTGTAGGTTAAATGCCTTGACCAATCAAAAGGGATATAAGAACCAAGCCCTAATACGCTCTCTAAAGTTTTATCCACATACTCAAGATACTTTCTATCGTCTTTTCTTTTTTCCTGACTTCCTATGCGATTTAAGGGCGTCATTAAAAACAAGTCTTTCATAAGTTCTGGATTCCCATCGGTATAGTTTCTAGCTAAAACTAAAAAGATAAAGTCGTCTCTGCTATGGTCTCCAGTAATGGATTCTCCATTAATTAGTGACCTAGCTTTTGAATTGGTCTTTTCCATGGTGTCTAGAATTTCAGATAAAGATAAGTCATTCAAATGACCTTCTTGACTTAAAATAAGACTTTTAAAGTCTTTTATCTGACTTTTGATAGACACTTTATCCTGTGTCCATTTCTTATAAAGCTCATCTAGTACTTCTTGTTTATCTAGTAGCTGATTGCTGATAGGAAAGTAACTTCCATCTCCTACATCTCCAGTTAGGGCGATATATCGATTGTGTTTATAAATCTCTATCCCTTCACTAGGCTTAATTAGGTTATCTAGAAGCTTTCCCTTACAAAAGATATGAATCCCTTGTCCTGATTGAGAAAGCTCCATATAAGTCCCTGTAAAGGCTTCTACAATAGACTCAGCCATAGCTGTTAAGCGACCATCTACAATCGCTTGGTCTAAATCGACACAGATGATATGGTCTTCTTCCGTTAGAACAAAACCTAAAGGATGATTCTTATCCTTTGCTGCTTCAAAATCTAGCCACCTATCTGGCTTATTCCAGCCTATCCCTTGTCCATCTATTAACGAAAAGGGAAGTTTAGCTACAGTATCTTTTCTTCTTTCTTTTCTCCAGCCTATAAATCGTTTTAAGGCTTTCATGTCTTCTGGTATATAGTTATATTTGTTTTCCATTTTTGTCCTCCTAATTTGGTATTAGCAAGACTCCTGTGATAAAATGGACTTGTCTAGAGAACATTCCCACAGGAGTGTTTTGCCTTTGGCCTTTTGGGTTAAAGGCTTTTTTCTTTTTTAAGTTCTTCATAAATTTCTAAAATATATATTAAGATTTCTTGTTCTTGGTCATCCAGTATCCCAAATTTTTTAATCACCCTAGCTAATTGAAAGATTTCCTTAGCAACACTATCAGCAAGGCGATAATCTGGTATGATTTTAACCTCATGATTAAGCAAGCTTTGAATAATATAGTCCTGTTTTAACAAACCACTCATCTCAACCTTTTTATTAAGTAAGTCATATTCATCAGGTGTTACTCTAAAATTGACATATTTATTTCTGACTCGATTATTTTCTTTCTTTTTGAGTTTTTTCTTTTTTAGTTTCTGAATACTTTCTCTTCTAAATATTTTCGCCATCTTTATCCTCCTCAAGCAGGCTTGACCAATCATTTTCTGTAGATTTTCTTAAATTATTTAATGAATCAGCCATTTCAATCTGTTTGCTAGGGAAAAGGTGAGCATATCGATAAGTTATATCAATGGATTCATGACCAACACGGTCTGCTATAGCAATAGCTGAATAACCAAGTTCAATTAATAGAGAAACATGAGAATGCCTCAAATCATGAACTCTTATTCTTTTAACTCCAGATATCTCGCTTCCTCTTGCCATTTCTCTATGAAGAGAACTTTTAGATAAAGAAAATATTAAATCTGTATCCTTAAGTTTGTAGAAGCCATCTAAGTAAGCTTTTATGCTTTCAGAAAGAAAATCAGGCATAACAATTGTTCTGATACTCTTTTTTGTTTTAGGTTCTGTAATGTAGTTTTTACCTTTAATTCTTTGTAGAGACTGATCTATACGAACAGTATTATTCTTAAAATCAAACTTCTCTTTGGTTAAAGCTAGTAGCTCCCCCATTCTTAAACCACACCAATAAAGAATTTCAAAAGCATGATAATGTTCAGGCTTATCTTTTATAGCATTGATAAACTTTTCGAATTCTTCCTGTGTCCAGAAAGACATTTCTTGCCCCTCTTTTTGCCCCATAGTACCAACTTGTCTAGCAACATTATGCTGTAGATTATAGTATTTACAGGCATGATTGAGGACACTACTTAACTGAGCATGGATAGTCCTAAGATAGGTCGGAGAATATCTTCTGCCATTCTCATCCACCATGTTCATAATCTTGTTCTGCCATTGAATAATAGTGACCTTACTGATTTCATTCATTTTCAAATTACCAATATAAGGCATGACTTTACTTTTTATAATATTTTCCTTGGTATTCCAAGTATTTAATCTTATCCTTGGTGCCTTATCCCTTTTATAAACTTCAAAGAATTCTTCAAAAGTCATATCTAAATTGCCAGATTGTTCATTTAGAAAGCTTTGTTCCCATTCAAGGGCTTCTTTTTTCGTTTTAAATCCACGTTTTTTCTTATTAACCTTTTTACCTTGCCAATTGTAATAACTAAATTTGCAGTACCAAGTTCCGTTTCCACTTTCATCTCTGTAGGCTCCCACACTATCCCTCCTTTATTTTTTGATTTCCATAGCAATACTTTTCCATGAAATATTGACGATTAATTTTGCCTCTTTGAACACGGTAACCAAGTTCTTGTAACTCTGTGTTCATTTCAGCAATAAGTTGATAAGCAGTTGTTCTGCTTACTTCCAAGAAGTCTTGAACTTCTCTTGCTGTCATAAATACTTTGCTCATTTCTTACCTCCTTATTGTTTTTTCTTATAAGGTTCTCATCAATGAATTTATGACGAGCGTCAATTTGGTTTTATTATATTCTAACGACACACTTCCGTGCTGTTTAATTATATATTAACAGCACATTTTCGTGTTGTCAATATCAATTTTAATTTGTTTAATATTTTATGTGCTGATTCTATTGAGTATTTAAAAAATACAACAGTTCATTTCTGTTGTGATTAGTATTACCATGTGATAAAATATACTTAATTATTTTGAGAGGAGGCTGTCATGATTTCGGGTGAAAAATTAAGAAAACTAAGATTACTAAGAAAGTTGACACAGAAAGAATTAGCCTATATGTCAGGTTTAACAGATTCTGCTATACGAAATTATGAGTTAGGATATAGATCTCCTGACAAGGAACAATTAAAAAAAATAGCTGAAGCACTACAGTGTGATGTATCCGCTTTAGTTGACCATACACCTATTTCTATTTTTGAATTTATGCAAGTTGTATTTGATTATGAAAAAGAATTTAAAATAAGACCATTAGTAGAAGGCTCTACGTTAGGTCTTATTTTCCATGAAGAAAATTTCAATGATTTTATCAAAGAATGGGATGATATGAGAAAGAAACACTATAACGGGGAAATTTCAGATGAGGAATTTGATGATTGGAAATTGTCATATCCTAAGAAATCAAAATCCTTTAAATTAAAAAGAGGGAAGTAATATGTCAATAAGAAATATTTCAGATTTTATTACTGAACTCAAAAAAATACCAGGCCCACACAAAACTGAACTTTTCTTTCGAGGACATTCAGATGTTGGTTTTGAACTTAAACCTAGTATCTATAGAAGCGAAAAACTAATTTCAAATGAAATTATAATATTTAAAGAGTTTATACTAAGGACACCAATAGATTTTTTGAATGAAAAAAGTGCTTTAGAAAAACTAGTAAAAATGCAACACTATGGTCTTCCTACACGTTTATTAGATATTACTTCTAATCCGCTAGTAGCTCTTTATTTCGCCTGTAGTGGCAATGAAAAAGAAGATGGGAGAGTTATAGTTTTTAGAATTCCAAATTCTCACATAAAATATTATGATAGTGACACTGTCAGTATCTTAGCAAATATAGCTAAAAGACCAATCTCTTTTAATATTAAAGGTATTAAAAATTTAGATATAGAAACATTCAATAAAGAAAATGAAATCAAGTATCTACTTCATGAAATAAAAGAAGAAAAAGCCTATTTCCAACCAATAATAGATCTAAAAGATATTGAACAAGTTGTTGCCGTAAAAGTAAAACAAAGTAATAATAGAATTATAAAGCAAAGTGGTGCCTTTTTTAATTTTCGGAATTAATGAAGAAAAAAGTGTTTGTGCTTCAATTCCAGAAAAATGGATTGTTGAATTTACCTCTAAAAAAGAAAAAATTGATTTTACGATTGATAAGGATAGCAAAAATTCAATACTCAAAGAATTAGATACTTTAGGAATTAATGAGTCCATCTTGTTCCCAGAACTAGATAATCAAGCTCGTTATTTAAAAAATAAATATGGCTAAAAAAATAGACCATAGCATTATATGATGTGCTACGGTCTCATTTTTTATTCATTTTTAAGCCACTCGGGAACATTCCCAGCATTATTCTTTTTAACTTTTTTACCCAATTTTGTCCCGGTTGGACTTTTCAAACGGCTAAAACCCTTGATTTTATGCCATTTCTCTCTTCCTTGGTCTTATTCCCACTCTACCGTTGCTGGTGGTTTAGATGTTATATCATAACAAACTCTATTTACATGTTTAACTTCACTAACAATTCTATTAGAAATTTTATCTAATACATCATAAGGTATTCTAGCCCAATCAGCAGTCATACCATCAACACTAGTTACAGCTCTAACCGCAACTGTATAATCATAAGTTCTTTGATCACCCATAACACCAACACTTCTAATATCAGGTAAACAAGTAAAATATTGCCAAATTGTTCTATCAAGTCCTGCCTTTGCAATTTCTTCTCTTAAAATCGCATCAGACTCTCTAACAATCTCTAATTTCTCTTCTGTAACTTCACCTAACACTCTAATACCTAAACCAGGTCCAGGAAAAGGTTGTCTCCAAACCATTTCTTCAGGTAAACCAAGCTCAATTCCTAAAGCTCTAACCTCATCCTTAAATAAAGTATTTAAAGGCTCAATCAACTTAAACTGCATATCATCTGGCAATCCACCAACATTATGATGTGATTTAATAGTTTGTGCAGTCTTAGTACCACTTTCAACTACATCGCTATATAAAGTACCTTGTGCAAGCCATTTAATTTCTTCTCCTTCAAGAAGTTTTTTAACTTCTCTATCAAAAGTATAAATAAACTCACTACCAATCGCTTTTCTTTTTGATTCTGGATCACTAACACCCTTTAACTTACCCAAAAACTCCTTACTAGCATCAATCTTAGTAATGTTTAAATCCATCTTACCCTTAAACAGATTCATAACACCCTGTGCTTCACCTTTTCTAAGTAAGCCATGATCAATAAACATACAATATAAATTATCACCAATAGCCCTATGTAAAAGTGCCGCAACTACACTAGAATCAACACCACCAGATAAAGCTAATAAAACTTTATCATCTTTAACTGTCTCTCTAATTTTTTTAATTTCTGTATCTATAAAAGAAGCCATAGACCAATTAGCTTTTGCATTACAAACCTTAAACACAAAATTCTTTAATATTTCATTTCCATATTCTGAATTAGTAACTTCAGGATGAAATTGAACTGTATAAATAGATTTATCTCTATTAACACTAGCAACCACAGGACATAACTCAGACTTTGAAAGACACTCAAATCCATCAGCCATAACCTCAACACTATCACCATGAGACATCCAAACAGTATTAACCTTAGGAACACCATCAAATAAAACATTATCATTTAATACTTTTATTTCACTTCTTCCATATTCACGTTTTTCACTAGGCTTAACACTACCACCTAATTTATGATGAATTAACTGCATCCCATAACAAATACCCAATATTGGAATATCACCATTTAATATAGACTCATCACAACCAAGTGCATCCTCATCATAAACACTATTAGGACCACCACTAAAAATAATCCCTTTAACATTACCCAAAGATTTAATCTTTTCTAAAGTAACTGTATGAGGATGAAGCTCACTATAAACACCAAACTCACGAATACGTCTAGCGATTAATTGATTGTACTGACTACCAAAATCCAAAACAACTATCTTATCACTCATTGAAAACCTCCATAAAAAAAATAAGTGAGCATTATGCTCACTTATATTCTACCTTATTTTGTAAAGAAATATATTAAGAAAATTAAATCCAATACATAAATTATTGGTTGAAGTTCCTTAGTCCTACCAGTAGCTAACATTGTAACTGTATAAAATAAGAAACCAGCCGCAATACCATCTGAAATAGAATAACCAAGAATCATAATAACTATAGTAATAAACGCAGGAGTTGCTACTGCAATATCATTCCACTCAATTTCCTTTAACTGTTGAGCCATTAATATACCAACAACAATTAAAGCAGGAGCCGTAACTGCACTAGTAACAACGCTAAGTAATGGTGAAAAGAAAATTGATAAAATAAACAACACTCCTGTAGTAACAGCTGTTAAACCAGTTCTACCACCAGCCGCAACACCTGATCCACTTTCCACAAAAGATGTAATTGTAGAAGTACCAAGAGCTGCACCAACTACTGTACCAACAGAGTCACTAAGCAACGCTTTTTCAACATCAACTAATTCACCATCTTCATTAACTAAACCAATGTCATTTCCAACTGCAACTAAAGTACCAGCAGTATCAAAGAAATCAACAAACAAAAATGCAAATATAATAACTGCAGCTTGTGTAGGATTTGAAAACAACTCACCAAATCCTCTTGTAAAAGCACCAACTAAAGATGTGTCAAATTCAAATGCAATTACACCTGTAGGAAGTGTTGGTAAACCTTCACCAAGTCCCATCAGATTCATAATTACACCAATAATCGTTGTAGCCACAAGTCCCCAGAACACTGCCGCAGGAACTTTTCTAGTAAGTAATGCTACTGTAATAAATAAACCAATAACACCAAGTAAAACAACTGGGTCCTTAAATGTACCCATTGAAACAAATGTCGCAGGATTAGCAACTATAATTCCTGCATTTTTAAATCCAATAAAAGCAATGAAAAATCCAATACCAGCACCAATTGCAAGTTTCATATTCTTAGGGATTGAATTAATAATAAGTTTTCTTAATCCTGTTACAGAAATAAGTATAAAAATCATTCCTGAAACAAAAACAGCCGCCAAAGCCGCCTCATACGAATAACCCATTCCTAATACTACTGTATATGCGAAAAACGCATTTACTCCCATTCCTGCACTAAGTGCCACTGGATAGTTTGCTAAAATACCCATCATAATACTAGCAAACGCTGATGCAATAGCTGTCGCAAAGAACACTCCATTAAACGACATACCTGTTTCTGAAAGAATTGAGGGATTTACAAACAAGATATAAGCCATAGCTAGAAACGTTGTAATCCCAGCTATAATCTCTGTCTTGACATCAGTCCCTTTCTCTTTCAACTTAAAAAGCTTCTCTAACATTCTCCATCTTCCTCCAAATAAAAAAGTTTTTGGAAAACACCAAAAAAACCGTCAACATCGTAGTGTAACATTTACGGTGTTACCTAGAAACTCCCATGCCATATTCCATAGGATTATACGGTGTTTTCAACAAAAACATTATATACAACATCAATAAGTATTACAAATTTTTTTATTTAATTTTAGTAATTTTTTCAATAAACATTTTAAATAAAGGATGACTTCTATTAGGTCTAGACTTAAATTCAGGATGAAATTGAACTCCTAAAAAGAAATCACAATTCTTATTTTCAACAGCCTCAATTATCTTTCCATCTAAAGAAGTTCCAACTATTTCAAATCCTTTTTCATTAAAATCATCTTTAAATTTAGGATTTAATGCATATCTATGCCTATGTCTTTCAGAAATTTCACTAGTACCATAAGCTTTATAAATTAAACTATCCTCTTTTAAAACACAAGGATAAGCACCAAGCCTCATGGTACCACCTATTATTTCCTCACCTTCTTGACAATCCATTAAATCAACAATTTTATAAGGTGTATCAAGATTAAACTCAGTAGAATTTGCATCTTCATAACCTAAAACATTTCTTGCAAATTCAATTGTAGCTGTCTGCATACCCAAACAAATTCCAAAATAAGGAACATTGTTTTCTCTAGCATATTTTGCGGCTAATATCTTACCTTCAATACCTCTTTCCCCAAAACCACCAGGAACACAGATACCACCAACATCACCAAGAATTTCATCTAAGTTATCTTCCGTAAGATCTTCCGCATCAACCCACTTAATATCAATATTTGTTCCACAATCAAAACCACCATGTTTTAAAGACTCTGTAACTGAAAGATAAGCATCATGAAGTTTTACATACTTTCCAACAATACCAACTTTAATTGTCTTGTCACAAGATTTAATCTTTTCAATTGTTTCATTCCATTCTTGTAAATCTATAACAGGTGCATCTATATTAAGTTCCTTACAAGCAATACTAGATAAATGTTGTTTTTCAAGCATTATAGGAGCCTCATATAAACTAGAAACTGTTCTATTTTCTAATACATAACCAGGCTTTACATTACAAAATAAAGCTATCTTATCCTTTATTTCATCTGGAAGATCTCCATCACATCTAGCCACAATAATATCAGGAGTAATACCATTAGCTTGAAGTTCTCTAACTGAGTGTTGAGTAGGTTTAGACTTAAATTCATTACTACCAGGAATAAAAGGTACCAATGTAACATGAATAAATAATGTGTCCTCTTTATTATGTTCAAGCTGAACTTGTCTTAAAGCTTCTATAAAAGGTTGAGACTCAATATCACCAACAGTACCACCAATTTCAGTAATAACTATTTCAGCACCACTTCTTTCACCAACACTATAAATAATTCTTTTTATTTCGTTAGTAATATGAGGAATTATTTGAACTGTCTCACCTAAGAATTCTCCCCTTCTTTCCTTAGTTAAAACATTCCAATAAACTTTTCCAGTAGTAATATTAGAAAATTTATTTAAATCTTCATCAATAAATCTTTCATAGTGACCCAAATCCAAATCAGTCTCAGCACCATCTTCAGTCACAAAAACTTCACCATGTTGATAAGGTGACATAGTACCAGGATCTACATTTATATAAGGATCAAGTTTTTGAGAAATAACCTTAAGCCCACGAGCCTTTAAAAGTCTTCCCAAAGAAGCCGCAGTAATACCTTTTCCTAATCCAGAAACAACTCCACCAGTAATAAAAATATACTTCATAATTCACTCCTATTTTATAATTTCACGAAAAAAGAGGTTACTAAACCAAGCGACAAATATGCCGTTTTTTTTAGTCCCTCACAACGACACCATTATACATTATCACCTATTTGAATGCAATAATTATCTCTATATAATTTTTAATAAAATAAATATTATTACTATTAATCCTAATATAATTCTATAATAACCAAATAATGTAAAATCATTTTTCTTAATATATCTCATTAATCCTTTTATAGCTACTATTGAAACAATAAAAGCCACAAACATTCCAACAAGTAATATTAATATTCCAATAAAATCCAAAGACATTTCTAATTTAATTAACTTTAATAAACTAGCACCAAACATCATAGGAATAGCTAAAAAGAAAGAAAACTCACTTGCTACTGTTCTAGAAGTACCAAGTAAAATAGCACCTAAAATAGTAGAACCACTACGAGATGTACCAGGAATTAAAGCCAACATTTGAAATAAACCAATCATTAATGCTGTCTTATAAGTCATAGCATTTAAATTATTAATACTAGGTTTTGGCTTTCTTCTTTCAATAATTATAAATAAAACACCATAAAGTATTAATGTAATAGCTACAGTTAAAGGATTATATAATAATGCATCTATATAATCATCAAATAATAATCCAACTATAGCTGCAGGAACTGCGGCTACCACTACCTTAATCCATAAATTAATAGTTTCAATCTTTTTCTCTTTAGACTTTTTACTAGAAAAAGGATTTAACTTATTAAAATACAACAGTAAAACAGCTAAAATACTACCAAACTGTATTACTACTAAAAACATATCCACAAATTCTTTATTGACAGTAGGATCACTATAAACCTTCATTGGCATAAGTGCATCAACTAATATCATATGACCAGTACTACTAATAGGTAACCATTCAGTAATACCTTGAATAATACCTAATATAATAGCCTTTATTATTTCAAAAATAACCATATTTACCTCATCCTTAATCATTATACATTAAGTTAAAAGAAAAACAGCAATTTTGTAAAACCAAAATTAGTTTTAATGACTGCCAACCTTAGCTTAAATAATTTTCTTATGTATAATTATATTAACGTATATATAAGGAGAGCTATAATGAAAAAATATGTTTTAGGTTTAGACATCGGTATCACTTCTGTTGGGTATGGAATAATAGACATAGAATCTGGTGAAGTTATTGACTGTGGTGTACGACTATTTAAAGAAGGTACTGCAGAAAATAATTTAACAAGACGAACAAGACGTGGATCTAGAAGATTAAATAGAAGAAGTAATCAAAGATTACTTGATTTAATAGATCTTTTAATTGAAGAAAAAATAATAATTAATGATAAAGATATCGACTTTTCAATAAACCCATATGAAGTAAGAGTTAAAGGATTAAATAATAAATTAAATAATTATGAATTAGCTGTTGCACTTTATAATCTAGTAAAAAGAAGGGGTAGTAGTTTAGAAACAGTAGAGGATAATGAAACAAGTGACGAAAAAAGTTCTAAAGCTGCACTTGCAGAAAATGACAAACTTCTAAAAAAAGGAAAATATGTTTGTGAAGTTCAATTAGACAAATTAAATAACAATAATAAAATCAGAGGCCTATCAAATAACTTTAGAACAAAAGACTATGTTAAAGAAGCTAAACAAATATTATCTAATCAATCTGTATCAGAAGAGTTTAAAAAAGAAGTAATTAAACTAATTAAAAGAAGAAGACAATATTATGAAGGACCTGGAAGTCAAAAATCTCCAACAATATATGGAAGATGGATAGACTTTGACCAAGAAAAACCAATAGATTTAATAGAAAAAATGAGAGGTAAATGCAGTATATATAAAGATGAACCTAGAGCTCCTAAATCTAGCTTTACTGCATGTCTTTTCAATCTATTAAACGATCTTAATAATCTAACAATAAATCAAAATGAAAAGATAACAACTGAAGAAAAAGAAAAAGTAATTGAAATAATAAAAACAAAGGGTTCTATCACACCAAAACAACTCGCAAAATTATTAGAAGTAGACATTGATAATATCTCAGGATTTAGAATTAACACTAAAGAAGAACCATTGTTAACTACTTTTGATGGTTATAAAGCAATAAAAAAAGTTTTAGATGAAAGTGAACTTTATCTAAACACTAACTTAGTTGATGATATAACTGAAATATTATGTAGAACAAAAGGTTTAGAAGAAAGAAAAGAACTAATTTCAAAACTATCAGATAAATTTACTACAGAAGAAATAGAAGGACTAGCTACATTAACTAAAATAACTGGTTACCACTCCCTATCTTTAAAAGCAATGAAAGAAATAAATAAAGAAATGCTTTCTTCAGATTTAAATCAAATGCAAATCATAACTTTAAAATATAAAAAGGATGATAACATTTCTAAATATAAAGGAAGAGTAAATATTCAAGCTGATGATGAAGCCATTTTAAGCCCAGTTGCAAAAAGAGCTCAAAGAGAAGCAATAAAAGTTATTAATCGATTAAGGCAAATTCATGGTGAATTTGACAGTATTGTAATAGAAACTACAAGAGATAAAAATTCATCAGAAGAAAAATCAAGAATAAAACAAATGCAAGATAGATTTAAAACACAAAATGATGAAGCAGAAAAGTTATTAGAAGAAGCAGGTTACTCTATAAAATTAAATGGAAAATTAAGAGAAAAACTAAGACTTTATAAAGAGCAAGATGCAAAAACTGCTTATGAACTTAGACCGATTGACTTACATTTATTAATAAGCGATCCTACAGCATATGAAATTGATCATATTATTCCAATTTCAATATCTTTAGATGACTCATTTTCAAATAAGGTATTAGTAACAAGATATGAAAATCAAGTAAAAGGAAATCTAACACCTATAGAAGCTTTTAATCAAGGAAAATTCAGCCAAAGTAAAGAAGTGTTTATCGCAAACACTTTAACCCTTAGAAAAAATCATGGTAAACTCTATGAAAAGAAAAAAGGCTATTTACTATATGATAAAGATATTACCAAATTTGATAATATGAAAGAGTTTATTAATAGAAACTTGGTTGATACAAGTTATGCTAATAGAGTTGTTTTAAATACTTTACAAGATTACTTTAAGGCAAATAACATTAATACAAAAATTCATACTGTAAGAGGCTCAGCAACCTATATGTTTAGAAAAAGGATTAATATTGAAAAAGATAGAGATAGTGAAGAAACTGGTTATGCACATCATGCAATTGATGCTTTAATAGTAGCTTCACTAAAGAAAATGCCAAGATTAAATTTCATATTATCAAAGTATAAAAATGAAAATATTATTGATGAAGAAACTGGTGAAATAATAAATATAATGGAATATAAAGATTACTTTGATCAAAAATACATTAACTTTGTAAATAAACTAGCCTCTTTAGAAAAAGATGTAGTTAAATTTTCGCATAAAGTTGATACCAAACCAAATAGAAAAATTGCTGATGAAACTATTTATTCTACTAGAAATATAGACGGTGTAGAAAAAACGATAAAAAAATATAAAGATATATATGCAAAAAATGAAACTAAAATTGCTAATGACATCTTAAAAAACAATTATGAAAAATATTTAATGTATAGAAATGACCCTCTTACTTTTGAAAAGTTAGTAGAAATAACTAATTATTACAAAAACCTTTATAAAAATGATAGCAAAATATTCAATGCAACAAAAAATGAATTTAAAGTAAATCCTTTCTTCTTGTATTTAGAAGAAAACGAAAAGAAAATCACAAAATATTCCAAAAAGAATAATGGTCCAGAAATTAACCAAATTAAATATATAGAAGATAATCTAGGGAATCATATTGATATAACTCATAAATATGACACTAATAATAAAAAAGTTGTACTACTTCAAATTAGCCCGTATAGAACTGACTTCTATTACTCAAAAAAAGAAGGATACAAATTTGTCACTGTAAGATATAGCAATGTAAGATATCACTCAAAAGAACAAATATATAAAATTGATAAAGATTGGTATGAAAATGAAAAAAACAACAAAAAGATTGATGAAACGTTTGATTTCTGTTTCTCTATGCATAGAGATGAGCTAATAAAAATAGTTAAAAATGATGAAAACGAAAATGATGTTCCTATTGTAAAATTTACTGCAACTAACGATGATAAAACAAATCAAATTGAAGTTAAGCCTACAAACTATTACGAAAAGAAACAATTAAGACTTACAATAGGCAAAAGAATCAAACTATTAGAAAAATATGCAACTGATGTTTGTGGTAATTTATATAAAGTTAACAACCAGGAGTTGAAATTAGAATTCAAATAATATATTATTTACTTAGGCTTTTAGTCTAGCAAAACTATTGAGGGCCTAGCAAAACAAGGGTTTATCCCGGATTCGACTCCGTATGGAGTCTTTTTCTTTTATTACATGGGATATAGAATAGTTTATGTCGAGCAAAGTGAATGTCTAAGACTCTATCTTGATAATTTAAAATTAGACACTAAAAAAGGAGAGGTTTTGATTCCCTTATCAGATATTCAAACTTTGATTATCGACAATAATAAAACAAGTTTATCAGTTAGATTATTAAATGCGTTATCAGACAACAATATTTCAACAATCTTCTGTGGAATTGACCACCTTCCAAAAAGTTCATTAATTCCACTTAACGGTCATTACTCACAAAGTGGAAATCTAATGAAACAAATACAATGGAGTGATTCAATAAAATTAAAACTACACAGAGAAATAGTGAAAACGAAATTATACAATCAATGCAAATTATTAATGAAATACAAATGCTCTTCTACTGCCATTAGTACATTAATTCAATATATTTCTGAAGTAGAAGAAGGAGATAAAACAAACAGAGAAGGTTTAGGAGCAAAAGTCTATTTTAGAGCTTTATTTGGAAATGACTTTACTAGATTTGATAATGATGTAATTAATGCTGGATTAAATTATGGATATAGTATATTACGTTCATTAATTTCATCAATAATAATATCTAAAGGATATACACCTAATCTTGGAATTTTTCATAAAAGTAAGCAAAATATGTTTAATCTATCAGATGATATTATAGAAGTCTTTAGACCTATAGTAGATGAGTATGTTAGAGAAAATTTATATTATTCATTAACTTTTGAACAATTTCATAGAGAAGAATTAGTCCGTTTAAATACTGGTAGAATTCAAATAGATAATGCAACTCAAACAATAAGTAATGCAATAACTATTTATTTTGAAAGTATCCTAAAATGTATTGAAGAAAATTGTATAGATTATTACCTTAAACCAAAATGTGATATCACATATGATATATAGTTTTATGCGATTAATATTATTTTTTGACCTTCCAATGGTTACAAAATCAGAAAAAAGAGTATATAACCAATTTAGAAAATATCTTATAAAAAATGGTTATATTAGAATGCAATTTTCCGTATATTGTAAATTGTTTGGTAATAGAGATGCTGCAGTCAAGCATATCAATGTACTTAAACAAAATTTACCATTAGATGGTCAAATAAGAACTATGTTAGTAACTGAAAAACAGTATTCAAGAATTGCAATTCTTGTTGGAGGAATTTCAAATCAAGAAACAACTGTAAACAGTGAACCATTTCTAAAATTATGATAAGCATTTGTCTTAGAAAAGGTAATAAAAAAACTACAATATCAGTAAATAAATACAAATATTTAGTAGGAAATAATAATATAGAAAAACTTAAGATTATAAGATTATTTGATGAATTCAACACAAATCTTAAAGAACCAAAAGATAGTAATTTAGATACTCTTAAACTTTTTATAAATGAAAAACAATATACTCAAAAAAATTTAAACATTATAAAAATTGATTATAATTTTGCACTATACCAAAACTTTAAATTACAAGCTAACTCTTTATTATTAAAATCACTTTCTTATAAATTATCAAATAATGAATATATTGATTTATTTGAAACAATAGAAAGTGTAATGGAATCTATATGTGATCAATTTAATGAAGATAGTAATATTAAAATAATAAATCCACATTTTACTTATTCACAATTTTTAAAATTAATTGAACCTAAATTAATTGCGGATGATGAAATAATAAATGAATATAACTTGTCTATCAAAGATTTTATTTTACTACAATTAGATATAATTAAACCTGTTGTTGAAAATAACAATATGACTAATATCGTTATAATTGATTACCCAATTATTGGTAATACAATATTAAATTCTATAAATAATATTTCAAACACTTACTTCATTATTAAATGTGATTATGTAAATACAATAGAATGCAATATTAAAGATTTTATGTTAATAAATGAATTTAATTTTGATTTAGCTTGTGAAGAAACAATTTATGACTATGTTTGTTGTAATATCTTAAATAATTCAAATATAGAGGAGGGTTATAAATATATGAATAAATTAATAACTAACAAAATCTATACTGTAAACTTGAAAACACATAATTAAACCCAAAATTTTTTAATCTCAATTTATATGTTATTATAATTTTGAGGTTTTGCTATCCTCAATAATTTTGCTAGACTAACACTAAATAT
>FZPS01000193.1_pt100 | contig 28569 bp, 27 predicted proteins | sample 1817821 | NCBI WGS metagenome assembly FZPS01 (sample SAMEA104158645, study PRJEB21678) | metagenome | place: Germany | collected 2015-04-21
TCCCGATGATATGTTAGCTTATTATTCTAAAGAGCAAATTGAAAAATATGGCGCTCTCGCCATCAAGGTTGAAGTTATATCATCTTAGATATAAGACCAATAGTTGGATTGATAGTTTGATACAGTTTATGTATTGAACTTTTTTATTTTTTTATGGTAAACATTGTGTAGGAATAGGGTCATTTCGGAAACGGAATGAATATAAATTCTTTCACATATGCTATAATAAAAGGTTAGTCATATAATGTATTATTAAAAAGTTTTTGCGCGTTACTTTTTGAATGAACTAATAAAATGGTATAGAAATAAGTACAAGGAAATAAAATAAAGAGATAATATAACAATTGTCAGAAAGAATCAACGAAATAAAAAAAATCGTTTAAAAAAAGCAGCGAAAGAAAAATAATCGTTAAAAATCTGAGGCGATTTGGTTGACAAGGGGCTAATAAGATCTAATGGAAGTGGTCGCTCAAGTTCATATGTTTCAAATGTTTAAATAAATTTACTATATAAATATATTTAAGTAATAAATAGATAAAAAACGCATATATTATTACCAGTATGGGGGTAATAAGTATATGCGTTTTTATGTCATTAAACTACCTAGATTTCTTTCATGTATCATTAGATTTTTCGCTAATCTTTTTAGCAAAGATAAACAAAAAAAATAGGCATTTGAATGCCTTTTTTTGTTTTTATGCACGGGTTACTAAACCTGCTCTTAACGCATGTGCAGAAACATAAACTCTTCTTACGCGTCCTTTTTCATCAATGATGCGTACTTTTTGAAGATTTACTTTCCAAGCACGGCGAGTAGCACGTAAAGAGTGAGATAAACTATTTCCGTAAGCTGTACCTTTTCCAGTAGCATAACATTTGCGAGCCATAATCTATATACCTCCTTGTAATTTCATCATTTTCCTAAAAAAACTATTATTAGTATACCACAGGTTATTTAAATATGCAAGAAAAAAGTGATAAAAGTCTGATTATGGGGCAAAAAATATATATATGATTATATTGGACATAATGTGTCCCCATCCAGCCTTTTTTCTTGCTTTTTCTAATAAAACGTGATATTATTGTATAAGCATTAAAAGTGCCTAGAAAGTGTTTACAAATTTTAGGAGGTCATTATGGAAATATCGAAATTAGACGGCGAACTGTTTAAGACGTTAATTGTTAATGGAGCCGCCAACTTAAGAGTGAATTATAAGGTCGTCGATGCTCTCAATGTCTTCCCTGTCCCAGATGGAGATACAGGAACCAATATGCGAATGACAATCGAAGCCGGCGCTAATGAAATAAAGGAATTTAAAGAAAAGTCAATATATGAAGTAGCAAAGAAATTATCACGCGGAATGTTAATGGGAGCTCGTGGAAATTCCGGAGTTATCTTATCCCAATTGTTTAGAGGTTTGTACAAAGGTTTAGAAGGTTATGATGAAATTACAGCAGTTGAATTAGGGAAAGCTTTTGAAAAAGGCGTTGCTCAAGCATACAAGTCTGTAATGAAACCAGTAGAAGGAACAATCCTTACTGTTGCTAGAGAGGCTTGTGAAGTCGCTAATAGCAAGGTTACTAATAAGACATCAATTCAACAATATTTTAAATATTATCTTGATGAAGCTAATCAATCATTAAAAAGAACACCAGAATTACTACCAGTGTTAAAAGAATCAGGAGTAGTAGATAGTGGTGCTACGGGTTATATCTATATTATCGAAGGTATGGCTAATGCTTTAGATGGTAAGTTTGTATCAGCTGATACTATTTCTGAAACAATGCACTCGGCTAGCCAATTAGCATTTGATGCAAGTAGTGATTTAGAATACGGTTATTGTACTGAATTTATTTTACAATTACAACACAAAAAAGTAGATATTAAGAGTTTTGATGAAAAAATAATTAGCGATCACTTAGCAGCCCTAGGTGACTCAATTGTTTGTATCAAAGATGAAGATTTAATTAAAGTTCATATTCATACAGTAACTCCAGGGGACGTCTTAAATTACTGTCAACAATTTGGTGAATATGTAACTTTAAAGATTGAGAATATGTCAGTTCAACACAATGAAAATCAAATTGCTAAACTTGAATGTGATTGTGAAGAGTGTGTAGAAGTACGCAAATCTAACATCCGTAAAAAGTACGCAATTGTTGCTGTTGCTAACGGTGAAGGCTTAACTAAAGTCTTTAAAGAAATGGGTGTAGATTATGTTGTTCCTGGTGGACAAAGTATGAACCCATCAACTGACGATTTTGTGAAGGGCTTTGATAGTGTCAATGCTGATAATATCATTGTTTTCCCAAACAACGGTAATATCGTCATGGCAGCAAAACAAGCCGGCAAATATTATAAAAATGCTAATGTTGTCGTTATTGAAAGTAAATCAATTGCTCAAGGATATTCAGCCTTAACTTTACTTGATTTAGGTGCTGATAATCTTGATGAAATTGTTGAAGAAATTAATCAAACAATCGCTAATGTTACTACATGTATGGTAACTTATGCAGTTCGTGATGCCGAAGTGGGCCAAGTGAAAATTAAAAATGGTGACTTCATCGGTATTTGTGATGGTAAAATTGTTGCTAGTACAACTAGTCGTACGCAAACATTGTATGACATGCTAGCTGCTAATGATCTTTCAGAAAAAGAAATAATCACCATCATTTATGGTGCCGATGTAACTACTGAAGAAGTCGAAGAGATTAAGAATTATATTGGAGAAAACTATAGTGATCTTGAGATCGATATCATTGATGGAAAACAAGACGTTTATAGTTATATTCTATCAATAGAATAAAACTAATGGGGCGTCCGCCCCATTTTCTAAATAAGGAGGGAGTTTGTGGATACTGTCGCTAGACTAAATGAACAAGACGAAATGGGTGGTTATGCTCTACAGGGGGTGCCACTAAGCAGTTTAGATTATATTCCAGCTAGACATCTGAATATCTTGAAAAAATATGACATTACCACGGTTTACGACCTTCTTTATGAGTTCCCAACCAGGTATGAGAACTTTATCCCTACCAGCATTCAAAATGCGGTCTTGGACGAGAATATCGTTTTAGAAGGTAATATTGCGAGTAAAGTTAATGTCAATTACTTAAGGAATCGTTTGACAACGTTAACCTTCTATGTTGAAGTTGAAGGGCAAGCAGTACGCTGCACCCTTTTCAATCGTCAATTTTTAAAGTCAAAATTGCGTTATGGCGTTTTAGTACGAATTTCTGGCAAGTTTAATCAAAACTTTCATAGTTTTACCGTCGCAAACATCATCTTGTGTGATGAGATTAGTCGTGAACTTGTACCAGTTTATCGGGCTAAAACTATTAGCGAAAGTAAATATTTGGATATGATGGAGAAAGTCTACCATCAGTTTAAAAATCAGATTGAAGAAGAACTACCTGAAGAATTAAATGAAAAGTATAATTTGATTTCCCAAGCAGAAGCGATTAGGCTGTTACACTTTCCTTCATCTTTTTCCGAAATCGAAAAGGCCGAGGAAAAAATGAAACATGTGGAAATCTTTAAGCATCAACTCTCTTTAAAATATATTCAGGAGATGCGACACCGTGAACCAAATGGGAATGTTATACTATATGATGAAAAGATTATTGATGACTTCATTAGTAAGCTTCCATATGAGTTAACGGCCGATCAAAAAACAACCATTGATGAGATCTTACAAAACATGAGTGAGCCTTATCAAATGAATCGGCTTTTACAAGGTGAGGTTGGTAGTGGGAAGACAACAGTCGCGGCTATTGTTATGCTTGCGGCGGTGAGTGGTGGTTATCAAGCTGCTCTACTATGTCCAACTGAAATCTTAGCTTATCAACATTTTGATACACTGAAAAAAGCCTATCGAGATTATGATATGGTAAATGTTGCGGTATTGACATCAAGTATCAGTGCTAAAGACCGAAAAGTAATTTTAGAAGATTTAGCATCTGGTAAGATTAATATTTTAATCGGAACCCATGCAATCTTTCAAAAAGATGTCGTTTATCAAAACTTAGGGATTGTTATTGCTGATGAGGAACACCGCTTTGGGGTTCGTCAACGGGTATCGATTCGTAACAAGGGAAAAGATGTCGATTACTTGAAGATGAGTGCGACCCCAATTCCGCGATCACTGGCGATTACCGCCTATGGTGATAATGAAATATCAGTGATAAAGACGATGCCTAAAGGTCGAAAAGATGTGGTTACTAAGTTTGTCGAAGATCATGAGAAACGCTTAGTGGTTGAACACATGAAAGAAGAAATTGAAAATGGTCATCAAATTTATGTTGTGACTCCATTAATTAATGAATCAGAAGCCATTGATACGGCTAATGCAACCAAGATCTATGAGAATATGAAAGATTACTTTAAGGGGATTGCTGAGGTTGGTTTACTACACGGTAAAGTAAAAAGTGAAGAACGGGAACAAGTAATGGAGAGGTTTATTAACAAGGAAATCCAAATCCTTGTCGCAACCAGCGTTATTGAAGTAGGTGTCAATGTGCCTAATGCGACAACAATTGTGATCCTTGGTGCCGAACGCTTTGGGGTGGCCCAACTCCACCAATTACGAGGACGTGTCATGAGAAGTGATGCGGTGCCTTATTGTTTCCTAATTAGTGATTTTGCGAGTGAAAGTGCCATTGAGCGCTTAAAGATGGTCGAAGAAAACAGCGATGGTTTTGTCCTTGCTGAATATGACTTAAAGGTAAGAGGCCCTGGTGAGTTTTTTGGTGAAAAACAATCAGGAGCGATGAACTTTAAGTATTGTGACTTGAAAGAAGATACTCATCTGTTTGAACAGTTAGATAATGATGCGTATCAATTGATTAAGAATCCGGCATTTGAGACGGACCCAAAGTATACTCATTTATATGAGTATGTAAGAAAAATAAACCAACGAGTGAAAGTTGAGTTGGATTAGGAGGCCAAATTATGATTAAACTGGCAATTGATGCAATGGGAGGCGACTACGCTCCCGACATTACCGTTAAAGGCGCAATGCAAGCGATTAAAGAATTCCCTGACTTAGAATTAGTATTATACGGTGACAGAGAACGGATAATGCCGCTATTGACTGACTCGACCCGGATTACCGTTCAACACGCTCCGCGCCAAATCCAAATGGGAGAAAAAGATCCGATTACGGAAATTAGAAACAATCGTGACACCTCGATGGTAACGGCTTTTGAAGCGGTTAAAAACCGAGAAGTTTCAGGAGTGGTTACTGCCGGACCTACCCAAGGTGCCATTGTTGCGGCGCATTTAATTATTCGAAGAATCAAAGGGATGAAGCGAGTAGCTCTTTGTCCGAATATCCCTACTTTAAAAGAAGGTGGAGCAATAATGCTCGATGTTGGTGCCAACATTGAGATTAGACCTGAGCATATTGTTCAATATGCTGAATTTGCTCATATCTATTCACAAGCCGTTCGTGGTATTGAAAATCCAACGTGTGCTCTTTTGAACATTGGAACGGAACCAGGAAAAGGCCGTGAACTTGAAAAAGAAACATATCAATTATTATCAGAAAATAAACTCCTTAATTTTAAGGGAAACATTGAACCAAAAGAATTATTGACCAGTGATATTGATATTATTATAACTGATGGTTTTACCGGAAATATCGCGATGAAAACTTTTGAAGGTGCGGCTAAAGCCTTTGGTCTAGCCTTAAAAGATGAGATTCAAAAGACGTTTGCTGGTAAACTAGGTTACTTATTTATGCGTAAAAATCTATCAAACTTTAAGCAACGCTTTAGTGCTGATGAGATTGGTGGTGCTGCTATTTTTGGGGTAGATGGGGTTGTTATTAAAGCTCATGGCTCTAGTAGTGCCTATGCTTTTAAAAATGCCATTCGTCAAGCACGACTAGCTGTATTGGGGGATGTTGTCAATAAGATGAAAGAACGAATCCAAGATAGTCCGATTAGTGAGTAATCTAAAAAAGATGAAAAAACCTAAAACTTCTAATCGACATCTTATTGGTGAATTTCTCAAAAAATACGGCTTGCAATATGCAAATATTGATTTAATTGAAACAGCATTAACCCATGCCTCATATGCTAATGAGCATCATACTCGTCATAATGAGCGTTTAGAGTTTTTAGGCGATGCGGTGCTTCAATTATTAACTTCAGAATACATCTATAAAACCTTTCAAGACTTAGATGAAGGGCATATGAGTAAACTAAGAGCCGCCTATGTTTGTGAAGAAGCAAACCTCACCTATGCCAAAGAAATTGGTGTTGATAAAATGATTAAACTAGGCAAAGGTGAAGAAGCCACTGGAGGGCGTGATCGCACGGCGATTCTTTGTGATGCCTTTGAAGCAGTACTTGGAGCCATCTATTTGCTTGGTGGTTTAGAAGACGTTAACAAAGTATTGACTGTTGTCGTTTTCCCTAAAATTAAATCTGATGAAATAGAACCTTTTGTTGACTATAAAAGTCGACTTCAAGAATACATTCAAGCCGAAAAAAGATCAATCTTACAATATACCCTTGATAAGGTTGAAGGCCCACCTCACCGACGAACGTTCACCATGAGTGCCTATCTTGATGGCATCAGACTTGGGACTGGTGAGGGCGCAACCAAAAAAGAAGCAACCCAAAATGCAGCTCGCGAAGCTTTGAAAAAACTTGCTGTAGATTAATATCGAAAGTAACCTTCTATTTATTACCTTCATAGGTTATAATTAGGAGGTTTTTATTGTGGATGTCTTTCTTTTAGTTTTAACTCTCTACATCCCGACACTTTTTGTCCTTTATGAATTTCTTAAAATTAGAATATTCGAGTTCCAAATAGACTCAATAATAACTGTAAAAAATTTACCTACATTATAGGTTGAGCAAGTATTTATTTTATGATATACTAACGGTGGTGAATCATTATGAACAATCTAGCAAAATTAATCAAATCCAAAGTTATATCTTTTACCGACAGCATTTTAGAGAACTATCATGCCCTCGGTCTCGATGAAACCGAGGCCATCATTTTAATTAACCTATATCGTCAACAAGAAGAAGGTAATGAATTCTTGCGGATTAGCGATTTAATTGCTAAGATGTCGATTGATGAACGATATGCCAGCGAGAAGGTATTACGACTAGTTCAGTTTGGTTACATTTCTTTAGAAATAACTGAAGATGGTTGTGAAAAGTTTAGTCTTGATCAAACCTTTGAAAAATTAGGTGATCTGTTAGAAAAGGGTAAAACCAATAGCCCCTACGACCATCAAAAGTTATTACAACAAGTAGTAATGTATACCGAAAGCCTTTATGCTAAGGCTTTAAATGCCGCTGAATTAGAAATTATAAATCATTGGATTGAAGATGGTTATACTTATGATGAAATGAAAGCAGCAATTCTTGAAAGTCTGAAAGCTAAAAAGATGCACTTGCGTTATGCTGATGCGATTTTAGTTAATCAAAGAAAACAAAAAAAACGCTTTGAAAATGCTCAACCAGACCCAGCATTAAAAGCAATCTTGGATCAGGTATATGTCAAGAAAAAGTATTAAAGAAATATTGAAGATTGCATCAGAAATGTTTCCTGATGCAAAATGTGAATTAAATTATCGAAATCTTTTTGAATTGTTAATTGCTGTTGTATTGAGTGCCCAAACTACTGATGTGCGGGTAAATATTGTGACGAAAGACTTATTTGAGCGATTCCCAACCCCTGAATCCCTTGCGAATGCAAAACTTTCTGAGGTGGAAGAGGTAATTAAAAGTATTGGTTTATATAAAAATAAGGCAAAAAGTATTGTTGGAATTGCTAAGGCCTTAGAAAACAAGGAAGTGCCAAATAGCTTTGAAGAACTGATTAAACTCCCTGGGGTTGGTAGAAAAACAGCCAATGTAGTTTTATCCGAAGGTTTTCGAATTCCACGGATTGCGGTGGACACTCATGTTGAGCGGGTATCCAAAAGACTTAAAGTCGTTGAACCGAGTGCTACCCCTTTAGAAGTAGAAGAAGCACTGATGGCTGGTCTTGACCCTAAAGACTATCACCAGGCTCATCATACCTTAATCTTCTTCGGCAGATATCATTGTTTGGCCCGAAACCCAAATTGTGCAGTGTGCCCACTTACGGATAGTTGCCGGTACTATGAAGAACATTATCAAAATAAAAATGAGTAATAAGTGAAAGGTCACCCCTGGATATGGGGATGACCTTTTTTTGATGATTATTGTAGTATTATGCATAAGTTTACCTCAATATGTGACAAAAGACGCACTTTCTTTTTAATAGAATAATTGTGAGGTGAAATTATGAGAGTTAAATTTTTTGATGAAAGCCATGAGCAGGATCTTGAAGATAAGATTAATGAGTTTTTGCTTGATATGAAAGATGAGGATATTATTGATATCAAATATCAAGTCGCGATCATGTATGATAATCGCGAACAAATTTATTGTTATACTTGTATGATTCAATATAAAAACCCCAAAGAGGAATAATCTATCCTCTTTGGAGTTTTTTTAAGTAGTCTTCATCGATATCGATATAAATGGTTTTTTGGTTTTTATAAGTGACTTGATAACCTTTGGTTTTCGGAATCTTTTTTACATTTTTAATACTGGTGTAATCAACGGGAATTGATGATGAGTGTCTTGATTTGGAATTTGCACCAGCAAGCATTGCTGCTGTTCTAATGATAGTTTCAGTTAATTCATCACATCTAACAATGACATGGGCCCCCGGATAGTCTTTCACATGAAAGAAGAAGTCTTTAGGAGAGGCAAACTTGTTGGTCAAATAATTATTTTGATAATTATTTTTTCCAACATAAATAATAGCATTATCAACCTTGTAAGAATCAATCTTGCTTTTTATCAGCTTTTGGCGTTTCTTTTTTGAAGGCTTGATGTAGTTGTTGGTTATTAGTTCATCTTCAATTTCTTTTAATTCTAAGGAATTAGCATGATCAATTTGAAAGTCGATTAGTTCAAGATAATCAATCTCATCTTTGGTTAAACTAATCTGACCATTGATTTCGCCAATAGCTTTTTTTGCTTTTTTTGCTTTCTTAAAGAAATCATTGAGGTTTTCTGAAGGGGATAGCGTTGGGTCTAATGAAATGGTTAGTTCTTTATTGTCATTATAATAGTCAATGACAGTGATGCTTTCATCACCCTTTTTAGCCAGGTACAAATGACTTTGTAACAGTTCCCCTAGTTTTTGATAGGCAAGATTTTCATGGGCATGCAGTAAATCATCTTTTAGATTGGCTAATTTTTGATTAGCCCTTTTTAAATAACGTTTGATTACTTGTTTTAAGCGAGTGACAAAGACACTGCTTTCATGAATGCTTAGCCCGTATATATGATCAAGTAATTGTGATAAGGTTGGAAAAGAAGTCCGCTCACCATTTAGATGTAAAAGGTCATAGGCATAAAAGAAAACCTTTTGACCAGTATTGATTAATGTAGGTCTTACTGGTTGATTGATGACTTCTTTTACGCTTCCTCTAAAGTGAAATTCATTCATCATTAATTTTGAAACACCAGAGAAATTATATAATATTTCATCGTTTTTCATCAAGAAAGGATTGACGGTGTTTTCTTGATAAGGAAGCACGTATTTAGCTCTTGGAATAATAATACGATAGTTTTCTGCACTTGGTGGTAAATATCGAGCAGCTTCTAATATTTCATAGTCTTCATTAGTGATTACTAGATTACTATTTCGCCCCATAATTTCAAGGAAAAGCCAAAGACGTTTGGCATCACCAAAATCATCAGTTGTATCAAATTCTATTTTAATACAACGGTCATTACCAATTTGACTAAGATCACTAATAACGGCTCTTTCGAGGTTTTTCTTTAAAAAGAGGCCCAATCTTTGGGGTTCACTGATGGGGATATCTCCCGTTTTAGTCAAATGAATCCGTGGGGCATTGAGGGCCGATGAAATAAGTAAGTGGTGGTTTGCACCACCAGACCTCACTTCAAAGATGAATTCTAAATTGTTTAATTGGTTGACTTTTTGAACCCGCCCACCTTTTAAAATTGAGGAAAGTTCATCGGTCAAATAATGAATAAAGGTACCATCGATTGCCATAATACTAGCGTCACTCCCTTTTAGGCAGCAGCCATTGCTGCTTCATCTTGAATCTTCTTGGTAATGATTGAGGCCATCATAATTTTTAATAGTAATTGATTTGTCATAACTGGATGATTGATTGATCTGGTTTCAAAGTAATAACTATAACACAACGCAATAGCGATGAGAGTGCGATTAGCCTTTGAGCATTTCCAAAAGCCAAAGACATCTTTAAATTCGGCTAAATAATTAGAGACCTCCACAATCTCGCTCGCCAAGGTTTTATTACTCATATCGATCAAAGGGGCTAGTCCTAAGAGCGGAAGGGCATAATAATTTACTTTAGTTTTCCTTTCTCTTAAGTGATGATACATTGAGCGAGTTTCCCGTGCTATTAGTCGCCAGTTTGTTGCGCTTGGATATTCATTTTTATTAAGCATTAAGATTTGGGCTAGTGAATAGGTGCCAGAGCTTGTGCTAAATCCTTCGTTTCGCAAATTATTATAACATTCTTCAATTTCATCAATGTTTTGGAATTGATCAAATGATGCTAGGAAACTAGCCGAAACAATGTCGTATGGTGATGTTATAAAGGAATGTTTGTTTCTTATTGCTTTATAATAATTTATAGTTTTACTTATTAAGACATCTTTTTTCTCATCACCTTTGGCGATGACAAAACTAGAGTATAATAAGAAGGGCGAACCGAAAGTAGTTGCCGGTTTTAATTGAGGATATATTCCAAATATATCATTAAAGAGACTCTTGTAAAGTGATTCGTTTATTAAGATAGAACTTAAAAGATGGATGTTAGCTCTTCCTCTAAAGTATGAATACCAAGGAGAATTGTTTTTGATAAATTGCTTAATTTCATTGATCTTTTTGATATTATCTTCATCTTTACTTATACAACATCCAAGAAAAAAACGAACCAAACTAGGTAATGCTTTGATCTCTGATTTTACTAATCTTACTGTTTCCACATAGTGTTCAATCCGATTCTTTAGTTCGTTGTCCATAGTTTCACCCCCTTTAACTATATTATAACATTTATTTGATAAATGTTGATATTTAATATCAAGAAAAATCCAATTGTAGAAAATATGCCGAAAATGTTGCGATAAGATAAAAAGTAGGTTATAATATATTATAATTAGGAGTGATTTTTGTGAAGCTCAATCAAGACGGTTTATTGGTTGTAATATCTGGTCCATCTGGTGTCGGTAAAGGCACCGTTCGTCAAGCTCTCTTTGATATGAAAGGACATAATTTAGTTTACTCGGTTTCAATGACAACAAGACAACCCCGAGCTGGTGAAGTTGATGGTGTTGATTATTACTTTGTAACCGAAGAAGAGTTTAAAAAGCGTATTGAGGAAAACCGCTTTTTAGAATATGCCAATTTTGTTGGCAATTATTACGGCACTCCAAGAGACAAAGTGGAAGAACAACTAGCACTCGGAAATGAAGTAGTCCTAGAAATTGAAGTTCAAGGTGCCTTACAAGTAAAAGAAAGAAAACCTGATGCGGTCTTTATTTTTATTGCGCCGCCATCAATGACTGACCTCGAACATCGATTAGTTACCCGAGGCACCGAGAGTTATGAAATTATTAAAGAACGACTCGAAAAGGCGCGCCGTGAAATTGGACTAGCGCCAGAATATGATTATATTGTCATCAATGATGATGTTCATAATGCGGCTGATCGCATTATGGCCATAATCAGAGCGGAACACGCTCGTACAAAACGTTGTTTAGACAATTATTATGCTTTAATGGAGGAATGATAAAATGCATGGTTCAGAAGGATTGCGTTACCCATCAATTGACCAATTGATTGATAAGACCAATTCAAAATATAAATTGGTTATTGCAGTTGCTAAACGTGCCCGTGAAATTGAAGAAGGAGTACATGCTCCTGATAAAGGTGTTCCATTAATTGATAAACCAGTTAATAAAAAGAGTATTGGTATGGCTTTAGAAGAGATTTTAGCCGGCAAAGTAAAGGTTAAATAATTTATGAGTTTAACTGACTTAATCAAAACCTATGAGGACCTTAGAAGAAAAATAAAAGCCTTAAACTATGCCCTATGGATGATTAGCTGGGACACTGAAACAGAAGTACCATCAGGTGCTCTGGCTTATCGCTCCAAACAAGTTGGGATATTATCAGAAGAACTATATAAACTTACAACTTCTGAAGAAATGATCAAAGTTGTTAAGGAACTCTATGATCGAAAAGATGAATTAGATGAGGTTCTCGCAAGAGAGATTTATCTTGCTGAGAAGCGGATAGAAAAACAACTAAAGATTCCAATGGAAGAGTATGTTGAGTATCAGATGTTGATTGCCCAAACTCAATCAATATGGGCCGATGCTAAACGTCAAAATAATTATGAATTGTTTAAGCCAAGTCTTGAAAAAATTGTTGAATTAACTAAAAAGCGAATCAAGTATTTAGAAACTGATGAATTAAAAGGTTATGATGTCTTGCTTGATGAATTTGAAGAAGGAATGACATCGGTTAAATATGATCATTTCTTTAATACCTTAAAGAAAGATCTGGTTCCATTTGTGATGGAAGTTATCAATAAAAAGCAAAAGACTTTTGCTTTTGATAAGTTAAATTACCCAATAGACCTACAAAAACAATTTGTGAGTTACTTAATGGATGTTTTGGGTTATGACCAAAAACATGGTTTGATTAAAGAAAGTGAACATCCGTGCACTTCTAATGTTAGTTCCACTGATGTTCGGATTACTAATCATTACTATGAGGATAATTTCACCTCTGGTATTTTCTCAGCAATTCACGAGATGGGGCATGCACTTTATGAGCAACAAGTAGATCCTGCCCTCGATGATACGATGCTTGCTGGTGGGGCCTCAATGGCACTGCATGAATCACAATCGAGATTCTATGAAAATATCATTGGTAGAAGCTATGCTTTCTGGCAAGCTCATTACCCTAAATTACAAGCAACATTCAAAGATCAATTAAAAGAAGTAACCTTAGATCAGTTTTATCAATATATTAATAATTCTTATGCTTCCTATATTAGAACGGATGCTGATGAATTAACTTACTCACTTCATATTATGATTCGTTATGAAATCGAAAAGGATTTAATGGAAGAAAGAATTACTGTCGATGAATTACCACAAGTGTGGAATAGTCTAACGGAAAAGTATTTAGGAATTGTTCCTAGGAACGACCAAGAAGGCATCTTGCAAGATGTGCACTGGTCAGCCGGCCTCTTTGGTTATTTTCCAACGTATGCCCTTGGTTCTGCCTACAGTGCGCAAATCTATGAGGCAATGAAAAGAGATCTTGATATTGAAAAAGAATTATTGAATGGGACAACCCTGGCAATTAATAAATGGTTACAAGAAAAGATTCATCGCTATGGTCAATCCAAAGCACCAATTGAAATCTTTGAAAGCGCCGTTAATGCAAAATTTGATGCTAGTTATTTCGTGACTTACTTAAAAGATAAATATCAAAATCTAAAGTAGTCCTCCCATAATATTAATATATTGATTACCAAAATTGTTTTGCAATTTTGGTAATCTTTTTAATGAAATAACACATATAAAAGAATATTTTGGTTAAAATATCAAACGCAAGAAAAAAAAGATAAAAAATATTTAAAAATTCTTTTGTTTTATTCTTGACATTTGGACCTTAAATCTGTATAATATATGAGGTTATTAAATAGTACTTCGTTTTGGCAGTTTGTCAAAACTATATTTTATGCATAAATGAAACGCCCGGATATGTGGTAACATCAACGAAAGGAGGAGTAAAGATGCCTACAATTAATCAACTAATCCGTAAGTCTCGTCGTGATAAGGTACGTAAATCAAAGTCACCTCATTTAGGTATTGTCTACAATGCTCTTAAGAAAGAACATACACAAGTCAATTCACCTCAAAAAAGAGGAGTTTGTACACGTGTAACGACTATGACTCCAAAGAAACCAAACTCAGCGATTCGTAAAACAGCACGTGTTCGTTTGACTAATGGTATTGAAGTAACAGCTTACATTCCTGGTATTGGTCACAGACTACAAGAGCACAGCGTGGTTTTAATTCGCGGTGGACGAATCAAGGACTTACCTGGGGTTCGTTATCATATCGTACGTGGTACATTGGATACTACAGGAGTTGAAAATCGTTTACAAGCGCGCTCTAAATATGGAGCTAAACGACCAAAGAAAAAGTAATGAAAAGTTTAGAAAGTAAAAACCTTATTAGAAATTTGATTCAATTTACTATGAAAGAAAGGAGGAATCAATATGCCTCGTAAAGGTCATGTGCCAAAGAGAAAGGTCTTACCCGATCCAATTTATAATTCAAAATTGGTGACTAAATTAATAAACAGTATCATGTTAGATGGTAAAAAAGGTGTGGCTCAACAAATCCTTTATGGAGCGTTCGATCGAGTTGCTAAGCAAACGGGTCGCGATGCCCTAGAAGTATTTGAAGAAGCATTAAACAATATTATTCCTCAACTTGAAGTTCGTTCTCGCCGTGTTGGTGGTGCTAACTATCAAGTGCCAGTGGAAGTGCGTCCTGAAAGAAAGATTACATTAGGATTGAGATGGTTAACTCAATATGCACGTCTTCGCCATGAGAAAACTATGGAAGAAAGACTTGCAAAAGAAATTATTGATGCTGCAAATGGTGTTGGAGCAGCGGTTAAAAAACGTGAGGATACTCATCGTATGGCCGAAGCTAATAAAGCATTTGCTCATTATCAATGGTAATTTGAAGGGAGTTAAAATCAATGCCTCGTGATGTATCATTAGAAAAAATTCGCAACATCGGTATCATGGCGCATATTGATGCTGGTAAAACCACGTTCACTGAACGCGTCTTGTATCATACAGGTAAAATTCACAAGATGGGTGAAACCCATGATGGGGCTGCCCAAATGGACTGGATGGTTCAAGAGCAAGAACGAGGAATAACAATTACATCTGCTGCTACCACAGCATATTGGCATCAACACCGCATTAATATTATTGATACCCCAGGACACGTCGATTTCACGGTTGAAGTAAGTCGTTCATTACGTGTGCTTGATGGTGCGATAACTGTTCTAGATGCACAAGCAGGTGTTGAACCCCAAACTGAAACAGTGTGGCGCCAAGCAACAGACTATCATGTCCCGCGGGTTGTGTTCGTCAATAAGATGGACAAAACTGGTGCTGACTTTAAGTTTAGTGTTGATTCGCTACACAAACGACTTGAAGCCAATGCTCATCCGATTCAACTCCCAATAGGAGCTGAAAATCATTTTAAAGGTATTATCGATTTAGTTGAATTGAAAGCCTATATGTTTAAAGACAATGATCCGGATGAACATTCGACAGTAGTAGATATTCCAGATGAGTATGCAGATGAAGTTGAATTTTATCGAGATGAATTAATAAACGCTTTGGTCGACTTCGATGACGACCTAATGGTTGCGTATTTAGAAGAACAAGAAATAACACCAGAAATGCTTAAGAAAGCTATTCGTAAAGCAACATTAACGGTTAAATTTTTCCCAGTTATCTGTGGAACCGCCTTTAAGAATAAAGGAATTGTCCTTGCATTAAATGCGGTAATTGATTATCTTCCATCACCAACAGAAGTGCCTAATATCACAGGGCATGATGAAAGTGGTGAACTAATTGAAGTTAAATCAAGCGATAATGAGCCGTTTGCAGCGTTAGCTTTCAAAGTTATGACTGACCCTTATGTCGGAAAACTAACCTTCTTTAGAGTGTATTCAGGATCAGTATCATCCGGTACATATATCTATAATTCTACTAAGAATAAGAGGGAACGATTAGGACGTATATTACAAATGCACGCTAATAATCGTGCCGAAATTAAGGAAGTATTCGCTGGTGAAATTGCGGCGGCAGTTGGTCTAAAAGACACAGCTACCGGCGACACAATGTGTGATGAAAAACGACCTGTAATTTTAGAATCAATGATATTCCCTGAACCAGTTATCTCGGTTGCAATTGAACCAAAAACCAAAGGTGACCAAGATAAGATGGGGGTAGCATTACAAAAACTTTCAGAAGAAGACCCAACGTTTAAAACGTACACTAACTCTGAAACTGGACAAACTATTATCTCCGGAATGGGAGAACTACACCTTGACATTATTGTCGACCGTTTACGTCGAGAATTTAAAGTAGAAGCTAATGTTGGTGCTCCACAAGTATCTTACCGTGAAACTATTCAACAAGCAGCCGAAGTTGAAGGACGCTTCGTTCGTCAATCTGGTGGGCGTGGTCAGTATGGTCATGTTGTGATTCAATTTGAACCTAACCCAGGTAAAGGCTTTGAATTTGTTGATAAAATTGTTGGTGGAGTTATTCCTCGTGAATATATTCCAGCAGTTCAAAAAGGACTTGAAAACTCTTTACCAAACGGTAACTTAGCAGGATATCCAACGATTGACATCAAAGCAACACTAGTATTTGGTTCATATCATGAAGTTGACTCTAGTCAAATCGCCTTTGAAGTTGCAGCAAACCTTGCCTTCAAAGCAACCAAAGAAAAGTGTGTACCTACTCTACTTGAACCAATCATGTCAGTAGAAGTCTTAGTTCCAGATGAGTATGTTGGAAACGTCATTGGGGACTTGACAAGCAGAAGAGGACGTATCGAAGGTCAAGAGCGTCGTGGAAATACCCAAAGCATTAAAGCTTTAGTACCGCTTTCCGAAATGTTTGGATATGCGACGGCACTTCGATCCAATTCTCAAGGACGAGCTAACTACACAATGCAATTCTCGCATTATGATACTTGTCCAAAATCAATTGCTGAAGAAATAATTAAAAAACGTACTTTATAAATCAATTATTTTATTCTATTATCTTGCATTTAATCAAGGTATGGTGTAAAATATAAGAGATAAAATAATTATATTAAGATATTATTAGGAGGATTTTTAAATGGCAAAGGCTAAATTTGAAAGAACAAAACCCCATGTCAATATTGGTACTATTGGCCACGTTGACCATGGAAAAACTACATTAACCTCAGCTATTACTCGCGTATTAGCTAAAAAAGGTTTATCAAAAGTTTTAAACTATGAAGAAATCGATGGTGCACCAGAAGAAAAAGCACGTGGTATAACCATCAATACTTCTCACGTTGAATATGAAACTGACAAACGTCACTATGCACACGTTGACTGTCCAGGACACGCTGACTACGTTAAGAACATGATCACTGGTGCTGCTCAAATGGACGGAGCAATCCTTGTTGTTTCTGCAGCTGACAGTGTTATGCCTCAAACTCGTGAGCACATCCTTTTAAGCCGTCAAGTAGGTGTTCCTCGTATCGTTGTTTTCATGAACAAATGCGATATGGTTGATGACGAAGAATTATTAGACTTAGTAGAAATGGAAATCCGTGACCTATTAAGCGAATACGATTTCCCAGGAGACGATGTTCCAGTTATCCGTGGTTCTGCTCTTAAAGCAATGGAAGGCGATCCAGATGCAGAAAAAGCAGTTCTTGATTTAATGGACGCAGTTGATTCTTACATTGAAGACCCAGTTCGTGATGTTGACAAACCATTATTATTACCAGTTGAAGACGTATTCTCAATCACTGGTCGTGGTACAGTTGCTACTGGCCGTGTTGAACGTGGTACAGTTAAAGTTGGTGACCCGGTTGAAATCGTTGGTATTTACGAAACTAACACTTCAGTTGTTACTGGTGTTGAAATGTTCCGTAAATTACTTGACCAAGCTCAAGCTGGAGATAACGTAGGTGTATTATTACGTGGTATTACTCGTGACGAAATCGTTCGTGGACAAGTTATCGCAAAACCTATATCAGTTACTCCTCACTCAGAATTTGAAGCACAAGTATACGTTCTTACTCAAGCAGAAGGTGGACGTCACACTCCATTCTTCTCAAACTATCGCCCTCAATTCTACTTCAGAACAACTGACGTTACTGGCGTAATCGAATTACCAGAAGACATTAAGATGGTTATGCCTGGCGATAACACTACTATGACTGTTAAATTAATCCACCCAATTGCTGTTGAGCAAGGAACTAAATTCTCAATCCGTGAAGGTGGACGCACAGTAGGTTCTGGTAGCGTTACTAAGATTCTTGCTTAATTTAAGATTAAAATATAGTCACACTTCGGTGTGACTTTTTTCTTTTAATTAAATAGATTACACCCCCCCTCATTTAGGTGTTTGTGATATAAAAAGGGTAGGTAATATGAAAAATAAAAAGTTCTTGACTTTTAAAAATCAAGAACCTTTTATGTGATTTATAATAGTGTTTTTAAAATTTATTAAAGTTTACTAAAGAGGGAGTCACCAAAATACTCAATTTAAAAAAATATACCTCAGTTTAAAACATACATATATTCGTATTGATCAATTAAGTCAAACTGTTTCATGAAAATGTATGATTGGTTTAAATTGATTAAATAATTTTGGTAGGTGCCCTTGTTTCCTGCTTTTGTGACCAATTTATTTGCTTTCATTATGTTTATTTTTAGAATTGATAAGAAATCTTGCCAAGAGTATCGATTAATATCTAAAACGTTCCCCCTATCGGATACAATTTTTTTGTAGTCGCAAAGTTCATTTATTTGAATCATAAAGCTTTTTTTACGGCAATAATATTATTTACAGTTATTATAGGTTTATGCAGATCAGAAATTCAATATCTTGGTCCATTATATTCGGTTTATCTATAATATAATGATTATATATTATATTTTTAGGATTATTTAATTATTAAATAATTACTTTTTATTTGCAATAATTTTTATTTTTGTGTTAAATAGTGGTATAATAAGTTTTAAGATAAAGTAATATTAGTGACAACTTGGGAGGTAAAAAGATGTTTGTTGATACTCATGTACATTTAAATGATCGAAGATTATATGAAAATTTAGAGGAAGTAATCGCTGAAGCAAATGATGCTGGAGTGGGCTTAATGGTTTGTATTGGCTATGATAAAGTCTCATCTCAACTTGCCTTAGAAATAGCTAAGAAGTATCCGGGAGTTTATGCAGCTCTTGGATTTCACCCAAGTGATATTAAAGGAATAACTGATGAAGACTATCAGTGGCTAGAAGAACAAGCAGAACACGAAAAGGTTGTTGCCATTGGGGAAATTGGCCTTGATTATTACTGGAATAAAGACAACAAAGAAGCACAAGCACAGGCCTTTGAAAGACAACTAGCCATTGCTGCTAAACTTCAAAAACCAGTAGTCATTCATATGAGAGAAGCTAGCCAAGATACTTATCAAATATTAAAGAAGCATTATGATAAGATCCCAGGGGGTGTAATGCATGCCTATAGTGGTAGTGCAGAAATGGCCCATGAGTTTGTCAAGTTAAATCTTTTAATTGGAGTAGGTGGTGTTGTCACCTTTAAGAATGGTCAAAAATTAAAAGAGGTGGTGCAAGAACTTGATGCTAAGCATCTGGTTACAGAAACTGATGCACCATATCTAACACCAGTACCATATCGGGGTAAAACCAATTATCCTAAATATATCCCACTTATCGCAAGTGAGATTGCTGAGATAAAAAACATGAGTCTTGATGAATTAATGAATCAAATCCTAACAAATACTAAAATACTATTTAACATTAAATAATGGAGGGTTTACTATGAAAAGAAATTTTGCAAAAATAATACTTGTTTTGCTTTTAGTCTTTACTTTAGGTGGATGTGAATTAACCGGTGACAAAACAAATAATGAAATTATTACAAGAAGATATGTAGATGTTGAAAACATCACTATTGTAGATTTTCAAAATCTAATTGAAGAAGTTATTATGAAAGTTGAAAGATCAGTTATTGGTGTTACTCATAAGAATAACAATAATCCAATATCGGTTGGTAGTGGCGTTGTTTACCGTCAACAAGTAGTCTTAAAAGATCCTTCTAAAGGTGAAGAAGCCGAAGGAAACATTGATCACTATGTGTACCGGGCAGTTACCAATCGTCACGTCATTCAAGATGATCGTAACCGTACCTTCCAAGTTTACGCCTATATGGGCTATGATGATGAAGAGGTTAAGGCGACTGTCATTGGGATGGATCCTAAAGTTGATATAGCTGTTATTGAATTTAAATATTCAAAACATATTATGCCGATAAAGTTTGCTGAGATTGATAGTGCCGACCCATCTAAGCAAATTAAAAAAGGTTCATTTGGGATTGCTATTGGTAACCCAGATGGTTACAAATACTTTGGTTCTGCCACCCTTGGAATCATTAGTGCCCCAATTCGCTATATGGAAGATGACAGTAATGGCGATGGCATTGTTGATTTCTATGGTGAATACATTCAACACGATGTTGCGATTAACCCTGGAAATAGTGGTGGGGGACTCTTTAATATTAAAGGCGAACTAATTGGTATCAATACTTTAAAATTAGTATCTAACAATATCGAAGGTATGGGATTTGCTATACCAGCAGATATTGTCGCCAAGATTGTCTTTGAATATATTGAAACAGGACAACAAATAGTTAGACCAAAATTAGGTGTTACTGGTATTGAAGTAAAGAGCATTACTCCAGCAGTTAGTGAAGCCAACAACTTAAAACCTATTCCAGAAGGAATCAATTATGGAATCTATGTTACTGACCTAGTACAAGGTGGAAGCGTATATGGTAGTGGGGTTGAAAAAGATGACATCATCTTAACCTTTGATGGTATGCCAATAAAATACACATATGAATTAATGGCTATCATGAGTAACCTTGTTGATTACAGTGTGGGCGATGTTGTTGAAATTACTTATTACTCCCGTGCTACAGGTCAAATAAAAACAGTAGCAATCACCTTAAAAGCATCTGAATAGTACAATATAATTATTAATAAAAACCTTATTTGAATAACAATCTTCAAATAAGGTTTTTTTATTCCCAATATGTGCCATAAATTGTTACAATAAGAAAATAATTAACCTATAAAGACAATAATTTGTCAGATTTTAAGGCTATTTAGTTGATTTTTTTGGTGGTTTCGTGTATTATTATAGACAATATATGTCGAAATTTTACAAATATTGACTGATATAAAGGTCGAAATGAAAGGTGGAATGAGCAAGATGGTTATTAGACTAATTAATGATGTTCTCAGTAATTTCACCTTTATTTTTATTTTCATTACAGCTTGTATCGTTCTTAGTCTTTACAGTAAACTTCTAAGAAAGATCATCCTTACTATTACGGCAGTTTATTCAGTATTGCTTTCAGCCTTTCTTTTAGATGATGCCAATATAATTGAAGTACCTTTTGCTTTATATTACCTTACCAAAGAAATCTTAACTAATAGTTTATATATTGTTCATGATGGAAGTGCCTTAATCAATTATTTTGCTTCCACTTTTAATAATCGTTTGTTATTTTTTATTTTATTTCATTTCTTTAATTATTTGTACTTTTATTCTCAAATAACTTATCGTCATCGCTATTTTTATAAAATAGTTAGATATTTTAAAAGAATAGAAGTTAGGATAAAACATGATCTACCCGTAACAATTAAAAATGTATTTTTTCAAAAACTAAGTGTTAATAAACTTACCGTGGTATTACGATGTTAAAATCCACGGATTCTAACCAGTAGATCTTTATGGATGAGAAAGCCATAAAGGCTTAAGCAGTTAGAATAACTCAGTGATAAATTTTGAATTGTTAAGGAGAGAAAAAATATGAAATCATTAGTTAAAACTCAAAAAGGATTTACCTTAGTAGAATTAATAGTCGTTATTGCAATTATTGGTATCTTAGCAGCAGTTCTTGTGCCAAGTCTTACAGGATATATTACTAAAGCTAGACAAAGTGCAGCTTTACAAGAAGCAGAATCATTAAAAACTGTTTATGCTACTTTCTTAGTAGAAGAAGCAGATGGTATCGAAGATGAAGAAGAGTTCATTCTTTATGCAACTGAAATCTTAGATTTCAAAGGAACATTAATATATAATGCAAATGATGAACAATTTGAATATACTGCATCAAATAATTTTATTGTTATTTTTAAAGTAGTTAATGGACAACTTACTGTCCAAGGAGATCCAATAAAAGCGTAATAACTTATCATAAGGGGGACATTTATCTAGTTTACAAGAGGGGGAGTAACTTAGATTTTTAGTTACTCCCTTTTTATGGGATAATTTTTTATTGTATCCTATGTGAATGACAATTGAAAGGAGCGATGCATATGAAATTATTGAGAAATAGAAAAGCCTTTACCTTAGTGGAGTTAATTGTTGTTATTGGGATTATCGGAATCTTGGCAGCAGTATTAGTTCCATCATATGTTAAATATGTGGAAAAGGCTAGAGATACAAAAGCATTACAAGAATCAAAAATGATTCAAGATTTATATCGTAACTGGTACTTACTAGAAGGTCACAATTTTGAAAGTGCCGATGATGCCATCCATGATTTTATTGTCAAGGCTCACCGTGACCATGGAATCCCTGAAGGCACGTTGAATTACTATATTGAAGAAGTAGCAGTTGACTCAGACCTCGAGCCTTTAAGCGTGAAAATCGACACCGAAGAAAATAAAAACATGAATGTGGTTATATTCTTTCTTGCTTCCAACAATAGAACCATTTTAATGAATGTTGGTGTTGAAGGAAATCGGATTGCTGATGCGATTAAGGTAAGTGAAAAAGTGTATAAGACTTTTGACCAAGCCTTAGAAGAAAAGTCAATCGCAAAAGATGTTTTAGAATATGCCATTAAAGAAGATGGTACTTCCGTTTGGAATGCTGATAAAGTGAAGGTTACCGTTGTAGCCTTTGATGGTGAAAGTATTGTCGATGAGTTTGAAATCAGACAACACAAAATGATTAATCATTTAATCGCTAAACCAAGAATTCAAATTGATAATGTGGTTCCTGAGTTTCTCGGATGGCAAACAGCCGAAGCAGAAGGAATCAAATATATTGGCACTGGTATCAGTGTAAACATTAACGAACCAGTGACAACTGATCTGGTTATAATTCCTTCATTTGAAAATGCCAATGAAGAAGACTGCTTTGCATACATCAAAGAAACAGGAATTTACTATTACGCATTATCAGATGCGATCTATTATGCCAACGCCACAACCAATACTCAAACTGTCGTTGTGCGAAAAAACACAACCATTGATAGCGATATGGTTGTTAACAGTAATGTGACCATCTTAATACCGTTTGATAGTAAATATGAAACAGAGACTTATAAGAAAGTAGATTCTGGTACTGATAAATCATTAACTGACCCAGCTTATGTTACATTAACCGTCACAAACAATGCGACTGTTACAATCAACGGCAAGTTGATTGTTAATGCAGTGGTGGGCTATAAACAGCCGAATTCAGGCATTATTTCTGGTGGTTATGGGACGTTAATCATTAATGAAAACAGTAAGGTGGTTTTAGAGGGAAGCGCTACTCTTTTATCATATGGAATGATTAAAGGAGAAGGCTCAATTGAAGCCAAGACGGGTGCTGCAGTAACCGAATTATTAAAGATTGTAGACTGGCGCGGTGGCGCTAATGCCCAAGGCACTTACAATAAGGGGGTATTCCCAATGAATGACTTTTTCTTGACTAACATTCAAACCGACCTCATTTTAAATGAGGGTGCCTCTTTAAAGGGACTCACCTATGTGAATGTATCTTATTTAATCTTTAAATTCTCTGGTGAAGTTGATCTTGAGATCATTGGCCCTAATGGACTATTTGTTGTAAAAGAAGATGGACGTGTTACTAAGTCATATCAAGAAGAGGAACAAGAAACATACGGACGTATCACTTTTGAATTCGTTGGTGGTGCCTATGATAATGCCATCTCACTGAATGTTGATACGCTATTCTATGGTGGTGTATTTGAACTTGATACGATTCACTTCCCGATTAATTTAATGACAATTAAATTAACCGCAGGGGAATATGAGTTTACCGCAAATAAAGGATTTAAATTACTACCAGGTTCTAAACTCATTATTGAAGAAGATGCTAAAGTTGCATATGGTAATGATGTTATAGCATATGAGACTTTTAAATACTACGATGATTGGGCTGATGCAAAATACCCTGAGAACCGAAAACCAGCCGAGTTTATCGTGAATGGTGAATTAGAATTCTTAAGTACCGCTGCTGTTGGTGGTGAGATTAAGACTTCCAGCGTAGCTGGAAAACTAATCATCAATCCAGGGGTATCAACTAATGTTGTTGTTCCAGAAGGTTATCAAAAAGGAGCAACTGCCGCTTGGACCGATAAAACTGGTGCCCCAATTGAAGGAATCCTTACAACTGGAAGTTCTTATTTTGATGAGTTAATCGCTCATAATGAAGTAACTGTTACCTACTCATCAAATGGTTCAGCGTGGGAACGTGATACTTATATCATCAAGATCCAACACGGAACAGATATACCTGAGATCTTAGTTTATGAAAAGAATGCTTCGTTTGAACTAAGTGACTTAGTAGTAGAAGAAGGTTATCAAATTAAGTTATATACTGATGTGGAATTATCAAACGAATGGTTTGATAATACCACAGTAACCAGTGACTTGATATTATACGCAAAGTACATTGCAAACTAAAAAGGAGATTTGAAAGATGACTAAATATATAAAAAATAATAAAGGTTTTACTTTGGTGGAACTAATTGTTGTGATTGCGATTATCGGAATCTTAGCAGCAGTATTAGTTCCAAGTTTAACAGGTTATATTAACAAAGCAAGACAAAGTGCAGCTGAACAAGATGCCCTATCAATCTATAAAGAGTTTATCGCAGAGGTTGACCCAGCAACTGAAGGCGATTTATTTGAAGGTCAATACGTTGTTGAAAGCGGAAATTATCTTGTAGTTATCGTTAACGGAGCAGTAAATGCTTCCTATAAAGTAGGCGATTCATCAATTCCATTTGAACTTGCTAGTTTTGATGCAGAATATGGACTAGACAACTTACCAGAAGATTTCAAGTATTACGCACTTACTAGTGAGGGAATTGTTGATAACGAGTACTACAAGTAAGCAGGTGCGATCAATGAAAAGATTAAATAACAAAGGATTTACGCTTGTAGAACTAATTGTAGTTATTGCTATTATCGGGATATTGGCTGCGGTGTTAATCCCTAGTATTACGGGCTATATTGAAAAAGCAAGATTTTCAAATGATAACCAAACCGCAGCCAATATGACAAAAGCATTAAATTTATACTGTATTGAAAATGATGTTGATTTAGATGAGTTAAGTGGTATTGATATTAGAACAATCCTTATCACTCAAAAACAAAATCTAACACCATCATCAAGCAAATGGAGTTATTTCTATAACGAAAGCACTAAAACAATTGAGGTAGCCTATTTTGATAAAGTTGGGCTAAATGCTGCTAGTGCAGTAGAAGACTTGACCGAAGTTAATGCTGGTTATTATTTGCTTGGAAGAGGCAAGAGTAATATTGAACAAATAGTTAACGCTTTAGTAAACGGAAACTATAATTACTTTGAAAAAAACAAATCTTCGATTGATGCTAAATACAGTGAATATGTAGACATGGTTGAAACTAATTACAACTATGAAAAAGTAATTTATATCAATATGTTTAATATCACTAATCCAAGTCTTGCGACTACCAGTAAGACTTATGAAAAGATTGTCTTTTGTGAACTCACTAACTTTATCCCAAATAACATCACAATTGAAAAAGAACTATTGAGTGATGATTACCAAATCGTGAATAAGAATCTTGTGTTTGTGATTGCGGGGAGTGGTAATCTATCAGAGGTTGTTAAGAAGAACGTTAGCAAAAGTGTAGAGTTATCAAGACTAAGCAGCACCGTAACAGCAAAACCTAAAAATGGTGTAACGATTGATAATCTTGAAGCTAAACTAGCGTTAAAGGGAAACTCTACTTATCAAGAGATTTCGGCAGCTGGTTCATTCTTAACTGAACAAGAGTTAAATACTATTGAGTTTACACTTGGTTCAGATATTAGTCAATCAAGCTACCAAATCATATCAGTAGGAACTGATAATCCAAGTGCTGAATTAAGAGGCATTTGGAAGATGAGTGTACTATTCATGGGGGAAAACGGAATCGTAGGGTATAAAGAAGTTTATTTTACAAGATGGTAAAAAAAGAAAGGAAAAAAGCTTATGAAAAACTTAAAGAAATTATTACTTGTTAGTGTATTTGTCTTTGTAAGTATTATCTTAACTGGTTGTTTTGATTTAAATGATAAAACAACTTTAGCATTTGCATCCTTCCCTAAAGAAGAATATGAAATTGATGAAATCACTGAAGATCAATTCTTAAGATCTATTGAAATTACTGTTAATAGTAAAAACACCTATAATTTAAAAGACTTTAAAGCAGTAGGTGCAAGTGTTAGCGGAATCACTCTTGATCAAGTTGGTAAGTATACTTTAACCGTTACATATAATGGTGTAGCAATTACTTTCCAATATCGAATTGTTGAAAAGAATGAATTTGAAGCCAAAATTGGTGATGTAAATTATACTACTTTAGAAGAAGCCTTTGCTTTCGCAAACGCATCAGACACACAAGTTACAATCACATTACTTGCTAACAAAATCTATCGTAATGTTAAGGGTACTGTATTTACAATCAACAAAGGTCGTAGTGTTATCTTAAACTTAAATGGTTATCGTATCTATGGTTTATTAGACAACTCAAAATCAGTTGAATTAATTAAAAACAATGGTACTTTAATAATCGATGATAGCACAACTGACAAAGAAGGAGCCTTAGTTGTTGAAGCTATGTATGATTCTGATCCATTCAATGTATCAGTATCAGTTATCTCTAATATTGGTGATTTAACCATCAATGCTGGTTCAATCATCAATGATTGTGGTAATGCTGGTTGGGGAAGCTATGCAATTGACTCCCTAAGTGGAAGTGGTGAACCAACAGTAATTATTAATGGTGGATTAGTTGAATCAACCTTATACCGTGCTATTAGATTATTCTGTAACTCAACCACTCTTAACAATACATTAATCATTAATGGTGGAACTGTATCAAGTCCTAACAATAATGCTATTTGGTTACAAAACCCAAATTCTAACAGCAATAAAGGAACCTTCTACCTTAATGGCGGTAAAGTTCTTAATGGTGGTACATATGAAGGTACACCAAGATACCCATTCAATGGCTTAACAGCAAGCGCCAACTTTGAAGTTGTTGCTAAAGGCGGTACTGTTACTGATTGCCTATTAGATACTGGCTATTACTCAGAAGTATTTGCGCAATTTGTTGCTGAAGGTAAAACCATTGTTAAAAATGCTGATGGTACATTCACTATTACTGATAATTAAAAATCTTATTAGTTAATATTTAAAGTAAAAGTGTAATTTAAATACCTCTATCTAGTTAGTTGTACTATCTAGATAGAGGTATTTTTTTGTTTGATTTTAGATATTTTAATTATTTTATATAATATTTTCAAAAAAATGTTAATAAAACACTTGCGTTTTTTATTATTATGGATTATAATGGTATATCATAGAGAGACATTTTTTTACTTTTTAATTTCTGACTTACTTTAATTGAATATGGGTGTAATACCCGACGAATTATTGACTATTGAAACACCCATAACTGGGTGTTTTTTGCTTATTGGATGAAAATCATAAAATGAGGGTTCTCTGTTTTCTACTAATTATAGTAGTAAAAATAACCTTGATTTATAAATGATAATGTTTTAAAATATTAGTAAATGAGGGGAGGATATTGACATATGGTGGATCGCATCGTTAGTGAAATAGCGAACAATCTGACACTTGTAATGTGCGGCTTTATCGTAGGGATAATAATGTCTGCTTACAGTAAACTCATCCGCAATCTACTGTTAAGCATTATTATGTTCTATGCTTTTATGTTTTTATCTTATTTCCTATATGAAACCAAAATAGTTACCATCCCTCTAGCCTTAGTATACCTTTCAAAAGAGATTCTGAAAAATAGTTTAAATGTAGTATACGATGGCACAATTCTAATTAACTATGTATTTTCAAATATAAACAATAGATTTATTATATTCATTGTTTACTTCGTCTATGATTACATGTGCTATATTCCAATAGATTATGATATTTATTTTATATCCTTTGTTCACTACTTCAACATCTTGGATATTGACATTAAAAAGACAGTGATCGTTAAATTAGATAATATCAAAAAATATAAGGTTTGTATTAGGAAAATAATAGGGGTGTTGCGATGTTGATAGCATTATTTTGTAAAAAACGTTACGAAGTGATGATTCGTAACGGTAAAAAGGGGGAATATTTTATTGATTGAAGGGGAATATGGCACAAAAGAAACACGAAATGAAAGGAGAAATGTAATGTAATGAAAGTATTAAAGAAAAACAAAGGTTTTACTCTTGTAGAACTCTTGGTGGTTATTGCAATTATCGGTATACTAGCAGCTGTATTGATTCCAAGTATAACTGGATAC
>FZPS01000191.1_pt90 | contig 28558 bp, 27 predicted proteins | sample 1817821 | NCBI WGS metagenome assembly FZPS01 (sample SAMEA104158645, study PRJEB21678) | metagenome | place: Germany | collected 2015-04-21
GCTGTATATAGACAAGCCGAACTGGGTGCGCAAAGCCATCCTGAATGTTGCCCGAGTAGGTAAGTTCTCCAGCGATAGAGCGATTGACGAATACGCGCGCGAGATATGGGACATCCAGCCGCTCAAGCTCACTTTTGGAGACTAAATCCCTTGAAACTGCGAGCAACTCTCCTGTTCATCATCATTTGCAGTGTGCTCGCCGCTTCGGTAAAGATCAACGAAATCTGTTATAATCCACAGGGAGCGGACTTTGGCAAGGAGTGGATAGAGCTATATAATCCCACAAATAGAGATATAGAACTCACGGGCTGGCTTATCTTTAGCGGCGGCTCGCAGTATAGTTTGGACTATGTTTTTCCTTATTATGTGCTGAGGGCAGGTCGCTTCGTGGTGGTGGGCGGTGATGAGGTTCCTCAGGCGCATTTTAACTACAACTTTCGCTTTCAAAATGGAGGCGATGCAACCGATGGCGTGCGTCTCATCTCGCAGGACGGAAATTACACGGATACAGTGGTTTATGACTTCCCGAATAGCAATAACCTGATAGATGATAGCGGACAGCCCGCCACGACTTTTGCGCCAAACACACCTGATGGTTGCTCATTGGCGCGCATTATGGACGGGCATGACACCAATGTTTGCTCACAGGATTTCATCGTGGAAAGCTCGCCCACTCCGGGCATGCCGAATCATGTTTATGCCGATTATTCCATCAGCGAAGCGGTGATGAACCCAATGGGCGCAGGCTGGCAACTCAGCGTTCGCATCTCGAATAACAGCATGCTCTCCCCTTCGCGCAATGCACTGTTCAAGGTCTTTCATGAAGACGAAGCGATAGTAAGCGAAGAGATCGAGCCCATCGCCCCGCGCAGCTTCATCATCAAAGAATATTATCTTGAGATTGACTGGCAGGTTTTGTGGCTAAATATCGAACTTGAAGGTGATATAAATCCTGATAACAACACGGTTTATCTCAGCGCGGAAGGAGAGCCCGGCGGAGGACTTGTGATCAATGAAATCATGCCCATGCCCCTTCCCCGCAGACAAGAATGGGTAGAAATCTACAGTCGTCCCGGCAGAAATCAATCCCAAACATATACTCTCAAAGACGCCTCGCAGAACTCTGTGAGCTTCACCCTGCCGCCCGTCGCGGGATATTTCGTGATCTGCAAAGACAAAGACATGCTCTTGGAAGACTATCCTTTTTGCCCGCCCGGCAATGTGATCAAAGTCCCTCGCATCCCTTCCCTAAATGATGACGGCGATGAGCTTTTTCTATATAATGAAGACGGCACGGAACTGATTGACTTTATGGCTTACACCAGAGATATGATCGCGCGAGACAAGGCGCTTTTACGCTTTGAGAACGACGGCGAAGTGATATGGAAAAAGGGCGATGCCAATCCCGGCAAACCCAATGATTATCAAGATGATATAGACCCAAACTTTGATCCCGAACAGACAGAGCGCATGAAGATCGTCGGTTCGCCCGCATCGGAATATGAACAGATCGGCATCAGCTACGCCTTTGAAGAAGCCGAAGAGCTGAAGATATCCTGCTCCGTATTTGATCTAAAAGGACACAAAGTCCGCACCTTAGCAAATGGTGAAACACATCCCAACCGCGGGATAATCTATTGGGACGGCAAAAACAGCAATGGAAAAAGAGCCGCAAGAGGGCTCTACATCATACTCTGGGAATCTAAATCAGGCAAAGAAAAACTATATAGGCGCCAACTCTCAGCTGTTATCCGGTGAATGTTCCAAAGCGGGATCCAACCAGCTGAAGCGCGTATCCTTCCCCTTTTTAACCCTATAAACATAATCCATAAACTCAGGCGAAATGTCCTCATATTTGGCATGTTCCACGATTATCATACCGCCCTCAGAGAGCATATCTCTTTCAAATATCATCTTTAAAATAGGATTCACCAGACCCTTGTTGTAAGGCGGATCTAAGTAGATGATATCATATTTTTCCTCACAACTTTGAATATAACTCTCCACCTTTTTGCGATATACATGACAATCTTTACCACAATCTAAAGTCTTAACATTATCGAGGATAGTGCCCACCGCCACATTCGCAAACTCCACGAAATCCACCCACTTCGCACCGCGTGAAAGCGCCTCCAAACCAATGCTCCCGGTTCCTGCAAAGAGATCGAGAATCTTCTTGCCTCTTACATCCTGCTCGGTTGCAAAGACCATCTCACGATTGTAATCCGAGGTAGGGCGTGTCCCATATCCGGGAACGCTTTTCAGCCTTCTCCTTCTAAATCTTCCGGCGATAATGCGCATCTATTTCCTGCTCCAGCGTTTACCAAAGCCGGGAACTTTGATCTCCAATTGCTCGATTTTGGCTATAAAACGGGGACAATGAATGAGCTGAATGCTTTCCAATTGCTTGCACTCCCGCTCACATTTGATGCAGATTTTATTGTATTTGGGCTCGGATTTGAGCATTACTGTTTTTTCGGATTTTGCATATCCACAAAGATCCCGAGGAAGTCCGAAAGCGGGATATCTTTGAGCAGGGTATTTTTATCGAAGCGACTGAGCACGCCGATGAGGAGGTCTTGCACGCTTCTATCCTCCATTTCATCGCTATCCGTATCGAGATTCATCTGCGTCTGTTCCTCGATCTCATTGAGCATCATGAAGAGGGCATCCAGCTCCTTATCGTCTGCCAAAACCTCTTCTTCCTCAAATGCGATCTGACTCTCTTCAATGCCTTCATTGAGCCTACCGATTGCGCGAGACATATTGTCGAAACCCTGATGACTGAGAATCTTGAGATAAGCCAGCTCTTCGGGAGTAAAGAGCTTTTCTATGCGATTGTCATAGTCGTTTGAAGAGTCGTTCAAAATGCGCATGTGCAAGGCTTCGATTTTCTCCCTGATGGCAGGCGAAGAATCGTTTTGAGCGATGAGCTCATAGGTTGCAAGTGCGTCATAGAACTGATTTTGCTCCTCAAAAAGTTGTGCCAAGGTAACCGTTGGCGTCCAGCTATATTGCGGTATTTTCATCTCTTTAAAACTCCCAATTATCGTTTACTTAAAGCAAGGAAAAGACAGGGGCAATTTATGTCAATAGTTTTACTGCGTTCTTACTTTAAACGCTGTCTTTTTTATGCTTTTACAATTTACCTTTTTAGTGATTTCGTGATTTTTGTCAACCAAAAAGACTGTTTTTTTGGTCAAATCTCGCCCTTTTCCTACCGCTTCCCTATTGGGTTCAGGTGATGATGTGGTCATGATATGGTCATAGGCATGAGCATATCATAGGCGAAACACGGGCTGAACCCTATGGGGAAGGCATGGAGACTTACTTGATAAAGGTCTCGTCTTTCAGGTCTTTAAAGGCTTGCCTGATCTCGTCGGCGGTGTTCATCACGATGGGACCGCGCCAGGATATGGGCTCGTTCAGAGGTTTTGCACACATGAAGAGCATTTTGAAGCCCTCACCCATGGCAGAGACCTCTATCTCGTTGCCATCTTCAAAGAGCACGATTTGTCTATTTTTGATTGTTTGCCCATCTATCTCAGCATTGCCGTCATAGGCATAGAGAAAGGCGGTATTTCCCTTTGGTGCAGGGAGTTTGACCTTGGTGTTTGCAGGGATGGATACATCCCAATATTGTGGATCGATGAGGATGTCTTGCACGGGTGCGCTAACGCCGTTTAAGCTTCCGCAGATGAGCTTCACCTTTGTGCCGCCATCGAGCTCGACGATTGGCATCATCTCCTGGGTGAGATTGCGATAGCGCGGAGGAGTCATCTTGTGCTCTGCCGGCAGATTTGCCCAAAGCTGGAAGCCATACATCTTGCCCTCAGAATCCGGTTTAGGCATTTCCATGTGGACTATTCCGCTGCCAGCGGTCATCCATTGCACTTCGCCTTTGCCGATCACACCTTTATTGCCGAGGCTATCTCCATGCTCGGCAGAGCCTTCCAGCATATAGGTAATGGTTTCTATGCCGCGATGAGGGTGCCACGGGAAGCCGGCGATAAAGTCTTTGGGATCGTCGTTTCTAAAGTCGTCGAAAAGCAGGAAAGGATCAAAGAGCGGAATGTCATAATATCCGAAAGCGCGATTGAGCTTCACGCCCGCGCCTTCCATCGTCGGGACTGCATCTTTTATTAGTTTTATCTTACGCATGATTACCTCTTATGTGTTTTATATCAATATAATGCGTATCGCGCTTAAACCAAGAGGCTTGCGGAGAAAAGGCTTAGTTCTGCGTATCGGGACGAAGATTTGCACAAATGATAAGCAAGTAGTTTGCCCTCCGCGAACAAATATCTTGACAAAAAAGCGACATTGATTTTCAAGGATAGAACAAGTGGAGGATTAGTCCTAACTGGTAAGGCAGCGGTCTTGAAAACCGCCGGGTTCTGCCCTTGGGGGTTCGAATCCCTCATCCTCCGCCAGTTTTATAGAAGTGAAATACACTAACTGAATAATTCGGTTAGGAGAGGTGACCGAGCTGGCTGAAGGTGCACGCCTGCTAAGCGTGTGTAGGCTTATACCCTACCGAGGGTTCGAATCCCTCCCTCTCCGCCATGAAATAGTGTTGGGCAGTGGCCAAGCGGCTTAAGGCAGCGGGTTTTGGTCCCGCCATCCGGGGGTTCGAATCCTCCCTGCCCAGCCATCTTTTTACTCTGTTGGGATGTCGTCTAATGGTAGGACAGCGGACTCTGGCTCCGTATGTGAGGGTTCAACTCCTTCCATCCCAGCCAATATGAAATCTATCCGGCTCCGATATGCTGCGAGCCGGATATTTTTTTGCCCAAAAAAAGCATGTAATCCCCCTCATTCCCCATATAAACAGGCAAAGCAAACAAATAGGTTGACATTACTCCATGCTTCCAGCTTATGTCGCATTATACTATCTATGGAAATATAAGAAAAAATAAGAGGTATAGATGTCAACAAAGGACAATATCAAAAAACTCCTTGCAAAAGAGCAGGATATCTTGAAGATGGGTGGAGAGAAGGCTCTCGCTCGTCAGAAGGCATCCGGAAAGCTCACCGCTCGCGAGCGGCTCGACCTCCTCTTTGATGAAGGCAGCTTCAGAGAGTTGGATATGTTTGTAAGCCATCGTTGCGACAATTTTGGCATGCCCGATATCGAAATCCCCTCCGATGGGGTGATCACCGGACATGGACTCATCAACGGTAGGCCTGCCTTTGCTTTCTCCCAAGACTTCACATCCCGTGGAGGCTCTTTGGGTGAGATGCATGCAGCTAAAATAGTAAAAGTCCAAGACATGGCGCTAAAAAGCGGAGTGCCCCTGATCGGGATCAATGATTCCGGCGGAGCGCGCATCCAGGAAGGCGTTGATGCCCTCAAAGGATATGGAGATATCTTCTTCCGCAATTCTCGTGCCAGCGGCGTAATACCCCAGATCACGGCGATCATGGGACCCTGCGCCGGCGGTGCCGTTTATTCTCCCGCTATGAACGACTTTGTCTTCATGGTAAAAAATACAAGTTTCATGTTTATCACCGGACCGGATGTGATCAAAGCGGTAACCGGTGAAGAGACTACGCAAGAAGAGCTTGGCGGAGCGATGACGCATAATACCAAGAGTGGAAATGCGCACTTTGCCTGTGAAAGCGATGCGGATGCTATCGAGCAGATCAAGACATTGCTCTCGTTCTTGCCCTCAAATAATATGGAAGACGCTCCCGTATATGACAATCAGGATGATCCCTATCGCGTGTGTCCCGAGCTGGACAGCATCATCCCGGATAGTCCTCGCGAAAGCTACGATATGAAGGATGTGATCAAAAGCGTGGTGGACGACGGTTATTTCTTTGAGCCGCATTATTTCTACGCTCAGAATATGATTGTCGGCTTTGCGCGCCTGAATGGACGCAGTGTGGGAGTCGTGGCAAATCAGCCTACGGTTCTCGCCGGATGCTTGGATATCAACGCCAGCGATAAGGCTACGAGATTCATCCGCTTCTGTGATGCGTTCAATATTCCGCTGCTCACCTTTGTGGACGTTCCCGGCTATCTGCCCGGAACCGATCAGGAACACAGCGGCATCATTCGCCATGGTGCAAAGCTGCTCTGGAGCTATTCTGAAGCAACAGTTCCGAAGCTCACCGTGGTAACGCGTAAGGACTACGGCGGAAGTTATATCGCCATGAGTTCACGCCATCTGGGCGCAGACATGGTCTTTGCTTGGCCGAGCGCCGAGATCGCCGTGATGGGCGCACAGGGTGCTGCAAACATCATCTTTAGAAGAGAGATCGCCGCAGCTGAAGACCAGGATGCAAAGCGTGCAGAACTGATTGAAGACTATGAACAGCGCTTCAATAACCCCTATGAGGCTGCAAGTCGTGGATATATCGATGCCATCATCGTTCCTTCCGAGACTCGCCGTCGCCTCATCGACGCACTGGATATACTCAGCACAAAGAGCGAAAGCTTGCCTCCTAAGAAACATGGCAACATCCCTACCTAAGGAATTGGACAATGAAAACATTTGATAAGAAAGGACTTGCCGCAATCTCTGCGGTAATGGCTCTAATCAGCTCCGAGGATGTTTGCATCCCATACACCGAGCCGGTGCGGGGCAATTATCCTCATCCGTGGTCTGGACATTCACGAAGCCAGATCATGCAGTATAGAGATATCACTCAAAGAAGAATAATAAAAAGAAGCAGATAAATAAGGAGAAACAATGGATAAACACGGTATCCTCGAAATGACCACGATGCGCTATGAAGCGGATCGCCCGGCTGCCGCAAATCCGGTCAAAATCCAAGACCTATCATTCAGAGATGGGCACCAGTCGCTCTTTGCCACTCGTGGCAGAACTGAAGACCTCGTGCGCCTCGCTGAATATATGGATCAGGTTGGCTACTATTCAATGGAAGTCTGGGGCGGAGCAACATTTGACACGATGCACCGCTTCTTGGGCGAAGATCCCTGGGATCGCATTCGTACACTTAAAAAATACATCACAAAAACCCCCTTCTCCATGCTATTGCGCGGACAAAACCTCGTTGGCTATCAAAACTATGCCGACGACGTGGTAGAAGCATTCACTCAGCGTGCTTGTGATAACGGCATCGATATATTCAGAGTCTTCGACGCTCTGAACGACTTCCGTAATTTCACCACCGCAGTGAAGGTGATTCAGAAGAATAAAAAACACTTTCAAGGCGCAATCTGCTATTCGCTGACCGAACAGCGCATGGGCGGAGAAGTATATAACATCGATTATTATGTGCAAAAAGCTAAGCAGCTCGAAGATATGGGCGCGGATAGCATTTGCATCAAAGATATGGCAGGATTGATAGCTCCTTATGATGCCTACAACCTCATTCAGGCGCTGAAAGCGAACGTTAAAGCACCTATTCACCTGCATACTCACTTTACCTCAGGCATGGGTGATCTCTCGCTCTTTAAGGCTATCGAAGCCGGAGTGGATATCATCGACACCTGTATGGGACCCTATGCATATCGCACCTCTCACCCTGGAGTTGAGCCCCTGGTTATCGCTCTCTTGGGAACGAATCGCGATACCGGCATGGATATCAAATTGCTCAACATGATCGGCAAAGAGATGGAAAAGGATATTCCTAAATACATGCAGTTTGCCGATACCACCAAGTTTTCCATCATCGATACAGACGTTATAATTCACCAGACTCCGGGCGGAATGCTCTCGAATCTCGTGAATCAGCTGCGTCAGATGGATGAACTGGACAAGCTGGATGATGTCTTTGCAGAGATCCCGAAAGTGCGTAAAGATCTCGGTCAAATCCCGCTCGTCACGCCCACCAGTCAGATCGTTGGCATCCAGAGTGTGAACAATGCACTCTTTGATACCGAAGACGGCGAATATTCACGCATCACGGAGCAGGTGAAAGACCTCTGCTACGGACTCTATGGAAAGACTACTCTGCCCATCGATGAAGAGCTGCAAAAGAGAGCGCTCAAGGGCTATCCCAAAGGTGAAACGCCTATTACATCGCGTCCCGGTGATGTGATCCCGCCTGCAATGGACGAGGTCGCAAAAGAAACCGAAGGACTCGCCAAAGATCTCGATGAACAGCTCATCGTGGCTATCTATAACGTTACTGGCAAGAAGTTCTTGCGCATCAAACACGGACTGGAGCCCATGCCGGAAGAGATGAAGGCAACCACCCTGGAAGAAGTGAAAGAGATGAACGATCTCATAGCCAAAGCCAAGGCAGGAAAGCTTATCGAAAAGCCGGAAGCTCCTGCAAAACCTGAAGATGCCAGAGAGTTTGATGTGTTTGTAGATGGAAGCTATTTCAAGGTGGAAGTTGCCGAGAAAGGCGGCGCACCTCGTATAGTATCTGCACGTCCCGCACCGGCAGCACCCGCAGCACCCGCAGCGCCCGTCGCTCCTGCTGCTCCTGTGGCACCGGCTGCAGCTCCCGCTCCCGCAGCTTCTCCGGCTCCTGCACCTGCAGCTCCCGCAGCCGCAGTGGAAGATGGTGAATCAGTCACCGCTCCCATGCCCGGCATGTTGGTCAAATATGAAAAGCAGGTTGGAGACAAGATTGCTCGCGGCGAAACTGTGCTCGTTCTCGAAGCGATGAAGATGTATAACAACATCCCCTCTCCCGTGGATGGAACGGTTGTAAGCACTCCCTTCGCAACGGGTGCGAACGTCAATAAAGGCGACATCCTCGCCACCATCAAAGCAGACTAAAGGAGAAACTTCCATGCAGGTAAAAAGCAAGATCATGGATAGCGCTCAGATAGAGCGTAGCATTCAGCGCATGGCGCATGAAATCATCGAACAAAATCGTGGCTTGGATAATATCCGCCTCGTAGGCATACGCTCGCGGGGAGTGCCTTTGGCAAATAGACTCTCGGAATATCTGAAGCTGATCTCAAAGCAGGATGTGCCTGTGGGACTCTTGGACATCACGCTGTATCGCGATGATCTCACCACGATCTCCCACCAGCCCGTTATCAAGGGATCGGAATTGGGTTTCTCCATAGACGGTGCCGTGATAATACTCATCGATGATGTGCTTTATACCGGCAGGACTGTTCGTGCTGCAATCGATGCCATCATGGACTTCGGGCGTCCCAGCCAGATACAGCTCTCGGTGCTCATCGATCGCGGTCATAGAGAACTACCTATCAAAGCTGATTATGTGGGTAAGAATGTGCCCACATCCAGAGATGAAGTAATCAAAGTAAGCCTCTCGGAAACTGACGGAGAAGACAGTGTTAAGATCCTTTTGGCAAAAACATAATAAACGCTATTCAAAGCTGGGAAGCCGGGTCTGTATTGGCCTGGACTCCCAGCTTGATAAGCTGCCCAAAGCGGTGAAAAGCTCCGAGAACCCCATCTTGGAATTCAACCGCGCTATCATCGACGCCACCCATAGTTATGCGGGTGCATACAAGCCCAATCTCGCCTTCTATCTTGCCGATGGCATGCGAGGGCTGGAAGCTTTGGCAGAGACTATCGCCTATATCCCTGATGACATCCCTGTGATCCTGGACTGTAAAGTGGGCGATATTGGTTCCACCATGCAAGGCTATGTAAAGGCTTTCTTTAATGAGCTCAAGGCGGATGCGATCACGATCAACCCGCTGATGGGCAAGGATGTGGTTTCGCCTCTCTTAGAGATAGAGGGGAGCTTTGGCTTTGCGCTGGCGCTTACTTCAAATCCCGGTGCGGATGACTTCTTTCATAATGCAAAGATGAAGCTGGAAGTGCCGAGATGGATGCAGCAATATCCCGTGGAGAGAATAGGCGCCGTGGTAGGAGCCACACAGGTTCAAGACCTCAAGCTTATGCGAGAGCTTATGTCCGGCAGACTCTTTCTCATTCCAGGAATAGGAGCGCAGGGCGGAGACCTCAGAGCCGTCTTGGATAACGCCGTGCATAGTCCCGAAGATCCACGCATCCTGATCAATAGCTCGCGCGGGATCATCTTCGCCTCAGTAGATGATGACTTCGCGCATAAAGCCGGCGAGGCAGCAAAAGAGCTTTTCGAGCAATCCCGAGCCTAAGCTCTATTTAGCTTTGTTTCTAAGCGCTTGATTCTTTTTGAGAGCGCTTCGAGCCTCTTTGCATTAGGTTTATATCTGCTGTTTTCAAATGCCTGAGCTTTAAGAGCGTAGCTCAGCGCTTCATCAAGGCGCCTGTCGCGCTCAAGGATGATCGCCGCCTCTATCATGGCATCTCCATGCGAAAGCTCAGCTGCCATCTCAAAAGCCTCCAATGCCGTATTATAGTCCCTTTCTTTCTTCAAGATCATACCCAAGTCGTAAGCGATATCGGCACTCACAAAGCCTTCCGAGATGAGGTCTATCAAGATGCGGCGTGCTGTCTTCATCTCACCCACGCTTTCATAAAGCCGCGCTAGGGCATGATAGTCTATGCGATGATCTTTCCCCGCCTTAGGTGGATAGCTCGCATTGTCCGCAATCAGCGCAAAGAGTATGGCAAGATAGAGGATATCATCATGATTGTGAGCAAAGATGCGCTTTATCAGCTCGGTCTCCCCGCTATAGAGAAAGTCTTGATATGCCTGTGGAACTTGCGCACCGGGGATATCCGTTTCAGGGCAGCGAGGATGGTCTAAGATATAATATTCAATGTTTTCCAGTGCACAGGAGGAGAGCCGTCTTTTCCACATACGCCGCGCTAAATGAAGCACATCGAGATGAGCTATCTCTCGCAGATTGAGCCAGATGTGATGATATAAAAGCCGCGATTCCAGCACGGGGATATCAAAGCTTTTACCATTGAAACTGAGGATAATGCTGCGGCTTTCGAGGAGCTCTCGCAGGCGGTCGAAGCTATTCTCTTCCGCATCCGGATCGGGCAAGAATATCTGCTCCACCACGAAATGCTCCTCCTCATAATATCCCAGACCAATCAGAAAAGCGAGAGTCCCGCTACGCCCCAAGCCACTGGTTTCCAAGTCCAAAAAGAGCATATCCTCAAGAGAGAACTCAAAGCCCTCATCAAACTTCGCCCAGCTTTTGATGATCTTCGGCACGCTCTCAGCATAGATAGGAAAGCCCTCAAAGCGCATAGACAAAGGATGCCGAGTGCGACGGATGAACACATTATCATGCTCATGAGCGGAAAACTCTCCCTCAAAGTCTCGCCGGATGCAAGCCCGAAGGAGCCCTTTCATCTCTTCTTGAAAGTCATAGCGTTCCATAAGCCGATGCCGTGCGCATATAAGAAAGGAGGCGAAATCTCTTCCGCCCCCTTCGCTTATCTATTATTTATTAATTAGATATGGCCTTTTCCAAGACCACGGACTTTGCAGCCCAATTCTTTATATTTATTAAGTTTCTCGTCGTTGAGGAAGTTCGAGCAGTCCACGATGAGCGGCTTTGTTCCACACATCTCAAGCAGTTTTTCGGGCTCAAGTTCGATATAATCTTTATGCCCGACGCCGAAGACCACAACATCGCTGCCTTTAACGGTTTTAGCTATGTCTTTCTCTACGACAACTTCAGGAAGCTCATCCCAAAATTCCACGTAAGAATCATGAGCTTTCACCACAGCTTTATCTTTTTGCAAGAATTTCACCAATATCTCGCTGGGGCTATGTCTCGTATCGCCAACGTTTTCCAGGTATGATACACCGAGAAGGGCAACATTGACATTCTCAAGCTCAGGGAAGTCTCTTTTGATGATGTCGATGGTATGCAAAGGCATAGTGTCGTTGATATTAACGCTATTAATTGCCACATCAAGCGAGCCTTCGAGATCAAAGAGCGCGCCCATTGACCAATTTGCCAAGACGGGATCTTTCGTGAGGCAATATCCGCCTACGCCCAAGGAAGGACGCAAGAGGTTGTCATGGGTTCCTTTACGCATGCGGATTGCATCGCGCACTTTAAAGATATCCACTCCTATCTCTTCGGCAAACTTTGCCCATTCAAGGGTGAGAGCGATGTTCGAAGCGCGATAGCTATTTTCCATAGTCTTCGCCATTTCACTGGCATTGGTGCTATCGAGCTGCGTGAGCGGAAATTCTTCCGTGTTCAAAACATCGGTAAGGAATTCGCGACAGAGGTCTATGCTCTTTTGGTTGATACCGGAAAAGACGCGCCAGAAATCGCGAATGGAAGACACGTAATTTGCACCGGGCATCACTCTTTCATAGGAGTGAGCGATGAGCGGGGGATTCTTTTCAATATCGATACCACGCTTGGTAAATTCTTCTTCCATGATGGGTTTGACTACTTGTTCACAGGTTCCGGGCGGGACTGTGGTTTCCACGAGCACCATGCAATCTGGGCTGATATTTCTGCCCAACATGCGCATGCCTTCGCTGAAGTGAGTCATGTCACAATAGCCTTTTTCAGCTTCGCCGAATGCGGGCTTTGTGGCATCCAATTGAATATCAACTACCACGATATCAGCCAATGAATACACGCTTTCTTCGCTGGTAGCACGGAAATTTTGCTTTTCCACCACTGTGCGATGGAAGATTGCCGGAACTTCCGGATCTGAAGAGCTTACGGGTGTAACACCACTATTGATCACGGGAACTTTCCAATACGAGCGCTGAGAAGCGCGTTGATGTCCGTGAACAAAGTAGATAGGGTTTCCGTCTTTATCGGTTGCATCTGCAATAACTGTTGCCATAATACAGCCAACAAAACCGAGGCCTTGAACGGCTACGATTTTACGACCCTTTGCGCGTTGCTCTTCGGTTATTTGAACCAAAAGCTGACGCTCCTTTTCACTTTCTTCGGCGTTTGGAATAGGATATTCCGTGCCGTCTGGAGCTATAGATACTTTCAACATAATCCAATTTCTCCTCTTATGCCTATTGTTTATTCATTGAACGTTCAGTATTTAGAATTGCAATTTACTGTCAAGAAAATAATGTTTTAAATCGTGATTTATTTAACGATTAGCCGCTACTGATCTAATAACTATCTATATTACATGATCTTTGATGCCTTGGCTTCTGTTGTGAAATAAAGATAAATCTTTCTTGCTTGACAAAAAGCTTTAACTTAATTTAGCTTGAAAAACTAAATATCTGTCGGATGTGATGAGATGAATATGAAAAGCTTTATGATTCGTATCACTACGTTAATTCTACTCTTGGCCTTTGCCGTGGGACTTTGTGCCAATGCAGGATCTATGTTTGAAATAGCGGACAAAGACAATACTTTGAGCTCTGCGCCGGTTATCTATGGCGACAAAGTTTTATTTAATATCTATGCAGGATTGGACGATTTTTCTGCCCATGAACGTGCAGTAGTAATCAGCAAAAGACTGAAAGATCTCGCGGAAGCTGTAAGTCTCACGCAAGACAGCCTCCACATCCAAATAGAGGAAAGCCGCCGTCATATACTCTACGCAGATAAACTCATCATGATCATAGCCGATGCGGATACTATTGCGCTTAAAGAAGATGCAGACGAGATTGCCGGTGCATATCACAGCCTGATCTCCGAGAGGTTCATCCCGCTTTTCATCAGTTATAGTTTCAAAGACAACATCTTTAGCATCATCAAGACCATTCTTTTGGCAGGCTTGGTAATCGCCCTCGCAATCGCTCTATTCCGCTTATTGGCTCGGCTCATGGACATGCTCAAACGCCTCGTAGCAAGGTTCAAAAAAGAGTATTCCCTGGGCATAGTAGTGCGCGGATTCCGCATTCTCACGGCGGAGCAATTCGATAAAACCCTCAGCTTTCTCATCAGTTTGACCAACTTAATCCTCATCATTATACTCAGTTATTTTGCTCTATATTTCTTGCTCTATGTGATTCCCTACACACGCTTTATAGCGTTGCAACTTCAAGCATATATCATGCGCCCCATCGCTGAGGTGGGACACGCCATCTTACACTATGTGCCAAATCTGTTTTTCATCGCTGTAGTTATCTTGGTATCTCGTTATTTACTCAAGTTCTTACGCTATTTCTTTGACGAAGTAAAGAAGGGGAACATCCATTTCAAGAGTTTCTATGCCGAGTGGGCGGACTCCACCTATCAGATCGTGAAGTTTCTCATCCTTTTCTTTGTTGTCGTCATCATCTTTCCCTACTTGCCGGGCTCAGGCTCTCCGGCTTTCCAAGGCATCTCAATCTTCGTTGGTGTCTTGGTTTCATTGGGTTCGTCAAGCGCGATTTCAAACATCATCGCCGGGATAATCCTCACCTATATGCGCGCTTTTCGCATTGGTGATTTCATTAAAATCGGCGATAAAGAGGGCTTCCTCATCGAGACCTCACTACTCACCATCAAGATCAAAACCGTCAAAAATGTGGAAATCAGCATACCTAATTCAGTTGTTCTTAGCGGAAATATCACGGACTATAGCAGCTATGCGCGCGAAGGAAATCTCATCCTGCACACAAATGTTTGCATGGGCTATGAAGTGCCCTTCCAAAAGGTGGTGGAGATCCTCAAAGACGCCGCGCTTAAAAGCGAGGGTATAAACACCAAAAAAGAGCCCTTCGTGCATATTAAAAACCTAAACGATTACTATGTGGAATATGAACTTAACGCCTATACGGATAAGCCTGAAAGCATGGCCAGATTGTATTCCGAACTTCATAGAAACGTGATGCTGGGCTTTGAGGCGGAAGGAATCAGCCTGCTCTTGCCCACTCAGAGCGCCATTAAGATCAAGGAAGACAAGGCTTAAGCCCACCCCTTGCCTATTGGTTTCAGCTCAGTTTACGCCTATGATATGGTCATGTCTACGACCATATCATGACCACATCATCACCAGAACCCCATAGGGGAGGCGCAGTAAAGGCAGGAAAACAAGAAAAAAAAGCGAGAACAAATCACATTGAACTCGCTTAATAGTTATCGATTTAGCTTAATTATTAGCTATCACCGCCTCTTCAGAAAGCTCCGGCGGTTTATCGCCATCCTCTTTACCACCCAGCAAAGCCTCTATCTGAGAAAGCAGTAGCCCGCTGAGAACCAATCCCAATCCCAAAAGGGTCTTAATCCCTATCTTATCTTTGAGGATAATTGCTGCCAAAAAGACGGTAAAAACAGGGATGAGATTCGTAAAAACGTTCGCCTTTGCCACGCCTAATTTGCGGATCACATCGGTATAGAGCACAAATGCGCCGATGCTGGCAAATAGCGACATCGCCACGATGGTGGAAAGCCCTTCGCCACTGTGTTGCATGCTAAAGAAATGCGAGCCGTCTTTAAAGATAAAAAGCGGCAAAAAGAAAATCATCCCAAAGATGGATTGATAGCCCACGATGGTGGTGGTGCTGTATTTGAGCGTAAGAGGGCGCACAGAGATGCCATAACCCACAGCGCCGATGATGGCAAGGAAAAGGAGGAGAAAGCCCTTTAAACTACCGCTAAACTCGCCTTGCCCCAAGGTCATGACCACCACCCCTAAGCAAGAGAGAATAATCCCGCCGAGAACCAGCTTGCTGAGCCGCTCCCTAAGCACTATCCACGCGCCTATTGCGGCAACGATTGGAATGGTGGCAATGATGATGCTTCCCACGCTGCTGGAAACATATTGCATGCCATTTGCCTCGCCGATGAAGTATAAAAAAGGTTCAAAAAAAGCGACGGCGATCATTTGTCGGAGATCCCGCCGTTCCATCTTGAAACTACCTTTTTGGAAGACCATGAAAACAAGTAGGATGACGGAAGCCAAGAGCAGGCGGAGGAATACCACTTCATAAGGACGATAGCCGCTCTCGAAAGCCACTTTATACCAAACAAAGGTGATACCCCAGCAAAAGGCTGCAGCAACTGCCCTGATATAGGTTGCCCAGAGTTTCATATCAGATAAAGTCCTTCACTTCGCCATCGGCGATTTCTTTGATCTTGCCGCCGTCGTTGATATCACGGCATTTGCCGGCCTCGATCTTGCCGCTATCCGTGTAGCCGCGCATCTCCCAAAAACCGGGGACGTAGTAATCCATCAATTCAATCTCTATCATGCTTTTGGCAGATTTGTAGCCCCAAAGATAGGGGATCAGTGCGCGGATGGGGCCGCCATAATCTTCGGTGAGCAATTCATCGTCGAAAGCCCAAGCTATCAGTGAGCGCTCTTTTTCGGCAATGCTGCGCGGGATTGAGGTATCATAGATGCGTCCAACAGACCAAAATCTGACGTATTTGCAGCTTTCATTGACCTGCACGCGCCTGAGGATTTCAGCAAAGGAAACTCCCGTCCATGCACCAAAAACAGACCAACGCGTCACGCTGGTGAGCCTGGCTTCTACGCGCACTTGCGGCATCTCTTGAAGATCTTGCCAGCTAAAGATTTGTGGCTTTTTGCAAGAGCCGTGAACCTTGAGTGTCCAGCTCTCTCTATCCAGTGCGCCGGGATGTCCTTCAGCCCAGAAAATGGGGGTATTCATCTTGGCAAGTTTAGTCATAAATCTCTCCGAAACTGTTGATTATATCGCTGGGCAGAATGCTGAAACTCTGCCTTGTTTTGCTGAGGTGTTCAGCCGTTTTGCCCATGAGTAGAGCCGCGGAACTCGCTGCATCCATGAGGTTTAGCTTTTGAGCGGCAAAAGAGGCGATTACTCCTGCCAAGGCATCTCCGCTGCCGCCGGTGGAAAGAGCGTCGTTACCGGCTGAGATGATGCGCAATTCGTCTTGCGTGCAGAGTATATTCACATGGCTCTTAATCAGGATGCGAGCGCTGTGCTTCTGGCTGAAAGAGCGTGCATGTTTGATGGGATCTTTATCGAAGTCCTCGCGTGTGATGCCGGCGATCCTGCAGAATTCTGCCTTGTGTGGCGTGAGCAGGATGTTGTCATTGCCTATGAACTCATAAAGTTTTGGATCTCGGCTAATTAGGGTGAGCGCATCGGCATCCACGATGGTGGGGCATTTTGAGTTTGTTAATACTGTTTTGAGTAGTGATTTTGCTTCTTCGTCCAAGCCTAAGCCGGGGCCGATGCAGATGGCGTCTGCTCTTTGGATGATCTCGATAAGCTCGCCCGTGTCTTCCGTGAGCTTCTTTGCCATGATCTCAGGGGCGCCCACTTTCATGGCGAGCGAAGCTTTGGGGCTGTGTAGCGAAACCAATCCGCCACCACTGCGCAAAGCGGCCAATGCAGTGAGGCAAACGCTGCCCTCAAAGCCGGGACTACCGCCAAATATCTCTATCCTGCCATAGCTGCCTTTGTGGCTTTCGGCAAAGCGCTCAGGGAGGATCAATTCTCTATAAAAGAAGCTGTTTATTTCGTCAAAAAAAGAAGGCGGAATGCCTATGGGAAGGGTGATGATCTCACTGCAGTATCTCTTTCCATCGCCCAAAAGATGCCCGTATTTCAAGGCGGCGATGGCAAGCGTGAGATCCATCATCAGAGCGCTGCCATTGCCCGTATTAGCGTCTATGCCGGAGGGAATATCCAGCGCGACTCGCCTCTGTGGCAAGGGTGAAAGTAGCTTGAAAAGCTCGGCTATCTCATCGGGTAAACTTCCGCGGAAACCTATGCCGTAGATGGCGTCGATGATCACGCCGAAGCTCCTAAGATCAGGCATCTTGCCACTGCACAAGTCAGCGGCTTTCTTGATATGGATAATGGGAATATCCAACTTCTCACACAGGCTGCGGTTTGCCTTCGTCTCTTTGCTATAGTTCTTCTTTCCAAAAGAGAGGATGAGTATATTCTTCGTGATTTGATAGAGGTGGCGCGCGACCACATAGCCGTCCCCGCCGTTGTTTCCGCTGCCGCAAAGCACTAATGCGCCCTGCTTCAATTCATCGGGATAGCGGCTGATAATCGCATCCGTGCAGCGCACTCCGGCACATTCCATCAGCACTCGCGAAGGGGTCTTATATTCCTCAATTGTTCTCTTGTCTATATCCAGCATCTGTTTGCGATCTAAAATAATATCCATTTCTTTCTTCTCTTCGGCGTTGCCGTGTTTAGGCGAATCTCAAAGGCCGTGCCTTCATTGATCGTGCTTTGCAAGACCCTGATTCTACCGTGGTGATATTCTTCCACAATGCGCTTGGCGAGGCTAAGCCCCAGTCCCCAACCGCGTTCTTTGCTGGTGACGCCGGGCTCAAAGATCTTCTTCCACTGATTGCGCGGGATGCCTTTGCCCTCATCGCGGATGTGAACATAGACGTAAGGCTCCTTAGAGGTTGCGGTGATGATGATATCACCACACTTGCCAATCATGCTGTCCATACAGTTTTTAATGATGTTTTCCATAGCCCATTTGAAGAGCTCCGGCTCCACCATTACTTGTATCTCCTCAATCTTGCTGATTAGGTGAATCTCGAGCTTTGTGCTGTGATGATGCGGCAGGCGATGGCGGAAATACTCTATGAGTTCCAAGAGTATCTTATGAAGATTGTGCGGCTTGAGCTTCACTCCGCTGCCCACTTTGCCAAATCTTGAGGCTATGCTGGTAAGCAGCTGTAGGTCATGCAGCATGAGATCATAGATCATCTTTGTGTTTTCGGCGCTTCTGCCTTCGGGCGGAGAGTTTGCGAGATACTCAATGCCGCCGGTGAGCGAAGTTATGGGCGTGCCGAATTGATGTGCCGTCTCTTTTGCCAAAGACACCCATAAGGACTCTTTTTCAGATCTATTGATGATAAAGAGGCTGTATCCGCCAAAGAAGACCACCATCAGCGCCAAAAGCACCTCTAAAAGGATTGTAAAGCGGATATATGAGAGGGATTGTGGGCTGGAGAAATAGATGTAGCCGATGCTGTCCGCTTCGTTCGTGATAGGCACTTCGGTCATGGTGCTTTGCTGTGAGAGCAAGTCCTGCTGGTCTTGTCTGGAAAGCTGAGTGAAGTGAGTGTGCTCGTCGATGGTGACGTTGCGCCAAAAGAGTGGTTCGCGCTCTCTATCAGTGACGATCAGCGAATAATTCACATTGCGAATAAATTGCTCAAAAGAGATGGGCTTGCTGTAGAAGGCATATCCCGAGACTCCTCTATTGTATGAAAGAGGGGTTTTCTCCATGTTCTCCATCATGTCTTGCAAGAGTATCTGTAAGTCCCGCTCCAGTTCCGGGAAAGGGATGTCCGGCGGTACAGATACATTCTTCCACATCACGGGCTGAAGGGTCTCGTCCGTTATGATGATTGAGATGGGGTTTGCGTTCATGAAATCGATGGAAACATAGTCCCAGAGTAGCTGTTGAAAGTCATCGCGCGTGGTGAATTGCAGATATTTGCTGCTCAGCTCGGTGATAAGCTGGGCGTTCTTTTCGGCATGCCTGAGATATCCGTCCGTGTATGCCACATAATTTGCGAAGATATGAGGTATGTTTTCGTGCTCTTCGCGCGCTTTATTGATCAGGTATTGGGTGTATAAGGTGAGCACCAAAAACACCAAGAGAGAGGCATAGACGAAAATCAGCCTCAATCTATGCGAGAAATTAGTGTTCTTTAGCCTTCTTCCAGTGCGAGTCGAGCTCATCTAAATCTGCCTCATTGATGTCTGAGTCTTTGTATTGCGCTTCTATGTATTGAAATCTGTCGTAGAACTTTCTATTGGTTGCCTTCAGCGCCGCTTCCGCGTCTATATCCAGCTTGCGAGCGAGATTGACTATACTGAAGATGAGATCGCCCAGTTCCTCTTCTATCGCTGCCTTTTCGCCGGATTTGAGCGCCGCCATCAGCTCGCCGTGCTCTTCCTCTATCTTGTCGCAGACGGGAGGGAGCTCCGGCCAATCGAAGCCTACCGATGCGGCTTTCTCTTGCAGGCGCCAGGCTTGGATGAGAGCGGGCATGCTGCGCGGAACTCCGTCCAAGATGCTCTTGCGATCTTTCTTTTCTTTCTTTTTGATGAGCTCCCAGTTCATCTTTACTGCATCGGCGGTATCTACATCCTCATCGCCGAATATGTGGGGATGGCGACGTATCAGCTTGTCATTGATGGCTTTCAGCACGTCTTCCATGCCGAATTTATCTTCTTCTCGGGCAATTTGGACTTGGAAAACCAAGTGTAGCATGAGGTCGCCCAGTTCCTCGCGCAGTGCATCATCGTCTTCATCTTCTATGGCTTCAATCACCTCATAGAGCTCTTCTATGAAGTTTGGCACCAGAGACTTAGAGGTTTGCTTCTTATCCCAAGGACAGCCCTTGGTTTCGTCTCGAAGATCGTCAACGATTTGTATTAGTTTTTCAAAAGCTTTCATATATGTTCCTTTATTGTTGAAGAGGGGGTGTAACAGAGGGCATTGATGGCTGCAAAGACAATCCAATAGTTGTTATACCAGCAGATTGAGCTGGGCAAGACCGATGCCGGAATGAAGAGAATCAAGACCCAGATATAGCTCATATATAGCGCTTTGGCTTTGCCCTCTGACTCGCGATATTTCTGCCAAAGCAGATGCAGCCACTTTAGATATAAATAAGCAAAGATCATCAGCGGGATGACGCCAAAATTGCCCATGAGTTCCAGCATCCAGTTGTGCGCATTGATGATTCCGGCTGTGCGATGGGTGCGATCCGTGCTCATATGACGTTCGATATTACCACCGCCCAGACCCATGAACTTACTCTCTGCAGTGAGCTCAAAGATTTCGCCTATCAGATGTTTGCGTATTTTAACCGAGCTCATTTTAACCGTCTCCGTCTCTGAACGCAGGCTGCCCAATTCATGTTCCAAGAGCCCTGCCCCTATCTTTGCCTGCACCGGAAAGATCTGTACAAACATAAACAGAGCAAGCGCAATCCCCGCAAGCGAGAGCAGCCTATAGCGTTTCTTCATAAAAAAGATGAAGAACACTCCCAAAGCCGCGGCTGAGACCAACATCGCTATCCTTGCGCCTTGTATGGTGATCACTGCCAAAAAGAGCACCGTCGAGCTGACAGAGACTATCTTACCCCAGATATTGGGCACCAGCCGAGCAAAGAAGAGCATTACAGGAAAGAGCATCAACAGGAACGCCGCAAGGTTATTCTCGTTATAAAAAGGTCCCGTTGGTATAGGCATTGGATTTTGATACAAGCGCGAGGAAGGCAGATGGCTGAAGGTAATAATCTCCCACAAAGCCGTCAGGAAATAGATCCCCACAATGAACATCAAGAAATAATGTCCTTTTGCAAGAATAGCAGGGTTATTGCGCAGGAATATCTCAAATATCATGAATGTGACCAAATAGCGGAAGATGAGATAGGAATACTCCAAAACAGCGCTCTTATCCACCGCCCAAAGGTAGCCGATCAACGAATATATCAACCAAAACACGAGGAAAAACAGCGCCTCGAAGTTTGCCTTACCAAGCACCAATGTCTTGGGAAAGATAAAGAGCCAGCTCAGCCCCACAAAGCCCATGCCAAAAAACCAGGCACTGCTAAGACGATAGTTGGTAGGATAGAACTCAAGAACGGCAAAGATCAGCATCATCAGGCACAATATCAAGTGCGGGCTGAGCGTGAATGCAAAGCCTCTGCTTCTGACTTCTCTGCCTATGATGCTGCCATCCATCATTCTTTATCCTTACCTCGCAAGGTCTTGCTTATCAGATCTATCTTTTCTTTATTTTGCGCAGCAGATTCTATGATGAGCGCAATGATGAGGGAAAGAAGTCCCGCCGCAAGCGTGCACACAATCACGATGATAGCGCGCTTAGGTTTACTACGTCTTCCCGCTTCCTGAGGCGCATCGAGCACCTGAAAACTGGGCATATCGCGTTCTTCTTCCAAACGTGCGAGTTCATACTGCGGATAGAGGAATTCCACCACCGTTTTCTTGATCTCGGCATTCATCTTCAGCATGCTCCACTGCATGCCCAGATCCGGCACTTTATCGATCTGAATCAGGTAATCAGGGCCAAGATTGCCGCCTATCTTCTCCATCTCGTCCAGCCTATCTTTCAAAAGATCATACTTTTGCTTGAGCTGTTGCACGGGTATGGATTGTTCGGAATACTGAGTTCTTGCCAGCTCAAGCTCTATCTCGGATTGCAGAAGCTCGGTGACGATCTGAGAATATATCTTCAGCCCAGAATCCGTCTGCATCTCCAGCGCGATGGCTTTGTTCTTCTCTTGGAATTCCTTAACCGCAACCGCCAGCGAATCCACATCTTTCATATGTTTATTCACCTGTTCTTCGAGGAAGGCACGCTTCATCTTACTCTTATAATTGCGATGATTTTGATTATAATCTTCCAACTCTTTCAGATAAAACTCCACAATCTCTTTAGACAGCGTCTTATCCTTGGTCTCGGCAACTATGGTAAGCAGGTATGATTCATTGTCATATTCCAGCGTTATCAAACTGCTTTGCAGGCGATAGATGGCCTTCTCCATTGCTTCCATAGGCGGCTTTTTGATCTTGAAATAAGGGATGAGATCAAACTCGCGCACCACATTCTCGCGGAAGGTTCTACTCTTCATCACGGTGATGAAATCCACGGCATACTCACTCTTCGGCGTCTTGATAAAGCTGCCGCCGATGAGATCGGTGATGCTGCCGCTGATGGCGCCGATAGACTCGTTATCCACGATGGGAATCAGGCTGGCGCGACTCTTGAAATAGTGCGGCGCCAAAAGTGAATAGACTATAGCCGCCAATGCCGCAATCAGCGTGAACACGATGATGAACTTGCGGCGCTTGGCGAAGATCAGGGTCAAATCCAAGATTCCTAATTCTTTGTTCATTACAATTTCCTTTAGATCTTTAACTGAAGCCAGGGTTTTAAGACTTCCGGCAGATTTAGGCTGCCATCAGGATTTTGAAAGCTTTCCAGGATGGCGATCATGAGGCGAGGAGTAGCCACTCCGCTACCGTTAAGAGTGTGCACATGGCGCATCTTTCCTTCCGCATCCTTATAGCGGATATTGGCGCGACGAGCCTGAAACTCACCGAAATTACTCACCGATGAGACCTCTAAATATCGTTCTGCTGCCGGCGCCCAAACTTCGAGATCATAAGTCTTTTGACCCGCAAAGCTAAGATCCCCCGTTGCCAGATTCACCACGCGATAGTGCAGCCCAAAGGCCTTCAGAATATCCTCGGCATAAGCCAGCAGTTCATCCAGCATGCGCGAAGAATCCTCCGCCTCCGTGAAAGAGACCATCTCCACCTTGTTAAATTGATGTAAGCGCTGCAAGCCACGCGTATCTTTGCCATAGCTACCCGCTTCACGACGGAAGCACGGCGTATAAGATACAAACTTCTGCGGAAGCTCCTTATGCGAAAGCACCTCATCGGTATAGATATTCGTCACCGGCACCTCGGCTGTGGGAATGAGGAAGAGATCATCATGCTCGGCATGATACATATCTTCTTTCAACTTCGGGAGTTGCCCCGTGCCTATCATCGCCTTTCTATTTACCAATAGCGGAACCATGAGCTCCGTAAAGCCATGCTTTTGGATATGCATTTCCAGCATGAAATTGATGAGCGCACGCTCCAGCGAAGCTCCGAGGCCTCTGTAGATGGGGAAGCCGCTACCGGCAATCTTTGCTCCGCGTGGGAGGTCTAAAAGCCCATTGATCTCAGCGATTTCGAGGTGATCCTTAACCGCGAAATCAAAGTGAGGCTTCTCCCCCTCATAGCGAAGTATCTCGTTCGCACTCTCATCTTTGCCTATGGGAACGCTGTCTTCAGGGATGTTTGGGATAGAGAGCAGGATCTCATCACGCTCTGCGCCGAGCTCGGCAAGGCTTGCCTGAATATCTTTGATGCGAGCGGCAAGCTTTGTCATCTCTTCCAACTGGGAACTTGCATCTTCCTTGGCGCGTTTTTTCTTTGCTATCTCTTGCGAAACCGTGTTTTGATGCGCCCTTAAGCCCTCAAATTCATATTGTTCTTTACGAAAAGCTTCGTCCAATTCCAAGAGCTTATCCAAGTCCGCCTTTTCATTCTTATCGATAATCGCCTGGCGAACGATCTCGGGATTATTGCGTATAAACCTAATATCAATCATTTTTATTATCCATTTCTAATCTTTATTGCGCTGTCTATCATCTTCAGAAAGCTTGCTGCTTCCAGGGATGCGCCGCCTATCAAGCCGCCATCTATATCCGGCTTTGAGATAAGGCCTTCTATATTTTCCGGCTTCATGCTGCCGCCATAGATGATGCTGATCTTTTTGCTGAGCTCAGCAGAATATCTCTCTTCCAGCCATCTGCGGATGAGAGCGTGCACCTCTTGTGCCTGCTCACCGCTGGCAGTGCGTCCCGTGCCTATTGCCCAGACCGGTTCATAGGCAATCACGAGGTCTTTATCGGAATATATATTCACATCTTTCAGACATCCCTCAAGCTGACTTATGATCACATCCTCGGTATCGCCGCTGTCGCGCTCTTCCAAGCTTTCGCCAATGCAGAGAATCGGCGTGATCCCAACAGATGCCAAAGCAAGCAATTTCTCGCGAATGAGCGCATCATCCTCAGCATGATAGCTTCGCCTCTCAGAATGGCCTATGATGCAATATGGCATAGAGATTGATTCCAGCATCAGCGCCGAAACCTCTCCCGTAAAAGCGCCCTTTTCGTGCATGCTCACATCCTGAGCACTAAGCTTCAGCGGACTATCGCTCAGCCCCTCATAAGAGACGCCGAGGAAAGGAAAAGCCGGAGCAACTATCGCAGTTATCCCCTTCATATCCTTAGTTTTCAAACCATCTGCCACTTCACTTATAAAGCTTCTTACCTCTGAAAGGTCTTTGTTCATTTTCCAATTGCCTGCAATGATAAATTCTCGCACAATTCACCTCATTCTATGATATTTATTCTTATATACCAGTTTGTAAAGTGTTTGGAATCGTCAAGACTTTTTCGATACACGGCATTAAACGACACCGATTTATCTGTTTTAACACTCGACAAAACTCGTATTTCGGACTATACTTTCTTTAAAAGACTATAAGGATTCACTATGCATAAAAAGCAAATACTCATAGAGTTCGGCTCGAACACCGCAAAAGTATTCTCGCTTAGCAAGATCAAGCCTTTGGGTAAAACCGAGATCCATCCCCTGCGCTTGGCAGATGGCCTGGATTCTCAAGATCGCCTCGCATCCCCCATGATAGACGAGATGATCCGCCTCATCGACGATACAAAAGCCGAGTATCCCCACGCCGAGCTCCACCTCATCGCCACCCAAGCTTTGCGCAGTGCCAGCAATCAGGCAGAGATCATCAGCAAACTATACAACACCACAGGACTTAGTTTACAGATCCTCAGTCCTCATGATGAAGCGCGTGCCGCCTTCATGGGAATCATGGCAGTAAGCCGCGTCCAAGGCGATATGCTCTCCTTCGACATAGGCGGCGCCAGCACTGAGATTATCTTTGGCAAAAGCGGTAAGCTTAAGCAGTGGAAGAGCTTCCCCTTGGGTGCAGTGAATCTTAGCATGCATAGCCAAGCTGACCCCTCCTTTTATAGCCAAATAAACCGGCTCATCACCAAAGACTCCATTGCAGAGATCATGCCTTCAAACATCGAAAGCTTTACTCTCATCGGCTGTGGCGGCAGCGTGAATACCGCACTCTTTATCGCGCTTGCTCATCACTCTCAGAGTCATAGTGAAGATCAAGAGCACGAGCTTTCCAAGGCCGAGATCAACCGCCAGATAGAGCTAATGCGTCCGCTTTCCACCGCTGAGATCGCATCCATCCCCGGCATGGATCCCACTCGCGCAGACATCATGCTCGCCACACTTTGCATTATCCGCCACATCATGGATATAAGCCATAAAGAGAGCTTCTCCATCAGCAGCGGAGGAGTGCGCCAGGGCTATTTCCTGCTTTGAAGCCTTGAGCTCACAAACAAGTTTTCTTGCAAAACAAAACTCATAGTCTCACAAAAGAAATTTTAGCCTCTACTTATATATAGGAGCCCAAAAGTGGATTTTCTGACCAAAATCGGCAACTATTTTTTAGGCACTCTCGTAAAATATTGTAAAACAAGGCCTGAAATATTTCTAAAAAAACAAGATTTTAAAATATTATGTAAACTTGATGACTTTTTTGCCACATTTTTCTTTTCAAAAAACGGATATTTCTAAAAAAACCAAAACAAAAAAAACCGACTTTTCAAACACATAAAAAAGAGCTCCACAATCGGGAGCTCTTTTCATTATTTAATTTATACTTTATTTCATCAGCACAGCTTTTTTATTCACAATGGTCTTTCCGGCTTTCAAGCGAATGAAATACACGCCGCTGGATAGCCTCTGTCCGTTATTATTTGTGCCGTGCCATACATATTCATAGTGCCCCACATCCTGCTTTCCACGATCTATGGAGCTCACCAATTGTCCGCGAGTGTTATAGACATATATGTTCACATCCTCTTTATCTTTGAGGCTATAAGCAATCGTGGTGCTGGGATTGAAGGGGTTTGGATAGATACTCTTGATGGTTGTCACCACGGGCACCACTCCTTCAGGACCATCTTCAATCTCATAGTTTAAGGTAAGCGGACCAACCACATCTTCTGTGCCATTGATATCCAACACCATAAGCCAGTAGTAATATACTCCTGTCTGATAGAGTTCTTTGTCCGTGAAGCTATATTTGGTCTCGTTTGAGCTATTTGTAGCGGGGATGAGGCTGGAAATCAGTTCTGCTTCATTAAAGGTTTCCTGCATATTTTTATAGATATAGAAGCCATTTACACCCGTCTCAGACTGAGTTGTCCAGTTGATAACGGCATGATTTTGCTTGCTCAGCGTGACACTGAAGTGTGAAAGCTCTACGGGAAGAGTGGGATCTTCATTAGAAAGTATTACATTAAATATTCGTCCGGTTTGGCCAATGGTTCCGGGAATATCTAAAACAAGGCTTCCGTTTGAATTCTTTGCACCTCCTGAACCTGAAGATGATATCCAGTTGCTGCCATCATGATAGGAGGCAAAGCTATAACTACTATTTTTGATTGTGACCGCTCTATTGTCTCCGCCAAAGATTTGTAAGTTGAAAAACTTGGAGTTTTCAGGTTTTACATTTTCGTTGGGAAATTCCGGGAAATCACCATCTTTAGGAAGAATGTTAGCTGCACTGTCTCCGCTCATGCTGAATACGGCTTCCACGCCGTTCTTGTCAATAACAACATCTTTTTCATCAGGAAGAATATCCACGGTTTTTTCAAACTTGAACTTCATGTTTGGGATAGCACGAAGACGACCCAAGTTATCATTTGAATTAGGTTCATTATATCCAAAAGGGCCAGTATTGCGCCATGCTGTAATACTGGGATAATCAATACCAGGCGTATCAGTGTTTAAGAAATATCCTGGAGTACTACTAAACTCATTCATATCTGTTGCTACAGTTATCACATAATTCTTGGTCCCACTCGATACAAAAGATCTGCCGGCACTAAATGGAATATCAATCCATCTACGCCCACCAGTGTTCGGAATAGTGAAAAAGCTTTGTGCAGCTATGGCATCACTTGATGATGTGCTAATCCAGTCATTACTGCTATCAAATCTCATTTTATCTGTTTCTTGGAGACAAATCTTTATGTCAAATTCTATGTTTTCGTTCACATACCCCCATTTTTTAAACATGGTATTATCATCTGCTGCCCCTCTGTCCATTTACCGCCGAATTTGAGTATGTTATATCTCCTTACATGGGCAAAACAATAGCTTAAGACTTTAGATATCCTATAATAAACGAAGTCATATATCTGCTTCCACTTCCGGTTTGAGTGTTTCATCATACTGGGAAAGCTATAGAGCAGTTGATGAGCATAACTTTTCAAGGAATACACATAGCACATTGCCAATAACAGTAGTTGGTTCATATTTTTCAATCCGACATAGGACATCAACTGCATCTTTTCCCATCCATATTCTTGTTTTACATGCTTATTGACTTCTTCGATTTTCCAACGTAATCTATACATCTGCAAGACTTTTTGAGCGATGACTTCAGAGCTCAAGTCCAGATTCGGAAAATCGCAAAGGAAATAAAAGTAACCATCTTTTCTGTTTTTGCGTGTCGGGGTATATCTGGCCACTACCAGCCAAGCTTCTAATGTGTCAGGGTTCTTCCTTGGATATCCGTCCAATCTGATTTTCACCCTTTTAACTCCTGCTTGAAATGTGTCCTTTCCGGATCTTGACTTTATTATCTGATTAAGTTTAACGGACTTTGCCACTTTCTTAAAGTTCTGTTCTTCACCATCTATTATCAGACCTCTATTTCCTACCGCACGAATAATATAGTTACACTCATGCTCTTTCATGAAGCTATACATAGACCTGCTATCATAACCTCTATCAAATACGTATGTTCCACGATTACCACTTGCTATGATAACATCGATCATTCTGTCATGGGTTATCTGAATCAAGCTGTCCTTTTCGATCTTACCTGAAACAAGATCAGAGCTAAGGGGCATTATTTGGAAACCTTCATCTTGAGGCTTGCAGGCAATGAGATTAATCAGGTCATAGCCATATTTACTGCAATCTCCGGTGCTCCCGTCTCGCACCTTCTTCAAGCCCTCCATCTTTGTAGCTTTAGACTTAACTAAATCACTATCATCAACTATGATAACACTGTCATTGTCGATACTCTTAGCCTGTTTATCGATAATGTGTTGTTGCAGTCTGACTCCAAAGTCTTCTCTGCTTAAATTCCGATAAAGTCGCTCACAAGTTT
>FZPS01000215.1_pt80 | contig 28540 bp, 24 predicted proteins | sample 1817821 | NCBI WGS metagenome assembly FZPS01 (sample SAMEA104158645, study PRJEB21678) | metagenome | place: Germany | collected 2015-04-21
CAACCCTATCTAATTTCAGGCTTATTTTTCGCATAAAAATATACCATCGACATGTTACCATGTACTCATTTTACCTCCTTAGGTCGAGTAGATAACTTAGATGTAATCCCGCAAACCCAGTAAAATCTAGGCTTACAGTCTTGACATCAATACTACCGTCTCAACATGCACCGTATGTGGAAACATATCCACTGGTTGTATCTCTTTTGTCTTATAACTGCCCTGTTCGAGATAGTTTAGATCCCGGGCAAGGGTGCTGGGATTGCAGGAGACATATACGATGCGCTTTGGACTCATTTGGATGATGGTGTCTAACAAGGTTCTATCGCAGCCCTTTCGTGGAGGGTCCACCACGACCACATCAGCGACCTTCCCTTGTTGATAGAGTTGGGGGATGATTTCTTCGGCAGCACCTACATAGAACTCCACATTCTCGATACCATTGATCCTTGCGTTGACCCTGGCATCCTCAATTGCCTGCTCGACCACCTCCACACCGATGACCTTTTTTGCCCTTTGGGCTAAAAATAGGCTGATGGTTCCGATCCCGCAGTAGGCGTCATATACCAGCTCGTCCCCATGGAGATCTGCATATTCTAAGGCTTTCTCATATAGTACCCTTGTTTGTACGGGATTGACTTGAAAAAAGGATAGTGGAGAGATTCTGAATTGGATGTTTCCGATAAAATCAGTGATATATTTCTTCCCATATAGAAGGATGTTCTCCCCGCCTAGGATGGTATTGGTTTTCCCCCTATTGATATTTAGGTAGATACTTTTGATACCCTCAACCCCTGATGTCAGCCTTCTAATCAGGTCCTCCTGATGGGGAAGGGACTTCCCATTTATCACTAGGATCACCATGATCTCATTGGTTGAAAAACCTACTTTAGTGACAATATGCCGCAGCAGTCCACTATGGTTTTCTTCTTTATATACTGGGATTTGATGTTGGCTGATGAAATTCTTGATAATAGCTGTAATCCGATCTTTGACAGGGTGTTGTATAAGGCAACGATCAGTTTCAATGATTCGATGGCTGCCCTTAGCGTAAAAGCCCAGTTGAACACCTCCTTCCCATCCAAGGGGGTATTGTGCCTTATTGCGATAGTTCCAGGGATCTGCCATGCCGATGGTTGGATGGATGACGACACCCTCTATTTTCCCAATCCGTTCCATATTGTCTCTTACCAACTGGGTTTTATATTCCAGCTGCTTTTGGTAATCCATCTGTTGGATTTGGCATCCTCCACACTGATCTGCGATGGGACAGGGAGGGTCGACACGATGGGGGGAGGGGTTAATCACCCTCTTCAGCCTCCCTATGGCGTAGCTATTCTTCACCTTTATTATTCTCGTTTCGATCCAATCCCCTGGAATGGCTTGATCCACAAAGATGGTGAAGTCATTATACCTCCCGACCCCTTCACCCCTATGACCCAATCCATGTATGTTTATTGTATAGATTTTGTTCTTTTCAACAGGAATTTCTTTATTCATTGTATTTACTCCCCATTCATCTTTTCATTATTACTATACCTATTTTCCCCTTTCCAAGCAATGAGCAATGGGGAAGGTGTCAATATTTATTCAAAAAAAGATACATCCCAACAGGGGATGTATTAAAGTTGGATATAGAATCAGCTTTCCTCAATCATTAATATTAGCATTGTTTCCATTTCGTACCAATTTATACATAGATGGTTAAAGTTTTATCTTTTTTTCTAGCTGCTTCCAAAGTTCCGGATAATACTGTTTTACCCTAATGGGTTTTCTATCCTTGTCCACAAAGGCGTGGGTGGTTTCCCCCTCTGCCAGCAGCTCCTGGGTGTCCTCCCTTAGGATCTCATAGTGAAAGGTCAATCGTACTCCCCTTAGATCTTTTAATTGGGTCCGAATGCTAATCAGATCATCGTATAGGGCAGATTTTATGTACCGACAATGTACATCAATGACGGGAAGGATGATATTTTGGTCCTCAAGATCTTTATAGTCCTGATTTAGTCCCCGAAACCACTCGGTTCGGCCTATCTCAAACCAGATAATGTAGTTGGTATGATATACCACTCCCATCTGGTCTGTTTCTGCGTATCTTACCCTTATAGTAGTATGATTTACCAAAATTCCTCATCTCCTTGTATTACATCGCTTTTTCTCCCATTTCATTTTAATAGGTCTGTCTTTTAAATGCAAGGTGAATACTATATAATAGAATTAGTTGAAATTGTAAAGGCGGGTGAAGGGTTATGAATGAAAAAATATTGGTTGTAGATGATGAACAATCCATATGTGATTTAATTAAATTGGACTTGGAGTTTGAAGGGTTTGTGGTAGAGACTGCCTATGATGGGCGGGAGGCCCTGGAGAAGGTGGAGAGCTTTAATCCTGACCTCATCATTCTAGATGTAATGCTCCCCTATATCAGTGGCTTTGAACTCTGTAAAAAAATTAACGAGAAGCACAATATCCCCATTATTCTATTGACAGCGAAAACTGATATTGTGGACAAGGTTCTGGGCTTGGAGCTAGGAGCGGATGACTATCTCACGAAACCCTTTGATAATCGGGAATTGTTGGCAAGGGTAAAGGCATTGATCCGCCGTTCATCCCACACTCCCACAGAAGACCTTGACATTATAGAGAATGGAGATCTAAAGATTATCCCAAATGAAAGAAGGGTCTTGGTGGATTCAGAAGAGATCCATTTGACCCCAAAGGAGTATGATCTTCTATATCTGTTAGCGCAACATCTTGAACAAGTGTTTTCTAGGGAAACTTTATTAGAGAAGATCTGGGGCTATGATTATTATGGCGATACTAGGACTGTAGATATGCATGTGCAGAGAATACGAAAAAAAATCGGCGACCATTCTTCCAACCCCAAGTACTTACAAACAGTGTTTGGTGTAGGATATAAAATGAGGAGAGTTTAGTGAATGCGATTCACCATTCAAAATAAAATAATACTGTCGAATATCTTTATTATCGTACTTGCCCTGATTATTATTGGTACCTTAGTTATTCAAGGTATGCTATTCTATAATATTCAACAGGCAGAATCCCGATTAATCGAGTTAAGTAATAACAGCAACCTTTTTATACAGCAGCTCATCCTATCCAAGATGCAAGATAATAATGCATACAAAACCTATGAGGAGAATAGCACCTTCTTAGCCGAGGAGCTGGCAAGACAGATTAACAACGGGATCCAACTCTTTAATCAAAAAGGTGAACTTTTAGCCGATTCGTCGGTTATGGAAAATCTTCCCCCTGTTGAGGAGAGGCAGGAGATTACCATTGCCATCGAGCAAGGGGAGAAGGTGTATGTATTAAAAAAGCTGGAGGAGGGGAGATTCATCTATTTCGCCTCTCCCATTATTATTGAGGACGAACAGCTTGGAGTCATGTCCATTTTATACTCCCTGGGGGATGTTGACAGGTTAATACAACAAAGCGTCACCCTTTTTATTTCCACAGGGATCCTAGGACTATTCATTATGTACTTTATCAGCTTTTTCCTCTCAAAGAGGATACTAAAACCAGTTTATACCTTGATTGAATCCTCAGAGAATATTGCTAGTGGTGATTATACCCAGCAAATTGACTATGTGTCCCATGATGAGATCGGCGAATTAACCAAGAGTTTTAATCAAATGGTTATTAATATCAGAGAAAAAATTCATGAGATCAACTCGGAGAAACAGAAGCTGGAATCTGTACTATCCTCTATTAACGATGGGGTCATCGCAGTGGATAATGATGGGCACATCCTTGCCCTTAATGATCCAGCTAAAATTATTTTTGGTATTACCGAGGAAAATGCCTTTGAATCCATTCTATCCTATGATTTTATGAGAGAAGTCCATATGGAAACCCAAAGGGAACAAGGCGGGATGACAAGGGAGGTCGTTTTTGACAATAAGCATCTGCTGATCTATACCAATGTGATCCATGTGAATAAGAGGCCCATCGGCGATATCTTTGTACTGCGGGATATCACGACCATAAGGGAGCTGGAGGAAAAGCAGCGCCAATTTATAAGCTCAGTATCCCATGAGTTAAGAACACCACTAACTACCGTCATAGGATATAGCGACCTGCTTATGCGGCGGGGGATTGATGATGTTAAGGTGGTTGAAAAAAGTATATCCCTCATCAGGAGAGAGGGACAGCGCCTTTTACGCCTCGTGGACGACCTATTGAACCTATCAAAATTTGAGAACATAGAATTCGATTTGATAAAAACCCAGGTGGATCTTATTCAGCTATTGGACGATGTTGTCAGTCAAATGAGGGTAAAGGGCAAGAAATATAAGAACGATATTCAGTTCAATCATACCGATATACCAAAGATTTATGGGGATTTTGACCGACTTAAACAGGTATTTATCAATATCATTGATAATTCCATAAAGTACTCCTTTCCGGGTGACATCATACAAATCTATGCCACAAGGTTGGAGGATGATGTCCTTGTATCCATTCGTGACTTCGGCTCGGGAATATCTAAGGAGGACCTTGATCAAATCTTTGAACCCTTCTATCGGGTAGACAAGGTTCGCTCTAGAAACTTAGGAGGTAGCGGATTAGGTCTATCTATTGTGAAGGAGATCGTAGAAAAACATGGGGGGGATGTCTCCATTGAAAGTCAATTGGAAGAGGGAACCCTAGTAAATGTTAGATTACCGATATCATAATTTTACAATTTTGTGATAATATCATTTGGTTTCGGGATATCTCCTTTGCTATAATGTATTCCGAAAGGAGGGAGAGATTTGACTAAATTTGTCCTTAAAGTTACATTATTGGTTGCTTTTTCCATAACTTCTTTAGGATGCTCCCCACTTTTTATCTCTGAAAATAAGCCTAAGACTATTCAAGAAAATGTACACCCTTTTAATATAGAATTGAACAATAGTCCCCTTAGTAATATAAAAGGATTCGAAAATATAACCCAAGGGGTCATCTCGGATATTTCGGACAATGGACAGAGTATCCTGTTATTCAGACAGGATGCACAGGATGAAAGCGCCAACTTGGATATCGATAGTTTTAATAGTATATCCTTCTATAATTTAAAGGACCATACCATTAAGCATATTATTTCTCCCCAAGTGAATGTTGAATTAGGAAACTTTGATGAAAACGAAAACGGAGTATTCTATCTAGAAAACAGTTCAGAATCTAACTTCCATCTATACTGGATCGACGATTCCGGTGGAAAAAAATTAAGGATATCCTCCTCAGACCATCAGGTAAATCCCAACTACCATGTGCTACCCAATAATGAGGTATACTATGGTACAAAGGACGGTAAAATAATCCATGCAAATAAGGATCGAATCCTATCAACCATTGATCTTGGTTCCAAATATAATATCCAGCAGGTTTACTACTATAGGAATGAATCCTTAGTGCTGTTTACCGCCAATAGGGATGGGAATTTGAACCTCTATTCCATTAAACCCAATGGAGAGGACCTGACATTGATCCTTCCTAATGTTATTGGGCACTTCAAGGTGTCACCTAGGGAGGATAAAATGACCTATCTCACTCCCGTTAATGATAGCAATAAGAGAAAACTTTGGTTGTTTGACCTGGAGAAAATGGAGAACAATAATCTGATGGAGGGTTATCCAAATCTACAGATATTTTCGCCAAAGGGGGACAAAATAGCCTATCTTGATAAAACTGAATCCAGTAGCGACCTTTACAATATTTGGGTACTGGATTTGGAGAGTAACGAAAGAAAACAGGTTGCCTCCAATTTGAAGCTTATTAGTGAACTCTTTTGGCATCCCCGGGAGAATTGTCTTTACTTTTCCACCTATGAACGAACGAATAGTGAAATACAAGCCATGTTATATTCATTGAACTTTGAAATGAAATAGAGGAGCAGCCTTATGGCTGCTCTATCTTTATGCCTATAGTACTTTCGCCTTCCCTTTGTAGACCAATCCCCTAACACTATCTATGGTAACCAACTGCCCCTCCTTGAGGGTTTTGGTTGCGTTCTCTGCCCCTACAACGACAGGAATACCAAGGTTTAGAGCAACGATGGCTGCATGGGAAGTTAGTCCTCCCTCTTCGATGATCATTCCAGCGGATTTTTTTATGGTATCCATCATGTCCTTATCGGTTGCCACTGCTACCAGGATGTCCCCCTGTTGAAAATCCTCCGCCTCTTTATTTTTGACAATTCTTACCCTTCCGGTAACTGACTCTTTCCCTATACCAGTGCCATGGAGAAGAATCTCTCCAATGGTCTGCACCTTAATGAGGTTGGTGGTTCCGGCAATCCCCACCGGAATACCTGCCGTAATAACAACCAGATCACCTAGATTAACCAGTTTCCTATCCAATGCCTTCTCAACGGAGTGCTCAAATATCTCATCAGTGTTGGTAAACTCTTTTACCAATACGGGATAAACACCCCATACGAGTTGCAGCTGATTGACCACTTTTTCATTGGGCGTAAAGGCGATGATTGGTGAAGAGGGGCGGTACTTGGATACCATCCTCGCCGTATGTCCTGAAGAGGTTGCCGTGAAAATAGCTGCCGCGCCTAACTCCTGGGCAGTAGTACAGGTCGCATGGCTAATAGCGTTGGTGATGGAAATCTCTTTGGTAATAAAATTACCTAACCTCTCTTTATAGTCTAGAGAATCCTCAGTGGTCTGTGCGATCCGATTCATGGTTAGAACGGCTTCAACAGGATACTTCCCTGCTGCCGTTTCCCCAGAAAGCATGATGGCATCGGTTCCGTCGAATATCGCATTGGCAACATCGGCCACCTCTGCCCTTGTAGGTCTAGGATTGCGTATCATGGAGTCCAGCATTTGGGTTGCCGTTATTACTGGTTTCCCAGCTTGATTACATTTATTAATAATTAGTTTCTGCACCAAGGGGACCTCTTCCGGCGGGATCTCTACCCCTAAATCCCCTCTTGCAACCATAATTCCATCGGAAACCTCAATGATCTCCTCAATATTATTGACGCCTTCCCTATTCTCTATCTTTGATATGATTTGTATTTGATTTCCCCTATTCTCCTCCAGTACCCTTCTTATTTCAATGACATCGTCCGCTTTTCGCACAAAGGATGCCGCGATAAAATCGATCCCTTCTCTGATACCAAACTCTATATCTTCACGATCCTTTTGAGTGATAGCTGGCAGGCTGATGTTTACATCAGGGCAATTTATACTCTTGTTATTACTTAGAACACCGCCGTTCTCGACGACACATCTCACCTCGGTATCGGTGACTTCTAAAACCCTTAGCTGTATCAACCCATCATCGATTAATATCATCTTACCTGGGCTTAGCTCCCGGGGCAAATTTGGATAGGTGACCGATACCATTTCCTGGTTCCCATTGATCTCCTTGGTAGTTAGGGTAAAGGGATCACCTTCCTTTAATAGGACTTGACCGGATTCAAATTGGCGAATACGCACTTCAGGTCCCTTGGTATCCAATAATAGGGCTACAGTTTGGCCTAATTCTTTACTCACCTCTTTAACCAGATCCATTTTTGCCTTATGCTCCTCATGGGAGCCGTGGGAAAAGTTTAACCTCGCCACATTCATGCCATTCTCTACCATTTTTCTTAGAACTGGCTTTGAGTCCGAGGCGGGTCCCAATGTACATACGATTTTTGTTCTTTTCATTGATGACCTCCTAAATTGATAGAATTTCTGCTACCTTATACACTTCTTTATCTAGATCCCTTTTTAGGGATAGGGCCTCATTGATATCCATATCCACAAATTGATTCTTTTGAAAGCAGACCACTCGGCTACTTTTGCCTTGCAGGAGCAATTCAACCGCCATTGCCCCCATCCTACTGGCAAGAATTCGATCAAAGGCTGTGGGAGAACCCCCCCGCTGAATATAGCCTAAAATAGTTGCCTTGGTTTCAATCCCTGTTTTTTCTTGGATTTGTTTGCCTAAGGCTATGGCATCCCCAGCACCCTCTGCTAATACAATAATACTATGTCGTTTTCCTCTTTTCATTCCCTTTAATATTTTTTTGCATATCTCATCTATATTAAATCCGAACTCAGGTACAATGATGGTCTCAGCACCGCCCGCCAAACCTGAGTAGAGGGCAATTTCTCCGCTATTCCTTCCCATCACCTCTATAATATTTGCCCGCTCATGGGAGCTTGAGGTGTCTCTGATTCTTCCGATGGACTCTAAGGCAGTGTTTATTGCGGTATCAAAGCCTATGGTGAAGTCAGTGCAGGCAATATCATTATCAATAGTTCCGGGGATTCCAATGGTATTGATACCCCTATTACTAAGTGCCTGAGCTCCCCTAAAGGACCCATCCCCTCCTATGACGATTAGACCTTCTATCCCGAATTCCCTCAATGTCCTTACTGCCTTCTCCTGACCCTCAGGGGTTTTGAATTCTTCACTCCTTGCAGTATGTATGATGGTGCCACCCCTTTGCATGATGTCAGAAACCGATGAGATATTCATGGATTGAACTTCACCATCAATCAATCCTTTGTATCCTCTCATAACACCCATTACTTCAATATTGTGATATATTGCCGTCCTTACCACGGCTCGAATTGCTGCGTTCATCCCAGGGGCATCTCCGCCACTTGTCAGTACCCCAATCCTCTTCATGTGAATTCTCCTTCCACACACTCTTAATCAGAACCATATTTTTCTATGATAATCCCAACTCTACTAAGCTGTCGTAGGCTTCCTGGGCTTCAGAGCCTGGTACGAGAATTTGAAAGTACCTATTATCATCCTTTTTATTGAGGGGTTGAACCTTTACTAAAAACCCCTCCGCTGTTAATTTATTATATATCTGGTTGGCTTTGTCTCTATCGGATACCAAATGAATAACCGTCCACATAAAATGGCCTCCTTTAAGGTACCTTTTTTTTCATTGTATTAGATTTTTTTTCATTTATCAAGCAGTACTAACGCACCTTGATACAACCATCACCTAGCATATCCTGTAGTTCTGATACCAGCTGCTCACTAGGCGTCACCCACAGTCTTCGGTCCGCCATGGCTTTTTCCCTATTGTGTTCAAAATAAACAATAACTGGGGTGTTCCCACCATGGCGTTGAAGTATAGGCTTTATCCTTTCAAAAGTAGTTATATCCCTATCCTTGGAGATTTTAATATAAAGTTTCTGAGTTTTCATCTCTACCAAGGGAGTGATTCGGTCTGCTATCACCACCGGTGCCTCCTCATCCTTTATATTTAATCTCCCTTCCACCAGTACCATTTTTTCCTCCTCCACTAGGTGGGTGTACCTTTGATATGCCGTCGGGAATACAATGACTTCCATAGTACCATATAGGTCTTCAAGGGTAATAAATGCCATCATATGGTTGTTTTTTGTCAATTTCTTTTGCTTTACTACAACCATACCACCAACTAACACTTTTTGACCGTCTACCAAACTTTGATGGTCCTCCCCCTCGGTAAACTCGTTGAGCTGGCTACTTGAAAGGGATACCTTTTTACGCAATTGCTCTTCATATTCGGCGAGGGGATGACCGGTGATGTAGAATCCGACCATTTCCCTTTCCATGGATAATTTGGTTCTATTATCGTACTCGGGGATGTCGGGTAATACATCAATGGTACCGGAACTTTTTTCTTCCTCCCCCATGACATCAAAAAGGGATACCTGTCCTTTGATTTTATTTCGTCGATCCTGGGCAATGCCCTCTAGGATCTTTTCATAGGATGCCATTAGCTGCGCCCTATATACCTTTAAGGAGTCAAAGGCGCCACATTTTATGAGGCTTTCCAATGCCCTCTTATTAAGATCCTTAAAGTCCACCTTTTCACAAAAATCCACAAAACTGGTGAATCTTCCCTTCTCCTCCCGTGCATGAATAATGGCTTTTATGGCATTGTAGCCTACATTTTTTACTGCCGCTAGACCAAAACGGATCTTTCCATTAACTACTGTAAAGTTTATGAAACTTTCATTGACATCAGGAGGTAGAATGGGGATATCCATCTTTCGGCAATTATGGATGTATTTTGCCACCTTATTGTTGTTCCCCATAACACTAGTAAGTAATGCAGCCATAAACTCCGCCGGATAGTAGCATTTCAACCAAGCCGTGTGATAGGCGATGATCGCGTAGGCAGCAGCATGGGACTTGTTAAAGGCATAGTTTGCAAATTCAATCATCTGATCAAATATCAAATTTGCTGCCCTTTCGGGAACTCCCCTCCTTATTGCTCCCTCCACAATGATATTGCCTTCCTCATCCTCCTCCCCATGGATGAAGATTTTTCTTTCCCTTTCCATGATATCCATTTTTTTCTTAGACATGGCGCGCCTCACCAGGTCGCTCCTTGCCATGGAGTAACCTGCCACATCCCGAACGATCTGCATAACCTGCTCCTGATAGACCATACAGCCATAGGTGACATCCAATATGGGCTCCAGTATTTCATGAAGGTATTTGACTCGTTCAGGATTCCTTTTATTGGCGATATAGGTGGGAATCTGGTCCATGGGACCGGGCCTAAATAAGGCTACTCCGGCTATAATATCCTCAAAGGAGTCGGGTTTTAGTTCCCTCATAAATTGCTGCATACCAGCACTCTCCAATTGAAAGATGCCCAGGGTATCCCCTTCACTGATTAGCTCATATACCTTGGGATCCTCGTAGGATATATTCTCTAACCTAATTTTCTTGCCCCTACTAAGCTCTATATTATCTAGAGTGTCCCTTATCACGGTTAGGGTGCGAAGTCCAAGAAAATCCATTTTTAACAGCCCCAACTCCTCTAAAATGCCCATGGGGAATTGGGTGGTAATGCTGTCATTGTGCTTATATAGAGGGACATGGTCCACCAGGGGCCTATTGGAAATAACTACCCCGGCAGCATGAGTGGATGCATGCCGTGGCAATCCTTCCACCGACTTTGCCATATCAATTAAAAAGGCAACCTCTTCATCCTCTCGATAGATTTGGGACAGCTCGCTGTTTACCTGAAGTGCCCTATCGATGGTCATGCCGATCTCCATTGGGATCTGTTTGGCTATAGTATCCACCCGTCCATAGGGCATATTTAGAGCCCGTCCCACATCGCGGATGGCTGCCCTTGCAGCCATGGTACCAAAGGTGATGATCTGGGCGACCCGGTCCTCCCCATACTTGTCTATTACATAGTCAATGACCTCACCCCTGCGTTCATAGCAAAAATCAATGTCGATATCCGGCATACTGATTCGGTCTGGATTCAAAAACCTTTCAAATAGCAGGTTGTATTTCAAGGGATCAATGGCGGTAATATCTAAGGCATAGGATACCAAGCTCCCTGCAGCGCTCCCCCTGCCCGGCCCCACCATAATGTGATTATCCTTGGCATACTTTATAAAGTCCCAAACGATAAGGAAATAATCGTCGTATCCCATCTCATGGATGACACCTAACTCAAAGTCCAAGCGCTCTTTAATTTCCTTTGTGGCCTTTGGATATTTTTTTTGAACCCCCTGTAGGCATAGTTTTTTTAGATAGCTGTGGCTATCCTCATTGTTGGGCACAGGGTATTTGGGAAGGTGGAGCTGGCTAAAGTCAAAATCTACATTGCACCTCTCGGCTATTTGTATGGTATTTTCCAATGCCTCTGGAATATTTCCGAACAGCGCCTCCATCTCAGCAGGGGACTTTAGATAAAACTCATCCACCGGGAACCTCATTCGATCCTCTTCCTGTACATTGGTTCCGGTCTGGATACACAATAGGACATCGTGGGAGACGGCATCCTCTTTTTTTATGTAGTGAACATCATTGGTCGCCACCAGAGGCGCTTGGATCTCCCGGGCAAGGGCAATAAGCTTGCTATTGACCTCCATCTCCTCCTGCAACCCATGATCCTGAATCTCTATGTAAAAATCCTCTTTGCCAAAGATCTCCTGGTAGCGGCATGCTATTTTTTTGGCAAGCTCAAAGTTATTCTCCAGAAGTGCCTGGGGGATCTCCCCTCCAATGCAACCGCTCAGGCAAATGAGCCCTTCATTGTGTTTCTGAAGGTACTCAGCATCCACCCTTGGCTTATAATAAAAACCATCGATGAAGCCCTTAGACACGATCTTCTTTAGATTGTCATAGCCTCTTTGGTCCTTTGCAAGGAGTACCAAGTGACTTTGATTTTGGTCCTTCCTGGGATCCTTCTGCTCCAGCCCCCTTGCCGCAATGTATACCTCACAGCCAATGATGGGTTTAATCCCCTCTGCTACTGCCTGCTTATAAAAGTCAATGATACCAAACATGACCCCATGGTCTGTAATGGCGATGTGCTCCATCCCCAATTCCTTAACCCTTGAGATCAATTGGTTGATCCGGCTGGAACCATCAAGCAGACTATATTCGGTATGTACATGAAGATGTGCAAAGCCTCCCATGGAATCCCTCCTATTTTTTCATGATCCGAGCAGACATCATGCTTTTTGCAATGATGGTATCCTTATATAGGATCTCAATCTCTACCTTGCAAAAATTTCTTCCCAGATCGATGATCTTTCCCTGTACATCGATAACAAAATCTATTTGGATAGGCCTTATAAAGTAGGATGTAAAATTGTCCATAATCATGTCAACATTTTTACTCTTAATAATGGCCTCTGTTCCCACTATGGTCATCAGCATATTCAGGGAACTCCAACTGGCAATCCCCAATTGGCTCAACATGTAGGGAGTAACCCTTCCCCTATACCTTATCCCATCCTTTATATTGATCAGTTCGAAATTATCTATTAATTGATCCTCTAAGGTTTCAACCATTTGGGGTTGATTTCGCATTTGGTGGATAGCCTTCATGACATCCCTTCGGGTAATAACCCCCTTAAAAACCCTGTTTTCCAGTACGGGTAGCACTTCAACCCCTTCCCAGATCATATAGTGGGCGGCATATGCAACTGATGTTTTAGGGGATACAAAGAATGGATTTTTGGACATGATATCACTGATGTATTGGTCATCCTTTGAGGTGACGATGTCCTTTGGCGTGATAATGCCCACTAAGTACCCGTCCTTATCCAGGACTGGGAAACGCTCAATTCCGGTGTCCTCTACTAGACTTTTGTATTGAGCCACCGTTTGATCCTTGGACATAGAGTAGGGATCCTCAGTCAAAATATCCTCTACCAGGAGAATCTCCTTCTTTATCAACCGCTCATAGATGGCCTTATTAATCATGGTAGCAACAGTAAAGCTGTCGTAGGTCGAGGATATGATAGGCAGGTTCTTCTCATCCGCCAACCTCTTGGTCTCCTCACTGCAATGAAAACCACCGGTGATTAGAATGGCAGAGTCTCGCTCAATGGCTAAGGAAAATGCCTCCTCCCGATTGCCGACAATAAGAAGATCCCCCTTTGAGAGATAATTGGACATGGCGTCTACCGTCATGGCCCCTATGACAAATTTATTTAAAGTTTTTTGAAGCCCTGCCCTTCCGGAGAGGATGCTCCCATCTACAATATTAGCTACCTCCCCAAAGGTCAGCTGCTCAAAATTCTTCTTTTCTACCTTTTCGATCCTTATGGTTCCTACCCTGGGAACCGTATTGACAAGACCCTGTTTTTCCGCCTCCTTTATGGCTCGGTAGGCAGTGCCCTCACTGACACTTAGTTTCTGGGATATCCCTCTAACTGAGATCTTGGAGTCCACCTCTAGATCCTTAATATAGTTGATAATCTTTTGGTGTTTACTAATGCCCTTCCCCATAGAACTACAACTCTCCTTTTTTTATCTTTAAATCCTCTGCCATTTGATCCAATTTCCTTAATCTATGGTTGATGCCCGACTTCCCCACAGGTGGATCTAACATCTGACCCAACTCCTTTAGGCTAGCATCCTGGTGGTTCAACCTAAGCTCCGCCACCTCCTTAAGGTTTTGAGGCAGCTTGTGGAATCCGATATTCTTTTGGATATATTTAATATTTTCAATCTGCCGCAGTGCCGCATTCACTGTTTTGCTTAAATTTGCAGTTTCACAGTTAACCAGACGGTTGACATTGTTCCGCATTTCTTTATATATGCGAATATTCTCCAATTCTAATAGGGCGTTATGGGCTTGGATGATATTTAACAGGGTCACCAACTGATCCCCTTCCTTTAGATATACAACATAGCTGTTCTTTCTTTTTACAATTTTCGCCGATAGTTCGTAAGTATTGATCAGATCACAAAGATCCTGGGCATGCTTTTGGTTGTAGGTGACAAACTCCAAATGATAGGTTTTTTCAGGATCAGAAATAGAACCCCCACCCAAAAAAGCACCCCGAATGTAGGCACGCTTACACTCCTCCATTTGGATCAGCTCAGGCGGGATTCCATAGTTAATATCCACGGCACCTTCCTCATCCTTGGTGATAATGCCGGTTCGGGTTAATACCTCCATGGCACCCATATCCGAGGATACTATGATGGAGTAGATATTGTTCTTTTTTAGCTGTCTATTTTTTCTTACCAAGACCTCTGTCTGAACCTGAAATAGGGTTTTTAACAGGCTGAATGTTCTTCGAGCAATCGCAGCATTTTCTGTGATGATCTTAAATCCTATTTTATGATTCCCTTTAAATTGTAAGGACCCACTCATGTGAATCAAGGCAGATAATTCAGCCAGTGCACAAGAATGCCGGTCCAACGGGATTCGACATATCTCATTTTTTGCCCTTGACGAAAATGTCATAGGTCATCACCACCTCTAATATCTTAAAAACCCATTGAAACTCTTAACTATATTGTATCCTAAGTCACCTTTAAAACAAAGTATTCTTTAATTCCGTATTAAATTTAAACTTTTTAGAAAATTATTCGTAAATCTCTTGACAGAATTCGAAAATGATGATAAATTCAATATTAAATTTAAAGGATCTTGACAGACTATGAAGGAGAGTTTTATTGCTGGATGATTATAGAGAGCCGGTGGGTGGTGGAAACCGGAGGAGTCCCCAATAAAAGAGCGCTCTGGAGTTGTTAAGCTGAAATTTCCAGTAGGTTTAACCGGTTCATCCCGTTAAAGATTTGAGGTAGTGTTTCACTACCTATAGAGATCATTATCGCGAGGTAATGATGAATGAGGGTGGTATCACGGAAGATAACCTTTCGTCCCGATCTATTAGGGATGAAGGGTTTTTTATTTTATCAAGCTTAAAGATCTGAAAGGGAGGAATAACTATGTTTAAGGAGTATCAGCATCTAAGAATTCCGGGCCCCACGCCCATTTCACCGGAAGTTCAAAGGGAAATGAGCCGAACCATTCTAGGGCATCGCAGCGGAGAATTTTCAAAAATTTTTGGTGAGACCTGTGAAAAGGCAAAGAACATTTTTCAAACCCGCCAAGAGGTATTTGTTATAGCCTCCAGTGGAACCGGCGCCCTTGAAATGGCGGTTTCAAATATTGTAGAGCCTGGGGACAAAGTTCTAGTAGTAGTAACCGGCGTTTTTGGGGAGCGTTTTGCAAAAATAGCAAGAGCATTTTCGGCCCAAGTGATCACACTGGAGTTTAAGGCAGGTACCCAGGCGAATCCTGAGGATATTAGGGCAGCCTTAAAGGAGAACCCGGATATTAAAGGGGTGTTCCTGACCCATTGTGAGACTTCCACCGGGGTTGTCAACCCTGTGAAGGAGATAGCCGAAGTTGTGAGGGATAGTGATGCCCTACTCATCGTGGATAGTGTTTCTGCCTTGGTTGGCATGGAGTTAAAAATGGATGATTGGGGAGTGGATGTGGTGGTAACGGCATCCCATAAGGCTTTAGGTTTAGCCCCTGGTCTTGCCTTAATCGCCATAAGTGAAAAGGCATGGAAAATCATTGAGGCACATAGGGGACCAAGATTCTATTGGGACCTTCTCTCCTATCGAAAGAACGCTTTGAAATCCACCACACCCTTTACAGGACCGGTGTCCCTTGTATTTGGTCTTTCAAAATCCTTGGATCTCATCATGGAGGAAGGATTGGAGAATGGTTTTCGAAGGCATAGGCTCATAAGGGATATGCTAAGGGCAGCCGTTCGAGCTTTAGGCTTGGAACTATTTGTTGATGATGACCATGCAGCCTCCTGTACAGTTACTTCCATCAAGGGCAGCGATCAATTTGATGTGGAGGAGCTAAGAAGAGTACTAAGAGAAGAATATAGGGTTGAAGTAGCCGGTGGACAACAGGATTTTAAGGGTAAAATTTTCCGAATCGGCCATATGGGCTATATCTTCCCATTGGATATTTTGACCACGATTAGTGCATTGGAGATGACATTGAAGCAGTTGGGTCACCCGATGGAGCTGGGTAGTGGCATACGGGCTGCAGAGGAGGTTTGGTGCCATGAAAAAAATATTGGTTAGCGATAGTATCTCTAAGGAAGGATTAAAAAGCCTATTGGAGGCTGAGGATGTCCAGCTAGATATTAATACTGACTTGTCACCTGAGGAGCTAAAGGAAATCATCGGGGACTATCATGGATTACTGGTTCGAAGTCAAACCAAGGTGACCAAAGAAATCATTGAAGCGGCAAATAATCTCAAGGTCATCGGCAGGGCTGGCGTAGGGATTGACAATATTGACATAAAAACAGCTACCGAGCACGGTATTGCCGTGATTAATGCCCCGGATGGGAATACCATCTCCACTACTGAGCATAGTTTCGCCATGATCATGGCGTTGGCCAGATGGATACCCCAAGCCCACTATGACTTAAAGAATGGGCAATGGAACCGAAAGAAATATGTGGGTGTGGAATTAAACAATAAGGTATTAGGGGTTATTGGCATGGGGCGCATCGGCTCAGGTGTGGCAAAAAGGGCGAAGGCCTTTAATATGGATGTAATCGCCTATGATCCCTTTATCTCCGAAGAACAGGCAGAGAAGCATGATATAAAGATAGGAACCCTGGAAGAGCTGTTGAGAGTCGCAGACTTTATAAGTATCCATGCCCCCTTAACAAAGGAAACCAAGTATCTAATTGATGAGGATGAATTTAGATCTATGAAAAAAGGGGTGCGGATTGTAAACTGTGCAAGGGGTGGCATCATTAGGGAACAAGCCTTGATAAAGGCATTGGAGGAAGGAATTGTAGAGGCGGCAGCATTGGATGTCTATGAGAATGAGCCCCCCATAGGGAGCCCCCTTCTAGATCATCCCAGGGTCGTAACTACACCCCACCTGGGTGCTTCCACAAAGGAAGCCCAGTTAAATGTAGCCATTGATGTCGCCCAGGAGGTTTATAACTATCTAAGTAACATGCCCTTTAAAAATGCTATAAACATGCCCTCATTGCCATCCGATATCTTGAGCCATGTTCGTCCCTTTATCCCCTTGGTGGAAAAACTGGGTAGTTTTATATCCCAGGTTATTGAAGGAGCGATTAAGAGGATAGAAATTACCTATTCAGGGGATATCGCCGAACAAGAGATCAACTTTTTAACTCGGAATATCGTCAAGGGAATTCTGCGTCCACATATGGGCGTGGAAGAAGTGAATGATATCAATGCAGAAATCATGGCCAAGAGGAGGAATATAGAGGTCGTGGACATTCGTTCCTCCAAAACCCATGGGTTCACAAATAATATCAAGGTGAAGCTTTTTACCAGCAAGGAGGAAAAGTTTATCGCCGGAACCCTCTTAAATGGTTATGGGCCGCGTTTTGTCAATTTCAATGGATCTACCATTGATGTCATCCCCGAGGGACATCTGATCATCACCGAGCACATCGATCGACCGGGGATCATAGGGAAGTTCGGAACCATTCTAGGAGATTCACAGATCAACATCGGGAATATGCAGGTGGGAAGGAATAAGGAGAGTGGAACTGCCATAGGAATCTTTGGGGTGGATAAAGAGGTGGAGCCATCCATCTTAGAAGAGTTATCCAAGGTTGAAAATGTATTAAAGACTTACTATGTAGAAATATAGAAGAAGGAAAAGGGGATATGGATATACCATTCCCCTTTTTCCATGGCTACTAATTGTTAAGGAAAGGCCCTAATACCACTGCAAGTAGATCTATCCCAAGGGCACCCTGGTTCTTTTTCGTCTATCAAATATATATATATGGTGGATCCCATGGCTCCTTAATTTTTCAATCCCCTGATCATATCCAAATCCAATATGCTCAGGATGATGGGCATCGGAATTGATAATCATCGGAATATCCCGGGCTGCTAATTTCCCTAGTAAAGAGTCTGAGGGGTAGATCTCCCCAACTGGTTTTCTAAGACCCGCTGTACTCAACTCCACCACCATACCACTTTCCTTAATAACCTTCACTAATTCAATATAGAGTTCCTCCAGCTTTCCTTGGTCCCTTTCCTCGGGTCTATGACCAAGGACCTTAATAACATCTAGGTGACCTAAAATATCGAATTGTCCGAATTGGAGCAGCTCTCTTATAATACTAAAATAATTTCCATAGACATCAATGATATTTTTGCCCCTCCATCCCTCTGCCATTTCGGTTAAATCAAATCCCCAATCCCCCAACCAGTGAACCGAGCCGATCACATAGTCCCAGGGATAATCCTTAATGAATCTTTCTATCTCCTTTTCCTTCCCGGGCACAAAGTCCAGCTCAACACCCAACTTCACAGGGTATCCCTTCCTCTTGGAATCCTGCACCAGGTTGATATAGTCCTCTATGTCCTGATTTTGCCTCTCCTGGATCCAGGGATTCAAGAGTATGTCTTTGGATTGTTCGAAGCGATAGGCATGTTCGGAAAATCCCAGATGGGTGATCCCCCTTTCCTTAGCCACTCTCACATATTCCTCCAACCAATCCATGGTATAGGGACCGGTTTCTAAGTGAACATGATAATCAGTTATCATATGTATCCAACCTCTCGCATTATCTTTAGCATTACTTAAAGCCCCTTTGGGCAATTAGGCGGAAAATGGTAGCCGCTACTTTATCCGCGTTATGTCGAAGATAGTTCTTTTTTGCCTCGACAAAATCATCGATAATAAATTTATAGGGATGTTGCTCATAATCTTCGATATTAAAGTCTACCATACAGGCACCATCCCTTTGATATTTCTCCAAAAGATCATCGGGAATCCGACCGTTGTTAACCATAACATAGTCAATGAGGGGATTTTCGAATTCTCCAGCATGTTCCAATAGGGCATTCACATGATCGATCACGCTATAGGAATCGGTTTCTCCCGGTTGGGTCATAATGTTGGAGATATATATTTTAACTGCCCTTGCCTTGCTGATCCCTTCTGAAAGACCCTCTACCAGAAGATTTGGAATAATACTAGTATATAGGCTTCCCGGCCCAAGGATAATGGCATCTGCCTCCTCTAAAGCATTCAATGCATATTCTAGGGGGGCCGCATCGGTGGGGTGAATTGATATCTTTTTAATTCTCTGCCCCTTTTCCAATGCAACCCTGGGAATTTTGGATTCCCCTTTTACAAATTCACCATTCTCGAGTTCTGCCAATAGGCAGATATTATCCAAAGTTACCGGGAGTACTGTTCCCTTGACCTTGAGCACATCGCTAGTCAGCCTGACTGCTTCCTCAAAATTGCCCGTGATCTCATTCATTGCTGCAATGAATAAATTGCCAAAGCTTTGTCCCTTTAAGCTTCCCTCCTGGAAACGATATTGAAGTAATTTTTCCATGATGGGCTCAGTATCCGCCAAGGCAAGAATGCAGCTGCGGATGTCCCCAGGTGGCAACATTCCCAGATCCTCCCTTAGCTTGCCTGAGCCGCCCCCATCATCTGCAACAGTGACAATGGCTGTAATATTAGAGGTGAACTTCTTAAGACCCCTTAGTATGACCGAGGATCCTGTCCCTCCACCGATGACAACCACCTTGGGACCATTTATCCTGGCATTCTTATTCACCCCTCAACACCTCTCTGTCCCTATTGATATCTCTATGATTAATCACCGCCCAATGGCCCTTTTTTAATAGGGTTTCAAATAGATCATTGGCAATGGTTACCGAACGGTGTTTTCCTCCGGTGCAGCCAATACCTATAACCAGTTGGGATTTCCCCTCCTTCACATAGTAGGGGATGAGAAAGTCAATCAGGTCCTTAAGTTTTTTTAAGAAGATCCTAGTCTCAGAATGGCTTAATACATATTCCTGAACCGAGGAATCTTTCCCTGTAAGGGGTCTCAGATGCTCTATATAAAATGGATTGGGTAAGAATCTCACATCAAAGATCAAATCACCCTCAATGGGTAAGCCATATTTATAGCCAAAGGATAGGATATTGATCAATAGTTTGCTCTTCTTGTTCCTGTCCCGATAGGTCTTTACGATCTCCTCCTTTAATTCCTTAGGTCTCAGATTGGAGGTATCAATGATCTGATGGGCCATGGATTTGATCCTATCTAGTTTTTTTCTTTCTTCCTTGATCCCCTCTGAGACCAGATTTGAAGCTGCCAATGGGTGTTTTCTGCGGGTTTCCTTAAATCGATTGATTAATACCTTGTCGGATGCATCCAAAAAGAGGATCTCATAGGAGTATTCACCCATGTCCAAATCCTCCAGTTCCTTCACTAGATCATCAAAGAATACTCCCCCTCGAATGTCTGTGACAATGGCAACCCTATCGATTTTCTCCTGGGATTGTAGGCACAGATCGGCAAACTTTTGTATCAGTTTTGGGGGGAGATTATCAATGCAAAAATAGTCCAGATCCTCAAAGGCTTTTACCGCCTGACTCTTCCCTGCTCCCGACAGTCCGGTAATAATAACGAATCGCATTTTAATCTCCTTCCTGGGCATTTACAATATCCTTGGGTTGAAGCCCTGCCTCCTTGGCTATTCGAATGCCCCTTGCAAAATTACCAACATCCTTCGGTGAATGGGCATCACTGTTAATAACAAAGTTCACTTGATAATGTTGAGCTATTTGAATATATTCCTTGGTCATATAACCATGGCTGGCGTTGATCTCCAGCCAGGTCCCGGCATCCCCTGCAGCTTTGGACAAACGATGGGTGTCAATGGGGATTTTAGCACCCGGGTGGGTGATGATACTTATAGGGTACCGGTTGATGGCCCTTATTAAGGCATCGGTATTCAAGACCTTTGCCCTTTCATGCCAAGTTTTTGAAACCTTTCCCAGGCCATTCTTTATGGTAAGGTTATATACATCCCCCAATCCCATGGGGCGTACCCCATAATGGTAGCCGACCAATAGGATATCAAAGAGGTGGATGTATTCCTGGGGGACATCGATGGTCCCATCTATACCGATGATGTTGGATTCTATTCCCATTAATACCTCTATATCCCCTATTCTATCATTTAACTCATCAATTTCCTTCCTCATTTTTAAAAAGTTCTTTACTTTAACACCATAGCCGATGTGATTGGGTCCGTGGTCCGCGATAACTATTTTTTTTAACCCCTTTTCCCTTGCGGAAATCACATTATCCAGTATGGTACCCTTTCCATGGCTATACTTCGTATGGGTGTGATAGTCTGCTATGATCTTCATAAGTGCCACCTATTCCTCCCCTATAACCTTTACCTCAGTATGTAGTTCTACCCCGAACTTTTCCTTCACCCTTTTTTGTATCATGGATATGAGGTCTATGACCTCCTGTGCCGTAGCATTACCCCTATTGATCACAAAGCCGCAATGGAGATCTGAAACCTGAGCATTTCCATTGGAAAAGCCCCTCATACCAACATCTTGAACGAGTTTTCCCGCAAAATATCCAGGGGGTCTTCGAAAGGTGCTGCCTGCACTTGGCCATTCTAGAGGCTGCTTTGTTTTTCTCCGATGGTCCAAGTCATCCATCAGGGCTTTAATATCCTGATATTCCCCTTTTTTCAGCTGGAGAATGGCACTTAGCACAATCAGGTCCCTATCCTGAACTACGCTTCTTCGATAGCCTAGCTTCATCTCCGCCCCATGGAGTTCAAACACATTACCCTCCATGTCCATAACCTCTATACTAACCAAAACATCCTTCATTTCTCCCCCGTAGGCGCCTGCATTCATGGTAACCGCTCCCCCAAGAGTGCCTGGGATTCCGCTGGCAAATTCAAACCCAGTTAACTCATGCCTTAGTAAGATTTTGGCAAGGCTGGATAGTAGCACTCCGGATTGGGCAACAATGCGATCAGAAATAATATCCACATGGCTAAAATTCTTGGCTATTTTTATTACTACTCCCCTGATACCTTTGTCCCTTACTAATAGGTTACTGCCGTTCCCCATAATAAATAGGGGGATTCCTTTGGATTTGCATAGATTTACGATCCCTTTAATCTCTTTCACATTTTTAGGCAACACTAAAAAATCCACCGGTCCACCGATTTTAAATGAGGTATGATTTTTCATAGGTTCGTCTACTAGTATTTGATCTTGGCCTACAATATCCGTCAGTAGTTCGAAAATTGCGCTGTCCATTCCCTCACTCCTCATATTTTTTTCAAGCTTAGTATCTCATGAATGTTGGTGTAAAATTCATATCAAAAGTAGTATACCTCTTTTACCTGCTCTGTACAAGAAACAGTGGGATTATTGAGCATTTAGTTTATTTTGAAGTTCCTTATATGCCTGGGTTGGAGATTTCTTATTCGCTAAAACCGATTGAATGCAATCTATGATGTGGTACTCTATTCCCTCCCAGTTGGGATGTAGGGGGTGGGTTTGGTATTCATAGCCTTTTTGGAACCAACCATGAAAAAGAGGTTCCTCCTCATATAGATCCTTTACCCCTTTATGCACCGGAAATTTTCCAAGGGATTGTAGCGAGTATTGGCTCTCCTCCTCCAAGAGGGATTCCAAAAATTGAATAACAACCTTTAACTTCTCTTCATCCTCATCTTTCATTACGGCATAGCTGTCAAGATGATGGCTGTACCAAATGGGGATGCCCATACTCCCCGTAGGAAAGGGCATGACCAAATAGGGGAAACCCTCCCCTTGATCCTTTAATCCTTCTAAAGTATGTATAAGACTGCTATCCCCTGCAAGGACTAAAGTTTTTTTGTTTTTAAAAAAATCTTGATACACATCCCCTTTACTCCGGTTGCCAAAATCTTGGTGGGTGGTCACCTTAGACTTTATGTTGTGCAGTTTTTGTAAACCCGAGACCATCTCAGGCTGGTAAAAGGCAAAACGATCCTCCTCCTTTTGATAGATCTGCCCTCCATCTGATAGTAAAATAGGCATAATGTCAAGGCTTCCCTTGCCAATATAGGAGTCAAAGGTCAAGTAGGCCTCGTTCTCATCCCCTTCCCTCTCCTTTTTCGCCCTTTCAAATCCCTGGATATAATCCATAAACTCTTCATAGGTCCAGCTGTCCTTTTGGGGTGCTTGATATCCCACCTGATCCAATAGCTCAGTATTTATTAAAATAACACTTCCCGAAGCTGCAAAGGGGACCCCATAGATGGATTGTTGGTAGGTGACAAATGATAAGTATTCCTCCCTAATGATCTCCTCCATACTCCACCATTGATTCAGGATCTCCACATTTTCTAAAGGGATTGGATCATGATCCACATAGAGGGACAGAATATCTGGTCCACCTTCAGAGTCATCTAAAGCCGCCTTTAGAACCAACTCCTTATTATTCTCATAGTTCAATTCCCTCAGATGGATAAACACCCCGGGATTCTCCCTTTCAAATTCCGAAATTCTTGCCTTGATCCATCCAAAGGCGCTTCCTGAAGTTGTATACCTGGGGATATCCCACATAGTAATGACACCCTGCCAATCATCTACCCCCTGCTCATCCTTTCCATGGTGCAGCCATTCCCGATCGATGGAAAGCAAAATCTTAGGGGCAATAATTAGATAGGCGAGTACAATCAAGCATAAGAAAAGAGTAAAAGGCCTTTTATATCCCATGGAACTCCTCCTTTTGACCTATTACTCTATGTTTATTCCTTAATCTTTTCCCCTATTACAGGAAGCTTATAGACAATTCATCCCTTCCCCATCCGTTCGCACATCCCTCAAAGGGCGTTTCCCTTTTTGTCGCAAATAGTTCAGAAGTTTCATAGTATCCGTATTTATGATCAGTTCCTCAGTGAGGCCCACTTCCCTTACGATCCTCTCTGCCTTTGAAAAATCACCCACATCGTCGGCATAGTGGGTATCGCTGCCCAAACTCATTGGCACCCCTAATTCTAAACACTTCCTCGCTACATACAAACAATTTTCATAGCTGCCCCTCCTGCTGGATACGAAGGAGCTATTATTGATCTCAATTAGGGTCTTAGTTTTAGCCGCTTCCTCCACGATTTGATCATAGTCAAGGGGATATTGGGGATTGCCGGGATGTACGATGATGTCAACATAGGGATTATTCATGGCACCAATAACTGCATTGGTATTCTCTTCCTTGCTGCTTGGCGCCAGACAAATTTCGTGAAGGCCTGCCAATACGATATCCAGTTCCTTCAAGTATTTCCCGGGCAAATCCAGACTGCCTTCGTAATCTATGATATTCGCTTCTATTCCCTTTAGCACCTTTACCCCATCGATCATGGGGGGAACTACTCTTAGGTTGCCAAAGTAAAAATAATGGGGACCCCCTGGCATAGAGGGGCCGTGTTCAGTAATCGCAATTAGTTCCAGTCCCTTTTTACTTGCAGCTTGCACAAGCTCACTTAGGGTACTATAGGCATGCCCACTGGCAATGGTATGACAATGGGTATCCAGTACAAATCTCATCCTTCATTCTCCTTAGCTTCTGAATTTTTAGAGGTTACTTCATATACCCGATCTACAAAGGATTTTGCCGCATTATACCCCATCATCTTTTCTCTGTGGTTCCTGGCTGCCGTCTCTATGATGATGGATAGATTGCGCCCAGGCATGACAGGTATGGTTACCTTTGGCAGTGATACATCAATAATTTCTGTGAATTGGGTGTCGATGCCAAGACGGTCATAGTACTTACCTTCCTTCCACTCCTCCAATTGCAGAACCATATTTAGTTCTACTTGATCTTTGATAGCACCAACCCCATAAAGGGTCTTAACATCAATGATACCAACCCCTCGAATTTCTATATAATGTTTTAACATCTCAGGAGCAGTTCCTATCAGCCGACTCCCTTCAATCTGCTTGATCTCAACCAAATCATCGGCGATCAGACGATGCCCTCTATTGATGAGCTCCAATGCCGTTTCACTTTTCCCTACCCCGCTTGCTCCGGTTATTAGGATCCCTATTCCGTAGACCTCAACGAGCACACCATGGATTCGAATAACAGGTGCTAACCTAAAATCCAAATAGCTAATGATCTTATTCATGATCATGGTGGTATGCATTGGGGTTCGAAATACCGGTCGATTATATATTTCTGCACTTTCAAGAATCTCATCGAACACATCCAGATTCCATGCAATGATAAGGCAGGGGAAGTAGTAGGAAAAAAAGGTGTCTATTTTTCTTTTTCTCTCTTCCTTGGTAAGGGATGCTAGGTAGCTCCATTCAGCCTTTCCAATAATTTGTACCCTGTCTTGGTCAAAATATTCGTAAAACCCATACAGTTGCAATCCTGGACGATTGATATCACTGTTTACAATATCTAAATGAGATTTTTTCCCTGGGTATATCACTTCAAGTTTCATATCATTGCAGAGCTCCTGCATACTTATTTTTGACATGTCCTACTCCTCCAAAATATACTGTTTAATCACTTGGGCAACCCCATTCTCTGCATTGGATGTGGTAACAACATCAGCATGTTCCTTAATCTCCTCATAGGCGTTTGCCATGGCTACACCTAGCCCGGCATACCTTATCATGGATAGATCATTATAGCTATCCCCAATGGCAATAATCTCCTCTCGGGGAATTTGGTATTTGTTGGCTAGGGAAGAAAGTGCCACCCCCTTGGATGCCTCCCTGTGGACGAACTCCAAGAAGAAGGGCTTGGATATATGATAGTTTAACCTGCCAGCAAAGTGATCCTTGATGGTTGCGTATATCCTCCTAATTGCCTCAGGGGTGTGGTAGAGTAAAACCTTGGTGGGATGCCTTTCAGCGATCCTTTCAATCTCACTTTCCAGATGTGCCTCCATATTAGAAAATCTAGTATAGCGCCGGGTTCTTTCGTTGAATTCATTAACATAGAGGCGGTGATCCTGAAACACAAAGTAGGTTGGCTGAAAATCCCTGGTCTGATTAATAATTTCAATAGCATCCTGGGCATCTATGACCCTATGGTATATTGGTTCAAGGCAACCTCCTTTGACGACCATCGCCCCATTATAGATGATGAAGGGCACATCTAACCCCAATTCCTTTACAAAGGGCATACAGCTCTGAAGGGGTCTCCCGGTGGCAATGGTGACCAGCACTCCCCTTTCTATTGCCTTGTAGATAGTCCTTTTATTCTCATCGCTTATTTGATGGTCTTCACCTAGAAGAGAATCATCTAAGTCCACAGCTACCAATCTATAAGACATATCCTTCCTCCAAGTGTTTATTTACCATGTAGTATAACATATTTGCTCCAGCTCTTCTAATCCACTGATCTGTGGAAAAAATCATATACACTTTGGGAAGCCTTTTCATTCATTCCCTTCACCGAATTCAATTCTTCTAGGGAAGCTTTTTTAATAGCATCCATTCCACCAAAATGTCCTAATAGGGCCTTCTTCCTAGCCGGTCCAATATTGGGTATCTCATCCAGAATAGAGAATAGACTGGTCCTGCCCCTTAAATTATTATGGTAACTCAGGGCGAATCGATGTGCCTCGTCCTGCAATCTAGTGATTAACCTAAATACTTCTGTGTTCTTTTCCAGGGGTAATTCTTCCCCTTGGAAGATCAGCCCCCGAGTACGATGCTTATCATCCTTAACCATTCCGCATAGAGGGATACGAATGTCCAGCTTTTGAAAAATTTTTTCAGCCGATTGAACATGCCCCAATCCCCCGTCAATCATAACGACATCGGGAAGCTTGGAGAACTTACCATGATCCATTGAGATATTCTTATCCTCCAGTTCCCGCCGCTCTTGAAAACCTCGAAGAAATCTTCTTTCCACTATTTCCTGCATACTACCATAGTCATTGACCCCTTTTATCCACTTGATTTTAAAGCGTCTATAGTCGCTTTTCTTGGGAATACCACCCTCGAAAACCACCATGGAGCCAACACTATCGGTGCCCTGAATGTTGGATACATCATATGCCTCTATTCGGTAGGGTGGACTGGATAGCCCAAGCAAAGTCTTAAGCTTAGCCAGTGCCCTTTCTCCCCTCTCCCTTTCTCTTTTTAACCTGTCACTGAATTGTTCCAAGCTAATAAGAGCATTTTTTTCAACCATATCCACCAACTTTTTCTTTTCTCCTCTTTGGGGACTCTTTATGATGACCCTGCTGCCCCTTCGATTACTAAGCCATTGTTGGATGATCTCAGACTCATGGATCTCCTCACGGAGTAAGATTTCCTTTGGTATAAAGGGGGTTCCGCCATAGAATTGCTTGACAAACTGGGTCATGATGTCCTTTGAGTCCATATCCTCAACACCCTGCAGCATGAAGTGCTCCCTTCCGATAAGCTTCCCACCCCTTACAAAAAATACCTGCACACATACCTCATCCATCCCCCGGGCAAAGGCAATGATATCCTGATCGGATTGGGAGGTGGATACCATCTTTTGCTTCTCCACAATCTGATGCAGGGCGCTAATCTGATCCCTGATCTGCCCTGCCTTTTCATATTCCATATTTTCAGCGGCGGTTCTCATCTCTTCCTCCAGCTTCCTGATGAGCTGCTCCTGTTTTCCCTCGAGGATCTGAATAATTTCCTCAATCATCTTTCTATAGCTTTCCTTGCTCACCTTCCCCGTGCAGGGGCCCATACATTGTTTAATATAGAAATTTAAGCAAGGGCGGTCTACAGGGGAACCATCTGCCTTAACCCTCTTGTTACATACCCTTATTGAGTAAACCCTTTTTATTGCCTCGAGGGTTTGTTTAACAGCATAGGATGAGGTATAGGGGCCAAAATATTTTGCCCCATCCTTCAGCACCCTCCGCGTCATAAGGACTCTGGGGTAGTCCTCCCTAAGGGTAACTTTTATAAAGGGATAGCTCTTATCATCCTTTAATAAAATATTATACCTAGGCCGATGTTTTTTTATTAGATTGCACTCTAGGATCAATGCCTCCAATTCAGAATCGGTGACAATGATCTCAAATTCTGCAATATTTTGAACCATGGAGTGGACCTTTATAGATTGATTTCTTGAGGATTGAAAATACTGTCTGACCCTGTTCTTTAGAGAGATTGCCTTCCCAATATAGATAATTTCATCCCGATGGTTCTTCATAATATAAACCCCTGGCTTATCAGGTAGTTTTTTTAATTCTTCTTCTAGTTGGAACAGTGTTCTCACATCCTTTAAAACCCTTTATACTAACTATCCATTCCTGTTATTATATCAATTATTATTTTGTTAATTAAGAATAAATTGTTATAATAAAAGAAAATGTTTATGGTGAATGAAATGCCCATTAAGGTGTATATATATTATATCCCATGATTTTTTAGAAAGAGGAGATAGGCATGAAAATTCAAAGAGAGAAG
>FZPS01000183.1_pt251 | contig 28538 bp, 18 predicted proteins | sample 1817821 | NCBI WGS metagenome assembly FZPS01 (sample SAMEA104158645, study PRJEB21678) | metagenome | place: Germany | collected 2015-04-21
CTTTTTGCTCATAAGAAGCGCTTTGTACGCTCTGCTTGAGATCGTCCATTTCGCGCAGGTGCTGCTTCCAATGCTCGTCTATCTGATAGAGTATAATGTTCTTGCTCAGGGTCTTGCCCACTTCACGGCCGGCAGAATTATAGGCCTTTTCTAAGTCTACCGAAAGCGTCATGGTCTTGCGGCCGTCAGATATGGGGATAGCAATATTCTTGTACATGCTGCCCTGCTTCTCATATACGGTCTTGATGATTGGCGCAAGCTTTTCCACCAAAGCGTCCATACGCCTCTGATAACTTTCCTGCATATGCGCCACCAAGCTCTTTACAAGCTCATCGCTTTTAGCGTCCTTATAAAAGTCGGCATCGAACCCGCAGTCAATCGAGAGACTTGCCATAAGATTCTCTTCAAAAGCCTCAAAATCAAGGCCTTGAGTGCGCTCCACCAAAAGGGAGATGGAGTCCATCATCATATTCCTGAGGTCGATTTCCACCTTGTCGCCGCTAATGGCGTTGCGTCTGCGGGAGTAAATCGCTTCGCGCTGATAATTCATCACATCGTCATATTCAAGAAGGCGCTTACGTATGCCGAAGTTGTTTTCCTCTACCTTCTTTTGCGCTCTCTCGATGGCGCCTGAAAGCATGCTGCTTTCGAGGGTTTCATTTTCCTTCATGCCGAGACGGTCAACTACCGAAGCAATCCTTTCGCTGCCGAAAAGGCGCATAAGGTCGTCTTCCAGGGAGATGAAGAATACGCTGGAGCCGGGGTCGCCCTGACGTCCGGCACGACCGCGCAGCTGGCGGTCCACTCGGCGTGAATCGTGGCGCTCAGTACCGACAATGGCAAGTCCCCCCGCCTTTATAACTTCCGGAGAGAGCTTGATGTCAGTACCGCGGCCAGCCATATTGGTGGCAATGGTCACACTGCTGCTTTGGCCTGCCTGGCCAACGATTTCGGCCTCACGGGCATGCTCTTTGGCGTTGAGCACATTGTGCTTTATTCCGCGCATACGCAGCATCCGGCTCAGAAGCTCGGAGGTTTCCACATCGGTGGTACCCACAAGTACGGGACGGCCTGCATCGCGCAGCTGCATGATACGCTCGATAACAGCAGTGAACTTGGCTTTTTTGGTTTTATAAATAAGGTCGTCCTGATCGTCCCTTATTATCGGGCGGTTGGTGGGGATGACCATTACATCTAACTTATATATGCTCCAGAACTCACCGGCTTCGGTTTCGGCAGTACCTGTCATACCCGAAAGCTTGTGATACATACGGAAATAATTCTGAAGCGTGATTGTGGCGAAAGTCTGCGTAGCGGCCTCCACCTTTACATTTTCTTTGGCTTCAACAGCCTGATGCAAACCATCGCTCCATCTGCGGCCTTCCATCACGCGGCCCGTCTGCTCATCCACAATCTTGATTTTGCCGTCAACTATAATGTAGTCTACATCTTTCTCGAACTGAGTATAGGCTTTAAGAAGCTGATTTACAGTATGGATACGCTCGCTCTTCAGGGAGAAGTCCTCCATAAGGGCATCTTTTTGATGCCGTTTCTCTTCAGGGCTTAAACCGGCTTGCTCCATGGCGGCAATCTTGCTTCCCACATCCGGAATGATGAAAAAGTTTTCATCCCCCACGCTCTTTGCCAGCACATCATTGCCCTTATCGGTCATATCCACCGAATTAAGCTGCTCATTTATAACGAAATACAAGGGGTCGGTAATCACCGGCATCTCTCTTTCGTTGTCCTGAATATAATAGTTTTCGGTTTTTTGAAGGATTACCTTCATGCCTGGTTCACTGAGATATTTGATGAGAGGCTGATATTTGGGGAGACCCTTATGCGCACGGAAGAGTAGTTTTCCGCCCTCCTGCTCATCGCCTTCAGCGATTTTCTTTTTTGCCTCGTTTAGAATCTGATTGACTAAGGAACGCTGGGCCTGATAAAGTCTTTCCACATAGGGGCGGTATTCCAGGAATTGGTCATCCGATTCGGTTTTGGCGGTGGGACCGCTGATGATAAGAGGAGTACGGGCATCGTCGATGAGCACGGAGTCCACCTCGTCCACTATGGCATAATGGTGCTTCCGCTGAACAAGGTCTTCGGAAGATACGGCCATATTGTCGCGGAGATAATCGAAGCCGAATTCGTTGTTGGTGCCGAAGGTTATGTCGCAGTTATAAGCATTGCGACGGGCATCGGAATTGGGCTCGTGCTTGTCGATGCAGTCTACCGAAAGGCCGTGGAACTGATACAGAGGACCCATCCACTCGCTGTCTCGCTTGCTCAAATAGTCGTTCACGGTTACTATATGAACGCCCTTGCCGGCAAGTGCATTAAGGAATACGGGCAGAGTTGCCACGAGGGTTTTGCCTTCACCTGTGCTCATTTCTGCAATCCTGCCTTGATGCAAAGCGATGCCGCCGATAAGTTGAACATCATAATGCACCATGTCCCAAGTGATTTTGTTGCCGCCGGCAACCCAGCTCTTGTGCCAGACGGCTTTGTCGCCTTCTATGCTTACAAAGTCGTGACTGATGCTGAGCTCTTTGTCGAATTCGCTTGCCTTGACTACAACATCGCCGTCATTCAAACGACGGGCAGTGGACTTCATTATTGAAAAGGCTTCAGGAAGTATCTCGTTAAGCGCCTTTTCTATGGCATCGTCCTCGTCTTTGACAAGTTTGTCCAACTCGGTGACAAGCGCCTCTTTCTGGTCTATTGAAATATCTTCATTCAATTGAGCCCTGATTTCCATGCGCCTGTCCTCGAAAGGTTTTTCAACCTCTCGCATATGTTCACGCAAAGCAGCCGAATGGGCGCGAAGCTCATCATTCGACAATTTGTCAATTTCGTCGTATTTTTTAAGTGTCTTATCCAGCACCGGCTTGATCGCGCGATAATCGCGGTCCGCCTTGGAGCCGAAAAGGCTTCTTAGAAAGTTGTTGAATCCCATTTTTAATAATTGTATAACTTACAAAGTTAACGAATTATTGCTGAATGCAAAAATTTTGCCTATCTTTGTTTTACGAAAAATTTGAGGCCAAAAAACCAAGTGCAGAAGAATTCATTCTTATGCCGAGGTCAGCCAAAAAAACCGATTTTTTCGTAGAAAAAAGCGGAATTAGCTCAGTTGGTAGAGCGTTGGCTTCCCAAGCCGAAGGTCGCGAGTCCGAGTCTCGTATTCCGCTCATACAACAAGCGCCACCTATAAAAGGGCGGCGCTTGATTATTTACCACAGATTCTACCAATAGAAGCCGACTGTGAAAACGAGGGTGTGAACAAGCCTTGGCTCGGCGGGGGCGGTGGCAGCGTTACCGCTTGTTACAGTTTTGGGATCGGTGTAAAAGCGCCCCACCTGAATATTGTCGGAGAATGTTAGGGAAAGACCGATTTGGGAGTTTAAAGCCACCGTGGCTCCAATCGAAGGCGCTACGAATATGCCGTGCTGACGGGTGCTGTCGCCCCTTGCGAAATTCCGGTACGGTCCGTTATTATAAGTTGTAAAAGGAGAATAGCCCAATTTGAGTCCGGCGGACGGAGTCCATACATCGGGGTTCAAATAGGCGCGGAAGTCGGCAAAGAAATCATACATGGCGGTCTGGAACATATTGAGCCGATTAAGGGCCGCGCCTGCGCCCAAAAAGAAGTGCGGGCCGAACTGCCAACCTTGGGTGGTGGACACTATAACCGCTGCATCGCCGTAATAACCCACACCAGGACCGCCGCCAACTTCAATCATACCGCGATAACCGCTATGAAGCCTTTTTTCGGCCCTCTGGGCGTTTGCCCTATTGCAAACACCCAGCGCCGAAGCAATAAATATTAAAGAAATGATAAATTTTCTAAAACACATAAAACATTATCGCGTGAAATTGAAATTATTGTTAGTAGAAATTAAGTTGAGTAGTACTGTTGGAAATCAGATCACTCACTGTCCCGCTCGCAGTATAAATATTATTCCAATATCTAAATGCAAAATACAAAGAGGAAGTGTTGGTAATGCCATCGGAGTCGGAGATTGGTATTACCAACTGAGACTGATTAAATGATTGATTGTTTGTAGTATAATTTAAAACGTAATTTTGAAAACTTCCACCGGAATAAACGATTGATGACTGATCTATATATACATAAATATCTGAATTTCTCATTTTGCTTATTCCATTCCTTCTATGACTCAGGGTATTTGCCGGTATCCTTATCTCCCTCAGCTTGGTGTCCTTTTCGGTGGTGGTATAGCCCGAAGCGGCAAGTTCCACTGAAATACTTTGTCCATAGGAAGAGGTGATATTGAAAGTCTGATTCTGCTGGGAATTACCAGTGGTGAATATATACCTCTTGGAGCCGTCCGGACCATCTGAAGTCTGGCTGAAACGGGCATCCGCCGCAGTATCTATGATGCCTCCGGAAACAGAAACTATAACGTTTGTGCCTATCGCCCCGGTATTATAATTGAAATAATATCCCACCTGGTTTTCACCTACATTCTCGCGGCCGCTGATTACAAATCCATATCCGTTGAAGTCAAGGCCTATCGCCTTACGGCTTGCAGCAAGAGATGCATTTATAAATTGGTGGGAGGACAATTCCGCATTCACATCTGATGTTTCGGATGTTGTTATAAGGTGCACACTATGGACACCGGCTGTAGTGCTGTTAAGCTCATACCTGCTCTTGCCTCCCGTAATAACCAAGTTGGAGAGGTCATCCGGATAATCCGGGTCGAGCATAAGATTGGTAAGAGTCAGATAAACATCCTCCGTTGCATTCTTATCCATTGTGAATCGGAAAATCACCTTCTTTTCTTCTCCCTCGGCAACCTTGTAATTTTTGACATTGCTGCCTTCATAGGAAAGATTGGTGAAATGCCCTGGATCGTAATTGTCCAAATAAACCGAATTGGTATTGAAGTATGGGTTGGCCACATAAATATTGCATGCGCTTAATGCTATATTGCTCTTCAAGCCTGCTTCCAAATAAACCTTATCCAAACCCTCCTCTTCTGCAGCAAGCACCAATGCAGCATAGGTAGCCCTATCAATGGTTTTTACATATTGGAAAGTCCTTCTTCCGCCATAGGAGCTGATTATAGAGGGGCCTGTCACCACCGGAAGATAATCATCAACCTGAGGAGAAACACTCAATTTATCGGACTCTATTTTAAGATTGAGCGGGAAAATGGATGACGGAAGACCCTTGGGTATGCCGATTATTAGTGTCGTTTCCTCTCCAACATTCTTCAAGATAGACGGGGGGACAAGCTCCAGAGTCATATTTTGGGGTCCCATGAGCGAAACCTTAACGCCTCTGCTCAAGGTACCGCCGGTAATCGTCATTATTTGATCTTGTTTCAGCGGCCCGGGTGCAGACACCACATAGGTGACTGTTCCCCAACCTCCCAAGCCATCGACATTGGTGCCGTCGTCGAGACTGGTAATAGTGGCGCTGGTTACTACGGAGCCCGTGCCTTTATCGATGGTCACCATGTTGTTTTTGTTTACACCGTCTTCGACATATCTGAATTTAACCGTATATGTTCCGGCGCTTACATAAGTAACAGAAGTATATTCCACAAAGATGGAAAAATCACCGTCCTGATAGGAAAGCAGCTCCTGAATAATATCTGAGCTTATGTCTATAGAGCTGAGATTCGCTTCTGCGCCTTCGGGTGTATCGCTGCCGATCTGCTCCACTCCCGTAATTACGATATCATATTGCATATTACGGAAGAAAGTCGCTACCGAACTGCTGTCCAAGATATTGATTCTGTAATAACGGTTATCGTGAACCACATCATTCTCGTCCGTATAAGTTCCCTTCATTAAAATATGTAGAGGCTTATCGGTCTTGGAATAGGACGGTCGCTCATAAATATAGGCGAATGCACCGGATGCAAATGATTGAGAAGCAAAAGTTTCCGTTGTGGGGATACTCTCATCCAAAGCAACCGAAGCCGGCATATAACCCGGATATTGAGCCTTGAGACCGGCATAGTCGTAAGTCTCAAAATCACTTAAAAAGGAATAATTCTCGTGATTATACGGAGCTATCGAGCCCGCCATAGGCTCATTGATCAACACAAAGCCCGAAAGAGTAAAATTATCACACAGCTCTTCGTCCACCCTCACGGTGAGTTTGGCAAAGTTGCGAACCATAGGAATATGTGTGAGGTCATTCTCCGAGGCAAAATTTGCAGGCAGCTGAACTATCCCTTGTTCGTTGAAAACATCCTTGTCATAAGGTATCCCGTTTTCCAAAACCCTCATCTGCCAATATCCGTCTTCCTTGGAACTGCCTTTGGATGTAATCAGCGAACTCATGACGGTAGCCTCGTTTCCGAAGGGGATTGTTGCAGGACCGTTGGCAATGAAGTGCAGGATGCACTTTTCTTCGGAAAGAGGAAGCGATACCGAATACGAATAATCCGTATGCGTAACCTGCTCTCCGCCTATTGTTTCGGTATGCTCGAAAGAATCTTCGTTAATGGTTGCCAGATTGTATTCTTTCAAATATGCCGATGTGCCGTCTTTGGGTGTAACGAAAACAGCAACATGTATATCTTGAATGTCAGGAACCTCGCCAAGAACTCCTTTTGTCACCGGTGGCCTGTTGACACCGAAAGTAAGCGTAACATGGTCATCGAGAGGCTTGGGAGGAGCTTCCGGTCCAATCTCTTTGGTGCAAGAGAGGGCGGCAAACAAAAGAACCTGTATTGCTAAAAATAATTTCTTCATGTCTTTCATCTCTCTAAAGGTTTTGAGACCATGTGGCCGTTGTTAAAGCCGAAGCAACAGGCTCTTCACCCCATACCCAGGCATCATAGACGCAGCGCACCCACCATGTGGCATTCGGGTTTGGTTCATCATTAAACCCTATGTTGTAAGTGCTTGAGCTTTCGGTAGAGTAGAACTGTCCGTTTGCAGCCCAATACTGTCCGTCAAAGAGGCTCGGAATCTTACCGTAATTACTGAGCATTACGCTGAACTGTATTTCGCCCGGGGTGGGAAGCCTCCAACGCCCTTGAGGATAACCGTTCTCCTGGTATGCGGCGCAGCGCCTTTTTGCGTTTTCAAAAGTCGTCCAGGTGGTTTTTCCATAAGACGAAGCCACTATGAATTCCGGCGATACCGCAAAGCCTGCATCGGCACGGGTTGCCCTGTAATAATCAAGTTTGCCGGCATTGAAGCCCGACATGGCAGCCTCAGGTCCTCTGGTGTCGGCAATATACATCTGCGAATCGTTAAGCACGGATACGTGAATAATATAATTATTTCTGTTTACATTTGAACCGGTACCTGTAACGGAGTCAGGATCCACTACACTGCCTATATTATCGTTGGCATCGCTGTAAGCAGTCACTGTACCGCTATTGTATCCGTTAGGTGCTCCACGGTTATAGCCGTTCACAAAAACACGGGCGTTGGACTGGCGGTATGAAATATACATCGCAGGATATTGCACAATTTTAATATGTCTGTTGAATGCCGGATTGTCCGCATGCTCCACATCAAACTCCACATAGAATGCTCCCACATTCACGTTTATGTTGGCAATATCGTTTATGAGCGGATGATTGAATTTTATATAGCTTCCGCTGAGTGAAAGCCAAGTTGCAGCGGTTGAAGAAGGAATACTGATCTGCTGCTTGGTCATCTGGCTGTAATCGTCGTAATATGCAGTAACATTTTGAATCACGCAGTCGTGGCTGGTTACATAGGAAACCGCTATGCTGTCTTGATTGTAAACATTTATGAAGCCGTCTTCATCTGCCGAGTATATCACTTGCAGAAATCGGGTGGAGCCCACAGCGCCGGGGAGCTCCGCAACACCGCTGTTGCCGGTATAGCCGTTGCTCCAAGGAACCGTATAGTAATAAGTGTCTTCCAGAATAATGGCGGTTTCATCTGTTTCGCTGCCCAACAGGCCAAGGTGCACACCCACTTCGTACCAAGTGTTGCGCTTCAACTCGTTCATGGGGAAAAACACCTTATAATAGAAATTCTTCACCATATCCACGACATAGTTTCCTTCGTTGTCGGTCACATAGTCGCCATTCGAATCTTTCAAAACACGCCCCCAAACCTGTTCTACTTTTATAAAAGGCTCTTTCTTAAGACCATAGGACCATTTGACGGGATATGTATAGAAAGGCTCGGCCTGGTAGGAATGGTCGTAAAGGATGCCGTTTACAGTAGCGGGACCTTTATCCACGGTTGAACGCTCGGCATAATTGAACAATGTAGAGCTTTCTTGTATCTGCTTGGAGCTTCCGCCTACGGTTCCATAGTCGTTGGCATTGTTCAAGTAAACCTTGAGATTATCCTGCAGGGGCTCCATTATTGGTATCCATTTGTTTTCGGAAAAAAGAATGTCGCTGCCCGTTATTGTCAATGAAGGCACAGTGATTACAGGCTCTTGAGTAATATGAATGCGCAGTTTTGATGCCACCCTTTTAAGCTCAATGGGACCATTCGCGTGAATGGTGCCGGTGGCTACGATTGAAGCTGCAAGACTTGTAAATTGTATCGTGTCACGCGCGTCCATTACAAAAGTCTTGTTATTTGCAACGAAGCTCGAAGGTAAATTGTTCTGAAAATCGCCTTGAATGGCAAGAGCCTTCAATTCGGGGATGGAGGTATTTGCGGGATTGTCATCTGAAAACACAAAGCCGGAAGGCAGATTAGCTATGGTATATGCTTCGCATTTACGCACGCCTCCGGCAAGCTCTACAAGAGTGCCTTCGTCTAAATAAACCCTTTTGTTGACCACTCCGCCTTCGCCTTCCTGCTGCGAAACATCGAAACGACGATGCAAAACAGCATCCTGATCCGTACCTTCAAGGGGATAGAAAAAGATGTCAATACGGCGTATTGTGTTTTCGTTATAGATGCTTTCTCCTCCCATAGTAGCCGACTTCACAGGCGTCTCTGTCATATCGACACTACGGAATTCCATATTCCCTTCTTCATTGAGTTTGCCGGAATTGAGGCTTTCATCCCTTTCGCAGCCATAAACCAGCATTAAAAGAGATAATATTGCAAATAAACTTAAATATCTTCTCATGGCTTTACTCCTTCGGTAATATTATTTTATAGGAATCCGGGTTGAATTCGCTGTTGGCATCGACCATTCGCCCTGCGGAGGAACGAACCATAAAGTCGAGTACAATCTTCTGGTCTATACTTCTGCTGAGAGAAGTGAGAGGTACAATTTCAAACCACACCCTACCGCCTTCTATGTCGGCTCTGGTAACGCCTGAAAGAGTTTGAACTGTTGGATTAGGATCATCCTCGCTATAAAAAGCTCTATAATAGGAGCTGTTTTCGTGGAACCTCAGACGGAAATAATCCACATCTCCTTTCATGGAAATTATCCATGTGGAATTTATAGGAGAAGTGATGGCGAAGCTGGCAAGAATATTGGTGCCGTTGTAAGTCACCCTCAGACTGTCGCTCTCAAGATAGCAGGTTTGGTCGTCAAAACTGAGCTCTTCTCCCTGGATGGCATCTTCTCCGTAAGTCAAATCAAACGCTACATAGTCCCAGGGCAGGGTTTCGAATTGGAGACGTATCTCTTTCTGTACAAACTGAAGCTCGAAGTGGTATTTCTTGCCCGCCTCCCAAGCCATCTCAGGGAAAGGTATGTTACGAGTAATGTCTGTACCGGAAATGTTATAGGTGATTACCATTTGAGGTGCGTCAGCAGAAGCAACAATACGGCCGTTTTCATCGGTTGTGGAATTGGCATCATAGATTTCTTCCGAGCGCAGAGGCCACATCATATAATTGGTGACGTAGGTATTGGAGGAATTGAAAAGGTCCACAATGGCCTGTCCATTGTTAAGAGTGGTATTATAGTCGTTCTTCGAAAAGAACAGATTGCCTGTGTTTCCGCTCGTGCCTGTTACATCAATCGCGTTGGAGACGGAGCCTCCCTCCTGCGCGGTCTTATAAGTTACGGTGACTCCGGACTTGGTGTCAGGCATATTCTTCAGCTGGAAGGATTTAATTACAACGGGAGTCGGGGTCCAGTTCCTTATGCCTATGCTGAATGCTGTAAAAAGATGCTTGTAAGCGAGCAGCACGCTGGAATAATTCTTAAACTCATCATCCATGCTGCGAACAGAGGCATCAGAATAGATAAAGTCGAATTGAGGAGTGTCCGCATTGAAAGTTTTGCTCGGAATAGAAAGCACCTTGTGGGTAGGGGTATCCAAGACAGGCGCGCTGCCAAAGAAAGAATTCGTGGTAAGATCCAATGCGGCGTCATAAGTCAGCCAACTTATAAACCGGTGAGAACCGGTGTTTGTCCAAAAATAGGTGGTCCCTGAAAGGCTCCAGGTCCAATCGCTTGCAATGTCTTCCACCTCATGCCCTATCTTGTGGCTGTACAATTCATCATCTATATAAGGAGTGCTGTTTTCGTTTTGTCCCGGAAGCGTGATGAAGTCCAGAATTTTCGCCCTGTTGGAGGTATCGTTGAAATTTGTACTTCCGAAGAAAGTCCTGGTACTTACGCCTCCCCTTATATTTATATAGCCCGGCCCGGCCATCTCATTCTTCCGGCACGAAGACATACCGGTCACGAGCAAAGTGCAGGCAATCAGAATTGAGAAATTTTTTAGTTTCGGCGAAAGCATGATATTATTGTTTAATAATTCTTGGACCGCTGCGGGCGGTCAGGCCCACGGCGGCAAAAAGGGTTGATTTTACTTGGTTACTGTTAAACCGGCTTCCTCCTCAGGTGCCCATGCCTCAGCAGATGCCTTGAAGGTAATAACATCGAGACCTACAGTGAAGGTGTACTTGATGTTCTGGTTACGCTCCCATTCATCAATCGGAGTGGTGCCTACTTTCGCAGTATTTAGCTTTAAGGGCACAATCTCTGTTACTGTAGCGCCACCGGAGAGCGTTACCGTATATTTGAAGGTAATCGTTACATCGTTGGTGAGAATCTGAGGAATCATCAGATAGGTATAAGCATCGTTATTTGCATCCACCTTTACGGCATCGGTAGTAAGAGTCCTGGAAGAAGAAATAAGCTCATAGGTTCTGGGGGTGGCTTGAGCCGACCATTCAAAACCGGTATTGCCGTTTGTATTATTATAGCTGGAAGTAAGCGTACCTGTCGTCTTTACACCTGCAAGCGCAATACTGTCTATCTTAATCGTAGTATTAGGATAATCGGCAGCCTGCTTAATGAAGAACTGAACCTTGGTAAGCATATGATGGAAAACAAAGGGTACAGCACCATTGTCAGAACTGCTTTTAGTCATATTTGGTTTTACACTGCTGACCATAAAATCAGTCTGCAGGGAGGCATCATCGTCTGCTTTAAACGTATAGGCGCCGATGCCTTTTACAGGAGTAGATGTAATATGGGCATCGCCATAGGGATAGTAAGCCGCAAACGAGATTACGTTCTTGTAAGTGGGGTCGCCTTCGGCATCTTTGGGCCAATACTGAAGATTGGAATAGGTAGCAGAAGCTACAGTGCCGCCGCTCTGGAGAGTAACATCTACATTATCCATCATGTTTGGAGTTTCAGTTCCGAGGAATTTGCCGCTGGCATTGAGCCATGCGAACACGCCTATGTGAGGATTGGTGGAAGTGCTGAAGTTAGCGCCATTGATTAAGGTACCGTTGGCCTTGGTAAGAGCACGTCCGGCATAGGTGGTGAAAGACACTGCATTTTCGGAGTTGGTGTCTAATGCCACTTCATTCTTGGAGCAAGCTCCGAGAGAGAGAGCAGAGATTGCTGCAATGAATAAATACTTTTTCATAAAATTTGAAAATTGAGTTGTTGATAAAATATTGAAAATTGTGTTTTGTTATTAGAAATTAAATGGGTCAGCTTCCACAGTTGTCCAGTCTACAAGATCCGAGGTGAAGGTAATGGGCTTGAGACCAATTACAAAAGTATAAACGATTTTCTGGTTCTGGCCCCAGGTCTTTACGCTGCCGTCATAGAGGTCTTTTGTAACGGTTTGTGTGCTGAAGGTCCCATCGGTATAGTCAATCCTATAGGTTACGGATACCTTTTGTGCGCCGGCTGCAAGAGCCTGGGGAACAAGCAGATAAGCATCGCCTATAGCTGCCGTGGCACCGCCTCCGGGGAGATATTTAGCTGCAGTGGAGGTGTTTTTAAGGTTAAGTGGTGACGAGGGAGAGAAAACATAGGTTTCAGTGGTCGCACCATCTGCCGCCATCACGTGAGTGCTTGTACCGGTGTTATAAGTTGTTGTAAGTTTACCCTTGTTCTTGATGGTGGTAAAGCTGAGTGCGCTAACAGTAAGCGTTGGTGCGTTTGAAGCAGCGCCCAAAAAAGCATCGGTTGCAGCATCTGTCTTCACCTTGACATTGATTTGAGTCATAAGGTGATGGAATTTTAGAGGCACGTTACCGGCAGTGCCGCCGCCAGCAGTGGTATTGCTGTATGTTTTGTCGTTGACAACATCAGAAACCATAAAGTCAATCTGGCTTGCAGATGCGGCGGGAACCGTTATGCTACCGTTAACCACATCACCGGAGGTGGTCCAAGTAAGGGTGTAACCGGGTGCTGCATCGGCAGGATAGAAGCCTATGAACGAAAGCTTGTTGTTTGCTTCATCAGAGGGCCAGAACTTCACCGGAGTGTAGTTGGAAGAGGGAACTGAGGCGGGAGTACCGGAAAGAGTAACCACTGAGCTGTTGCCTGATGCACCATCATTCTTCATGAAATTGGGAGCAGTCGTGCTTTGCGCAAAAGCACTAGCACCCGTATTCCAGGCATAAACATTAATTTGAGCATTGGCTGCAAAGGTGGTTCCGCTAAGAACCGAACCGGCAGCTGCCTTGGTAGACGTGGGCACATAGGTCCCAAAACCTATTGCACGAGTGTCTTTTTGCTTTACATCGTATTTGGAGCATGCTCCGAATACGAAAACTGCAATAGCAGCAAAAATTGTGAATTTTTTCAATTCTTTAATTTATTTTATTGATGAATAATTAATTTACTATAAAAACATGACCGCTTTCGCTGTCCCAACTACTTACATCCGCTGCGAAAAAGATGGGTTGCAGCGAGCCTGAAAGGTCTAACATATAATTTATTTTTTGATTTGCCTTCCATTTGGAGACAGATTCTGTATAAAGGGGTATTGATTTTACAAAGCTTTCGCTATGGACGGGATCATTATAAGTGACGGTATATGCTATTTTTGCATATTGCACGTCAGGCTCCTCTGCCAATGCGTTCTTTAGACTTTGAGGCAGCATAAGGTAAACTTCCCCCACCGGCTGCTTCTCTGCAAGAGCTTCTTGCGCGGTGGTGCTCACCTTAAAAGTTACATTGCCTGTAGTGTTTCCCTTCCATTCCGATTTCAGCGCATGGTCCTCGCAGCTTGTCGTTATCGTATCTTTAACATCTATATTGCAGATGATCAAAGAGTCGAGTCTTATGCTCGAAACTGTCGGGCCGAGAGAACTTGCTTTCACGAAAAATCTTATCTGCGTTAGCTGATGATGGAAGGTGAAGTTAACCACTCCGTCGTTGGAATAACGGGTTTGGTCGACAAGAGCCTCTGCAAACATAAGGTCTTCCTGCTTGCTTACATCGCTGTCCACCGTCCACTCGTAATCGCCAAGCCCTGCCGGAACATCGGTAAAATGAGAATCTCTCGATGGGTAATAAGCCCAGAATGTAATGAAATTCTTGGTGGCATCTTTGGGCCAATACCTCAAATCTTCATATTCCATAGACTCCAAGCTACCTCCGCTGACCAAGGTCACCTCCACATTGTTCATGAAGTTGAAGCCTCCGGTCCAAGCGGAAGTCACCGTCTGAAGATCTGCCCAAACATTGATTTTCGGATTGGGAACAGCCGAGAAATTGCCTCCCTCGACGAAACTGCTTCCTGCCTTTAGCGGTCTGCCAGCATAAGTAGTAAATGAAATAGCCTCGTCTTTACCTAAACTACGGGTTATCTCACTCTTGGAACAAGCTCCAAGAGTAAGGAACGCAAGCAAGGCAAAAACGAGATTATTTTTCATTTTCATCACTATTCTTTTCATGGACCGCTGCGGGCGGTTAAACCCGCAACGGCAAAAAATCAATTATTAATTAATTGTAAAAGGAACATCGGTTTCAGCATCCCATTCGGTAACCTCAGCAGCAAACTGAATCGGATTGGGACCTATCTTGAAGGTGTACTTGATGTTGTTATTCTTACTCCATTCTTCCACCTCAGTGGTACGGAGGTTTATTGTTTCCTCATAAATGTCCGTTGCAGTATCCGGCTCGGTACCGGTTTTAATGGTGTACTTGATATAAACCTTAACGGTGTCGGAAGCAGTGGCAAGGTCCTGTGGAATCATAAGATAAATTCCTTCTTTTGCACCGGCGGCTACATTTCCGTCTGCACAGAGTTGCGGATCTTTAGTAAGTACCACATCGGAACTTACAACTGCAAAGTCGCCCATGGTGCCAAGATTTTCCCATGCCGTTGTGGTGGAGGGGCTGCTGTAAGTTGCAGCAAGGTCACCGGATTTATTTACATCCTTTAATGTAAGTGCATTAAGGGTGATGACAGTATTGTCGTAAGCGGCGTCGCTGTAGTCCTTAGCGGTTTGCACATAAAACTTAACCTGGGAAAGCATGTGCTTGAATATGAACTTAACCACACCGTTTTCTCCACTGACTACATCGGCAGTACTGAAAGTCATATCAGGCTTTGCATCTGCAACCATAAAGTCAATATGGTCGGCGGCATTGGCTTGAACGGCAAAGGAGAATTTACCAAGTCCGCTTTTACCCGCATTGGTAAGCGTAATGCCGGCGCCGTTGTGAGGATAATAGGAGAAGAAGGTGATTTTATCTCCATTCTTCGGCCAATAGCGGAGAGGAGTATAATTAATGGAAGCATCGTCGCCGCTATTCTTAAGAGTGACTTTTATATTCTCCATAAAGGCGGCGTTTTCTGTACCTGCGAAATTGCCGGCAGTCCTATAAGCATATACGCCGATTTGGGGGTCGGTGATGCCGGTGAAATTGGCGGCATTTACAAAGTAGTCCGTATCAGCTTTGGTAAGAGACCTGCCTGTGTAGGTATTGAAACCGATTGCATTGTTGCGTCCGGTATCCTCAGCAATATCGTTCTTGGAGCATGCTCCGAGAGCGAGAACTGCAATAGCAGAAAGGATTAAATACTTTTTCATAGCTTTAATATTTTTTGTGTTCATAAAATTTTTCAAATTAGAAAGTGAGGCCGCCGCTAGATAAGGGAGTCCAACCTTCTTCAACAGTAGCGGTGAACTTGATAGGCTTGAGACCTACTGTAAAAGTGTAATTGATTTTCTGATTCTTACCCCAAGCAGTAATACTATCGGCAGTGTTGAGCAATTTAGCTGTATCGCCTGTGAATGTATTGGTAGTCGTAACGTCACCCGTAATAACATCATAAACGATTTCCACCTTTACATCATCGCCGATCTCTTGGGGAATCATAAGATAACGGTATGCATCAGCTTCCGCACCGCAGTAATAGCTGTCTGCGGTTTCACCTATGTGCTTCGCTGTGGTTTTAAGAGTATCCCCTGCGGCAGTATTATAGATTGTGAAATCTATCTTAGCGCCCAGATTGCTCCATGCAGTAGTTGTTCCGGCAGAATAAGTGCTGGCAAGGTCGCCCGATGTCTTGATTTGCAAAACCTTAACTGTTTTAATTTTAACAGTGGTGTTGGCATCGGTATTATCGGTATTCACGAAAAAGTTCACTTGGGTGAGCTGATGGCGGAATACGAAAGGAACGGTGCCGCTGTTGGTGGTGTAAACCTGATCAACAACTGCATCTGCAACCATAAAATCTATGTCGTTGATAGGTTTGGTGTCGGGAATTGAGAAAGAGAAATCCACGAGACCGGTGCCTGCCGTCTTAGTGATGTTGTTTCCCGCCAAATTTGGATAATAGGCAAAGAAGGTAAGCTTGTTGTTAGCCTCATCGGTAGGCCAATAGCGTATCGGAGAATACTCAGTTGAAGGTGAATCGCCATTAGCCAAAAGTTTAACCTTAACATCACTCATAAAGTTCGGTGTGTGTGTTGCATCAGCATAAGTAGCACTACCTGTGTTATAGGCATAAACACCTATAAGCTGATCGTCTGCGTTAACTCCGTTGAAGTTGGTGCCGGTTACAAATGAACCGCCCGCCTTGGTAGGCGTGGGAGAGTAAGTACTGAAACCAATAACATTTCCTGTACTGGTTACATCGATGATGTTCTTGGAGCATGCTCCAAGAACAAGGGCAGCAGCTGCTGCGATAACAAAATACTTTTTCATGATTTTTTGTTTTTGTTGTTTATTATTTGTTGTTTATTATTTTTCAAATCTTTCATTTTTATTCGATTTTTAAATTTTCTAACCTTATATATATAAGATGCCGTATCACATTAAATCGGTATTCCGACATTGATTTCATCTTCCCAATCCACAACATCAGCCTTGAATCCGCCGCCGCCCTCTTCTACCACCACATCAGGCAATGTTATTACAGGGTCTTTATCGTAACCTTCCTGCAAATAGAGATTCAGCCTCAAGCCCAATCCACTTTCATCCTTGGTGATTTGGAACTTGTGCCCCACTAAAAAATCGTACTTCAACAGGGTTTTGCCGTCTTTCATAAGCATATTGAGTCCTAGCGAGTTAAGCTCAGGCGCTCTTCCCTCTACACTGGTAACTCCATTCGGAAGACCGAGGGTGGTAACCTGCGACTCTATATAACCGCGGGTGGGGACTTCTTCATCGAATTCTACTACCCAGGATTCGAGCAGCTGATCCACATCCCCCTCATCCGTCCTGTCTTTGGTAAGCACAAAGTTCTGAGCCATGCCGGTAAGGGCGGCGCGTACGGAGCGCAAGCTTCTGATATTGTTTATATAGATACGTGCCCTCACGGTGGAAATAATGTCGCGTGCCGTTACAGGGATAACGTATGTGTATTCGTCCATAGCGCTCAGATAATAATCCAATTCGCTGTCCGGGGCCTTGCTCTTCAGTCTGGTCTTATATTCGTAATAAGCCGATTGATAGTGATCCACCATTTCGTGAGTGATGTCGAACTCGCTTGCCAGGGCAACGGCGAGGTGCTCGGGGTCGTGTCCGATAAAGGTTTCTTTGCTTATTGACTTGATTTTGCTCGGAACGTACCAATTGGATTTAATCTCTGCAAGGCGCACGAAAGCTTGAGCGTATTTGTTCATGCTGAAGAATTCGTAGCTTGAAAACTCGTAAACGCTCTGGTTGATGAGGAACATTCTCCAATGGCCTGCGGGAAGATTCACCGCCACATCGTTTACTTGTGAAGTACTGATTACACGTGGAGTGTCTTCGCCGTCCCTGAAGAAGTACATGGTCATACCGGTGGGCTCTTCGCAGAAGTATTGCCAATCGCATTTCACAATAACCCTTACGGTGGGAACGTAGTCTGCCTCCATAGGTCTGCGCTCGCAACCCGTAGCCGCCAGAACGACAGCTGCGAGAAGCATAAGAACGTATGACCTGAGCTTTCTCATTACTTATTCTTTACTACGTTACGACCAAACACATAGGTGAAGCCTACATTCAGACGGGTGGGACCGTACCATGTATAGGTGCCTTCATACCTTTCTACCAAGTGGGTATAGGTGCTCTTAATGGCATCGTACCTGCGATATCCGGCGCCCATCCAGCCGGCTGCGGCGGAGAGCGTAAAGCGCCAATGCTTGTTGATATACCAGTTGTAACCCGCCTCTATGCTTATTACAGAAGCTTCTCCCTGATAACCTGCACCCTTGGGCTGGATATCGAAATAGCCTCCGCCGAAATTCACTCCTGCAAACCAGCCTGTAAGGGCTTCGGAAGGATTGAACCAATAGCGGGCAAAAATATCCAAATGGAGAATTTCGTAGGCGCGTGTATTGCCATCCCAAACGTACCATGGGAAGGTATAGTTAAAGCCCGTGCTCCAACGCCTGCCGATGGGAATCTCCATGCTGAAATTAGGGGTGATGGCAAGGTCGTACAATACATTAGTGCTGAAAGCAACCCTTGCCTTGAATATCTTGATAAGATCCTGCTGAGCGAAGGTATCTATTGGTTGGACAATGGTTTCAAGAGTGTCGGGAACGGTTTCAGGAACGGGCTCGATTGCATCGCAGATACGGATTGTATCCCTTATTACGATCGTGTCTCTGATTATGACAGTATCTCTGATTACGACAGTATCCCTGACTATCACCTCCTTGATTTCGGAAGGAATGTCAGAAACTGTTACCTCCACAGTCGCGGATGTCGTATCGGCGACTGTGGGAATAACAGGAGAAACAATTTTAACTTTATCTCTAACTGCCGGCTCCGCAGCCAAAGATGTGGTATCTATGACTGTGGGGATAACAGTAGGAGAAATGGATTTGGCGGTATCCTTGAGCTCTGAATGCCTTTTTATACGCTCGGCGTAGTCTATCACGACTTTAGTCCGGCGCAAGCTTGGGTACAGGTTGGACAGCATCCAAAACCAAGGACGACCGCCGCGCAAATCCATAAGTTGTTTCTTTTTACTATCTACTATTTTTCCATTCCTATAAACGTATAAAGGAGTATTGTCCAGAATATGGATAACCTCGTCTCTATACTGGAAAGAAACAGTATCGACCATATTGCGAAGGCCCTCGTAATCGGAGCCTACGGGATTTTCTATAATGAGGGAACGATCCACGCCGGTATTTTCAATAATGAAAAGGGAAATTGACCTGGCGCGTTTTTCGGCAAGACTTTGATTGTAAGAATCCCCGCCTTCAGGAGAAGCGGCGGAACGGACTGTTATTTTTTCGAGTGTGGCATTTTCATTGCCATTGATGCGATTAATCCAGCTTACTAAAGAATCGAGGCTGGCTGCATTGTTTTCATATGCTCTATCGGGTTCGAAGAGATTAACCTTGAAGTGGATGACAGTAGACTTGCGTATAAACACCTCATCCGCAGATGTTTTCACATTTGCGGTGTCGAAAGCTGCAAGCGTAATTTCGGCTGCGAGGGTTAATAAGCACGCAATTAGTGCCCTCCTGAAGTATTGTCCAACCATGTACCTTTTTTCACAAAAAAAAACGACAGAAGTCATATTTTCGGCATGAGCCTTGGATATAATTTTAAATCGTCAAATTTTTCGGACTGCAAAGATAAAACCTTTTTCAAACATAGCAACACTTTTTCGAAAAAAATGAACATTTTTTTTGGTTTTTTTTGTTTTTTATCCTTTATCCTCAACAGACTAACACGAGAGGCCATTTTTGAGAAAAAATATTCTTTGGGAAAATCACCCTGTTTTACACAGTAAAACAAAAAAAGTTGATTTTTACTCCTCCGATACAACGGAAAGTCTTCGTAAATTCACAAAAACGAAAAATTATGAAGAAATCTTGCATTATCACATCCTTACTATTGGCGCTGTCGTTATTATCCTGCGACCGCATAATGTCGGGACCTTCTCCTCAGAAAGGTTTTCTGCAAATCGCATTCGAGTCACAGTCAAGCCGCGCAATAACAGAAATTCCCGACACCAATCTTTTTATGATAGAAATATCTGAAGAATCGGGAAAAAGTATTTTTTCGGGCATTTATTCCTCACTCCCTAAACAAATGAAATTGCTGCCTGGGGACTATACCATATCGGCAATTTCCCGCAAGTTTTCAGAGCCTCTTTTCGATGCACAACAATTTGGTGATTATCAAACATTTACCATAGAGTCCGGAGTGATTTCGGCAGTGCATTTGTCTTGCGCTCAACTGAATGCGGGAGTCAGGTTGCAAACAGGAATTAATTTCCGCGCAGAATATCCCGACGGCACTTTCTACCTTCACAGCGCTACCGGCTCCTTAGTGTACGGTTACGGCGAAAAGCGCACAGGATATTTCAAACCCGGTCCGGTGTGGCTGGAATTCTGTTATGGCGGCAATACAAGCACACTGCTTACACGCGAACTCGCAGCGCGGGAGATACTCATCCTGCGAATTGATGCCGGCAACAACATAAAAGAAGTAAGCTCTACCGCTGACAAATACGGCGAGGGTTTCAGCATGGAAATCGACACTTCTCTAAGCTATACCGCAGAAAACTTCTTTTTTAATTCCGGAGGCTCTGGTTCAGAAGGAGACAACACCGATTTGTCGGGCGCCCTCAGCGTTGGAGAAGCGCGCAGCAAAGCATCCGAAAGCCCTGCCGGGGTATGGGTGTACGGCTATATAGCCGGAGGCGACTGCACTGCGAGCGGCTGCTCTTTCAGCCCTCCTTTCAAATCGGTCACCAACCTTGTCCTCTCCCCCACATCCACCTCTGCAGACAAAGAAAGCTGCCTTGCGGTGCAATTGCAAAAAGGCGATATACGCCAGGTTCTCAATTTGGTGGACCACCCCGAAAATCTCGGCCGTTTAGTTTACTTGAAAGGCGACCTCGTGCCAAAATATTACGGCATTCCCGGATTGCAGAACATTTCCGACTATCGGCTGAAATAGATCGTGCATAGGCAAACTTCACGCTTACCGAATATTTTGTTGAATAAACAAGCCGGACAGTCATGGATAAAACTTCAAAAAAAGTACAGACATCTTGCTGAATATACACTCTATAAGCAATTCCTAAGGTATCAGGTGGATTTGCATCGAATTTATATCAAACAGACTATAAAGATTGAGCGAAAATGAAATATTATGGCTATCTTTATATCCGTTAATTAAATTTTTATGAAAAGATTTCTAATAATTGCCCTTTGCAGTTCAGCGCTGCTGACGGGCTTTGTTTCATGCAAAAACTATGAAAGGGTGGCCGGTGACCCTATGAAAAGCCGCATTTACACCTTGGATAACGGGCTCAAGGTCTATATGACCGTAAACAAGGAGGAGCCCCGAATCCAAACCTATATCGCCGTGCGTTCCGGAGGCAAAAACGACCCTCACGAAACCACCGGCTTGGCTCACTATTTCGAGCATCTAATGTTCAAGGGCACCGAACAATTCGGCACCCAGGACTACGAGGCGGAAAAACCCCTGTTGGATGAAATCGAGCGTCTGTTCGAGGAATACCGCACAATCACAGACCCCGCGCAGCGCACAGCATTCTATAAAAAAATAGACTCTGTGAGTTACGAGGCCTCCAAGATTGCCATCCCCAACGAATATGACAAACTCATGAGTTTAATCGGGGCACGAGGCACCAATGCCTGGACCAGTCAGGATGAAACCGTCTTCACTGAGGACATCCCGTCCAATCAGATAGAGAATTGGGCCAAAATTCAAGCCGACCGCTTCCGCAATAATGTGATACGCGGTTTCCACACCGAGCTTGAGACTGTTTATGAAGAGAAGAACATGTCCCTTACCGAAGACAACTACAAGCTCTTCGAGGCTCTTCAGGCAGGTCTGTTCAAAAATCACCCTTACGGCACTCAAACCGTGCTGGGCACACAGGAGCAGCTCAAGAACCCCTCCATCACAAACATTAAAAATTTCTACAAAAGCTATTATGTCCCCAACAACATAGCCATCTGCCTCTCCGGTGACTTCGACCCTGCCAAGACTCTTGCCGTCATAGAAAAATACTTCGGCGATTGGGAACCCAATCCCAACATTCCCAAATTGGAATATGAGCCGGAGGAGCCGATTACAAGCCCCATAGTTAAGGAGGTTTATGGCCAGCAAGCCGAAATAATGGCTCTCGGCTGGAGGCTGCCGGGTGAAAGGGACCTTCAAACCACTACGGTTTCCGAGATTGCAAGCAGCATACTCAGTAACGGGCAGGCAGGCATAATCGATATTGATGTAAATCAGCAGCAAAAAGCCATGTATATGGGCGCCGGAACCAACACCCAGCCCGACTATAGTATTTTCCTCACTGTCAGCATGCCCAAGCAGGGGCAGACTTTGGAGGAGCTCAGGGACCTCGCTCTTGACCAGGTGGCCAAGCTCGCATCGGGAGACTTCGATGAAAGCCTGATAAGCAGCACCATCAACAACATCAGGCTTCAGAAAATGCGTCAGCTCGAAAGCAACCGAGTAAGGGCAAATCTGTTCGTGAACGCCTTTATAGCCGATATTCCTTGGAAAGATGCCTGCAAAGACCTTGAGCGTTACAGCCAAGTCACAAAGCAGGATGTAATGGACTTCGCCGCCGAATATCTTGCCCCCGAAAGTTATGTAATCGTTTATAAGAGGCAGGGTGAAGACAAAAATATCCAGAAGATGGTGGCTCCCGCCATTACTCCCATCGAAACCAACCGCGACAAAAGCAGCGGCTTCCTCGTAGCAGTTCAGAATACTGAGGTGCAACCCATTGAGCCTAAGTTCTTGGACTTCAGCAAAGACATGTCGAAAAGTGAATTTGCCGGCGGCGTGGAGATGCTCTACAAGCGCAATGAGCTCAACGAGATAAGCACAGTAAGCTTTGTATGGAATATCGGCCGCTGCGATGACCCCGCTTTGGAAGCCGCCATCGATTATCTGCCATATTTGGGAACACCCGAAATGAGCGCAGCGGAAATTGCAGCCAAGATGTATTCTCTTGCGAGCGACTTCAACTTTAATCTAAGCGACCATCAGCTCAGGCTGACTGTCAGCGGCCTTGATGAGAATATTGCTGAGGCTGTAACTATCGTGGAAGACCTCATCGCCAATGCGCAGGCGGACGAAAATATACTCGCCTCGCTCAAGTCCGATATGTTCAAAGCCAGAGCCGATGCCAAGAAGAGTCAGGACAGCTGCTTCAGCGCGCTTATAACCTATCTGCGCTACGGCCCCGATTATATTAAGTCTTCCACTTTTTCCGATGCCGGAATTAATGCTCTTACATCTGAAGAATTGCTCGGAAAGCTGCGCGATGTATTCGCAAAGGGACACAGGATTCTGTATTACGGACCTCTTTCGGAAGGCAAATCGCGCGCAAAATTGGCATCCTGCCATAAGCCGGGAGACACCCCCGAGCCCTTGGCGGAGAAGTTCACTCAATATGCGCCCGTAACTCAATCCAAGGTTCTGATTGCCCCATATGTTGCCAACAACTTTTATTATATGCAGTATTTCAACCTCAGGGAAGAATTTGACAAAGCCTATAGCCCCGGAATACGCATGTTCAATAATTATTTCGGCTCCGGCATGAACAGCATAGTCTTCCAGGAGATGAGAGAGGCGCGCGGCCTTGCCTACAGCGCAACGGCCAGACTTTCGGAGCCCTCGCATCTCGGTCAGGACTATAGCTTCTACGCCTATATCGCATCACAGAACGATAAAATCCAACAGGCAGTAGAGGCCTTTGACTTAATTATCAATAAGATGCCTGAATCGGAGCAAGCCTTCTCCATTGCCAAGGACGGCATGGTTTCGCAGATGCGCACAAGGCGTACCAACGGAATGGCCGTACTTAATTCCTATATTGCATGCGAAAGGCTTGGCCTTGACGAGCCTCAGGACAAAGCGGTGTTCGCTGCCATTGGGGACATGAGTTTAGAGGATGTCAAGGAGGTACAGCAGAAATGGGTGAAAGACCGCGAATGCGTTTATGCGATTCTCGGCGACAAGGCTCAACTGGATATGGACTTCCTTAAGACCTTGGGACCTGTTCAGGAGCTCTCGCTTAAAGATATTTTCGGATATTAAGCCTTCAGCCGTGATGCTCCGGCATCATCAGCCGAGGCTTACCCGTACAAAAGGCCGCGCCCCCTCTCCGGAGACGCGGCTTTTTCATTTCTTTTCAAGGCAGAACATGTCTTGGCGCATCAAAGCGCGGCAATGCATGAATCTGCCGCTATGTTTTAATCTGTCTGCGGATAATAATCTTCGTGCAGGAACGGATAATTAACCCACCAATATTCTTCGTGCTGCCCCGAAGAGACTCCGCACATAATGGTTCCTCCATATTGCTGAAGCCCCGAGTCGCGATAAGCGGAACCGTGATGCTTTGTCAGATTATAAATACCATCCAAATTGAGGGTATAGCCCTGACCTGCATAATTGGTTTCGAAGACAAAACTGCGCGTTTCATTACTTGGAGAATATTCCAGGTTTTTACCGTGGAACACATATATCCCCTCCCACTTTGCAGAAGAACTTCCTATTCCGAATTTACCGTTCATCAGATTGGCGGTGCTTTTGAATGTCACAGGGATATTGCGCGTTACAGAATTCTTGAAACTATAACCCTGAGGACAATCGAGAGTAATCTCAAGAGTGTTTATCCGACCGTATACAAGGTCCGCTTCGGCATATTCGGGCTTATTCTTTTTTTTGTTTTTGCGGGTATAGCTGTCAGCCAAGTAAAGGGTATTATACAAAGTATTGTGAGTGGCGGAGATGTCCATAGGATAATCCTTTTCTTTATAAATGCTAATAAGAGCGCCTGTATTATAGAAATACGAATCGAAAGATGACCTTTTAAGGAGCACCGCCCAAAAGGGGGAATCGTAATCGAGAAAATAATTGCTGTACCAATAATGACTGCCTGCCGCAAAGGCCTCAATCCCTATATTGCTGCTATGCATAGTGTAGCCTATAGGGTCAAACATGGTCATTTGCAAAAGATTATTGGTATTGAGACTGAATTTTACCTCCAAACTGCCTATCACCCCTACCTCTACAGGCACATTTATTACTCCGTCGTAACTGCTTATGTTAAGATTGACTGTCTTTTTCTTTTCATATAAAGTAAATATATTGTTGAATGTCACCCCGAAGCTTTCCGGAGTGCATTCTGTACTTATGGTCAGCTTTTTCCAATACTTCGACACATAGGTACCCATATTCGTTTCACCTATATGATAAGGCTTGGTGAGCGTTTCCAGCTCGCAACTAACATAAGGCGATACGCTTGAAGGAATGTCTTGCGAAAGGGTATAATCCATCTTTGAATCGCTGCAATAGATATAATAAGTCTTGATGAGATTGTTTTGCAGATAAAAAGACGGCGAGGAAATCACTCCCGAAGCAGGCGCCGCATCGTGGTTTACGAAAACATAATAATTGTCATAAGGTTTTACATCTGCAAACGGGTCCGTCTCGGTAAACAAAAGCTGTCCGGTAAGCGTTCCCTCCCCCGGCTCCACAAACCAATCAGACTCAGTAATACGGTCGGAAACTAAATCCAGCTCCATATTATTAAGGCTGCCCCGCTTTACCGAAAAATCGCTAGTCCCATCCTGCCCCAAATAGACTCTGTAAATTACATTTTCGTAGGTAATGGTGGGCGTAACGGCCCTGCAAGTGAGCTCCAGATAAGAACACAGGGATGCCCGCCCGGCATCTCCTGTCGCCGCCTCTATCGCTTGGGCATTCTTGCCTCTCGGCAGAGTGTTGTCAGGAAGCAGACATCCCTGACAATTCTCCAAATAATAGAGGGTTACAGTACCATAGGTGTTCAACTCCTCAATATCCTCAGCGCTCATATAATCCCCCTCCGGCAGCACCTCACCCTCATTCAAAGCTCTGCTGGCATAACCCTCAATCCCTTCCACCCTCCCCCATGGCCGCACCGCCTTTGCACAGGCTTTCATCTTTCCCGAAGTAAAACTGTAGTCCACTTTTTTATTGGCAGGATTCCTATAAATGTAAATGTCAAAGCGCCCCACTAATTTTTCCAAGTGTATGCCGGTGCCTTCTTGCGGCTTATAGCCGAGCAGAGCCGCCGCCATAGGGAATCCGTTTGTCTCGAAAGAAGAATAATCATCGAAGTTCAATGTAAAATCGAGCAGTTCGCTTTCTTTTTCGGGAGGCTCAATTTCTCCGGTATTTGCAAGAAAATAGAGACTGTATTCGCCGTTGATGCTTGGGAATACGAGGTTTATTTTATTGCCGGTCAGATTGGAAGAATATAAACAGAAGTCAGGGAAGAGGGCTCCGTCCTGATAGAGCCATACATTTATGTCGTGAATTTCGTCCTCAGAGCTTGGGCCGCAGGAAGAACGGGTGAGATGCCCTCCACCGGTGTCGAGCATCATTTCGATGCTCGCCCTCCCCTCCCGCACTTGCGCGGGAGGGGCTTCCTCCACCCTTTCACAGGCATAACAAAACAGCAGGGCGGCCGATATCAGGGATAGTCTTTTCATGCCGCCTTAGATGCTTGTAATTATATCGCCTCCGTCTGTCCATGGGGATATTGTGCAGCTTATGTCTGCCGAGCCGGGCACCACCGGAACGGTAGGATTCACGCTGCCGAGATTGTTTATGGTTAATGTTACATCATAGGTATAGTTTGCCGCCAGACCGGTGTTTTTCGAGATGTTTTCGCCCAAGTTAATCGTCCAATAATAGGTTTTCTCTCCGACAGTGCCGCATACCGTAAGCCAGGTTGCAAGGCTTTGGTCGGCCGTAGTGCCGGAATAACCGGTGTCGGGAATTGCCGTTTTGTTTTTGTTGGGAAAGCAGTAAAAAGAGCAGGAATAACCTTTTCCTGAGAAAGATTCTCCGCTCGAGAGAGCAAGGGCGGGCTCTTTCAGGGTATAAGCCGCCGCCTCCGCGGTACTGCTGACAGAACCGGTCACGCTCCCGTCGCTTATGGGAGTATTGATATTGTTGCGCCCGTACCAATTATAAGTAATATTATATGTTGGAGCCTTGGGCTGAGCTGTACCCACCACATTGCAAAGAAACATTTTATTGATGGTGAGATTCCCGAGCCACGAAGGCAGATTGTTCGTAACATTCTTTACCCTTACGCGGGCTCCGAGACTGGTGACTTTCAGGGCCACAGAGACCTCGGCAGCTGTCGTAAGGTCTGCCTGCTGCTCTTTATACATCACAAAAGGATGATCCTTCAGGGAGATAATTTTGTCCCTTAATGCCGTTAAACTTGGATTTGCAAGCTCCGGACCGTTTATAAGGGCAGCCACGGTATACTTGAAGCCCCTCGGAAGCACAATGTCGTTCGAGGCGGCGCTGAGTTTTTTAGCGCAGGCGCCTCCGGGTTCGAAGATGAAAATCTGCGTGCTTTGGGCGGTTTTGTCGGAGCCGATTTCTGAGGTGGAGGCGCGGGTGGTGATTTCCGCGTCCACTCCCTCGATGGAGATACTGAGAGTAGAGGTCTCCTCAGGCGACAGCTGAGGAGAGGAGGTTTTTTCGCCGTGCATTTTGTCGCAGGAAGATAACAGAAGCACAGCCGTAAGGGTGCATGAAAGGGGAATAAAAATCTTTTTCATAAAGCATATAAATTGTTTGTCACAAAGGTGCATATGCTTATCCGTTTATATTTTGCGGCGTCCCGGAATCCCGATTCTTTTTATGTTTCAGACTGTTTCTTAAATTTTATTTTAACATTGAAGGTGATGGAATTGCGTAAAGAGTGACAAAAAGCGGAGCATCAATTTAAATTGACGCTCCGCCTGTGACAGAAGACTGTTAAATGTGACGAGCAACTGCCCGCTGGTACTCCCTATAGGAATCGAACCTATACCTACGGAACCGGAATCCGTAATTCTATCCGTTAAACTAAGGGAGCAGGACTGCAAAGATACTTAAAAAAATGTATCTTTGCATTCCAAATCAACTCCTAATCAGAACATGAAAGCATATGTTTTCCCCGGTCAGGGGGCACAATTCCCGGGAATGGGAAAAGAACTCTACGACAATAGCCCCAAAGCCGCGGCCCTAATGGAACAGGCAAATGAAATACTCGGCTTCAGAATTACGGACATAATGTTCAGCGGCAGTGAAGAAGACCTTCGAGCCACAAATGTCACCCAGCCGGCCATCTTCATACACTCTACCGCTCTTGCTCTATGCACCCCGAATCTTCCCGCTCCAGACATGGTCGGCGGGCATTCTCTCGGTGAATTCTCTGCACTGGTGGCGGCGGAAGCCATGAGTTTTGAAGACGGCTTGAAGCTCGTTGCCATACGCGCCGGCGCAATGCAGAAATGCTGCGAAAAAGTTCCCGGCACAATGGCTGCCATAATCGGCCTTCCGGATGAGCAGGTAAAAGAAGTCTGCGCAGATATCAAAGGCGTGGTTCCGGCTAATTACAACAGTCCGGGCCAGGTGGTTGTCTCCGGTGAAAAGGAAGCTGTTTTACTGGCTTGCGAAAAGCTCAAGGAGGCTGGAGCAAAGCGCGCCTTGCCGCTGATAGTGGGCGGTGCATTCCACTCTTCCCTTATGGAGCCGGCCCGACTGGAACTTGCGGAGGCAATCGCATCCACCCCTATCAAGGCCCCAATCTGCCCAATCTATCAAAATTTCAGCGCCAAAGGCGAAAGCGACCCGGCAGTCATTAAAGACAATCTCCTCAAACAACTCACCAGCCCTGTGCGCTGGACCGAAAGCGTAAGGAATATGCTCGCTGACGGAGCGGACTTTTTCCTCGAGCTCGGACCCGGAAGCGTATTGCAAGGCCTTGTAAAGCGCATCAGCAGTGCGGAGGGAAAAGAAGTGGAGGTTTCAGGGCAATCTTAAGGTTTTTTTATTAACTTAGCACGATGTAAAAATCAACACGATACAAAGAATCTAAATCTTATTTCATTAACATAATTATGGCCAAAGAAAAGAAATTTATTAC
>FZPS01000098.1_pt282 | contig 28537 bp, 24 predicted proteins | sample 1817821 | NCBI WGS metagenome assembly FZPS01 (sample SAMEA104158645, study PRJEB21678) | metagenome | place: Germany | collected 2015-04-21
AAATGTATCTCAGCCATTGTTCTTCTCCTTCAATTTGTTGCTGAATCTTTATCTTAATCGAATGAGAGGAATAATGGCTCCTTTTTTATTTCTTCCTTTTACACCACTATAGGGACTTAATCCGTATTCTTCTTTCAAGACGCTCTTAACTGATCAACTTTTGACTTCATGTGAACTCGTAAGGAGAGGCAGACGATATACCAGCGAACAATCGCGTCAAGAAGTATCCGGATCGACCCTGATACTTCTTCAACATTAAAAAATATATGGTTTTTAGAATGTTTCACGATGCTAAAATGAGAACAGACAGCTTAAACGTATAAAACACTCTTTAAACAAAATAGAGAATCATATAACTTAGAATAGAAACGTAGAAGAGAAACGGTTAAAGAAATAAGATGGAGTACAAATGGAACTACGCGACTATTTCGAAAAAAATCCGCATGTCGCCTTAGCCTTTTCAGGAGGAGTCGATTCCGCCTACCTCCTCTATGCGGCAAATCGACATGCCAAGAGTCTTCGCGCTTACTATGTCAAGTCTGCTTTCCAGCCGCAGCTTGAGCTCGAAGACGCAATGCGTATGGCAGAGCAGCTCGGTGTAGAGTTAAAAATACTGCCGTTAGATCTCTTAGAAGATTCAGCAATCACGGCCAACGTCTCAAATCGTTGCTATTTCTGTAAAAGAAAAATCTTTTCTACTATTCTGGAAGCGGCGCAAAAGGACGGTTTTACCCTGATTATTGACGGTACAAATGCTTCTGACGAAGCTGAAGACAGACCCGGTATGAAAGCGCTTCAGGAATTTTCTATAGCTTCACCGCTTCGACTATGCGGTCTTGGCAAAGACGAGATACGCCGGCGCTCCAAGGAGGCCGGTCTCTTCACTTGGAACAAGCCTGCCTATTCTTGCCTCGCCACACGCATCCCGCACGGCGAGACAATAACCGAAGAAAAGTTGAAGAAAACTGAACGAGCAGAGGCTTACCTGACGACTCTCGGTTTTTCAGATTTTCGCTTACGACTTCTCGGTTCAAGCGCTAAACTCCAGCTTCCGACATCGCAGCTCAAACAGGCATTAGAGATGCGGGACGTCATTGTAAAAGAGCTTAGAAAAGATTACAGCGCAGTACTCTTGGATTTGGAGGCGCGAGATGAATAAAGACATAAGAGCCATACTTGAGGCAGTGCAAGCGGGCAATCTTTCGGCAGATGAGGCCATGCACAAGCTCAAAATCTTACCTTTTGAAGACATCGGTTTTGCCAAAGTTGATCTGCATCGCCCCCTTCGACAAGGCATTGCCGAGGTCATCTACGGTGCAGGTAAAACACCGGAACAGATTCTCGATATTATTGAGGTCATGCGGAAAAACGGACAGGCAACTGTACTCATCACGAAATTGACGCAAAAGACGGCAGATGTGCTTCAAAAATCGTTTGGCAAAAAACTCGATTATCATGCCGAGGCAAAAATCGGTATCTTGGGCGAACTGCCTCGACCGGACGGTCTCGGCAAGATCATCGTAGCAACGGGCGGAACCAGCGATATTCCAGTTGCCGAGGAGGCGGCGCTCACCGCTGAAGTTCTGGGCAATGAGGTAACACGCCTTTACGATGTGGGCGTCGCGGGTCTGCACCGTTTGTTGGCTCATCTTGATGAAATCATGAACGCCGCCGTCATCATCGCGATTGCAGGTATGGAAGGCGCTCTTGCCAGCGTCATCGGAGGACTTGTCGATTGTCCCGTAATTGCCGTACCGACCAGTGTCGGTTATGGCGCATCCTTCAATGGACTTTCCGCTCTTCTATCCATGCTTAACTCCTGCGCCAGCGGAGTCTCTGTCGTCAACATCGACAACGGCTTTGGGGCTGGGTACTTGGCAAGTTTAATTAATCATATGGAGGCCAAATCTAAATGAGAACACTCTTTATAGAATGCGGTATGGGTGCTGCCGGCGATATGTTGACAGCGGCTCTCTTGGAGCTTTTGCCTGATCCCGACACTTTTCTTGACGAACTTAATGCGCTTGAGATTCCGGGCGTCATAGTCAAACGGACAAACTCGGTTAAATGCGGCGTCCACGGTACACGCGTGCTGATAACAGTAGATGGTGTCGAAGAAGAGAGCTTAGACGTAAATGAATATGGACATCACTATACTCATATTCACGAGCAAGAGGATCATCATGAACACAAAAATGTACACCATCATCATGATGAACATGCACACGGTCATATCCACGACCATCTGCACCACCATGAACACCATGAACACCATGGACATGTGCATCACTGCCATGATCACTACGACCATCATGACCATTCACATCCGCACCATCACAACAGCCTCAAAGAAATCGAAGAAATCGTCCAAAGCCTTAAAATCTCGAACAAGGTAAAGAATGATGTCATGTCCGTCTACAAGCTTATCGCTGAAGCGGAGAGCCGTGCCCACAATTTACCCGTGACTGAGGTTCACTTTCATGAGGTTGGCGCCATGGATGCCATTGCCGACATAACTGCGGTTGCCATGCTCATTGAGAGAATCGCTCCGGAACAAGTTCTTGCTTCCCCCATCCATGTCGGTTCCGGTCAGGTACGCTGTGCCCACGGCATACTCCCTGTTCCGGCACCCGCCACGGCTTACATCCTTGAAGGCGTTCCGATCTATGGAGGCAAGATCAAAGGAGAACTATGTACGCCGACCGGCGCGGCCCTCTTAAGGCATTTTGTCGACTCTTTCGGAGAAATGCCCGTGATGAAAGTAGAAAGAATCGGTTACGGGATGGGCAAAAAGGACTTTGAAGCGGCAAACTGCGTGCGTGTCATGCTCGGAGAAACAGAGGAGCATGGCGAAGAAATCTTAGAACTCAAGTTTAATGTTGATGATATGAGCGCTGAAGCAATCGCCTTTGCCATGGATAGTATCTTTGAAGCCGGCGCTGTCGAGGTCTTCACTATCCCGGCGAGCATGAAAAAATCCCGCCCCGGCACACTAGTGACAGTTCTGTGTCACGAGGAAGATAGAGATCAAGTCTTACAAACGATTTTTAAGCACAGCTCAACAATCGGTGTTCGCGAACTTATCTGTAAGCGTTACGTACTGGAACGAAGCATTACGGAACTTGATACGCCATACGGTCTTGTGAGGAGAAAAGATTCGAAAGGCTTCGGTGTGCGCCGCAGCAAATATGAACACGATGATCTTGCACGATTGGCTAAGGCAATGAACCTAAACCTGGACGAACTCAAAAATCGGATTGAGAATCTCATTTAATACCGCTTAATTGAGGTGAATTGAGGCAACAGAGATGCCATTGAGCTTATCGATTCCCGGCAAAAGAGTCGTCATTCAACTCCCCGTTTTGTTGCTCCAAAGGTCTTGGTGATTCATTGAGATATTGAGGAGCACACCCAACAAGATAAAATTCGAAATCATGGAAGAACCGCCGTAACTCATGAAAGGAAGCGGAATACCCGTGATGGGCATGAAGCCTATCGTCATACCGATATTCTCGACAAAATGGAATGTAAGGCTTGCGATAAGCGCCACCATGACATACGCTTCTCCCGGAGATACGTCGGCAATTTTACCCGCCAGACGGAGCGTGTGAATCACAAGATACAACGCCAGCAAAATCACAAGTGTCGTACCGATCAAACCGAACTGTTCCGATATAGCCGTAAAAATGAAATCCGATTCTTTAACCGGTACGCTGACGTTCTCGCCGGCTCGATTGCCGAATAGACCTCCTGAAGAGACGGCGGCAAGAGACTGATTGATATGGTATGACGCCGTTTTATCGTGTCCTCTAAAAAAGAACGTCAAGATGCGGTCTTTTTGCGTTTGACTTAGAATAAAACGCCACGTCACCGGAATAAGGACAAAAACCATACCCATGCTCGACAGAATAATTGTCCTCCAGCGAACTCCCCAAACAAATAAAGTACAAAGGAACATAAAGATCAGAACAGAGCTTGTACCGAAGTCAGGCTCGGTCATGATCAATAAAAACGGAACACCGTAAATCAGCGCTAACCGCGCAAAACCCTGCGGTTTTGAAAGGTTGCCCGAATTCATGCCGTCAAAGACCGGCCCCGCCGCCATGGCAACCCCGATTTTTGAAAGCTCCGAAGGCTGGAATGATCCGAAAAGCGGAACACGAAGCCAGCTATCCGCGATCGTAAGCGCTCGGTAACCGTCGACTTTAACTAATACGAGCAAAAAGAGGCTAACCGTATAAATAATGCCGCCGACAAGTCGCATCGCAGGAGGATCAAAAAGACAGATCACAAATGATGCCATCAATCCGATCAGCACCGCCGCGATCTGCTTATAAAAATTCATCGGATAGTCCATACCGGCACCGTAGCCGGTTGAAAGTACCGTATTTAATACCACCAGACCGATAATCACCAACGCCAAAACGGGTACGAGCATTCGGTAATTGAGCGAGCGAAAAAACATGTCGGCGCGCGATGGCCTTCCCTCACGCGCCCGTCCTCTCTTTTTCCATTCTGTCCATTCCATACTTTGATAGTTGCCGTTAAATAAGCGCTCCACCGTCTTCGAGGATAACAACATCGTCATCCGATGGAGGCTGCTCCGGATCGAAAAGCATTAACACACCGGTATCTTCCGCATTCAGAAGCGACAAACGCACTTTGGCGCGTTTTTTGTCGCGGATGGCAAGCACCGCCAAGAAAATGACCGCGAGCACAATCATCACCAAGGAGACTAGCTGTGAAACGCGAAATTCCTGTCCGAACACCGTGAACACCAGCGCATCCGTACGAATGCCCTCGACGAAAAAGCGCGTAAGCCCATAAAGAAAAAAGTACGTAAGCATCGTTCGATAAGGATATTTGTCAGATTTACGCCTTATCGCGAGAAGAATCACAAATATGACCATATTGGCCAAAAATTCATAGAGAAATGTCGGGTGCACGGGAAGATTCGGATCGAGCCCTGGCAATGGGTTGGCAGGATCAGGGTTGATTCTCGTAAGCCAGCTTCTCGTTCCTTCGCTGATCATGCCCCACGGGAGATCGGTATTAATCCCAAATGCCTCCTGATTAAAGAAATTGCCCCACCGACCGATCGCCTGACCGAGCGGTACATAGACCGCCAGATAATCCAGAAGATGATGCGCCTTAATATACTTCACACGTGCGATGATAAAAAGGGCGATCATCCCGCCGATGACACCGCCGTAAAAGGCAAGTCCGCCTTCTGAAATATCAAAAATTCGTGCCGGATTTTCTTTATAGGTTTCCCATTCAAAAGCGACATAATAAAGCCTCGCCCCAATCAGCAAGAACGGAATCATCAATAAGAAAAAATCAAGAACATCGTCGCCTTTCAGGCGATGCGCTTTCGCCTGTTGAACAGCAAGCACCATACAAAGCAACAGCGCAAACGCAAACAAAAGACCGTACCAGTAAATCGTGATATGACGCCCTAAAATACTAAAATCAAACGCAATCCGGCTAACCGGAAGATCATGGATCCCCAGCCCCGGAAAGGAAACTTGATACTGACAAAGACATGTAATAGGTAGCATAGGTGCACCTCCAGCAATATCGTTATTTTATCATAGTATGAGAATGCACCTTCGTCGAACCCCGAAATACCGACTTTCCTTTTACAGCTTTTCATTTCTGCGCTAAAAATCGATCTCATCCAAATAACAGTGTGTTGAGTGGAGGTAATAAGCTGCACTGAGAATAAAGCAACGCACCTGAAAAAGACTTTTGTTTCAATTGAAAGTTGTCATCTTTATGCGGATGATGACGGGCTCCCCATATCAGAGAAAAAACAAGTTATGCCTCCGGATCGATGGTGCCGTTTATGGTTCAGATGACGGATCGCCTGATGATGTTTCTGTGATCGCAGCAGTAGTTGATTCAACAGAAGACTCAGGCGGTGCAGTAGGAGGCTCAGTCGGTGCAGTTAAAGACTCTGGAGGCGCAGTTGGAGACTCTGGAGGTATAGTGGTCTCCGGCGGCGTCGTAGGGACTATTGCGCCAGGTTTCCATTGCGCGTAAAGCGTCGTATTGCCCGTGATCCGCAACTGCTTTCCGGGCGCCATAAGCTGCTCACCTTCACCGGGATTTTGTTTCAAGCTCCAGCCGGCAAACTCATAACCCTCTCTCATCAAGGAACCGGGCTCCAAAAGATTGGGGTATGAATTCGGAATGTAACGGTGCTTATCAACAGGAACGGATCCCGTACCGCCGTTTGCGTTGTAAGTTATGCTATAAGATACAAAGTCTTTGTTCTTGTAGGGACCTTCGGGATCCGTCGGATCCCAGCCGGCATATATGTACGAATTATAGATAGGCGGAAGCGGCACCGGCGTTTTAAGTTCATGTCCTTTACTTGAATCGTATATGTATACGGGCATGCCGGCATAAGAATTGTCGCTTAAGTACTTCGCGTCACGAAGACTTAGGCGAACGCAACCTTGAGATAATGCTTTTTTGCCAAGCTCACGGTACGCGTATGTCTTCATTCTGCCCTTATCCATCCAGTTACTTCCTGTCAATTCATAGGGAATCGAATGGAAAAAATACACTCCGTAAAACTGCGTTGGGTAGCGAACGAAACAGGACCACCACTTCAAGACAGTATGTCGATCTCCAATTGTAAAATACTTAAGTCCTTTATCTTTCGGTTTAGGTGTAGGGGTCGCCGATTCCCCCGTCGAACAAAAGAATGCCACTAATGGAACCGGATCACCGTCTTCGGGTGTATGATACATAACAACAATCTGCCGATCGAGAAAAACGGTAATATGGGAGTAATATCCCCGTGGCACGACCGGCATATTATTCCCGTCATAGGTAATCGATACCGGAGTTGTGGCGGGCGGTGACGTAGGCGAGGTCGTGGGGCGTGACTCCGTTTCGGTAATCATGGGCTCATTTGTACGCAACATAATCGACCTTAGTGTAGTCGTCACTTCAGCCTCGGGTATCGTCATCGGATCCACAACAGGAACAATCGGCAACGGCGAGCGCCAAGCCGAAACGAATGTAAAGAGAAGCGTGAGCGCTACAAGCAGCACCGCCACAGCAGACAGAACAACCATCATTTTTTGTTCAGCAAACCAGCGTCTCATTGACTTATTTTCCTCAAAGATTCAAGCTGTCTTCCTGTAAATGAAACAGGAATCCAAGCAATCGTTCTTATATTCTAATTTAACCACAAATCCCACAAATCAAGAAACATCGTCATGCAAAAAAACATCTGATCTCAGTCTGTCTCATTCATCGCCTACTCATTAAAATCAACATCAGTATCATCGCACGAAATCTGTTCCACAAAGCAAACATGATCGTCGACGTAAAATTCTCGAATACGTAATACGTGATTTTTAGAATGTGCTGAGACAAGCAATTCGTACCGAATATCATCCTTGTAAAATCAAGGAAATTAATCAAGAATAAACAAAACGAAAATCAGGCGTGTTGAACATTTACGAGCTCATCACAAGAACAAACAAAATGAGACTTAAGCGCGCTCAAGCACCTCGATGACGACCGACTTCCCTTCAGAAAGGTGCGGAAGGCCTCGTGTAATGCGTGAAACGAGCGTCAATCCATAGCGTCCCGTTTTCGCGTTGGGAAGCATCAGCACTTCCGACAGTGCCTGAGCATCCGTGTCCTCCTCCGGAAAAAAAATACGCGTTTTGTACACGCCCCTGCTAAGCACAATCGATCGCTCCGGATAAGGACATTGAAAAACGACTTCCGCCGTCACATCCGCCTCATCTGAAGATGTCAAAATAGTGTTTTGAGCTAAACCAGCTGCTGCTTCGAACGACTGATAGGCGGATTGCTGGCAGCCGGTACCCCCTTTTTTTCTGGGGAGTGCAGCCGTCGATTCGATGTCGCAAAAAAGGCGGAATGGTCGTGTCATCAATGTCGTCGCCGTTTTCACATCACCTGCAGCAATCAATGCGCGAATGCGCGAACTGGAAACTTTCGTTCCGCTCCAAAAAACATCCGGCACCACCACGGCTTCAAGCGGGTGTGTCGTTGCAAACGATTGGAGGAACACCGCATCACCTGCACCGCGATGACCGAAGTGAGCATCCTCGCCGATGGCAAGAACGACTCCGCCTAGTTTTTTTATGACGACCGTGTCGAGAAATGTTTCAGGTGAAAGCGTCGTTATTCGATCCGTCATCGGAATCATAAAAATATCGTCGACGCCGAAAGATTTGAGCGCGTATATACGTTCTCTGTCGTTCATTAATTCAGTATGGTGAAGATCGCGCCCACCGAATGTCACGCCTTTAGGGAACGAGAAAGTGAATACAGTGACACGAAGCCCCTTCTTTCGACAGATCCGCTTAAGTTCGCGAAGAAGTGCCTGATGTCCGAGATGAAAGCCGTCAAAAATACCGAGTGCAATGCCTCTGGGCGTCCTGTCATCGCATTCTTCCGGTAAATCTACATATACGAAATCGTCTTTCATCACATCCATCTGCTTCCTAATCCCTTTGTCGTTTATATTATCTAATAAAAACCATTTATTGCTACAAGCAACTGGCCATTACGCGAAAAATGACGGGGCGCAGAAAACGCGGCGCAGTCGATAGCGCGCATCGTCGCGCTCGGCAACAGCGATCAGTTCTTCCTCATAGAAAAGCGCGACCCAAGAATCGTCCGGTGGCGGAGCCGACACGGCCGCTTCTCTGCTGAAAGGCTCGTTCACGCAATGAGACAGATTCGGGTGTTGGCCGTGTGTGATCGCAAGCGCTTCTTCTCTCGTAAGCCGGATATTCGGCCAACCTGTAAAAGCGGCTCCTGTCGACAAAATCAAACCGTCCCTTTTAAGTTCTTGTTGCCAGAGTTCACGATCGCCGCCTGTCGCATTAAAGCGTTGAGAAAGTTCTTCGAGCATCACACTATTTTCTAAGGAAAATGATCCTGTCGCAACACGCTCCAGCGCATCGGCATAAGCCAGTGTTCCGATCGTACGACCGAGCGAGTCGACAAGCACACGAATATAGGTACCTGAACTGACATGACATTCAAACTGAACGTGCGAAAATCCATTCCCCTCTTCGGTCAGAGAAAGAAGCTTAGATTCATATACCGCAATTTTTCGAAGGGGGCGCTCTACATCGATACCCTGACGCGCATATGCATAGAGCGGCTTGCCGTCGCGCTTTACTGCTGAATAAAGGGGCGCTTGTTGTTCTGAAATTGTTGAAAGTGATGCGACAGCATCGCGCAGTGCCGTTTCATCAGAAAAGGGCAACACGGTTTCCGGCGCGCGCTCCGTTATGCGACCGTCACGATCCATGGTATCGGTCGCGGCGCCAAGCGCCGCCAGACAGCGATAACGCTTCGTCCATTTCAACATGTAATGGGCTGCCGCCGTCGCACGGCCAAAACAAATGGGCAACACGCCCGTTGCAAAAGGATCAAGCGTTCCTGTATGCCCGACGCGCCGCATGCCTAGAAAACGCCGAATTGAAGAAACGACGCCGGCGGACGTCATGCCTTCCAGTTTATTGATAATGATAATGCCGGAATCAATCACGTTCATGAGAGAGACCTGCCTCTCGAATCTGACACGTAATGATGAGAAAAACATCACTTATGCTCATGAAGATGACCTATTCTGAAGGCGCAAGGGCTTGCGCGATATCACGATGCGTCATGGCTATCGCTTCTTCAAGGGTGATGTTTTTGATCATTGCGCCGGCTGCTCGAGCGTGACCGCCTCCGCCATAGCGTCGAGCAAATTCAGCAGCATTGAAGTTTTTGCCGGCACGAACATTCAGACGAATGCCGGCCGGTGTTTCCACATGCAAAAGGACGACCTCTATCCCCTCAACTGAACGAAGATCAGAGGCTATGTTAGCCAGATTGTCGTCTTGAACGCCGCATCGTTCAAGGGTCTCACGTTTGATATAAGCGGTGATCACGCGACCGTCACACAAGCATTGTGCATTATGAAAGACACTTCCTCGAAGCTGTAGCAAGCCAAGCGTCGTCCTATCAAAAAGATGATAATGCAGCATCGGAAGATCGATCGAAAAACGTTCAATCAGTGTCGCGGCTTGCCGCATAACACGAGGCGTTGTATTGCTGTACGTATATCTGCCGGTATCGGTCACAAAGCCGGCCAGTAGCAGAATCGCAATATCATTCGTAAACAGAGAACGGCCGATGCGCTGCCCAATCGCGTCAATCAAGACAAAACAAAGCTCGCACGTCGCAGCGGCACCGTCGTCGATGTAGGAAAAGGGCAGCAATTCACCTTCATAGAGGTGATGATCGATAATCGCGCGGCGAGGCGCCTCGATGTAGTAAGTCGCGCGCTTCCCCAAACGCGATTCTTCGTGACAATCAACAGCAAGCGCCAAATCAAGCTCGGGAAGCAAATCACCTAGCTCCGGAATCAAGGGTTCTTTTAAAAGAGGAAGATCAACAAGCGACGGGGGTAACGTCGTGTCAAGTATGACGACCGTTTCACAACCGATAGATTCTAACACCGCCGCCATCGACATCGCTGCTCCGTAAGCGTCAGCATCGTGGCGTTCATGAGGGAAAATACCGACGCGCCAGCCTTCAGCGCCGGCATGAAGAAAGAGCTCTACAACCGTCTGAACAACGTCTTGATGGCGGCTTTTCCCTTGATCGTTCACAGTCATCGCTCACAGCGCTTCGCTTTCGCCGGATCGGGTTTGCGAAGACTCCTCCTGAATGCGACGAATCAGCGCATCCATTTTTTCACCCTCTTTCATGGAGTAGTCTTCCTTAAAAATCAACCTTGGAATTCGGCGTGTTCGTAATTTATCTGATAATGTATGACGTAAGAAAGGAGCGGCTTTGACAAACGCTTGTCGCACGTCCTCTGATTTTTCATCGTCGCCATATACGCTGTAAAACACACGTGCTGTCGAAAGGTCAGGACTTACGACAACATCCGTCAAAGAAACGATGCCGTGAAAACGCGGATCATTTAGTTTCCTTTGTAGCGCCTCCGCGAGTATACGACGGATTTCATCGCCGATACGATCACTTCGACGTGTCATGCTCTTCCTCCAGAATGTACGCTTCAATTTCATCGCCGACCTTGATGTCGTTAAAATTCTCAAGTCCTAGACCGCATTCATAACCGGTCGCTACTTCGCGAACATCGTCTTTGAAACGACGCAATGATGCGACAGTCGTCTCGAACACAACTACGCCGTCACGGATCAGGCGAACGTGATCCCTCCGGTTTACGCGGCCGGATTCGACATAGCAGCCGGCCACCGTCCCGACGTTCGAGACACGGAAGACATCGCGGACTTGAAGCTTGCCCACAACGACCTCTTTGATCTTCGGCTTCAACATGCCGCGCATTGCGTCGCGCACTTCGTCGATCGCTTCGTAAATGACTCGATATGTGCGGATATCTACCTTTGCCGTCGACGCGATCAAATTGGCGCTCGAAGTGGGGCGCACATTAAATCCGATGATAATGGCATCGGCAACCTCAGCCAGACGAACATCCGTTTCCGTAATCGCGCCTACAGCGCCATGGATCACGTGCACTGCGATCTTGTCATTCGAGAGCTCTTCCATTGAACGTTGGATAGCTTCCACCGAACCTTGAGCGTCGCCTTTGACGATAAGATTGAGATCGATCTTTTCTTCTTTGGCCGTATGGCTGAAGAGACTGTCAAGCGACATTCTGGATGTCTTGCGAAGGCTCAATTCACGTTCTTCATCTTTGCGCCTCGCGACGAGATCTCGAGCGATGCGTTCACTCTTAACCTGATAGAGGATATCGCCGCCTTCAGGCACATCACCGATACCGGTAATTTCAACAGGAACAGAGGGTCCGGCCTCCTTGATTTCTTGACCGTGATCGTTCACCATGGCTCGAATATGGCCGGATGTATTGCCGACCACAACGGCATCTCCCGTGCGGAGCGTACCCCGCTGAACGAGAACTGTAGCTACCGGACCTCTAGCCTGGTCGAGACGAGCTTCAATGACCGTACCCTTCGCTTGCCGATTCGGATTCGCCTTGAGTTCGAGAACGTCGGCCGTCAAAATGATCATGTCAAGCAGCTCATCCATATTCGTGCCTATCTTACCCGACACCGGCACGATCGTCGTGCTGCCACCCCAAGATGAATCCATCAGCTCATAGTTCGCCAGTTCACGTTTCACCCGGTCAATATCAGCTTCCGCCCTATCAATCTTGTTGATGGCGACAATGATTTCCGTATCCGCCGCACGCGCGTGGTTGATCGCTTCAACTGTCTGAGGCATTACGCCGTCATCAGCGGCGACGACCAAAACAGCAATATCCGTCACTTGAGCGCCCCGCGCTCGAAGTGTCGTGAAAGCCTCGTGTCCAGGTGTATCTAGGAACGTGATAACACGGTCCTGAACCGGAACCATATAAGCACCGATGTGTTGTGTAATGCCGCCGGCTTCGTCTTCCGTCATCGACGATTTTCTAAAATAATCAAGAATCGTCGTCTTGCCGTGGTCGACGTGACCCATCACTACCACGACAGGCGGACGAGGCAGAAGATCTTCTTCACGATCTTCCGAGTCGTCGAAGAGGATGTCTTCAGCTGTTACTTCAACATACTTTTCACTTGTAATACCGAATTCGGAAGCAACGATAGAGGCCGTATCGTAATCAATATCTTGGTTAATCGTAGCCATGACACCAAGCTGCATAAGTTTCATGATGACATCCGCAGTCGTCTTCTTAATCGCTTCGGCAAATTCTTTCACGGTGAGATACTCCGGAAGCACGACTTTAGACAGCGGCGCAGGTTGACGTCTTGGTTTTTCGGCACTGTCTTTGCGGCGCGACCGGCGAAGGTTCGCATCGCGATCGATCATCTCCTGCTGCTCACGACGCTTCTGAATATCACGGCGTTTCTCGGTTCGCTCACGTTCACGGGTGGTGCGCTGACTTCGGCGCGAACGAGTCTTTTGCGATACCGCATCATCATCGCCATCCTTAAAGGGCGCGGGCGGTGGCGCAAACGGCGCGGGACGCGCAGGTCTTGGGAACCGATCTTGACCTCTTGGCGTTCCGAGCGATGATTTGGGCGATACTCCTCGATCCGCGCGCGGCTCAGCAGTGCGTTTCGGTTCCCGGCGTTGCTCGCTTACCGGGACGCTGCGATCACGACCGACGTAACTTCCGCGCTGCGGGCGAATCGGTCTCGCATCCTTTCTGCCGTCACCCGAAACAAACACAGGACGCGAATCGGGGCGCAGAATCTTTTTATCCGGCTGTGTGATCCTTTCCGTAATGGGCATCGATTTTTCAGCGATGCTCATCCTTCGGCGCGGCTTTTCAGTACGCGTCGCAGGCATTGTTTTGACGTCCTGTCTCGCTGCCGGAGGTGCCGCTTTTTTCGGCGCTCTCGGTTCGGATACCGGTTTATGCGGTTCTGCGACGGGCATTTTTTTAGATGCAGCAGGAACCGTTGGACTCTTCGTTACGTCTACCGTCTCTTTTTCACGGCGACTGATCTTTGAAGGCGTGTCCTCTGGTGCCTTTGCGGGTGTTTTTTCAGTTGTAGCAGGCTCTTTCTTTTCAGCAGCGAGCGTACGATCTGCTTGTACTTCTGCCGGTTCGGGCTGAACGATTGCCGGAGCGGGAATTGACACGCGAGACTTCTCGTCTTTCGTCTCAGGTGTGATCACTGTTGCAGGACGCACAGACTCAACAGGTGCTTTTTCGGCACTTACTGCCTTCTTTACATCTTCTTCCGGTTTCAAAGCGGGAGCAACGGACACAGCACGTTCAGTATCATCGGGCGCCCCTGCCGCTTCTTTCTTGTCTTCGGGTTGTGCTTTCTTCGGTCTCTTGACGAGCTTGATTACTCCGGGAATAGCTTTTCCGGAGATACCTTGGATTTCAATCGTGGACGATTCCGATCCCGGAATATCTTTAAGAAATACACTCGGTGAAGGCCCATCCGCGATATCTTGTTTGTCCTGTTCTGCTTCAGGCGTTGAAGGAGGTATTAAAGGCGCCTCAGAAGCCGCACGGACTTCCTGTTCCCTGCGTTGTCTGATCGCTTCTTCCTCAGTGATGAATCCGGCTCGAAGACCTGAATCCGCTTCTTCTCTTTTCGCCATAATCTGTCTAATCCTCTCGTCTTCCTGACTGCACTACCGTTTATCTAATTATTTATCTAATAATTTGACTTTCAATCGTTGACGACTGCATCGTCTGATGTGCTTTTTTCTAATGCGCGCTCCAGTTCTTCCCATATGGAATCTGTCATGGCAACTTTCAGTGCCCGTTCAAGTGCGTGTCGCTTTCGGGCAATATCAACGCACTTGCGATTATAGCAGAGATAGACGCCGCGCCCCGAGACTCGCATCGTCGGATCATATACGGCGCCGCCTTCAGGCGAACGCACAACACGCATCATGGACGTCTTCTCGAATCGTCCGCGACATCCTGCGCACATTCGAATGGCGATATGCTTCACAACGTCTCCTTATCCTAATCGCAGTCGGTTCTTATTCTCCACTTTTAGACAACGTGTCATCCTCGGATGACGGATTGTCATTATCCATCTCATCGATGGCGTCGATCGTATTCTCTAAAATGTCAAGGTAGGTTGAAGCCGCCTCCTTGTTATCTCCGACGATCTCGTGAAGCGAAAGCACATCGTCATATTCGACCACTTGCTGATCTTCTTCGATCATTTCGTCATCGTACAACTCGTCTTCATATTGGTCACGACCGGCTTCATCCTGTGCAACGGCCTCATTGAAATCTGCCATCCACGTCGCTTCGAGCATTTCGCGATACTGTGATTCGCTTTTGATATCGATGCGCCACCCGGTCAGCTTAGCAGCGAGACGGGCATTCTGTCCTTCCTTACCGATCGCGAGAGAAAGCTGATGGTCGGGAACGATAACACGAGCGCTTCTTTCATCTTCATCTTCGCTTAACATGACACGAATCACGCGAGCAGGCGAAAGAGCGTTACTGATGTATTCGACGATATCGGAGTTCCACTCGATGATATCGATTTTTTCGCCATTTAGCTCGGCAATAACTGTCTGTACGCGCATTCCGCGCTGACCCACACAAGCGCCGACAGCATCGACATTGCCATCGTTTGTGGTCACGGACATCTTCGTCCGCGAACCCGCCTCTCGAGCAATGTTTACAATCTCAACGATGCCGGCGCCAATTTCAGGCACTTCTTGTTCAAAAAGCCGACGGACAAGGCCGGGATCACTTCTCGAAATAATGATGACCGGATGGTGATCACGCTGGTCAACCTTCAGAATGTAGAAACGCATGTGTTTACGGAATGTATAGTTGTCAAGCCGAGATTGCTGACTATACGGAAGCACCGCCTGTGCGCGTCCGATATCGACGAGCACTTCATTGCGATCTCGACGTTGCACGATGCCGCTGGCAAGTCCGTGAACACGTCCGGAAAACTCTTCCTGAATACGCACCTTTTCAGCCTGAGCAAGTCTCTGGTTGATAACACTCTTCGCCGTCTGTGCCGCAAGGCGCCCAAAATGCGACGGATCAACTTCACGAACAAGCTGGTCTCCGATTTCCAAGTCCGGAGAAAGCGCGTGTGCCTGTTCTAATGAGAGCTCACTGTGAGGGTCACGCACTTTTTCTACAATCGTGATCGGCTGATACACGCGCATAACGCCGGTCTGACGATCAATATGTGCCGTAATTCCGTCGCTCTCCGATATGTGCTCCGATGCGTCACCTGCGCCTCCTTCATGACTTCTTCCCTTGTCGCGGTCACGCGAATGAATTTCAAATTCGCGACGATACGCCGCCACAAGAGCGTCTTCAATCGCTTCGATGAGCATTTCCATTTCGACGCCGCGCTCTTTTTCTAATTGTTTCAGGGCTTCGATAAATTCCTGATTCATGACTACTCCTGTTCCTTGTCCTTAAAGATGTTTTGGATCTTTATTCCAAATATTTCTACTACTGATTTTGAATACGTTACACTATATCTTTTGCCTCTCACAGACTGTTTATGTCAAAGCGTTTTGTCTTTCACATATTATTAATTTACATTCATCACAGCTGCACAATGTATAAACTTGTGATGCGGATCATTTCATGACGTTGAAAAGCGGATCCAACTTCACGTCTGCATATCGCGTAAGAGTCGTAAGGCCGACGGCTTAAAAAAGAACGTCGCGACGAATATGGGCGATATCCTCGAGCGGAAACATGATCGTGTTGCCGTTCGCGTCTATTACGCCCACTTCATTCGATTCCTCATTGACCGTCAAAGCACCGGAGAAACGCTTTTGCTTGTCGATGGCTTGATAAAGACGTATATGCGCGTACTCTCCTTCGTGACGCAAACAGTCGGCGATCGTTTTTAACGGCCATTCCAGTCCCGGCGATGAAACCTCAAAGACATCAAAATCGATAATGCCGAGCGTATCCGAAATGAGCGGATCGGCAACTTCACTGATCTTTTCACAATCACCCGTCGTAATACCGCCTTTTTTATCAATGATCAGCCGCAAAATCGAACGACCGTGCTCATTGGTGTAAATCGCGTCCAGAAGTACGACCCCTACCGACTCCGCAATCGGGACAAGGTGCTCTTTAATCCTGTCTCGGTTCATTTTTCGCGTTGTTTTGGCGCACATATCGTTCTTCTCCACGTCGATTTCCCGCTACACAGAAAAGAGCGGGACCTCCCGCTCTTTCTTCGCAGACGTTGCGTGTTTTTATTATAACAGGTTTTAACGACAGGTCAACTCAACCGGCCATGATCTTTACGCTTCATGCGCGTTTTTGCTATACTGTGATTCGCTAAATATGGTCCCGTAGCTCAGATGGATAGAGCGTTGGTCTCCTAAACCGAAGGCCGCGCGTTCGAATCGCGCCGGGATCACCATTTACAACTAGCACTACAGATATTGTCGCAAAAAAGCCTGTTATTACGGGTTTTTTTGATACTCAATGAGTCGTTCTCAAAGTGACTTTTCGCTTTCACTGCCTAAACAAATACGCATGCCTATTGCTGACAGATTAAATATATGTCGCGAACTTGACACAAAAACGACCCTGCAACTAGGATTAAATAAATGAATGATTTGCGCCAACTGAGGGAAAAGAAAGGGGATCGTCATGTCACTGTTAATACAAAACTGCACTTTGCGGGGTCGCGATGGCCTGTGGGATGTTTACTGTGAGGGTAAGGCAATCACTGCTGTCGGGCAGGAACTCGACAGGGAGGCTGAGACCACAATCGATGCCGAAGGGAATTTGCTCGTCCCTGCGTTCATCGATACTCACATTCACCTCGATAAAGTGAATATACACGACTCCGTACGTCAGAACGTGAGCGGCACGTTGATGGAAGCGATTGAGATCATCTGGGATCGAAAAAAGATTTATACAGATGAAGATGTCGTCGAACGCGCCGGAGCCGTTATCGATATGGCACTGATGAACGGAACGCTGGCGATGCGTACACACGTTGACGTTGATACGATCGGCGGTTTAAAGCCGCTCACGGGCGTTCTGGCGCTGCGCGAACGCTACCGCGACAAGATGACACTTCAGCTCATCGCTTTCCCGCAGGAGGGCATCCTGAGGAATCCCGGTTGCGATCGATTGATGGAAGAGGCAATGAAGATGGGATGCGATATCGTTGGCGGAATGCCCGCGAACGAAGACTCGCCGGACGATAGTTTCGCCCATGTAAAATTTTGTTTCGATCTCGCAGAAAAGTACGATGCCGACATTGATATGCACGTCGATGAAACGCTCGATCCGTTTTATCGAACGCTTGAAATGGTTGCCGATGAGACAATCAAGCGCGGCTGGCAAGGGCGTGTCACGGCAGGGCATACATGTGCGCTCGCAGCTTACGACGACCACTATGCCGCCTACGTCATTGAAAAGGTCGCGCGCGCAGGCATCCACATGATTACCAATCCCGTCACGAACTTGGTGGTACAAGGTCGTCTTTCTAAACAGCCGATACCGCGCGGAATCACACGCGTCAAAGAACTTCTTGACGCCGGCGTGAACGTCAGCTTCGGCCAAGACTGTGTCAACGATGCGTTCTACCCTCTTGGGAATGCCGACATGCTTCAGGTCGCCAACGTCACCGCCCACGCGACTCAGATGACTCTTCCTCATGAGCTTGAAAAAATCTTTGACATGATGACGACGGACGCTAACAAGATAATGAATCTTCCTGCCTACGGACTCGAAGAAGGCTGCGACGCCGACCTTGTCCTGATCGAAGCGAAGAACGTCCGAGAGGCGATTGCGCTCGCGCCGAACAGACCGTACGTCATCCGCAAAGGGAAAATCATTGTTAAAAACATTAGAAAAACAGAATATTTCTCCTGATTCGAGCTGCCTAATTGAGCTGCCTAATTGAGCTACCTCAAACTGCCTCAAACAGTGTAAATGCATTACCGCAAGATGGCATCTTCGTCATCTTGCGGAAGAATGAAATACAAAATCAGCAAATAATAGACGATTTTTGAGGGAATTTTGTATATTCTTATGGTGCATTCATTAGACCAGAAAAGAGTGCCTTATTGTAATTCTGCTTATGACCTTTAGGCGAAATAACCAACTCTACACACATATTGACCGCTTTAGTTATAGAATCTCGTCATAAAGAAACCTAAAAAGAAACATGAACCTGTAAAAAATGACAATGCGACCCTTATTTATGTTATGATAGGATACGTATAAATCTATCGATGAGTGTTCCTGTTTTGCAGAGTTTCTTGTGCGTTCTAACGTAAGAGTACGGAAACGTGACGAGGAGCCGTAAGATAATACAAGGGAACACTTATTATGAGAGGAGATGGACGAATGACAGAAGAAAAAGTAAGATTGGGTATTGATCCGATCTATTCGCTCAAAGGCATCAATCCTATCCAGCAGTTTATTTTCGGACTGCAGCAGGCCGTCGCGATGTTTGGAGCGACCGTTCTCGTGCCGATTCTCACTGGTCTCGACGTCAACACGACGCTTCTTATGGCCGGACTCGGCACACTGCTGTTCCATGTGATTACAGGCTTCAAAGTACCTGTATTCCTTGGTTCATCGTTTGCGTTTATTGTCGGTTACAACATCGTCGCCGGCAGCCCGTTCTCGGATGCCCATGATCCGACGAAACTGCCCTACGCATCGGGCGGTATTTTTGTTGCAGGTTTGATCTACTGCGTGCTTGCACTCATCATCAAAGTGGTCGGCGTGAAGCGCGTCATGCGCTGGTTCCCGCCCGTCGTTACCGGTCCGATCATCATCGGCATCGGTTTGATTCTCGCTCCGGTTGCGTTGAACGATATCCAGAGGCCGATTGAGGGGCTTTCCGCGGGAATGAACTGGCTTGTTGCCCTTACCGCCATTTTAACGATTATCGCCGTCAACATCTGGGGCAAAGGCATGCTCCGTGTCATTCCAATCTTGATTGGAGTGGTCGCCGCTTACATTGTCGCGCTATTAGTCGGCATGGTCGATTTTACCGCATTGAAGGCAACAGAAAGTATTCTCGCAATTCCTATTTATAAGGAAAGCATCATGAAATTTGATGTGAGCGCCATCATTACCATTGCGCCGATTGCATTGGCGACGATGATGGAACACGTCGGTGATATCTCCGCCGTCTCCGCAACAGTCGGTCGCAACTATATGGTCGATCCCGGTCTCCATAGGACACTTATCGGTGACGGTCTTGCTACCAGTATGGCTGCAGCCTTCGGCGGTCCTGCGAACACTACGTACAGTGAAAACACCGGTGTTCTCGCACTGACACGGATCTTCGCGCCGGGCGTCATGCGTATTGCAGCGGTCATCGCGATCGTCGCGAGTCTCTTCCCACACGTGGGAAGTTTCATTCGCTCAATCCCCGGTCCTGCCATCGGCGGCGTGTCCTGTATCCTTTACGGTATGATTTCCGCTATTGGTGTCCGCAACCTCATCGAGAATCAGGTTGATCTAACGAAAGCACGTAACCTGATGATTGTCACGATCATTCTCGTGTCCGGTCTCGGTATCAGCATGGGAGCTGCAGGAGGAATCGTTTTCAACGTCGGATCAGCTACTATCAACCTTTCCGGTCTGGCCGTAGCAGCGATTCTCGGCATCCTGCTGAATGCCATTCTCCCCGGCAAAGACTATGAGTTCAAGGATGATGAACTCGAAGTCAAAGAAGAGTAAGATCTCTTGAAAACACGAAGGCAACGATAGAAAACACACCCCGCCTCCGTGCAACTGAAAGAAAAAAGGAAGACCGCTCTCGCCGTGAGACGGTCTTCTTTTTCTTTGTGATGATTGTCACTTACAGCACATGTATATTTCGTATAAACTGAGAGTAACACTATATATATCGTTATAAATAAAAGAAAGGACAAATGACATTATGAAATGCACACTTGAAAACTTGAAAGAACGCCGTAGCGTTCGCGGCTATACGGATGAACTTGTTCCCGAAGCAACGCTCGACAAAATATTAGAGGCCGGCCTATATGCTGCTTCCCCTCGTCAAGATACAGTTCTCATTGCTGTACAAGATCCCGAAACCGTAGCGACGCTAAAAAAACTCAACGCGAAGATTGTCGAAGAACAAAGAGGCGGACCGGCTTCAGATCCCTACTACGGCGCACCGACCATCATCGCAGTCATCGCAAAGAAAGACAGCAGTTGCGCAGTTTACAATGGCAGTTTGGTTCTCGGCAACTTGATGAATGCGGCTCATGCTTTGGGCGTCGCTACCTGCTGGATCCACCGCGCAAAAGAAGTCTTTGAACTCGATGAAGGAAAAGCACTCCTCAAAAAATGGGGGCTTGATGAAGAGTACATCGGAATCGGCAATCTGGCCTTGGGCTATCCGTCAGGCGATTATCCGATAGCGGAACCTCGTGATGAAAAACGCGTCATAAAGATTCTGTAAAAGTAACATAGCATAATCTCTTAACCAAATTTTAGACTTTGTAAGAGGAGATGACCATGAACGATCAAAACATCTCTTTTCTGCTTGCCGTAAACGGAACGCTGATGCGCGGTTTAGAACTTGAGCACAATATGCTCAACAACGGCGCATTCTTTGAAAGTGAAGCGAAGACCGCGCCATGTTACCGTTTGTGGAGCATCAACGATAATTATCCCGCCATGATACAGGTTGACCCGGAAGATCCCGACGCGGCAGCCATCGACGTCGAAGTATGGAGTGTCCCCGCTTTAGGTCTTGCTTACATCCTTGACGGTGAACCTCCGGGACTTACTATCGGCAAAATCAAACTTGAGGATGAACGCATCGTCTTTGGCGTCATCGCGGAACCGATGACCGTTAAAAACATGCGCGAAATCACATCTTTCGGCGGCTGGCGTAACTATATAAAATCGCAAGCAGAGTTAGCAGAATCAAACGATAAATAATAAACAGCTGAACATACGCGAAGCACGTTGTACATCGTCGAAAAGCAATAAACAACGTGCTTCATATAACTTTAAAATACAGAGGAATCAGTGCCTTTGTGATCGGACACATTTTTCCCGAAATAAAAGGGATGCGGCAAATCACAACAGTGCGTCTTTACCACATCCCTTTTTTGTACTCTTTTGCGTCTCTCGATCAATCAGCAATAAGCATGACCTATCGATAAGCTGAGACTACGTTTCATTTACAATATACACCCGGAAGGATTAATCTACGGGATGCATATCGATCTTAATTAAGCGATTAGTCCTCTTCGTCGAAGGCGACGACACGGCAGAACGCAGATTCGCCGTACTGGAACTTCCAGGGGAACGTGCCGATGATCAGGCGCTTGTTCAGCACTTTGTCAACCTCTCCGCCGGCGCATTCGACGTGAATGATCTCCCAAGGCTGCGGGAAGAGCATCAGGTGCATCGCCTGATAGGCTTCGGGCCAAGGATAGAGTTCGTTCAGGCCTTTGCCGTAACGCTTCTTCATGTACTCGTCACAAGCTTTCGCTTCAACAGGCTCCCAGTCACGGATCTTGGTGTTCATCGGGTGGTCGGCGGAACCGCAGTCCACGATGATGTACTTGAGTTCCATTTCCTTAGCCCAAGCGGGGAAATCCATGGAGGGGCCGGGATGACGCAACATGTAGCGGCGCTCATCCGGCTCTTCACCGTCCAAGCTGTACTTGTGATAACCCGTGTTGATGAAGAGGATATCGCCTTTTTTCACTTCGACGCGATCCATGATGTCTTGCGGTGTGTATATGGACCAGTCTTCTGCGATGTCGGATACGTCAGCGACGACGCCGGGGCCGCAGAGCATATCCAATTCAAGCGACGCGATGTCGCGGCCGCCCGTGTCAAAGTGCATCGGGCCGTCAAGGTGTGTGCCGACATGGTTCGACGTTTTGATGATCATGCCGTTCGCCCCGTTCGGTGCAAGGCGCTTGAAATACTTAACATTCAACGGTTCATACGTCGGCCATGGCGGCGTCATATGGTTGGTGTTGATTGTCAAATCGTACATTTTGACTTTGTCCCAGTTCTTAATCATGTTTTACCTCCGTAGTAAAAAATTTAGAAATGTAATGCTATGGTCTGCCCGGAAAGGAAGACCGATCCGGGCAAACTATATATTTATCTTAGTCCAGAAGACCTTCATTGTCGAGCATTTCGACAAAGGCTTGCAGTGCATCCTCGAAGCACTTCATCGGCGGACGAACAACGCCTGCGCCGACTTGGCCGACACCGGCGTGCTTTGATGCGATACCCGTGTTGATGACCGGGCGAATCTGTGTCTCGACAACTTTACGAATATCGATGCCTGTCGGAACACCGCGGAAATTCATATTCGGCATCTTGTAGGCGACGCTTTCTTCGAGTGTAATTTCGTACATGCTTGTGGTGTACTGTACGGCGTCAGCCGGCGTACCGCCGACAAACTGTACGATGGCCGGGGCGCTTGCCATGGCAAATCCGCCAATCCCGGATGTCTCCGTGATACATGAATCGCCGATGTCGCGGTTCGCATCTTCCATCGAATAACCGGGGAAATAGAGGCCGTCGATGATCTCTGCCGGAGCTGTAAACCAGCGCTCACCCAAGCCTGCAACACGGATACCGAATTCAGTGCCGTTGCGCGCCATGCCATAGACGATCGTCGAGTACTTTACTTTGCCGACAGGATCCATCGTGCACTTAGCGCCCGGCATGGACAAGTTGAGATAGAAGTGATCGTTCGAGTTCAGGAAGTCAAACACTTTTACCTTGTCTTCCTCGCTGGCATTAGTTTTCACGATGCTGGACGCGATCTCGCGGATAAACAGCGAAGTGCCGGCCTTATTGCGATTGTGCATCTCGTCACCCATCTGAAGCGCCTGAGCATTCATGCTCTTGATGTCGATCGGTCCGTGAATCTCGATCGCTTCTTTCAAGATCGGATAGAGTGTCTTCTCCATCCAGTTCAGATGATTGATAACATTTTCGCCGTATGCGCCGAAACGAAGCACTTCACCGAGGCCTTCGTTCATCGTGCAGTAGGCGTAGTTGCCTTGATCCAAGTTTTTAACGATAAAGACAGGCATTTTTGCGGTCACAACGCCGGCCATCGGGCCAACCGCCAAGTGATGATGGCAGCTGTCAAAATCAATCTTACCGGACGCTGCCAGCTCTTTGGCCTCGTCTACCGTCTCAGCGAGTCCCTGATAGATAATACCGCCAACAACGGCACCGCGAAGCGGTCCGGACATGTCTTCCCATTTCACGGGAGGACCCGCGTGTAGAATCAGATTTTCACGCATGCCGGGAAGAGTGTCTTTTGCAATTCCCATTCCGATAAGTGTGGGCTGAGCATTCTGCATCAACTTTAGGGCTTCTTTGTTAGCTTGATCAATGAAATTGGCCATAATGTTCATTCCTTCCTTTCCATTTGCCTAAATAACGTTTCTTTCTATTTGTACACCGCCAAAGTGACGATGTCATTCAAAAGTGGTTTTGTGGATTCTATCCACGTTCCGACGGCTATTTGTGATACACAATCGCCGTGTGATTTATCGTGTCATGCACGCGCGATGTGCCTATATATGCACATCACGCGTTACGGTGTTTATTGTAGGGATTTCATGCGCGCCAGAAGTGCCGCCATCTTCTCGTTGCCGCCAGCGGCAGGCTTCCAATTGACATGGATAGCAGACACATCTTGGGATTTCATATCCTGGTAAAAGGATTCAAGCCCCATGTTGATGACCTTTAATTCGCTCTTAAATAATTCATTCACTTTCATGGTGATGATCTCCTTTCCTTATTCCGACACACGTGCGAGTATGCGATCGACGAGTCGAACAGCTTGCATGTTTGACGGCATTACAATGACGCCCGCCTCTTTAAGTGTAGCTACCGATTTCTTCAAATCCTGAGGATCTTTGTCGGTGCCGCAGACGGAAGCGACGGCGACCAGTTCTTTTCCTTCTTTGGCAAGTCTAGCACGAGCGCTATTAACCGATTCGGCGACCGCACCTGCCGGGTCGGCGTTCGAGCCGTAACCGAGCACGCAATCGACGAGCACAACAGCTGTTGTTCCATCGACGTGAGAATCGAAAAACTCTGATCTCGTCAGCGGATCAATCATCGGGTGCGGGCGGCCTCGAGTGAATTCGTCTTCGCCGAGATCCAAGCAGATATGCCCTTTGATCTCGCCTTCCAATGCTTCAATTGCCATGTCGGGCGTCATCGGGATATTAGAATAAATCTGATAGTTTTCACCCAGGAACTTCATCGCTTCGTCGGTCAGCGTGCCGCCGGTGTAGAGCGCCCGCAGATTCTTTTGGTCCGGCTTCAATGAAGCTACAGCCTTATCCACGATTGCATTGATCTCGTTTTCCGGTGCGTCAAAGCCTTCAAAAGCGGCGATCTCCTCACCCCTTAATGCAGCAACGGCTTTGCGTGCGGCATCTTCTAAGCTCACACAAGGAATCGCGCCGGCTTCAAGAATAGCCTCTGCATCTCCGCCAATGAAATCCACTACGACCGGTTTTCTACAATTGCTGACTTTGCTTAAGATTTTCTTTTCCACCGAAGGTGCCGGCGGCTTCGATATGAGCACAATTACCTTCGTCTCCGGATCACTTTCAAGCGCATCAATGCCTAGAGACATCATGAGGCCGTTGATCGGTTCGGAAAGGTCGCGCCCGCCGGTTCCGATAACTTGGGAAACACCTTCGCCGAGCTTATCAATGCAGACCGTCACTTCCTGTGTGCCGGTACCGGAAGCTCCGACCACGCCGATGGCGCCACGGCGTAACACGTTAGCAAAGCAGAGCGGTACACCGTTAATGATGGCTGTTCCGCAGTCGGGACCCATCATCAACAGGCCTTTTTCGACGGCTTTCTTTTTTAGCTTGAGTTCATCCTCGACTGATACGTTGTCCGAGAAAAGCATGACGTTCAAACCTTTATTCAGCGCATCTTCCGCTTCACGGGCAGCATACCGGCCGGGAATCGAGATCTGCACGAGGTTGGCTCCCTTGAGATGTTCGACCGCAGAGCTCAGTGTCGGAGGCTGATAATCGCCTGCTGACGCATCCTGTTTTGCGTTAATCTGCTCATCAAAAGCCTGTATGATTTGATCCATCGTGCATTTTGACTCGTCGTATTTAGCCGCGATGAAAAGATCATTGGGAGTGATCCCCTCAAGCTCCGGCGTCAATAGACTCAATTTTTCTACAAGATCTACGTTCAGATCGGTGCCCATGCCAACGAGAACTTCGTCGACGCCTTCGATTTTTTTCATCTCACGAGAGATGATCATTAGCGTGACAGAGTCATAGTAGGCATTTTTTCTTACCATACTGTTTACCTTCATTCGCATCCACTCCTTACTGTTTTGTTGTTTTGCTTTTTACGTTCTGTTGTATTATATTTCTTTTTTAAACACTGACTCGCCATGTTTGTATGATTTGATGCATCGCACAGAGTCCGAACAGAAAATCGGATCCTGATGAGGCGCCGAACTGCAGTGCACTCGTCGCCGCGTCTTCAAGCGCATCTATTTTACCTTCGAGCAACGCGCGAAGAACGCAAAGATAGAGACCGCTGGCCTTGCCTTCTGCGGCATGCTGAATCATGGAAGCGCTGACAAGCGTTGTCTGTTTCTTTGCCGCTGAAACAACACTTTCTATGAATGCCGCTCGCCCTTCCCGTTCAGACTTCTCTACACCCTCATCGTAATAGAGCGACAACAACACGGCTGACATAAAATCGTCACACGACGGCGTAAGACCGGGGCCAAACCCGATTAGCATGGTAGCCTGATTACCGGCAGCACGCCAATCTTTCATTTTCACAGCCTGAAGAAACTGCACCAGATCATAGAGAATAAACCGGCAATATACGTTGTCACAATCGGCAACGGTCACGTTCTCCCACCTGTCCAACATATTGACCAGTGATGCAATGCCCAAAGAATCATGCTTGGCAACGATCACTTTGAGCCTCTTCAGCGTCTGAAGGCGCGCTTTTGCGTTTCCGTATTTAACGTTATGAAGATATGGGGTCCATCTCTTAACATTCTGAAGTTCGATGCGGCACTGGCGTGAAGGTACAGAAAGCATCGGAAAGCCCGTATACTCAACAGTATCGTCTATGAGAAAAGGCCATTCAAAAGGCTCGGTAACATCGAGCGTTAAACCCATCGGCATTATGTCACGCGACGCTGTGACCATCGTAATCAACACATCATCTTGCGTGACAAGATTGGCAGAAGTCTGAAAAACAGAATGCACACGCATTTTTAAGTACCGTTTCTCAATGAAATACGTGTGTAAATCTTCCGCGATGCGGCTAGCTTTTAACGTACGAACAGTCTTCACTGTAAAAGCTCCCTAATCTTCAATGCCAGCTGGAAATTAAACGCGGTCTCCGGATCGCGAAGATCGATATCGTACATGTCTCGTATGCGATTAATTCGATATATGACCGTGTTATAGTGAGTAAAAAGCACTTCGGCAACGCGTTTGAGGTTGCCTCCGCACTGAAAATATACACGCACGGTCTCAATAAGATCACCGCGATGTTTCTCATCATGCTCTTCCAACGGATCCAGAACTTCGTGAGCATACGCGAGTGCGTCTTCACGCAACAGCGGGTGACCGAGCACACGCAATAAACCGAGATCGCTGTAGAACAGCTTACGCTCATCCGATTTTCTGCTGACCAAAATACGAACCGTCTGTTCAGCCTGGCTAAGACTCGAAGAAAGATCCTGATACGTTTCCGCAATTGAGCCTACACCGACATAGGTAAAGGAAAGCAGGTCTTTTTCTTTTGCGCTCTCAAGCAGAATGTCTATAAAGCGCTGACATTGCTCTCTCTTTGCCTCATCAGAGGAGTTCTTATCGTATTGCAAGAGAAAAACGGCGCGGTCATTTTTACGTGTAGACAAGAAATAACCATCATATTCCTGTTTAAGCCGGTTTGTTAGATTGAGAATATTCGTGTTGATATTCTTAATCATTCGAGAGTTATTAGGTGTCATCTGCAGGGGCAGATCTTGCTGTACGAGAAGGACGACACACTGACTTGCGAGCTCCGGATGGAAAAGATAATAATCGGCGCTCTCGATCGCTTTTTCCTGTTCTTTTTCGTCGCTGCTTAACAATTTTTCAAGAAATGTACTGCGGTGCACATTCTCGCGGTCGACAAGCGTAATGCGATTCAGGATATCCAGAGCAATCAAGGACGTCGCAGACTCGATAACAAAAAGATTGCGCTGACGGATAACGAGATCCGTATCCCAGAGGTAGATGACTCCATAACGCATGTTGTCATAATAAATAGGAATAGAGTAACGTATGATCTTTGTATTGCCGACTCGTGTCGATCGACCGGTCACTTCAGGCACTGCAGAAGGCGACCTGGAAAAAATATTGGCAATGAGGCGATTATAGTCTTCTATAATCTGGATCTCTTTCTTTGGGTCGGGACAATAGAAATAGGAGTCACGGAACACTTCATCACAGATGACCACAGGAGATCGGCTGATTTGGTAAATCTGTTCGGCGATCGCCTTCATCCCGCCATGACGAAGCATAATATCTCGCACACGGTTGTTAAAGTCAAAAATTTGTTTCAACGTACGCGTCTGCTCGCCGATGATCTTATTAAAAATCGCCTTAATGAGATCGCCGTACGGAACGTCCACAGGAATACTGATGATAGGAAAATCGATGTCATTTGCGATATTGAGCACACGTTCCGGAACTTCTGTGATGTAACGATGCGTCTTAATTCCGATGCCGCATACTTTTTTATTTTTCAATTCAGGAATCATGCGCTCCAGCGCGCCGATATCATCACTAAACGTATATGCCGTCGTTAGAAGAAACTCGCCCGGGCGAACCCAGTCTACAATGTCCGGGACTTCAATGACATTGACGGATACGATGCTGTTACGAAGACCTCTCTCCCCCGCCAAGACTTCTGCGCCCTGCATCATAGGAATCGAAAGAATGTCGCCTAGCTGAATGTCGAAACGATTGTCTACCGTCATTACACCACTCCTTACTATGA
>FZPS01000002.1_pt44 | contig 28363 bp, 25 predicted proteins | sample 1817821 | NCBI WGS metagenome assembly FZPS01 (sample SAMEA104158645, study PRJEB21678) | metagenome | place: Germany | collected 2015-04-21
GGTTTTGCGAAGAAAACAGGTTCCCGATAGCATTGTTGCATCGGGGTTCTGTTTTCAAAGCAAAAGCGGGAAAGACACTGTTTCTGCGTATATAAGGTCCGTTGGGCTTGCCCAACGGAACAAAAAGGTCCGCTGAGCAGGCTCAGCGAAACAGAAACCGTTTCTGCGTATATAAGGTCCGTTGGGCAAGCCCAACGGAACAAAACGGGGAACAAATAAAGTATAAAAAGAGGGGGGCGGGCTAAAATAGTATTAAAAAAGGAGTGTTGATTATGGCTAAGAATGAAATGGAAGCGGCTCGGTTTAATATGGGTGAAGACGCGAGCGGCAATATTATTGAGAAATATAAGTGCGCTAATTGCGGGTTGATCAACGAAACTTCGGGCGGAGCGCCCAAAAATTGCGTTAAATGCGATAACGGAAAATTCTATAAGTTATAAGCTTCGGTTGGCCGTGTTATATAAAAACAGGGATTTGCCCTGTTTTTTTCTTTTAAGTGGCAATAATTGTCATTGGGCATATCGGCGTAGGCCTGCTTTGCGCTTGGCAAAAGAACTTGTAAAAAGTCATTTTGGAGTATATAATATATTTAATATTTATAACATAATTTATAGCGAGGCATAATGAGTAAAATTTTAACTTTTGCCAACGGTTTGCGTTTATGGGTAAAACCCATGAAATCCACAAGGTCCATTTCCATAGGTGTTTTTGTGCATGCGGGCAGTATGAACGAAAACGAGAAAAACAACGGCATAGCCCATTTTATCGAGCATATGGTTTTTAAGGGCACAAAAAACAGGACGGCTTTTCAAATAGTTGAAGAAATGGAGCGCTTCGGCATTCAAATAAACGCTTTTACCACAAAGGCCTTAACGGCTTATTATACCGTTTCGGTTGACGAATACGCCGAAAAATGCATGGACATGCTCAGCGATTTGTATTATAACGCCACCTTTATCGAAGAAAACATGCAAAGGGAAAAGGGGGTGGTGCTTGAGGAAATAAGCATGAGCGAAGACGATTCGGAGGATTTGTGCATGGAACTTCTATGCAAAGCCCATTTCGGCAACGACCCCATAGCCATTCCCATTCTGGGCACCGCCGAAACGGTAAAGAGCTTCACTCCCGCCACCATTAAGGAATTCATGGATAAGTACTACCGCTCCGACAATACATTTATCGCCATTGTGGGCAACATCACTCCCGAAAAGGCTCAGGTTTTGGTGGAGAAATATTTTGAAATCAACGGCAATTACAACCTGCCTTCCATTATCACAAAAGCCAAAGCCAAACCGCAAAGGCAATTCCTCAAAAAATTCAAGGACAACGAACAATCCAATGTGGGCATAAGCCTGCCTTCCTTCAGCATAGGCGAAAAGCTTTCTTCGGCTTCCAATTTAATAGCCGGCATGCTGGGCGGGGGCATGAGCTCCAGGCTTTTTCAGCGGCTTAGGGAAGAATTGGGGCTGGTATATAACATTTACGCCAACGATTTGCAATATGTTACCGACGGTTATATGAATATTTTCTTCGCCACCAATCCCTCTACGGTAAAAAAGGCCATTCTCGCGGTAAGGGAAACGCTTTTGAAATTGGTTGAGCAAGGCTTTGCCATTGAGGAAATAGAAAAAGCCAAGGCGCAATATAAGTCGGCCATGATTCTTGCTGCCGAAAGTTCGTCATATCTGATGCGCGCGGGCGGAAAATATGGTATACTTATAGGGAAGGAATACAGTTTGGAAAAACGCCTTAACGAAATACGGAAGGTTACGCCCGACGATATCAACAAAGCGGTAAAATATATCTTTGACATAAATTCCGCCAGCGTCAGCTATGTGGGCAAGGAAATCGACGAAGACCTTCTTAAGCTTTTTGTGGAAGGAGATAATTAATGGACAGGCTTCAAACTCTGTTTGATTTGCAAAAGAAATTTGACCAAGACGTGGTCGACAAAAGGAATTTGGGCGGCATTAAGCCCGACGAATGGATACAGAAAGAAACGCTGGCCATGATAAGCGAGCTGGCCGAACTGATTGACGAGGTCAATTTCAAATGGTGGAAAAATCCCAAAACGGTGGATTATGACAGAGTCAAGGAGGAATTGATAGATATATTTCATTTCTTCATGAGCATGTGCTTAAAAGTCGGCATGGACGCCGACGAGGTGTACCGCAGATACATAGCCAAAAACAAAGAAAACTTTGACAGGCAATACGGAAAATCGGATAAATCGGGTTATTCATTGAAAGAATTGGATAATTAGGGATTTTTATGAAAAAGAAACTTACCAAAATTCAAAAAAGGGAAAGACTGGCCATGATTATTACCTTGGCCGTGTTTATTGTCATGCTCTGCGTTCCCTTTGTCAACGAAATACTGATAGGCATTTTCGGGTATGCCGTTTACGCTTATGTGGCGGCTTTCGGCGTGTCCGTTCTATTCCTTTGGAAAGGCTATAAAATATCCTTGCCCAAAAAGAAAATAGCGCTTTATGCCGCGATTTTTGCTTTTATTGTGCTGACTTTACATATCGGCTTTACGCGGCAGTTAATCGAGGGCGGCTTCAACAGCTACATTTTTGATGCTTTCTTTACCGCCACCCCCGGAGGCGTTTTGGCTTCCTTAATCAGCGCCATAATAGCGGTGCCTTTGGGATACCTTACATCCTTGATACTCTTTTTTATTGTCGCCGCATCTTTGGTATTTTTTGCCATATTCCCTTTATTTATAAAGAAAAATCCCGACGAAAAAAACCAAAAGATTAAGCAGAAATTTTTGCATAGGCTGTCTTTTTCCGCTCAAGACGACGATATGCGGGAGGATAGGGAGCTGAAAACGCTGGAAATCAAGGACGAAGAACCCAAAGAGCCTTTGTCGGTCGAGGACTATGACGACGCCGCCTTAAGGCCCAGAACCAAAGAGGATGTCAGAAAACTGCTTTTTGGAGACAGGCCCAAGCCCAAAACCGCTCCGTTAAGGAATTATTCCCCCGACGAGCTTAAATTGAAGAAAGAACCTGAAAACGAAAAAAACCCTTACGAAATACTTCCCAATTTTGAAGCTCCGCTCATAAAACCCAAAGACGAATGGTATACCAATGACTTCATACGCAACAAAAAAGCGGACAAGGCCAAAGAGGTTTTGCTTTCCGCGACGACCGAGGAAGTGTACCAAAGCCGTTACGGGCACGCCCAAGAGCAAGAAACGGAAGCAGTTAAGACCTTTGACATAAAGCCTTACGCGCCTTCAAGCGATACGGCGCAAAGGCCTTTTCACCACGCCGCGCCAAGTCAAGACCGCGTAACGGAAGGGCAGCCATATCAAACCGCGCAACCGCGGCAAGAAGTCGCGGAGCAAAGGCCGCCGCATACCGCACAAAATGAAAACAGGGCTTCTCAGCCTTACCGCTCTTCAGTCTCAAACGGCTTGAGAGAAGATAAAAAGCAGAACGCTCGCGATAATGCCGCAAACATTTCTTCGCCGCCCCCGCCCGCGCCGAAAAGGCCTTATATCTATCCTCACCCGGGATTGCTCAAGCAGCATGTGGCGGAAGGGTATGACGGCACGATAAGCTCGGCGGAATACGAAAAGTATAAGGAAGTTCTGGAAAGGACGCTGGAGGATTTCGGCATTACCGCCACCGTCTTTAACGCCATTAAGGGCCCCACCGTAACCAGATACGAATTAAGGCTGGCGCAAGGGGCGGGCAATTCGGTAAATAAGGTGCTGAGCCTGCATAAAGACTTGAAAATGGTGCTGGAAGCCGAAGGCGAAATCAACATTCTCGCCCCCATAAGGGGCAAAAACGCCATAGGCATAGAAATTCCCAATAAGCATAGGGGCATTGTGTCCCTTAGGGAGACCATTTGCGCCCCCGAATTCCAAAACGACAAAAAAGGAATTAAGCTTGCTTTGGGAAAAATGCTTGACGGCAGGCCTTATATCGGCGACCTTGAGGATATGCCCCATTTATTGGTGGCGGGCGCTACGGGAACGGGCAAAAGCGTTTGCATAAATACCATTATCACCAGCATTTTATTCCAGCATTCCCCCGACGAAGTCAAGCTGCTTCTGATTGACCCCAAAAAGGTGGAATTGATAAATTATATCGGCCTGCCCCATTTGCTTATCAGCGAGCCGCTTGTGGAAATCAACGATATCGTTACCGCTTTGAAATGGATAAGGGAAGAAACCGAACAGCGGTTTAATCTGTTCAAGGATATGAGGGTGGTCAATATCAACGCTTATAACAATTACGCCAAGAATAACGGCATGCAGACCATTCACAAAATCGTCATAGTCATTGACGAGGCTTCGGAGCTTATGACCAGAGCCAAAAAAGAAGTGGAGGACACCTTGTCCAGTTTGGCGAGGATAGGCAGAGCGGCGGGCGTGCATTTGATTTTCGCCACCCAAAGCCCCACCAAAGATGTTATTACCAGCGAAATACAAAACAACCTCAACACAAAAATAGCTTTCGCCGTCAGCGACTATGTGCATTCTCAAGTCATCTTCAAAACGGCGGGAGCCGAAAAACTGCTGGGCAAGGGCGATATGTTCCTTAAAGGCTCGGGCGGGGAGCTTACCAGAATACAATGCTCTTATGTCGACCCCGAGGAAATCCAGAATGTGGTAAAATACATCATTGACAACAACGAAGCCTATTTCGACCAAGCCATAAGCGACGCCATTTTTAAGAAGGCAGAACAGCAGCAACAGCAGGCTGCTTCCGCTTCCGAAACAAAAAGCGTGGGCGCCAAGGACGACACTTTTATGGACAGCGTAAAGGAAGCCTTAAAAATCGGCATCAGAACCAAAAGGATATCCACTTCCATGCTGCAAAGGAAACTGGAAAAGGGCTATAACAGCGCCGCCAAGATTATGGATTATCTTGAAGAAAATAATTTTATCGGACCGCCTGACAGCGGCAATAAAAAAAGAGAAGTGCTTATCAGCGTGGAAGAGTTTCTGCGCTTGTTCCCCGAAGAAAGGGACAATATGGCGGAATTTGGGCTTGAGGCGGACGAATAGAATATGTCAAAGAAAAAAGTTGCCGTCATATCCTTGGGATGCGATAAAAACAGAGTGGATACCGAAAAAATGCTTTTTTCGCTGACCGACGGGGACGGTTATGAAATAACGCAAGACACTTCACAAGCCGATATTCTGCTTGTCAATACCTGCGGCTTCATTGAGTCCGCCAAAAAAGAAAGCATCGACGCCATACTGGATATGGCCCAAATAAAAAAAGAATTTCCCGAAAAAAAGCTTGTGGTGGCGGGGTGCTTGTCGCAAAGATACGGCAAAGAGCTGTTTGAGGAAATCAAGGAAGCCGACGCCGTAATAGGGATTGAGGGCAGGCATTATATCCGCGAAGTCGTGGGGAAACTTGAAAACGGCAATAAAAGAATATTGGACACGGGCAAAACTGGCGGCGGTTTTCAAAAGGGCAGGGTTATCACTACTCCTTACCATTATGCCTACCTCAAAATAGCCGACGGCTGCGACAACCGCTGCAGTTATTGCGTCATTCCCTTAATCAGAGGAAGCTACCGCTCGGAGAGAATGGAAGATATCCTTGAGGAAGCGGACAGCCTTGTGGAGCAAGGGGTTAAGGAGCTGATTTTGGTGGCGCAGGACACCACGCTTTACGGCAAGGATTTATACGGCGCGCCCATGCTTAAGGAGCTTATAAACAAGCTGTCCCAAATCAAGGACATATGGAAGATCAGATTGCTGTACGCCTATCCCGAAAGGGTGGACAGGGAATTGATTGAAATAATATCCCAAAACCCCAAGGTGGCCAAATATATCGACATACCTTTACAGCATATAAACGATGCCATCCTTAAGCGTATGAACAGAAAAACCTTGTCTGACGGCATAAAAGACAAGCTGAAGATGATAAAGGACATAGACGGCGATATCGCGGTAAGGAGCTCTTTTATCATAGGGTTTAACGGCGAAGACCGGCAAAAATACTTGGAGCTTAAAGACTTCCTTGCCCATACCCGAGAAATCGATTACGCCGGCTTTTTCGGCTATTCGATAGAGGAGGGCTCGCCCGCAAGCAGATTTATTGAAGGCAATGTAGATCAAGCTGAAATCGACAGGCGGGTGGAGGATATCCAAAAGCTTTGGTCGCAGAAAACAATCGCCTTGCATCAAAAGTATGCGGGCAAAACGCTGGAAGTCATTTATGAGGGCATTGATTATGACAAAATGCTTTTTTACGGCAGAAACGAGCACAACGCCCCCGACATAGACACCAAGGTATATTTCAGCGCGCGCAAGCCGCTTGAGATAGGCGGAATATATAAGGTAAAAATAACCCGCGCGGATTTTGACCTTTATGGTCATGCGATATAGCGAGGATAATATGAGAGAAATACTTAGATGCTATGGAGAAAGCGAAGAGCTGGAAGCTTTGCTTAAAATGGGAAAGCCCGAGCTGGACGGCTACAGGATGTTTTCCAAAAGCATGGATACCATGATTGTTTTCGACGACATAAGCGAAGACGATTATGACGACGCGCTTGAAATACTTGACGAGTATATCTATAACGACGAAGACATATCCTTGGCGCAAACGCTGGTAAGCTTCCTTAAAAAGAACAAGCTGGTCATCGCCACCGCCGAAAGCTGTACGGGAGGGCTTTTGGCAAGCGCCATAATCGAAGTGGCAGGGGCAAGCGAAGTTTTTTACGAAGGGCTGGTAACCTATTCCAACCTTTCCAAAATGCGCAGGCTGAGGGTTAAGGACTCCACGCTTCAGCAGTTTGGGGCGGTCAGTCAGGAAACGGCGCTGGAAATGGCAAACGCTTTGCTTGACGAAAACGTATGCATCGGCGTGTCCGTAACGGGCATAGCGGGCCCCGGCGGCGGCAGCGAGAACAAACCCGTAGGGCTTGTCTATATCGGCATAGCGGGGGAGAACAGCTGCGACATCATTAAGAAAGTTTTCAGCGGAGACAGGCGGCGGATAAGGGAATGCGCCGCCAATACCGCGTTATTTTATACATTACAGCACATAAAAAAATATTATTAAGGAGAAAGATATGGCGGAACAGAAAAAAACAGACGGCATTGACAAGAAAAAAGCGTTGGAACAAACTCTTTCATTAATAGAAAAGCAATTCGGAAAAGGCTCCATAATGACGCTTGAGGGCGACAAGGTCAGCGGCATAGAGGTTATCCCCACGGGGTGCTTGTCGCTGGATATCGCCTTGGGCGTGGGGGGGATACCGAGGGGCAGGGTGATTGAGATTTACGGCCCCGAATCTTCGGGAAAAACCACTTTGGCTTTGCATATGATTGCCGAAGCGCAAAAGTTGGGCGGCATAGCCGCTTTTATCGACGCCGAGCATGCCCTTGACCCGATTTATGCCGAAAAGCTGGGCGTGGACCTTACCAATTTATATGTGTCCCAGCCCGACAACGGCGAGCAGGCGCTGGATATCACCGAACAGCTTGTCAAAAGCGGCTGCATAGACATTATTGTCATAGACAGCGTGGCCGCGCTTACGCCGCGGGCGGAAATAGAAGGCGAAATGGGAGAATCCCATGTGGGGCTGCAAGCAAGGCTTATGTCGCAGGCGCTCAGAAAGCTTACGGCCATTATGAGCAAATCCAAAACAAGCGTGGTTTTCATCAATCAGCTGAGGGAAAAAGTGGGCGTGATTTACGGCAGCCCCGAAACGACTTCGGGCGGCAAGGCGCTTAAATTCTACGCCACCATAAGGCTGGATGTAAGAAAGGCGGACACCATAAAAAGCGGAACGGAAACGGTGGGGAACAAAACCCGCGTCAAGGTTATCAAAAACAAATTGGCTTCCCCTTTCAAGCAGGTGGAATTCGACATTATTTTCGGAAAAGGCATCAGCGCCACAGGGTGCTTGCTCAATCTCGGGGTGGAAAACGGCTTGATTGACAAAGCGGGTTCGTGGTTCAGCTACAAGGACGAAAGAATAGGACAGGGCAGAGAAAGAGCCATAGAATACCTTGACGCCAATCCCGCTTTGAAAGAAGAAATCGAAAAGACGGTAAGAAGTATATATAATCTGAATTGATAAATAATTATTCATAAAAACCTTTGAAGGGGTGAATTTTTAACTTCTTGACATCAAGGATTTTTTGGATTATAATTTATAAGATAAGTCGCTGTCGTTTTTGCGAACGGACGACGGCGGCGGGCAATTTAACAATAAAATATAGGAGGTAGAAATGTTAAGCAGTCTTACGACCATGCTTGCCATAACGCCGACGGAGATTGCTTTAATAGTCGTCCTTCCTTTTGTCCTTGCAGCCGGCGCGCTCATAGGTATGCTCATAAATAAAAAGCTGGTGGAGAAAAGAATAGGCGACTCAAAAACCGAGGCTTCAAGATTGCTGGAAGACGCAAGGCTGGAAGCCAAAGCAATGAGAAAAGAAGCGTTATTGGAAGCAAAAGAGGAACAATTAAGACTGCGTAACGAGTTTGAGAAAGAGTCTAAACAAAGGCGTATTGAGCTTCAGAAACAAGAAGCGAGACTTAATCAGAAGGAAGATGCGCTCGACAAAAAAGAGAACATCTTAGACCATAAACTTGAGCTTATTGAAAAGGCCAAGAAGGAAATTGAGGACAAAGAAAGGAAATTGTCCGAAAAACAAGAAGAACTTGACCGACACAGCGAAAGAATGCTGCAAGAGCTTGAGCGGGTCGCGAGCATGACCTCGGAGGAAGCCAAAACCATTCTTATCAATCAGATGACGGAAGAAGCCAAAAAAGAAGCCGCCATCGTCGTAAGAGAAATCGAAAACAAGGCAAAGGAAGAGGGAGAAAAAAAGGCTAAGGAAATTATCGGCCTGGCCATTCAAAGATGCGCGGTTGACCATTCCGCCGACACCACCGTATCCGTAGTGGAACTGCCCAGCGAAGAAATGAAAGGGCGCATAATCGGAAGGGTGGGAAGAAACATCAAAGCGCTGGAAAGCGTAACAGGCGTGGACATCATTATAGACGACACGCCCGATGTGGTTACCCTTTCGGGCTTTGATCCCGTCAGAAGGGAAATAGCAAGACTTACTTTGCAAAAGCTTATCGCTGACGGCAGAATACATCCTGGCAGAATAGAGGAAGTGGCCGAACGCGTAAAAAGGGACATCGATTCCCAAATCAAAGAGGCGGGAGAAGTCGCCGTGTTTGATGTAGGTATTTACGGTGTCCATCCCGAACTGATTAAGTTGCTCGGAAGGCTGAAATATCGCACAAGTTACGGACAGAATGTTTTGCATCACTCTCTTGAGGTCGCCCATTTGGCGGGTTTGATGGCTCAGGAGCTGGGCGCCGATGTCAAAGTGGCCCAAAGAGCGGGACTGCTGCACGATATCGGGAAGGCGGTGGACCATGAATACGAAGGCACTCATATACAAATAGGCGTGGAGCTTGCCAAAAAATATAAAGAAAACGAAAAAGTTGTCCATGCCATAGCCGCCCATCACGGCGATGTGGAAGCCAATACCCTTGAGGCCGTCCTGGTTCAGGCGGCGGACGCCATAAGCGGCTCAAGACCGGGGGCAAGGAGAGAATCCCTGGAAAATTATGTGAAACGTCTTGAAAAATTAGAAAATCTGGCAAACTCGTTCGCAGGAGTAGAACAGTCATATGCTATACAGGCGGGAAGAGAAATCAGAGTAATCGTTAAGCCTGATAAAGTGGATGACGCCACGACTTTATTCTTAGCAAAAGAAATAGCAAAAAAACTGGAGTCGGAACTGGAATATCCGGGACAGATAAAAGTGAATGTTATAAGAGAATTGAGAAGAATAGAATATGCAAAATAATTAATCAAAACGCAGCCCAAAACGGCTTGGGCTTTATTCTACCGATATTGGACTATGTTCAAAAAGGCTCGCCTCTTTTTCTTTCAATTCTCCTTATGTTCGGCATAAACTATTGTATAATAATTTTAATTTCAAATGAATAAGGAGAAAATATGGTCAATAAGTTCGGGGAATTCTTATATCGCTTGAGGAAAGAAAAGGGGTTGAGTCAGGTTCAGCTTGCCGAAATGCTGGGGGTAACCTACAGAGCGGTTTCAAAATGGGAGACGGGGGAGGCGTATCCCGAAACCTCTCAGCTGGCGCCGCTGGCGGACATATTCGGCGTAACGGTGGACGAATTGCTGAGAGGGGAGAAAAACGCCTCATCCGCTTTGGGGCAAGAAGGCGGCGGAATGGAAAAGGCAAAAACGCTTAAGCCCATGAATAAGAAGGAAACGGTTGGGATAGCCGCCGCTGTGGGCGTCATACTTTTGGCGGCGCTTTTTTTGGTAACCTGCGCCATTAACGGCGTTAATTACGGAATTTATCTTCCCGTAACCATAACGTTTGTGGCCGCGGCGGTTTTTATATTGGTTTACACTTCCATGCTGAGGGAAATAAGAAGCGCGGAGCTGAATAAAGCCGCTTCTCAAAAAGGCAAAAAGCTGGCTTTGGTTTTGTCGCTGGGCATAGTCGCCATCATACTTACCGTCATTCCCCTTGTTGTCATGACGGCGCGCCATATTTCGTATAAAATTTATTTGCCCGTGTTTTTGGCCACGCTGATAATCGCCGTGCCCATTATAATCATGAGCGGAACCATGTGGGGCAATTTTCAAAAGGAATATTCCCTTCCCCAAGACGAAGAGGCGGTAAGCAAAAATGTAAAGAATTTGGAAGACGTGGTTACTTCGGTAATTATGCTTTCGGCTACCGCGCTGTTTTTGCTTTTGGGCTTCCTTAAAGGATTGTGGCACCCCAGCTGGGTGGTTTTCCCCATAGGCGGCATAGCTTGCGGCATAAGCTCGGTCATTATCAGAGGGTTGAGAAATAAAGAATAATATCGGACGCTGTCAATAACGACATTATCCCCCTTGGAAGAGCAATAATGGCCAAGGGGGTTTTTAAATCAATAAAGGGGAGCTTAAGCTCCCCTTGTAGATTGGGTTAATTGCAAGGCCTGCAATCAGATTTATTACCGCAGCAACAACAAAGAATAAGTATCAGCCATATCAAGCAGTTGCATCCATGACCGCCGAAGCCGCCAAATCCGCAACCGTTGCCACAGCAGCAAAGGATAAGTAATAACCAAATCAAGCATTCGCAGCAATTGTTGCCGCAAAAGCCGCTGCCGCAGTTGTCCTGACCGCCGAAGCCGTTGCAAAACATATTGCCAAATCCAAATCCGCCCATAATGCTAACCTCCCTATATTTTTTGTAATAACAATTACAATACACATTATGAGGAATTGTTTTCATTTGTTACAGCGGAGAATATTTTGGCGGTTAAATAAATATGCTTATATGTTGGGGCAAACAAGTTGTTGTCATTACGGGGCGGTTAAGTTATAATGGTATTGTTTAAGAGGAAAATATGGAAATAAGCAAACAGCTGGTTAAATTCGATACCGTAAAGATAATCAATTTTTCTTTGATATTGTTCCTTGTCCCGCTTGTTTTGGGTTTGGCGCTCAATATCTTTGTTTTTGACGCTCCCAAGCCCGCCACGGGGGTTTATTATCTTGACGCCGTCATAATCGTCTTTGTTTGCGTAGCCTTAATTTTTATGCACGAAGGCTTGCACGCTTTGGGATTTATGCTTTTCGGCAAAGCCAAACCCAAGGACATTAAATTCGGCCTTGCTCCCAAGCAAGGCATGCTTTATTGCGCCTGCTCTAAGCCCATGACCGCTTCTTCGTATATGGGGGCGCTCATTCTGCCCGTCCTTGTTACCGGCATAATCCCTTTCGTTATCGTTACCGTTTTGGGCAATTTCATGTGGGTGATACTCTTTTCGGTCATGATTTCGGGAGGGGCGGGGGATTTCGTCATGTTTGACAGCGTGAGAAAATTAAAGCCTTCCCAGCTTATCATGGACCACCCCAAAGCGCCCGCTTATTACCTTATTTATGAAAAAGGCCGCGAGCCTAAAGACTTTACCGAAGTTACCCAAGAGCAGGAAAGGGAGATTGAGGAGCAAATGAAGGTTTCGCCTTTTTCGGGGAAAAACGCCAAAAAAAGCTGGGCGATGAAGCTTTTTAAGGTTTTGCTTTTCCTTTCATTGAGCGTTATCGCTCTTGCCATAATAGGAATTTTGTTGATTTCTTAGTTTTTTGCTTTATGTTTTTTCAGTCCTCACACAAGGCTTGTTTTTTTGGCGGCGTTTAAGCCGCTTGTCAATGGTATGGCGGCGAACAACAAAAAATCCGCTGCGTGATGTTGATTAATTTTTTTTAATATGGTATTATAATCAAGTAATATCCGATATCGCGGACCTAAAGCGTTAGGCCATGGACGCGATACGATAGGGTTTGAGGAGAAAACCTCCTGCCTTCCATTGCGAAAAGGATATGCTCTCTTTTGCAATGGAAAAAAGAGAGCTTTTTTTATTGGAGGAATTATGAAAAAAGGATGGATAACGGTTTTTACAGTACTTTTGGCGTTTATAATGCTGGTTGGCTTTGCCGCTTGCGAAAAGGATAATGGCGAAAGCGGCGGCGGCGATGAAAACGGGCAAAATATCAGCGACGACGATTATACCCTTGAGATATACGGCATCTACGACCAGCCCGCGCTGGTTACCAAAGCCCAAATAAAACAGCTGGCTCAAACTAAGCTTGTGGAATACACTTGGGACAATCCCTGCTACGCTTCCGACAAAACCGACGACGACGGCAACCCCATACCGCACGCCGTTAAAGGGGTGTACCTGGACGACATATTGAACGAATATGTAAACCAAAACGAATCCGAACCCTTGTATTCAGGCTCTTTTCCCGCTATGACTCTTATTGACGACGAAAACAATTATTCCATGATCTTTACGCAGGAAGTATACAGCGTGGCGCACGGCGGCAGCGATATGATAATAGCCTTTGAATACGACGGCATAACCCTTAACCCCAACGAAAAAAGCGGCGCTTTAAGAGCGGTCTTTCCCGACCAGGCCATGGGCGCTTGGGTTAAAAAATTGAAGCAAATCGTGTTCAGCGAGATTGAGATTGAAATGCCCGAAGCCGAAAAGCTTAACTTTATCGAAATGCTGGACCAAAAATATTACGGCAGCTTGCAAAAAGGAGAGAATACCTGGTACGGCATAAGCTTGGCCGCCCTCTTTGAAGACGGGCTGCTGCAAGCCGATGAAAACCACAAAATGTACGTGGAAGCTTGGGATTTTGAAGAAGGGGAGTATAAAGCTTTCGTGCGCTGGACGGCTTATGACTATTACAGCGGCGCCTTGCTGGCCAACGAGGTTAAGGAAGGACAAGGCCCGAAAACGCCTTATGAGCAAAGCTACAGGTTTGAGGGCGCAAGCGGCGGCAAAGGCATGTCTATAAAAAACACGCTGGCCGTTTCGGTGAAAAAAGCCGCTCTGCTTTCCCTGGAAAACGCCTTTAAGGTTTTCGATACCGACGGCGACAACGCTCTTGATTTTACCGTAATACTTGAAAGAGTCAATATGTATTCCGAAACTCATTCCTATACCGTAACGGACATTGACGGCGACCAAACCGTTTTGACGGCCCCTCAATTGTCTCAAGCGGTTTTGTCAAAAACCGAAGAAGGCTATATATTGACATACGGCCAAAGCGATTCAATCAACATTAAATCAATATCCAAAAAAGCCGCCTAAAGGCGACTAAATATAAAAATACAAGAAAAAGGAGAAAATTTTTATGAAAAAGAGAATTTGCGCGGTATTATTGGTTTTGTCTTTGATTTTAAGCTTTGCTTTGCTCGCGGGTTGTGAAAAGGACGACAGTCCCGAATTTGTCAAAATCGAAGACGGCGACAAGACAATCAGCGTAACCGAAAATGATTTGGACGGCTTGGAATACGCAAGCTACTCCAGAGAAAAGGACGGCGAGGTTACATATTACAGAGGCTACAAGCTTAAGGACATTCTTGAAAAGAAGAAAATAAACCTTTCTTCCATCGAATCCATTACTTTCACCGCTGCCGACGACTACAGCAGGGATTTGGAAGGCGAAAACCTTGACACCTGCATACTCGCCGTACAGAAAAGCGACTCCGAAGACAGCGGATACGCCGATTTGACCAAAGAAGACGGCGGCCCCATTATCGCTTACAGCACCGCCGAAGACACTTCTTTCAAAAATGTAAAAGAACTGGTAAAAATTAAAATTAACAGAGCGTAATAAATTAACTTGATGAAAAAAAGACTGCGGCTGTATTATACCGTTTATGATTTGATATTGATAGCCATGCTGACGGCCTTGACAATAGCGTTCAAGGCCTTGGCTGGCATTTTCGTAAGGCTTATAACAGGCCCCCTCGGCATTCCCGGGGGAAGTTTGGCGGGGGGGCTGTACATGATGTGGCTGCCGCTGGGAATAAGCATTATCAATAAAAGAGGGGTGGCTTTTATTATAGCGCTTATACAAACGCTTACGCTTTTGATTACCTCTTTGCCTGGCAGTCATGGAATTTGGACTTTCCTTACTTATTTGACGCCCGCGGTTTTGATTGAAATAGTATTCTTTTATAAACCCAAAAACGGATACAATATCATGCATTTTATCGTGGGCGTGGCAATCGCCAACATTGCAGGCGCCTTGGGCAGCAACCTTTTGTTTTTCAGACTACCCGCCATCCCCTTATTGTTTACGCTTGCGGCCGCCGCTTTTTCGGGCGCTTTGGGGGGAGCGCTGGGGCATGCCTGCTTTGTCAATCTGCAAAAAACGGGACTGCTCAAAAAATTTGTGCAATCCTCCCATTCCGAAGAAAAGGAGAACAATGAGCAATGAAAAAGCTTTTGACGGTTTTTTTGCTTCTTGTAGCGCTGACCGCTTTATGGGCTTGTAAAGACAAGGACGGCGCCGAGCCTTCAATTTACGCTTTAATCAACGGCGATATAGAAGGGGGAAGTTTGAGCGTGGAGCTTAACTCGCTTGAGCTTAAAGATTTTGAATACCAAAGCGACGGCCAAACGGTCAAAGCCAAGGGGTACGCGCTCAATGAGGTGTTGAATCAAGCCGATATAATAAGCGGGCAAAACTTGTTGATGATAACCGCGACCGACGGCGTCAGCGCCGTAATAGATGAGAGTACCGCCCATTTATGCTATATAATGGCGGATGGCCAAAAATTAAACATAAAAGCTCCCGAGCATCCCGCCGTGGTCGGCATTAAGGATGTCAAGGAATTTACCGTCATCGCCCAAGAAGACATAGATATCGGCATTAAAATAATTGAAAACAATTCCATGGAATCGATTTCCTACGGCAACGCCAAGCTATGGTTTTTTGAGCCTTCGGGGGGACAAAGCGTCAAGTTCGGCAATACCGCCAATAAGTACCTTCCCAAAAAGGGGGATGTGGGTTTGGACGCAATAATTGACTATCAAAACAATATCGTTTACGGCCATAATTTTGATATCGTAAAAACTTCGCAAAGCGGAAAGCTGAGCTGGGAAAACGGGAAAATAAGCTTTGAGGCGGACGGCAAATCCATACCGTCAATAATGGGAATAGCCGCCAATGTCGATACAATAATTTATGACGCTTACGAAATCATGCGTTCGGAGCTGGACAAAGGCAATAAAGTGATGTTTATTTTGCCTGACGGCTTAAGCTACGGGCAAGTTGCGCATTTTCAACAGCATTTGAATTTGCTGGGCGGCAATTACATAAAAGCGGCTTCCGTTAATCCCGCCATATCCAATGTGGCTTTGGCGAGCATAATCACGGGGCGTTCCCCTTTTGAAACGGGCATTACGGAAAGAGGAGTAAAAAAGCCAAACTATGACGATATTTTTGACTACGCCTTATCCAAAGGGTTAAGCGCCCGATACATAGAGGGCAACAGCACTTTGGTGGCCACCAACATTGAGCCTAAGTTGAATCTGCCCGACACTAACGGCTTTACCGATAAAAATGTTTACGAATCGGCAATGGCGGCTTTGGGGGACAATCCCGATTTGCTGTTTGTCCATTTCCACGGGATAGACGATGTCAACCATGATTTTTCGCCTTTAAGCTCCCAAGCTTTGGACAAGATTTTGAAGATTGAGGAGTATATAGAGGATTTGATGGAGAATTTTGACGGCGCGGTAATTATCGCGCCCGACCACGGCTCGGTTGGCTATGCCGACAAGGACGGAAGCTTCAAAGGCAAACACGGCGTTTTTCAACCCGACGACATGTTTGTGCCTTTTTATACCTTTCTTAAAGATTAAAGTATGAAAAAGATTAAGAAAAACACGCTTATAGCAATAATTACCATAACAATTCTTACCGCCGCCTTTATCGCCGCGCTGATTGTGTTTCTTGATTACAATAAAGAAAACAGACAAATATATGAGGAACAGAAAATAAGCGTAAGCGTAAATGGTCAAGAAAAAGGAGTTTTTACCTTTGAGGAGCTGGAGCAGCTTTGCGCCGCCGAAAATTTTAAGGCCGTTTATAAACCCAGCGACATGCCTCCGTTGGAAAAAGTATATACGGGCATAGAAGTCAAGGGTTTGCTCATTGCGCTTGGGGTGGATTTGTCCGCTGTTTCCGGCGTTGTTTTCAAAGCCTCGGACGGTTTGCAGAAAGTTTACGCCATTTCCGACATAATGGCGGACAAGAATGTTTTTATCGCCAATAAGGTTAACGGCAAGCCTTTCAACAAGGGCGTAAAGATTGACGCCTACAAGCTGGACGCCGAGGACGGCGGCCCTTATGTGGTTATCAAGGCAAGCGACTTGGTCAGTCAAAACCGCGTCAAGTTATTGACCGCCATTGAGGTGATATAGCAATGCTTTCGGTTAAAAACTTGCGCATAAGCTACGGCGGCAGAAAAATTATAGAGAACTTGAGCTTTGATTTGGGCGAAGGGGAAATACTGGGTGTTTACGGCGGCAACGGCAGCGGCAAAACCTCATTGTGCCTTGCGGTGGGCGACATCCAAAACAACGCCGATGTCAAAGGCGAAATCATTTTGTACGGCAAACCGATTAAAGATTACGACACCGCGGCCAAGCGCAGTCTCATAGGCATGGTGTTCCAAGATCCCGACAACCATTTTGTGTCCGACCTTGCGCTTGACGAGCTTGCTTTCGCTTGCGAAAACCTTTGCTTTTCAAGAGAGGAAATCAAAAAAAGGATAGACGAGGCTTTGAAGCTGTGCAGCATAGAGCATCTAAAGCACAGACGCATAAAAACGCTGTCGGGCGGGGAAAAACAGCTTTTGGCGCTGGCTTCGGCGCTGACCGTAAAGCCCAAGCTTCTTATCGCCGACGAAATCAACGCCAATATTGACAGAGAAGGCAAAATAAAAATCAGGCAAAAGCTTAAGGAATTCGCGGAAAACGGGGGAAGCGCCTTGCTTGTTACGCACGACAAGGAAGATTTGAAACTGTGCCACGGAATACTGGAGCTGTAATGAAAATAGAAACAAAGGATTTGTGCTTTTCGTACAACGGAAAGGATTATATCGTAAACAACTTGAATTATACCTTTGAGGGCGGCAAGTGTTATGTTTTGGAAGGCAGGAACGGCAGCGGCAAAACCACCCTTTCCAAACTGCTTTGCGGCATTCTTAAACCCCAAAAAGGCAGGGTGGAATACGACGGCGTTGATATAGCCAAACAAAAATTGTCCGTTATCTCCCAAAAGGTGGGATACCTTTTTCAAAATCCCGATTATCAGTTTTTCGCTTCTAAGGTTTTGGACGAATTGAGCTTTCCCTATCAATTAAACGGCGATTATTGTCAAGAGATTGCCCATAAAATAAATGATTTGCTCTCTCAATTCAAGCTTGAGCATTTGAAAGAAAGTTTTCCTTTGCTTTTAAGCGGAGGCGAAAAACAAAGGCTGGCTTTGGCCGTCATATTTTTGCGGGATGTGGAATTTCTGATACTGGACGAGCCCTCCAACGCCATAGACAATGAAGGCAAACGCTTCGCGGCAAAGCTTGTCAACGATTTTGTGTCTTCGGGGGGCGGCGTTTTGATTATTACCCATGACGACGATTTGCGCGCCATGCTTGACAATGCGGTCAGCATATCTTTGGAGGAGCTGAATGAAAATTAATCCCATAACAAGATTGGTTTTGATTGCCGTTTTGTCCACGCTGTGCGTGCTGGCTTTGGATTTATTTTACCTTGCTGTCGTGTTCTTCGCCGCCTTCGCTGTCAACATGCTTTTGAAAATAAACATCTTGCATATGCTCAAGCGCTTGAGGTTTTTGATATCCCTAATCATATTCGTAACCTTGCTGCAAAGCCTTGCCGTTAAAGGGGGACGGGTGATTGTGGGCATAGGCAAGGTCCATATACTCACCGTTACGGGATTGATTAAAGGCGGGGAGTTCGCTTTGAGAATGGGCACCGTCGTTCTTTCCTCCATGATAGCGCTGAGCGCGGAGGGCAGAGAGATGACCGACGCCCTTATTCAGCTGAAACTGCCCTATGAGTTCGCTTTCATGACAAATATAGCTTTAAGGTTCATACCCGTTTTCAGGGAAGAGTTTATTAACAGACTGAACGCTTTGGCCATGCGGGGCATTGACATAAAAAAGCTTGCATTCAAGAAAAAAATCAAGGCGTATTCATATATAATCAGCCCCGCCGTATCGGGGAGCATCATTAAAAGCCGGCAGCTGGCCGCCGCCATGGAAGCCAAAGCTTTTGGCGCTTACAATAAAAGGACGATGCTGAGGGAATTAAAGCTGAATTTTATCGATTATTTTGTTATAATTATGGCGGCAGCGTCGCTGGTCGCTTTCTTGTGCATTATGTATATCAAAGGAGCCGTATTATGAAAGTATTTACAGTAACGGGACTGTCCCGCTCGGGAAAAACCACCACTATTGAGAATTTAATTAAGGAATTCAATAAAAGAGGGTATGCCGTGGGCACGGTCAAAGAAATCCATTATGAAAAGTTTGCCATTGACACCGAGGGCAAAAACACATACCGCCACAGAGCGGCGGGGGCTTTGACGGTAACCGCCAGAGGGGAAAAAGAAACCGATATCCTCTATGTGGGCAAAAAGCCTATTTATGAAATTCTGTCGCATTATAACGAAGATATCGTTATTTTAGAGGGCGTAAGGGATATAGTTGCCCCCGAAATAGCTTGCTGCGACGAAAACTCTTTTCCCGAAATTACGCCGCTTACGGTGGCGGTAAGCGGCAGATTCGCCAATAAAGGGATTAAGGAATATAAGGGCTTGCCCGTCATAAACAGCGTGGACCATACCGCCGCCCTTGCCGATTTGTTGGAGGAAAAAACTCCCGCGCTCATGAATGACTTTGATAAAGAATGCTGCGGATACTGCGGCTATGACTGCAGGGGTTTTCTTGCCGCGTATCTCAACGGCCAAGCCGATATAAAAGACTGCGTATTGAAAAAAGAATATAAAGTCAAGCTCAAAATAGGGGATGACGAAATCGCCATGGTGCCTTTTGTGCAGAATATTTTGTACAATGTGGTAATAGGGGTGGTCAAAGAGCTTAAAGGATACAATCAAAACAAAAAAATTGAAATACTGATTGAAGGCCATGAAGATAATAAAAAAGTTTGAAAGCAAAAAGAATAAGGTATTGCTTGTGCAATCGCCCGATGGCAGCCTTTTTGTAAAAAAGATTTTTGCCAATTCTCAGTCCTGCCGAAACGAATTGCAAAGTTTGCTGGCTTTGGACGGCAAATGCGCGCCCAAGGTTTTGGGCGGCGGCGAAAACTTTATCGACATGGAATATATTGAGGGCTGTTTGTTCCTTGACGCTTTCTTGAGCGCCGACACGGAACAAATGTCCTCGCTCGCTCAAAGCCTGTGGGGGTTTTTTAAGGATTATGCCCGTACTTTCAAGGGGTATGTTCCCGCCGATGTCAATTTTAGGAATTTTATTTTGCGGCAAGGCAAATGCTATGGAGTGGATTTTGAAGAAAAAATCCAAGGCTCTTTGGCTTTGTGCGTTGCCAAGGCCGCGGCTTTCGCTTTATTGTACGACACCGACGAAAACAAAAAAAAGGCGTTTTGCCATGCGCTTATTTCTTTGGCGGGATTTTCTCCCTATCAATTGAAAGCCATGGTGGACAAGGAAGTCAATTTTTTGATTTTGAGAAGAAACAACCGATAACAAATTGATATATGTTTTCAATTTTGATAAAATAAATAGCATATGATAGTTTTGAAAAAAAGTTTTAGATTAACCGATAAAGACAGCGACACGCATACGAATTTTAATTTTACCGTTCCTCGCGACGCTCGCGCTCTCGTTGTCAGTTTCAGCTATTATCCCAAAAAACTTGAGGACAAGGAGCTTTCTTATCGCTTGCTCAGAAAAGCGCTTGCTCATTATGACGAAGGCGTGGAATTTGACGACAAGGAATTGGATAGCTATCTTCCGCTCAAAAACCTTCTTACCGTTTCGGTGGACGGCCCGCAGGGAAGGGCGGGCGCCGCCCACAGGCAGGGCAATGTTCAAAAGCATGTTATTTCCCACAGCGGAAGCTCCCAAGGCTTTGTTAAGCAGAAAATAACGCGCGGGGTTTGGAACATAACCGTTTCCGCCCATTCCATAGTAACTCCTTATGTCGACGTGCTGTTGGAGGCGGAAATTGAGTAAAAATTATCACGCTTTTGAACTGCATTGCCACACCAACCACAGCGACGGCGACATGACGCCCGCTCAGCTTGTGGATAACGCCGTAAAAAAAGCTTACGACGGAATAGCGGTAACCGACCACAATACCGATTCCGCCGCCCAAGAGGTTTATGAGCTGGGCAAGCAGAAGGGGCTTTTTGTTATTAAGGGCATTGAATGGACCACTTTTTACGGGCATTTGACGGCGATGGGCGGAAATAACGATATCGATTGGCGGGAAATTAACAAGGACAATATAGACCATATTCTGAAAAGGGCTTACGATAACGGCGTGGTCGTGGTTATCGCCCATCCCAAAAGATACGGGACGCCCGTTTGCACGGGGTGCTATTTGGATTTGCCCATTACCGCCTATGAATATGTGGCCGCCGTGGAGGTTTGGTCCCAAAAGAATCCCCACTTGTCGTATTTCAACGAAAAAGCCATTCAATTCTATGACAACCTTTTGAGAAAAGGGTATAAATTAGCCGCCGTATACGGCTATGACTGGCATCGAGAGGACAAGCAGCAAAGAATTTTCGCCATGACGCGCGTGGGCGGAAAGGTGCAAGACGCTTTGGAAGCCATAAAGAAAGGGGATACCTATGTGTCGCTGGGGCTGTATTGCGAACTTTTTGACGGCGGCAAAAGACTGCCTTTTGGCGCCGTCATCGATAAAGGCGTCCATAGCTTGGAACTAAAGATTAGCCAAAGCCATAAACATATATATGACAAATACGCCGTAATCCCTCAAGAAATCCTGCTTACTGGCAGCGCGCTGAAAGAAGACGTAAGAGCGAAAATAGGCAAAGCCGTTGAGGTAAATTTGGACGGGGGATATTTGAGGTTTGAGGTTATGGGGGAGGCGCAGGGCATAAAAAATTGCCGTCTGCTGCTGACTTCCCCGATATATATACAATAGGAGAAAAAGCAAACATGTTGATAACCGCGCACGGAGGCGCATTGGGAACGGGGCGCAACACTCCCGAATTCTTTGAAACCGTCAAAGGTTATGCCGTTGATGTTATTGAGGTGGATGTGTACAAAAAAAAGGATTTATTGTACATATCCCATTTGCCCAAAATTTTACCCCGCAAAGCTTTGACGCTGGAATTTGTGTTCGACTTCATTAAAGAATACGGCTTTAAGGTCAATTGCGATTTGAAAATGCGCGGCATATTGAAGGATGTGGTCAAGCTCGCCCAACAAAAAAACGTAGCCGATAGGTTGATTTTTACGGGGGCGGTAAGCAAAAAGGATTTGCCTTACGCCGCCGTCGGCGATGTCTATCTTAACGCGGGCTTCTTTTGCCCGATTTTTCCAAAAACCAAAAATTTGGGTACCATTAAAGACATAATCGGCAACCTAAACAACGCCAATATTAAAGGCTTAAATTTGCATTATTCTTTTTGCGATTGGCAAATGCTTGACAAAGCCAAGGAATTAAACCTTGCTTTGTCGGTGTATACGGTGGATAAAGAAAAGGAGCTTTTAAGGCTTATGAAACGCAAAGAGCTTGCCAACATCACCACCAACATTATCGACAAGGCGTTGGAGATAAGAGACAAAATTTGAATGTTAAAGCCTCTGACCGTCAAATATACTCTTGCAAAGATAAGGCATATATATTATAATATATATGTATGACTACGGTAGCGTAAAAAACAATCTTTAGTCTTTCATACAGCGGAGTTGACGGTGAGGAAAAGAGTTTTCGTTTTATTTTTTATTATTCTTCTTGCCTCTATGCTTTATGCCTGCCAGCCTGATGTGGTTACCGACCAGCCAAAGGTGGAATCCATAGCTGTTGACGGCATGAAGCAGATTTATTATTTTATGGGCGACGAGCTCAATTTCAGCGAAGCCAGCCTTTATGTAATGTATGAAGACGGGAAAATAGAGACCTTGCCGCTTGACCATGAAAGCATCAAGAAAATTTACAATATCGACACCCCGGGGGAAAAAATCGTTACCGTTACATATAAAGGCGCAAGCACCCAATTCAAAATCCAAGTTTTGGACTTGATTGTGGAAAAGGTGCTTATCGGCTCTCTTCCCAATAAGACCGTTTATATCGAAGGCACCGAGTTTGATGTTACGGGAGCCACCATCGATGTTTATTTCGAGGGCGGCAGAGTGATGAACATGCCCGTCATGAAAGACAGCGTTACCCAATACAATCCCAATGTGGTGGGAGAGCAGCTTGTGGAAATCACATACAGGGCGCAAACCTTGTATATACCCATTACCATTGTTCCCAAAGAGCTTCAATCCATTTCCGTCAAAACGCCGCCGCTGAGCAAATCGGTATATATCGGCTATGACATAAACTCCGTGGGAATGGTATTGTATTTTCACTATAACAACGGCAAAAAAGAGGAAGTAAACGCCAGAGATTTGGAAGATTTGCGGTTTGAGTTCGACAATACCAGACCCACGCCGTCCACCGACGTAAAGGTATTTTATACATTAAAGAAGGACGACGGCGGGGAACAGGAATTTCAAACCTCTTTTAAGATACAAGTGCTGGACAGAAAATTTAAGAGCATGAGGATTGTGGAATATCCCGTAACCAACGGCATTTTGCTGGAAAAAGCCCAATATGACGATTACGGCAACTTGGTAAGAGAAGAGGTTAGAACGGCTTCCACATCCATAAACAATATCGTGCAGGGGGATACCATTAACCTTCAAAGCGGAATGGTGGAGGTTACTTTTGAGGACGGCTCCAAGCAGACATATTTAATGAACGACCATGTAATCAAGGTTTATAACAAGCAGCAAACCGAAAAGGCGGAAATCGAAGGCCTTGTAATCGAGCCCATCGAGAAAAAAGATGTCGCGCCGGGGGATTGCTTTATCGATTATAACATAAGGATATCCGACTCATTGTATAAATACGACTCCGAGCCTCAAATAAAAATTACCGCCCAAAACAGCGCGGGCGCCGCGGTGCCCGTCATCAAGAGCGGGGAAAAGAGCTTGATTGAAGTCGGTTACGGCGAATATTATACCGTTACCATTACCGCGACGGTTATCGACAACAGATCGATTGACGGAGTGTGGCAAGATGTGGAGCTTACCACCGTCAAAAGCTTCCGCATAATGGGACAAGGCGCCGTCGAGCCCAGAAGAACGCTGGATATTTCGGCGGCGGGCGATTATGTGCTGTCCGTTATTTATATGGAAAACCCCGACTGGAGCGTTCCCATGAGCGTCAAGGTGGTAAGCAGGACTCCCGAAAGGCTGGAGCTTTCCGATTATACCGATGTTACCGAAAAGGAATATGTGGTAGGGGATAAAATCAATATATCCTTTGTCAAATACAGAATAATCTACAACAACGGCGACATTGACCCTTGGGCGCCCGTGACCACCCGCATGCTTGCGCCCGAGGTTACCTTGAATTGCGATTATGTTTCCAGTATAGACAGGCCCAAGAGGATTTATTTCACCATTATGGGAATTTCTTCCGATATCCTTGAAGTCAAGGTAGTTCCTTTGGGAGTGAGCTATTTGGAGATAGAGCCTCCTACAAACACCTATGTGGCCAGAGGCGATGTCATTAATCCCGCGGGCGGAACGCTTACCGCTTACATGAACAACAAAACCAAGCTTGTTTACAGCCTTCCCGCCATTGTGGGCATTGGCGAAGACAAGGCGCAAATCATCAACGACCCGCTCAGCGAAGAAAACAGCATAGTAAGAGAACAGCCCTATTTGGCCACCGTAAGGTTTAAGGGCGCGGAAGTTACTTTTGAATACTTTGTGGTGGACAGGGTAATAGAGTCCTTGCAGCTTATACGCTCGGGAGAGGAAAAAACCACTTATTTTGAAAACGAGCCTTTGGATTTGACAGGGTTGTCCTTGCGCATAAAGTGGCGGAACAGCAGCATTATTGAAACCAAGCCCGTTACCATGGATATGCTTTATCAATACGACCCGTATAAGACAGGCCCGCAAACGCTTAAGATAAGGTATTGGGGAGTCGTTAACGAAAGTTTTGCCATCATGGTATACCCCAAACAGATTGTGTCCATTACTATTACGCAAATGCCCAAGCTGATTTATATTTACAATCAGGATTTGGCTCTTGACTTGAGCGGCATAAGGATAGAAAAAACTTATAACGACGGCAGCAAGGAAGAACAGATAGGCATTACGCTGGGCCTTGACCAGCGCGGCTACGGCTGGACATATAATTCCGGCCAGATAAATTTCAAAGAGCCCGGCGTCAAACAGGTCATTCTCACTTACAGAGATCAGGCCAACTACGATACCCCCATACAAATAAGCTACGAAATAGAAGTAACGACAACCTATGTGGAAGCCATATATTTGCATCATCCCGACGGTCCGCCTCAATCGGATTTAATCGCCACCGTGGCTAAGGGCATGGGCTTGAATTTAATCAACGCCGTTATTTATGTCAAATACGCGGGAATATCGGAAATCAGAACCGTTCCGCTTACGCCGGGAATGATAAATTACGAAAGGAGCGATACCACGATAGGCGACAGAAGGGTGCTGGTAACCTACAGCGGCGTGAGCTGCCCAGCTTATATCAGGGTTTTGGACAGCGAGCTGTATTCGGTATCGGTGGAGACTTTGCCCAAAACCAATTATATGGTAGGCGAAAAGCTTGACTTGTCCCAAGGCACGGTGAGAAGAAACTTCAGATACGCCCAAGGCAGCGATTTGTGGTGGGATATCATGCCCATGCAGGTGGACGGCATTACGGTGCAAGGCTTTAACGAAAACTTGAAGGAAAGCGATTTTGCCGAAAACGAGCAATATAAAGAAATGATAGTTACCGTTACTTACATGGGCTTCAATTACAGCTTCAATGTAAGGATTTATAAGAAGTTCAACGCCGCGTTATCTTATTATTCCACCATTTCTTTCTATGGCGACGTGTCCATGCCTTATATTTCGGTGAATACCGATGTGGAAGGCTTTACGCTGCCCGAGATAACGCTGTCGTTTATCAATTCCATGGATGTCATAAGCTCCCTGCCCGTTGGCGCGGAGGAGATTGTGTCCACGGACGCCCAAGGCAATACGCTTTATGTAAGGTATAAATCGGGAACGCGATATTATATCAAGGTAGTTTTGGCAAACGGGAATATAGGCTATATCAACGAAAGCTTGATAATCCCCGCTTCCGATTATCCCGTATCGCCTCCTCAAGGCGGCAATATGTATCTTATACTGGCCAGAGTGCAGGGCAATAAGTACTATAACGCCATAAATTACGCCATAAGGGAATTCAAAATAATCAACAAATACATAAGCGTCAACGCGGTTGTGCCCAATGAGGACGCCGTTGTTTGGAAAATCCAAACCACCGATAACGCAAGGGCCGTTTACCTTGCGGGACTGTATATCGATTATCTTACCGAAAATTTCGGCTCTTTGGATATCTTCCTTGCTTCTCCCACTTATGACGGCTTTGAGGTAGTAATCACAAGGTGGGGTTCCATAGACCTTAACGGCATAAGGGCGGACTTGGAAGCCGAAATAACAAGCAGCTGGTGGTCTTATTATGTCGAACAGCCCGACGGCAGTTTATCGATTAGAGAAGTCAAACAAACAAATACCCCGCAGGGAGTTATCGATCCCAAACAGAAAGTGGTGGAAATCCTTTCGCTGGAACAAAGGACGGGCGTAAACTACAGGATATTTGACGAAGGCCAAGACATTCTGTCCTACTATGTGCCTTCGGGAGGATTGATTCCCGTAAGAGACGCCCAAAACTTCTTTGTTATGGAATTGTTCAGCGGCAGGCTTTACAGGGACGAATCCATGGATGTGCTTTACGATGTGGAAGGCGTTTTGAAGAGCGGGTATGACATTGAGGACGACGAATTGCAAAGGGCGGTGGTGGCGGGGTATCCCATTGTCATGGATAAGGCGGGATATCCCAAATTAAGCAATCCCAACTATTTCCTCAATTTCTTCTCCCAAAGCTATGTTATCGCCCCCAAAGCCATAGTGCAGGTACGCTTTAATGAGATTGAAAGCTATAAATACGAATATGGCGGAAAAGAGTATCCGTATATCAGAAAGGGATACAGCGGTTCGCCGCAAACCGTCCATGCCCAATACAGAGACCGAGAGAATGGCCCTTGGATGGATTTTGACATGGGACAGATAAGGTATTACCGCATTGAAGACGGCAATGAAATATCCTTGCCCAGAGGGCAATACCCCGTATCGGCGGGAATCTACCGCGCCAGAATAACACATAACTATAAAGCGCAAGAAGGGCATGTCATCGCCGATTGGCAGTGCATACTGCAAATATTCTGATAAAGAAAGAACGAAAATATATATTAAAAGGAGAGAGATAAATGAGTTACGGCATCAGCGAATGGGAAAATCCCGTTGATATTTACAGAAGATTGGCAAAGCTTACCTCGCAGCCTATTTATGAAATCAACGAGCAGGCGCTTAAGGATGTTTTGGAATATTTTGACACCAAATGCGCCAAATCAAAGGCTATCGCCGCCGAGGCCAAAAATTATATACCCGGCGGAGTGCAGCACAACCTGGCCTTTAATTATCCTTTCCCCATTTGCGTGGCCAAGGCGGAAGGGGCTTACTTGTACGATATTGACGGCAACAAGTATATAGATTTTCTTCAAGCGGGAGGCCCGACCATACTCGGCTCCAATTATCCCGAAATAAGGAAAAAAGTAATAGAGCTGCTCAATGAATGCGGCCCCGTTACAGGGCTTTTACATGAGGCGGAATTGCTTATCGCGAAAGAAATCAACAAGCATATGCCCGCCGTGGAAATGTTCAGAATGCTGGGTTCGGGCACCGAATCGGTTATGGCTTCTTTGAGAGTGGCCCGCCTGGCTACGGGCAAAAAAAGAATTATCAAAATAGGCGGAGCTTATCACGGCTGGTCCGACCAAATGGTGTACGGGCTTAAAATACCCGGCTCAAGGCAATTCCTTGAATCGCACGGCATTCCGTCCAAATGCTACGCCTTAACCGACGAAGTCCGTCCCAACGATTTGGATATGCTGGAAAAAATGCTCAAGCTCAACAGATTGAGAGGGGGCACGGCGGCGGTTATCGTAGAGCCTGTAGGTCCCGAAAGCGGCACCCGTCCCGTGGCTTTTGAATATAACAAAGGAGTCAGAGAGCTTTGCACGAAATACGGAGCGCTGCTTATTTTTGACGAAGTGGTTACAGGCTTCAGAGTAGGGCTGTCGGGCGCTCAAGGATACTTTAACGTGGAGCCGGACCTTACCATTTTCGGCAAGGTTGTGGCCGGCGGCTATCCCGCCGCGGGCGGCGTGGGCGGCAAAAAAGAGTATGTCGGCTTAATGGCCGCGGGAGTGGCCACCGTTAAGCATAAAGCGTATGTGGGCGGCACGCTGGCGGCAAATCCGTTGTCTTCGTACGCGGGATATATTACCATTAAAGAAATCGAAAGAACGGACGCCTGCAAAAAAGCGGGCTTGGCGGGAGACCGCCTTACCAAAGGCCTTAAGGAGCTTGTGGAAAAATACAGACTGCCCTATGTGGTTTATAACCAAGGCAGCATAGTTCACCTTGAATGCACGGGCGCCATGAGCTTTGATTTTTCTTCCATGAATGTGGTCAAATCGCTTATAGGACTGCTGAAAAACAAAAAATACATGCTTGAGCGCAAAGAGTCCATGGAAAAAATGGGCGCCGCCTATATGGCCAACGGCATTGTTACTTTGGCAGGCTCAAGGCTGTATACTTC